>Ga0255343_1000080_pt1 | contig 160433 bp, 115 predicted proteins | sample wastewater_treat_4_FD_192413 | JGI IMG/M metagenome (GOLD analysis project Ga0255343, IMG submission 192413) | Wastewater microbial communities from Lulu Island WWTP, Vancouver, Canada - plant16 | ecosystem: Engineered > WWTP > Wastewater > Unclassified | place: Canada: Vancouver, British... | reverse complement strand
ATCCGGAATTGGTGGAAGAAGACATTCCAGAAGAAATTGAAAGCGCCATTCTTTATGCCGAAGTAGAGAATGGATTCGAGATTGGCGGTAAACTGATCTTATTAGCCGCTCAGGATACACTATTATTTGATGTTACTCCACCTTATGGTCCGGATACTCTGGCAGTCATTAATGTTCACCCCAATTCATCATTTCGAGAAGTTGTAGAATTAGGTGAAAAGCAAGTAGCTTTGTTTCAGGACTCAGTTTACGTCAAAACCCAGTTCAATCTGGTCGGACGAACTGACGAAATGGGGAATCCGATTCCTTCCCGTTTTATGAAGGGCGATGAATTAAAGATATTGCTTTACGGAACAATCAATGGTTTGATTGATTTCGCTGATCGGAAAGAGGAGGATTAATCAGATGAAAAAGATAAAATATATCGTTGTTTGGGCTTTATTAGTTATAGTTTCACAAGGTTATAGCCAGCTCTATATGAATCCGCGTAGTATCAGTTTTGCCGATGCTTACGCCACACAAGCGCGAGGTGGTGACGTGATCGGCTGGAATCCGGCTAATCTCGGATTGAACGATAATCCCAAATTTCAATTCAATTTTGGAATTATCCCGATCGTGCCATTTCCGGCTTTACAGATCAGTAATAATACTATTTCAACACATTTATTAAATAATCATATTTTCACCGGTGACTACCTGGATGATGATGCTAAGGAAGAGTTGCTAAGTCATTTTCCGGATGGCGGTTTGAATTTTAATCCCTTGGTGCAGATGCGTTTTCTCAATTTTTCGGTAAATAGTTGGGCATTTACGCTGGGCGCCGAAGTAACCGGCAAAGTTGTCGCACCCAAGTCGCTTTTCCGTCTTGCGTTATTTGGTAATGAATTCGAAGAGCCTATTGATTTAAGCGATACTGATCTGGATTTACAATCGGTAGTTACTCTGGGAATAGCTCACGGATGGCAGATTGATAATGTACCTTATCTTAGTAATTATGTTGATAAATTTTCTGTCGGTATTGCCGTTAAACTTTTAGCTGGAGCGGGTTATTCCGGCTTCGACGATCTAACCGCGAATGTTACGACCTATAAAGACCGAATTATCCTGGAAGGCGATCTCAAAGGCGAATACGGACTGGGCGGTGCCGGTCTGGCGATTGATATAGGAGCGGCATCTGTTATTAATGAAAAAATGACTGCTAATCTTGCCTTGAACAATGTGGTCGGTTTTTTAAATTGGGGGATAGGAGAAGCCAGGAAAGCCGAATATTCTTTTTATGCCGATATTCCTAGTTCGGATTTTGGCGATATAGATTCAATAATGGATGAATCTTTAAAAAAAGACACTACCTACACAGTTTCCGGTATTAGGACAAATTATCCGGCTTATATGATAATAGGATTTGAATATAGAGTATTGCAAAATCTGCGGCTGTTTGTCAATTATCGCCAGTCTTTCAGCAATGATATGGCATCCACAACAACCCCGGCTTTTTCTTTCGCGGCTGAATTTTTACCGGCAAACTGGTTGCCCATAAGGCTCGGAATCGGGGTTGGAGGCAACGATAAAATTAAATGGGGCGTCGGTAGCGGAATGACCTTTAGTCGCTATCGTTTGGAATGGGGTTTTGCGCAGACGGGCGGATTCTTTAATCACGGAAAAGGTCTTGCCTTCTGTTTGGATCAATCCCTGGTTTTCTAAGATATGCTTCTTACCCTAATTTCATGGAATGTCAATGGAATTCGGGCAGTATATAAAAAAGGTTTTTTAGATTGGGTCAAAGCTACTCAACCAGATATATTAGGAATCCAAGAAACAAAAGCTGAAGAATCGCAATTACCGCCGGATTTAGCCCAAGTTAGTGGCTATTATTCTTATTTTTCATCGGCAGTTAGAAAAGGTTACAGCGGAGTCGCTTTGTATTCTCGATTAAAGCCGGTTTCCATTACTCAAAAATTTGGAATCGAGAAATTCGATACGGAAGGACGTCTCCTCATTGCCGATTATGATCAATTTGTTTTATTTAATGTTTATTTTCCTAATGGACAGATGTCGGAGGCGCGGCTACGTTTTAAACTTGAATTCTATGATGCTTTTCTCGATTATGTTGATCGGATAAACGTCAGCGGTCGGAATATCATCATAGGTGGCGATGTCAACACGGCACATACCGAAATAGACCTAGCGCATCCTGCGGCGAATTCCAATATTTCCGGTTTTTTGCCTGAAGAAAGAGCCTGGCTCGATAAATTTCTCAGCCACGGTTATTATGATACTTTTCGATTATTTAATAATGAACCGGGTAATTATACCTGGTGGAGTCCTTTCACCAACGCTAGAGAGCGCAATGTTGGATGGCGCCTCGACTATTTTTTCGTAAACAAACGATTCGTTGCGAATGTTCGTGCCGCCGAAATTTTAGCCGATGTAGCGGGTTCAGATCATTGTCCGGTTTCGCTCCAGATTGAGATTTGAGATGGCTTTTTACCATTCTGGTAACAAGCATTATAAAAATTAATTGAGAAAGTTTTAAAATTTAGTCTCGGATTTTATAGCTGTTATTAATTATATTTGAAGCGGTTTATTTACAAAATGATGTTTAAATGTTTTCGATAAGTTTTAACGTTTAAAAAGGGGGATAAAATGCGTTTTAAAACAATCACATCGTCATTAATTGTCTGCATTGCAATTACGACGGTTTTAACGGCTCAGAATTTGATAGGGCCAAATTGGAAATTTCAACCCGGCGATGATTTAGCCTGGGCTGATCCGCAATATGATGACGCTTCCTGGAACTCTATCATTGCCGGTAGAACCTGGGAAGTGCAAGGCTATGAAAATTTAGATGGATTTGCCTGGTATAGATACAGTGTAATTATTCCATCAACGCTGAAGGAGAAAGCCGTTAAACATGGCGGATTTATTCTGCGTCTAGGGCGTATTGACGATTCCGATGCTACTTATTTCAATGGTGAATTAATCGGGCAGATGGGTGGTTTCCCACCAAATTATGTCGGCGCTTACGGTCTGGATCGCGAATATATTATCCCGGTCGAGATGATTCACTGGGATCAGCCGAATGTCATTGCAATTCGAGTTTATGATGCAGGTGGCGGTGGTGGATTGTACTACTCAGCCGCTGAGCTGAATGTGATTGGTCTTTCCGATCAGCTGAAAATCGAAATTGCCCTTCCTCAGAAGGATCACGTCATTAAGAATTGCTCCGAAATTGTACTTCCGGTCATTATGCGTAATGAAAGTAACGAGTCAATTGAAGGTATTCTCAGACTGTCGATCAATAGTGATTTCGGGGATAAAATCTATGATAAAGAATTAAAGATTACGATGAAAAATAATTCTGCTAAAAAATATTCCTACAACTTAAAGAAACTGCAACCCGGCTTTTACCTCGGGGCAGTTAGTTTCGAAAGTTTAGGCTGGAATAAATTGCATAAATTTGCGATAGCAGTTGATCCGGAGAAGGTGATTTCGCCCGTCGATGCTCAGCCGGATTTTGACGCTTTTTGGGAGCAAGCCAAAGCCGAACTGGCTACGGTTGACCCACAGTTTAAGATGATTCGCCAGGATGAATTATGCACCGCTGAGCGCGATTATTACCTGGTTGAAATGCGTTCGCTGGGAAATATTTTAATTCGCGGCTGGTATTCGGTTCCGAAAAACCCTGGGAAATACCCGGCTTTTCTTCAAGTTCAAGGTTATGGTACGAATATGCAGCCGACTAACCTGATTACAGAAGATGGTTTTATCAGTTTCGGTTTGAATATTCGGGGGCATGGCAATAGTCGGGATGAGATCGATCCCGGATTTCCTGGCTATTTGCAATATCATCTGGAGAATAAATATGAATATATTTACCGCGGCGCATATATGGATTGTGTGCGGGCGGTAGATTTTCTGTGTTCGCGACCAGAGGTTGATACAAGCCGAATCATCGTTGATGGACAGAGCCAGGGCGGCGCTCTTTCGTTTGCGACCGCTGCCTTAGATGATCGTATTCGCCTTTGCGTACCGGGTGTGCCGTTTTTATCAGACTTTCCCGACTATTTTAAAGTTGCCATTTGGCCCGGTAACGAGTTCAAAGACTATGTTAACAATCATCCCGAAACAACTTGGGAAGAAGTTTTCCGAACATTGAGTTACTTTGATATTAAAAACTTAGCGCCGAAAGTCAAGGCACCGGTTTTTATGCTAGTGGGTCTGATGGATGAAACCTGCCCGCCGCATATTAACTTCGCGGCTTATAATAATTTACAATGCCCAAAAGAATACATCATTTATCCCTATTCCGGACACGGTTTGCCGGCAGAAAATTACCAGGCGCGGATGAATTGGGTTCGCCAGCAACTGAATCTGAAGTAATCAACAAATATCACTATCGTTGTCAATATAAAGGTAATTTTCCGATTGTTTATAAATAGGGATGATTGATGGGTGAAAAACTCAATCGCTAAATGGAATTTTTAAAAATGAATTCAATTCAGAGATATAATCGTCATAAGTGTAAAATTATTACAGTGTTTTGGTTAATAGTTATATTACAAATTCCCATCCAATGTGAGCAGAATAATAAATCCGATCAAATCGGTGGTTCCGATTTAACCTTCGTAGAAGAGCATGGAAACCTTACTGTCAGCGGTAACCGCATTATTGATCAAAATGGTGATCCGATAGTGTTGCGCGGAATGAGTCTCTTCTGGAGCCAATGGATGGGAAAATACTACAATTACAATTGTATTAAATGGCTTCGAGATGACTGGAAATGCACCGTTGTCCGAGCGGCAATGGGTATCGAATCGGGTGGTTATTTGAACAATCCCGCAAGCGAAAAGGCAAAAATCGTGACCGTCATCGAGGCTTGTATTGATTTAGGAATTTATGTCATTGTGGATTGGCATGATCATAATGCTCATGAACATCAGGCGCAGGCGATTGCTTTCTTTCAGGAAATTGCTACTGATTACGGCGCCTATCCCAACGTAATTTATGAAGTATTTAACGAACCTGAACAGGACAATTGGAAGTCCGTACTAAAGCCTTATTTGAACGCCGTAGTTGATTCAATAAGGGCGATTGATCCTGACAATTTGATTGTGGTCGGAACTCCGACTTGGTCACAAGATGTAGACGTTGCCTCGCAGAATCCACTCACACAGAACAATATTGCCTATGCTTTGCATTTTTATGCGGCTTATCAGTATCATAAACAAACCTTACGCAATAAGGCATCAACTGCATTAAATAATGGGATCGCTCTTTTTGTGACGGAATTTGGTACTGTTATGAATACCGGCGATGGTCCGATTGATACCGCCGAAACCCGCCTCTGGATGAATTTTATGGAAAGTAATCAAATCAGCTGGTGCAATTGGTCAATTGCCGATAAAAATGAAACCTCAGCCGCCTTAAAACCAGGCGCCTCGGCTAACGGCGGTTGGTCGGCATCCGAAATTACCGAATCAGGATTATTAATCAGGGATTATATCATCAGAGGTAATACCAAACAACCCAATCTGGTTACAAAAACACGACTTATTCCAGATGGATTTGCCTTAGCTCAAAATTATCCAAATCCCTTTAATTCTTCTACCCAGATAAGCTTCGAATTACCAGTTAGCGCCGGGGTTAATCTCGGTGTTTACGATTTACGCGGTAATTTGATCTGTACTTTGGTAAATAAAGTGTTTCCCGCCGGACGTTACCAAACCACCTGGGAAACGAACGGTGCGATTGACGAAATTGCCGGTGGGGTATATATATTGCAATTTTTAGCCGATTCCGAAATTGGAACGACTCAAATTTCCCGAAAATTATCACTTATAAAATGAGACTAAGAGAATAAATTGAACCAAATTAATTACAGGAGTTATAATGCGCAAAACATACTTAGGTGTTTTTTTATTTTTTCTAATTTTACTAAACCTGTTCGCCACCAATAATCGTTTATTCAGTCAGGAATTTAATCGAGATATGGAAACGTTTCAGCCTTTAGCCTATGCCGAAGCAGATAAATTAGCCGAATCGATCTTGGCTCAAATGACTTTAGATGAGAAAATTGCTTTGATTGGCGGCGATAAATACTTCTTTATTCGAGCGCTACCGCGTTTGAATCTTTCGGAAATTTATATGTCGGATGCGACTCAAGGCATCCATATCCGTCAGAGCTTTAATGAAATTGATCTCTCGGATTACCAGCCGGAAAAATCAACCGCCTTTCCTTGTCCGATTTCATTATCAGCCACCTGGAATCGTGAATTGGCTTATCAATACGCTCGAGCAATCGGTGAAGAATGTAAAGCCGCCAATATTGGCATTTTACTTGGACCAGGGATGAATATTTATCGCCAATCCCAATGCGGTCGCAATTTCGAGTATTTTGGCGAAGATCCCTACTTAGCGGCGCGGATGATAGAGAATTATGTTCAGGGAGTTCAGAGTACTGGAACCGTAGCCACCCTAAAACATTTCTTAGCCAATAATACCGAATACTATCGGAAGAAAAGCAATTCGGTTGTTGATGAACGAACTTTGCATGAAATTTATATGCCCGCCTTCAAAGCCGGAATCGAAGCTGGCGCAAAGGCGGTTATGACTTCTTATAATTTGTTAAATGGTGAATGGTGTGGAGAAAGCGCTTATGTCATCAATTATCTCTTGAGAAATCAGCTTGGATTTCAATGGCTGGTAATGACCGATTGGTGGTCAGTTTATAACGGTGAGAAACTGGCTAAATCCGGTCAGAATCTGGAGATGCCGTTCACAATTGCGCTGGAAAATGTACATCAGCTTCTTGAGGATAATAAAGTGCAAGTTAGCGACATAGATCGAATGGCGCAAAGTATCTTGCGCACCTGTTTTGCTATGAAATTATATGGTCGGTCGCGAACTGCGGTGGAAGACGATTTCTATGAAGCCCATGAAAAAGTTGCCTTGCAAACCGCCCGAGAAGGAATAGTGTTACTAAAAAATGAAGGTAACATTTTGCCGGTAAAAGAACAGGTAAAAAATATCTTAGTTACCGGCGATTATGTCAAAAAATTAGCCGTTGGTGGTGGTTCAGCGTATGTTGAGGGATACAATAACCGTCAAATGATTTCTGAACTGCAGAAAGTTTTTGGTGATCGGATAAAGTATATCAAAAATCCAACCGTAAAGCAGATCAAATCCGCCCAATTGGTGCTATGCAACGTAGGAACTAGTGATAGCGAAGGTTGGGACCGCCCGTTTGAATTGCCGGAAGATCAAGAACAGAAAGTTCTTAAATGCGTCAATAATAATCCGAACACGGTCGTTATTGTGACTTCGGGAAGTGGGATACGTATGACCGGCTGGAATGAGAAAGCCAGAGCAATAATCTATGCCTGGTATCCCGGGCAGATTGGCAATCAAGCCCTAGCCGAAATTTTAATCGGTAAGGTTAATCCTTCGGGAAAATTGCCAATTACCATTGAAAAGGAGTTCAAAGATTCACCGGGTTACGGTTATATTCCGGAAGGCGAATCGCTTTATTTCGATTGGAATGGGGAAGGCGAGAGAGCGCATCCGGTATATGATGTGCGATATAAAGAGGGAATATTTATCGGCTACCGGTGGTATGAATCTCAGAAAATCGAACCGCTTTATCCCTTTGGACACGGACTGTCGTTTACATCGTTTTCTTATAGTGATTTGCAAGTGACACCGGGGAAATTTTCCGAGGTTGATACCGTTTCAGTCACCTTTTCGGTTAAAAATGTGGGTAAGTGCCAGGGCGCCGAAATTGTCCAACTATATGTTAGTGATCTCGAATCATCCTTACCTCGCCCAGCGAAGGAATTGAAAGGTTTTCAGAAAATAGTATTAGAGCCGGGTGAAATTAAAACTGTAACCTTGAAATTAAGCCAAAAGGATTTTGCCTTCTGGAGTACCGCAATTAAAAATTGGACGACTGAAAAGGGAAAATTTGTTATATTAATATGTTCTTCGTCACAAGATATTAGACTTTCCAAAGAGATCGAACTATTATAAATTCTAAAAGTATAAACGTTTCGATTATTGGGATATTACGTGTAAGGATATTTTAGGAGATTAGTTTTGAAATTCGGTCATTTTAACGATCAAGACAGGGAATATATTATCACGACGCCGGAAACCCCTTATCCCTGGATCAATTATCTCGGCAGTCAGGATTTTTTTTCCATCATTTCGCATACCGGCGGTGGCTATAGTTTTCATCGCGACGCTCGCCTCCGGCGCATAACGCGCTACCGTTATAATAATTCCACTTTGGATGACAACGGTAAATTCTTTTACATCAACGATAATGGCGATGTTTGGAATCCCGGCTGGAAACCGGTTAAGAAAGCGCTCGATTTTTATGAATGTCGCCACGGATTAGGTTATACCCGCCTTTCCGGTCAGCGCAATGATATTTTAGCTGAGGTTCTGGCTTTTGTGCCTATGAATTTCGACGGTGAGGTTCAGCAAGTTACCTTGAAAAATACCGGTACTTCTGTCAAGGAAATCAAACTTTTTTCCTATGTAGAATTTTGCTTGTGGAATGCCTGGGAAGATATGACTAATTTTCAGCGCACCTTCTCGATCGGTAGAGCGGAAGCGATCGGTAGCACAATTTTGCATTTTACCGATTATAAAGATCGTCGCAATCATTTTGCATTTTATTCGGTCAACGCCCCGATTGATGGTTTTGACTGTGACAAAGAATCCTTTATGGGATTGCATAATGGGCCACACGAGCCGGTAGCCGTGTTCGAGGGCAAAACTCGCAATTCGGTGGCTTTTGGCTGGTCGCCGGTAGCCGTCCATCAAATTGAGGTTAAGCTCAATCCTGGCGAATCGAAAAGTTTCAATTTTATCCTCGGATATGTAGAATACCCCGAAACTGAAAAGTTTACTGCAGACGGCAAAATCAATTTGACCAAAGTGCGTCAGATGCAATCTCGCTTCGAATCGCCGGAAAGTGTGACAAAGGCTATGAACGATTTACGCGAATTCTGGGATGGTTTATTATCGGTTTTTCAAGTCCAAACCGGCGAGGAAAAGGTTGACCGGATTGTCAATATCTGGAATCAATATCAATGTATGGTTACGTTCAATATGTCGCGTAGTGCATCTTATTTTGAGTCCGGTATTGGACGAGGAATGGGATTTCGTGATTCCAGTCAGGACTTGCTCGGCTTCGTTCATCAGATTCCGGAGCGAGCGCGGGAACGTTTGCTCGATATTGCGGCAACTCAGTTACCGGACGGTGGTGCTTATCATCAATATCAGCCACTAAGCAAGCGAGGCAATTATGAAGTGGGCGACAATTTTAATGACGACCCGCTCTGGCTAATCTGTGGAGTTGTGGCTTATTTGAGAGAAACCGGCGATTTTGCGATATTGGACGAATCGGTACCATTCGATAATGATCCGAATAATCAAGCCAGCCTGTTCGAACATCTCAAGCGTTCTTTTTATCATGTGGTAAATAATCTTGGACCTCATAAACTTCCGCTAATCGGGCGCGCCGACTGGAACGATTGCCTTAATCTTAATATTTTTAACACTGATCCGGATCAGTCATTTCAAACCGGTCCATTAAAAACCGACGGTAAAACTGCTGAATCTATTATGATTGCTGGGGCATTTGTTCTATATGGTCAGGAGTTCGTTGAACTTTGTGAATTTCTGGGAAAAATGGATGAAGCCACTGAAGCCCGCCAGCATATTGATGAAATGAAAAAAAGCATTGACCGGTTCGGCTGGGATGGTGAATGGTTTTTGCGCGCTTATGATGCTTATGGAAGGAAAGTCGGCAGTCAGGAAAATGAGGAAGGCAAAATTTTCATCGAATCGCAGGGATTCTGTTGTATGGCAGAAATCGGAAAAGAAGACGGCCGGATGCAAAAAGCACTCGATTCCGTGAAAAAATACCTCGATTGTGAATTTGGAATTGTTTTGCAAAATCCAGCTTACACGAAATATTACATCGAATTAGGTGAGATTTCGACTTACATTCCTGGTTATAAGGAAAACGCCGGAATATTTTGTCATAACAATCCCTGGATTATGATCGCTGAAACTAAATTAGGTAACGGTGAGCAGGCATTTGAATATTGGCGTAAAATCTGTCCGTCGTTTCTCGAGGATATCAGCGATTTACATCGTACTGAGCCGTATGTCTATGCTCAGATGATTGCCGGTAAGGATGCCTATAAACCGGGGGAAGCTAAGAATTCCTGGCTGACCGGCACGGCGGCTTGGAATTTTCTGGCGGTCTCGCAATATATTCTGGGAATTCGCCCACAATTTGATGGATTGCTGATTGATCCTTGCCTACCTTCCGATTGGAAAGGTTTTACCGTGCGTCGTCTATTCCGTGGGAAAAATTTAAATATTGAAGTAAGAAATCCTGCCGGAGTGCAGAAAGGTGTGCGGCGGATAACTTTAAACCGTGAAGCATTGAGTAATAATCTAATTCCTTGTTCTAAGCTGAAAAATACCAATGAAGTAATCGTAGATATGGGTTAAAAATTTAAAGATAAAACTGTCTGTTTAGGGGGATAATAGACTCTTTATAATGGAGTGAAATTAAGATATTACGGATTAAAATTTTAAAAAAAGGAGAGGACAATGGCTAAGTATCTTACCTTACGGGAAAAAATCGCATATGGTTTTGGTGATTTGGCGTCGGTGCTTTACTGGCAGACTTTTATGCTATATTTCACTTATTTTTACACGGATGTTTTCTTGATTCCAGCCGGAGTAGCGGCTACGATGTTTCTTGTCAGTCGGGTCTGGGATGCCGTTAACGATCCGTTGATGGGAATTATAGCTGATCGCACCAACACCCGCTGGGGGAAATTCAGACCATATTTATTGTGGTTTTGTGTACCGCTTGCGGTGGCTGGTGTTTTGACATTCAGCGTGCCTAACTTTGGGATGACCGGTAAAATCGTTTATGCTTATGTGACTTTTATCCTGATTATGATGCTTTATACGGCGATCAATATTCCATACACCGCATTGCTGGGAGTAATTTCGCCAGATTCGGACGAACGCACATCCGTTTCGTCAATTAAATTTTTGTTTGCGTTTACGGCTGGGGTTATTGTGTCAGCGACGCTTCTGCCGATGGTGAAAGCCCTCGGTAAAGGCAACGAAGCGCGCGGTTGGCAGTTATCATTTGTGATTTATGGAATTGCGGCTATTATCTTTTTCCTGATTGCTTTCAAAGGCACGCGCGAGCGTGTTCATCCGCCAAAGTCACAAAAATCCTCAATAAAAAAGGATTTATATGAATTAGTAACAAATTCGCCCTGGTTGATATTGCTTTTTACGACTATAACTTTTGTTCTTTTCGTTGCCGTTAGAAGTAGTGTGACAGTTCATTATTTTAAATATATTGTCGGCACGCGTGAGATTTCCTTGCCGTTTTTCCAAAATAAAACCTGGGATTTCGAGACACTTACTTCGGCTTTTAATACCGTTGGTCAGATTTCGTCATTTATTGGGGTTTTGTTAGTTAGCTGGTTTGCCAAAAAAGTGGGGAAAAAGCCGGCTTTTATGATCATTTTCGTTATTGCGATTTTCAGTACCAGTATCTATTATTTTTTATCGCCGGAGCAAATCGGTTTGATTTTCTTATTTCAGATTATCGGTTCATTAACCGGTGGGCCTCTGAGTGTTTTGATCTGGGCGATGTATGCCGACTCAGCTGATTATGCTGAGTGGAAAAATGGTAGGCGGGCGACCGGATTGGTGTTTTCTGCCTCGACGATGTCGCAGAAATTCGGCTGGGCGTTTGGGGCTTTTGTTGCTCTTAATTTAATGTCGCGGTTGGGATTTATGCCAAATCAGGCTCAGACGCCGCAAAGTTTGCGAGGGTTACTTTTGCTCTTTAGTCTGATTCCGGCGGCATTTGGTATTTTGGCTTTGATAATTGTTTCATTTTATCCTTTGAATAATCAGCGTATGGCTGTTATCGGAGCAGATTTGAAAGAGCGTCGGGCGCAAAGTGGAGAAACAATAGCTCCAGCTTAAAGCATTATAAAAAGCATTATAAAAGAAAAGGAATTTCACAATGAAATATCGAATAGTCGGTAACTCGATTCCAAATTTGCCCTGGGAAGAGAGGCCGCAAGGTTGTTCGGATATAGTCTGGCGATTTAGTAAGAATCCGCTAATCGGGTGGAATCCCATTCCGAAAGCCGCCCGCATTTTTAATAGTGCAGTTATTTCATATAAAAGTGAGTTTGTAGGTGTTTTTCGAGCCGATCAGAAAAATGGGCGAGCGACACTTTTTTCCGGTAAGAGTCACGATGGATTAAGATGGGAAATCGGACAGGATCCGATTAACTGGGTGGATGAGCAAGGCAATCCCAAACCACTTAGCTATGGCTATGATCCCCGCTTAGTGAAAATTGATGATACCTATTACATCGTCTGGTGTGATGATCTGCACGGCCCTTCGATTGGTTTAGGTAAGACGCAGGATTTTAAAAAGTTTATCCGTCTGCCCAATCCGCTAATGCCTTTCAATCGCAACGGAGTCCTTTTTCCGCGCAGAGTTAATGGTAAGTATCTTTTATTGAGTCGGCCGAGTGACAGTGGACATACACCATTCGGTGATATTTTCCTGAGCGAGAGTCCCGACCTGATTTACTGGGGTAATCACAAATTTGTGATGGGCAAGGGCGGTTCGGGTTGGTGGCAGGGAACGAAAATTGGGGCTGGTCCAATTCCAATCGAGACTTCGGAAGGCTGGCTCCTTTTTTACCATGGAGTATCTACTACTTGTAACGGTTTTGTATATAGTTTTGGGGCTGTGATTCTGGATATTGATGAACCTAGTAAAGTTTTATATCGGACACGAGACTATTTATTGACGCCCGAAAAACCGTATGAAACCACTGGTTTCGTACCGAACGTCGTTTTTCCGTGTGCCAACTTGTGTGACACTGCCACCGGTCGGATTGCGATTTATTACGGTGCGGCGGATACCTATACGGCTCTGGCATTTGCTCAGACTGATGAATTGATTGATTATATCAAGAATAATTCAGAAGTATGATAGAACCCTGAATTTGCCAGAAAAATTCTTTTACTAAAGGAACGAAATTGGCGCAAGAAATAACGGCAAATAATTCAACTACGCAGGTACGCGACCGCCTTCCGGTTTTAACTAAAATTTGTTATGGTTTAGGAACTGGATTAGATATGTGGGGATTTTGGCTCTATCCCGGCGTCGCGTTCGCGGTTTTCAATATGTATTTAGGCGTTAATCCAATGTTGGTTGGATTGGCTCTGACGCTAATTCGAATTTACGATGCGTTCACTGATCCAATTGCGGGCTGGATATCGGATAACTTTCGCTCAAAATATGGCCGCAGGCGACCGTTCATTCTGGGAGCAGGCGTTCTTAGCGGGCTGGGATTACCACTGCTGTTTTTAGTGTCGCCAGCCTGGGCTGATCAAACGTTTCTCGGTTTATCGGTCGTTTTTTGGTACATGCTACTGTCGAACCTCATCTATATTCCGATCATCAGCCTATTTACCGTTCCTTATAACAGTCTCGGAAACGAATTGACTCCCGATTATGAAGAACGTACTTCAGTGATGACTTACCGAAGTGTGATGCAGAAAATTTTCGAGGTCGGGAATTTCTATGCTTTGCGTTTTACTAATCTGGCTTGGTTTCTTATTCCCGGTACCGGTAGAAAAAATACTCTGCGGGGAATGCAAGTTTATACCTCTATCATCGGCGTCTTGATGGCACTTTTCGCCATTATTATTTTTTTTCGAGTAAAGGAACGTTACTACGAGAAAGTGGTTGTCAAGACTAAAGAACGTATAAAGCTGGCAAGTTCCTTTTATGAAACTCTCAAATGCCAGCCGTTCCGGATGATGCTCTTACTGGGCGGTTCTTTCACTCTGGGCACGAGTATGGTTGGAACGCTAGGATATTACACTACCGTGCATTATGTATGTGGTGGAAATAACATTGTTGGCGATAATTGGAATTTCTGGATGGGCATTGCTTTTATGATTGGTGGGTTGCTGGGAGGTCCGATCCTAAACCGAGTCGCCTACTATCTAGAAAAGCGCAAAGCCGTAATGGTGGCGGCAATTATAGGAATAATCGGCTATGGCGGTTCCTGGTTTCTTTATACGCCACTTGTTCCTTGGCTTCAGACAATTGCGTCTGGTCTGATGGGGCTTTCATCAGCTGGTCTCTGGATGCTTCACGGCTCGATCGGCGCCGATATTATAGATTATGATGAGCTTAATACCGGTAAAAGACGAGAAGGGTCATTCACCGGTTGTTCCTCATATATTCTTAAGTTGGGCAATTCATTAGGGGGCTTTTTAGCAGGAAGCGTCCTTAGTTTTGCTCGTTTCGACTCGAGTCTTGCAGTTCAAGCGCCGGAGACCATTTTCTGGATTCGGGCGATGCTGGCTTGCATTCCCGTTGTGGGATTAATTTTAGTGATTTTTTTCATAACCAGGGTAAACCTCACTCGGCAAAAGTGCGCAGAGATCCGGTCAGCTCTTGAGGCGCGACGCGGTACGGTTTAATTTAAAATAGTGGAGTAACTAAATATGCAGTTTGGTCATTTTGACGATAAGAATAAAGAATATGTAATTGATCGGCCGGATACTCCGCGAAGTTGGAGCAATTATCTTGGTTCGACCGAGTATGGTGCGATAATTACTAACAATGCCGGTGGCTACAGTTTTTTTCAGTCGGCGGCGCAAGGACGTTTTATGCGCCTTCGTTTCAATGCTATTCCTATGGATCAGCCGGGTCGCTATTTTTATATCCACGACCTTGACAAGCATGATTATTGGTCGACTTCCTGGCAACCGGTTGGCAAACCACTTGACAAATTTAAAACCGTCTGTCGGCACGGGACGGCTTATACCATTATCGAATCGGAATATGATAATATTTTGACAGAGACGACTTATTTTGTGCCTTTGAACCGGCATTTTGAATGTTGGTTATTGAAAATTCACAACCGTGATAATGTTACAAGACGTCTGCGTCTCTTTACTTTCATTGAATACACCAATAATTGGCACGTATGGCAGGATACTTTTAATTTGCAATATACTCAGTTCATTCTTAGGATGAATGTAGTCGGAAATATCATCGACCACGGGATTAACGTTAATCTAACGGACAGTTCTGGTGATCTCTGGCATCACGATGGCAATAAACATACTTTTATGGGAGTCGTGGGTGCAGAAGTCACCGGTTTCGATACCGACCGGGAAGTATTCCTCGGTGGCTATCGCAGTTACCATAATCCCATTGTGGTGGAAAAGGGCGAATGTCTTAATTCCATTGCCGTTGGTGATAACGGCGTGGGCGTTTTGCAGATTGATCTTGAACTCAAGCCGGGTGAATCGCGCGAACTTGCGGTTCTGATGGGTATTGGAAGGGCAGAGGCCGAGGGGCGGAAGGTTTTGAGCGAGTTTCAGAACCTCGATAATATTCACATTGAATTTGAAAAACTAAAGGAACACTGGCACCAACGATTGCAGGGATTTTTAGTCCAAACGCCCGATTCCGAATTTGATAGTATGACCAATGTTTGGAGTCCATTTAATTGTTTGATTACTTACGCCTGGTCGCGAGCCGCGAGCTTGATTTATAGTGGTGAACGCGACGGGCTTGGCTATCGTGATACGGTGCAGGATTTACTGGGGGTTTTGCCTTTGATTCCTGAAGAAGCCGGTGAACGTCTCGAATTAATGCTGACTGGCCAGGTTTCCACCGGTGGCGCTATGTCAGTAGTGAAGCCGTTTGATCATCATCCTGGCCAGGAAATTCCGCCCAAGGAGGAAGAATACCGTTCGGATGACTGTATGTGGTTATTCAATACCGTTCCGGCTTATGTTAAAGAAAGCGGCGATCTGTCTTTTTTCGACAAAGTTTTACCGTTTGCTGATGAAGGCGAAGCCACCGTGCTCGGTCATTTACGACGAGCGATTGAATTTAATTTAGAACGAATTGGCACCCATGGTTTGCCCTGTGGACTTTATGCCGACTGGAATGATTGTCTGGAACTCGGTCAGCGTGGCGAGACGATTTTCGTCGCTTTTCAATTGCGTTATGCCCTAAAGACTTATATTGAAATTTGTGAATTGCTCAAGCGCCTCAGTGAGAAAAATTGGGCAGTGGAGCAATTACAAAAATTGGATGAAAATTTGCACAAATATGCCTGGGACGGACAGTGGTTTCTCCGGGCTTACCGCTATGATGGTCTGAAATATGGTTCGCATACTGATGAAGAGGGTTCGATCTGGCTCAATCCACAATCATGGGCTGTAATCAGCGGGTTTGCCGATAAAGATGAGGCGGAGACGGCGATGCAAGCTGTTTATGAGCGCTTGGCAACCGAATATGGTTTGATGATTTTAGCCCCGCCGTATATCAAAACCGACCATCGCATCGTCAAAGCGCCGCTTTTCAATGCCGGTATGAAAGAAAACGGCTCGATTTTCTCGCATACTCAGGGTTGGGCGATAATCGCTGAAACTATGTTGGGACACGGTGATCGAGCTTACCAGTATTTACGGGCTTATCTGCCGGCGGCTTATAATACCAGAGCTGAAATCCGGCAGATTGAACCTTATGTTTATTGTCAGTTTACGAATAGTCGCTATAGTCCACGCGCGGGTGCTTCACGTTTGCCGTGGCTCACCGGAGCCGCCGCCTGGTCGTATTATACTGCCACTCAGTATATTCTCGGCATTCAGCCGGATTATTTCGGTTTGCGGATTGATCCATGTCTTCCTTCAAACTGGAAAGAGATCCGGATTACGAGGCGTTTTCGGAATAAAATATTTGAGATTTTAATAAAAAACCTGAACGGTACTCAAAAAGGCATTCGAAAACTAATTATAAACAATCAAGAATTAACCGGAAATCTAATACCGCTGGATATAATTCAGAACGAAAATAAAGTTGTTGTAGAAATGCAATAAAATTTTTATTTTGCTGATAAATGCAGAATAAAATTATTTGATAATCATTAACAATCTGAAAGAGAGAAACTGATGAAGAAGATCCTGCAACGATTCTTTTTGATTTGCCCAAAAACCGGCAAAGTCAGAGGAATTAAACCGCTTAGTGGTTGGTCGAAGTTATTATTTCCAATAACTGGTTTGTTAGCATTAATCTGGGTGGTAGTTCGTGTGCTTCCCAAACCGACTCGTGCAACTTATCCTTGTATGCGCGTCGCTATGCCGCTCGCTTCGGGATTTATCGTTTATTTAATCGGGGTAATTGCTTCGGCTACAGCTTTTATGAAAGCCAAAAAAATGTTAGCCAAATCGCGCTACATCCTAGCGACTGGATTCGTTATTCTGGGATTATTGGCTTCCTTGCTCATCTTTCATAATTCCCGAGAGACTGCTTACGCCACTTATGCAACTATTGAACACGAAGCCAATATTCCGATTGGAACGGCTAAAGGTATTTTCCCCGGTCGGGTCGTCTGGGTTTATAATCCTGATGCTACCAATGAAAATTGCGTACCGGATTCAACTGTGAGGTGGGGAAATTATATTACTTATCGGGCCGGGCAGGCTTGGTTTTTGCCCCAGAATAATAATCAGGCGGTGGTTGACAGCATGGTTTCTTCAGCAATCCAGTCTTTAACTGGCGCGACCAGCGATAGTGCCGCCTGGGTTGCGATATTCAAATATCACAATACAACTCGGGAAAAAGGCGCAGTTGATTATTCGCCCGGTGAGAAAATTTTCATCAAAATAAATGCCACCAGTGGCTGGGGTGGTAACTACAGCACTACTGATTTGTCCTGTGCCAAAAACTCGAGCTACGGAATTTCTGAGACTTCACCGGCGGTAGTGATGACGGTTTTACGCCATCTGGTCAATGTTGTCGGCGTTGCCGAAAGCGATATTTATATCGGCGATCCGATGAAACACATCTATAAACATCTTTACGATTACTGGCATAGTGAATTTCCCGCTGTACACTATCTCGATCATGATAATTCCTATTCTGGTTTGGGGCGGGAGCAGGCGGTAGCCAGCCAGAACAAAACAATTTTCTACTCCGATCATGGCGCAATATTGAGAGAAAATGTCTGGGATGCCAACCGACCGGGAGAAGGTCCCGTTTATGACGATAATGTGTACGCTATTCTCGAAGATGCCGAATATTTGATTAATATACCTATGTTAAAAGGTCACCGGCGCGGCGGAGTAACGATGTTTGCCAAGAATCATTTTGGTTCGCATACCAGACCCGATGCCGGGCATCTACACAATGGATTGGTAGCGCCGCGTGAAATGGAACTGGGAGTTACCCGTCCAGGATACGGTCAATATCGGGTACAAGTTGACATTATGTGTCATTCATTATTGGGTGATAAGAACCTGTTATATTTAATGGATGCCTTATGGGCAACCGACTATGAACTCAGTAAACCGCTCAAGTGGCAGATGGCGCCGTTCAATAATGACTTTACCTCGTCTATTTTTGCTTCTTTTGATCCAGTGGCGATTGAGTCTGTCGGTTATGATTTTCTGCGTTCGGAATTCACCGCTGAGCGGGTTCCTGCCGCTGGCACTTATGTCCAGATGGACGGCGTGGATGATTACTTGCATCAAGCGGCTGATTCTGCGAATTGGCCGGAAGGAATCGTCTATGACCCGGATAACGATGGAGTTTTATTTGCCAGCCTGGGCGTTCATGAACATTGGAATAATGCCACTGAAATGCAATACTCCCGTAATCTCGATCCCGAATCCGGTACCGGAATTGAATTAGTGACCATTACGCGGAGCGTTTCGAATGCGATCGAGGCTGAACCGGCTAATCTCATCAGCGCTTTGAGCCTTTATCCGAATTATCCGAATCCCTTCAATGCTACCACTACTATCCGCTATGCTCTAAAAGCGCCGGCGCATGTTGAATTAAAAGTATATAATTTGATGGGGCAATTGGTTTCCGTTCTGGAGAATAATTATAAAACTGCCGGGGAGTATGTGGCAGTCTGGAATGGAGAAACGATTACCGGTCAAAAAGCTACCTCGGGTGTTTATGTTTATCAGCTAAATATGGCAGTAGGTAGGCAAGTAGCTGTAGAATCACGTAAAATGCTGTTAGTCAAATAGAGCTAATTACTTATGAAGGTTTTATTTATCGGCGGAACTGGTATTATCAGTTCCGCCTGTTCTCAGTTGGCAATAGAACGGGGAATCGAGCTATATTTACTTAATCGCGGCCAAAGTTTTCGGCCAATCCCTAAAGGTGCGCATCATCTTCAGGCTGATATTCGCGTTAGAGAATCGGTTAAAGCCGCAATCGGTAAGATGAATTTCGATTCAGTTGTGGAGTGGGTAGCCTATACACCAGATCAAATCGAATCCGATTTAGAATCATTTAAGGGACGCACCGAACAATATGTATTTATCAGTTCTGCTTCAGCTTATCAAAAACCGCCTAAGAAATTGCCAATTACAGAAGAAACTCCGCTTGATAATCCGTACTGGGAATATTCACGTAATAAAATTGCCTGTGAAAAGCGTTTGCTAAAGGCTTTTCAAGAAGAGCAGTTCCCAATTACAATTGTCAGACCATCACACACTTACGATTGCACAAGTTTACCGATGGAAGGAAGGTACACCGTTGTCAATCGTATGCGTCAGGGGAAGCAAGTCATCGTTCACGGCGATGGTAGTTCGCTCTGGGTTCTGACACATCATCGCGATTTTGCCAGAGGATTTCTCGGTTTATTGGGAAATCCAAAGACCATCGGCGAAAGTTTTCATATTACCTCCGATGAATTGCTGACTTGGAATCAAATTTTTGAGATAATTGCCGAAGCGGCTGGAACGCAAGCTGAAATTGTTCATGTGCCGTCGGAGGTCATTGCCAGATATGATGCCGAATGGGGCGATAGCCTGCTGGGCGATAAGATGCACAGTGTCATTTTCGATAATTCCAAGATCAAACGTTTTGTGCCGGACTTCAAGGCAACCATTCCTTTTAAGCAAGGCGCAAAGGAAATTATAGAATGGTATGATGCCGATCCATCCCGAAAAATTATCGATGCTAATATCGATCTATTGATTGATAAGTTAATACGCCGGTTTGAATTGATAAGATAGAATACTGACATGCCTGATTTAATAATAAATCAAAATCTATTTCAAGTACATCATTTTACGAACATGAACTTGTCCTCTTACCCTAATTTCTGCGAAATAGACACCAGCGGGAGATAATTGTCCGTATTGGTCGCATCCGTTCCAAATAATTGAATGGTATCCAGAGGTGAAATAATCGTCGGTCAGTTTGGCGATTAGCTCGCCTTTGAGATTATAGATTGTGAGCTGGACGAGATTTGTATTCTTAAGGTAAAAGGGAATAATCGTGTTGCTATTGAATGGATTAGGGTAATTTGCCATCAGTAAAAAATCAGATAAAATACCATTTTTTTCATCAGTAAATATTTCGGCATTGGGTTGCTGATAAAAAGCAAAAGAACCAGGGCAGACGCCCACATTCAGAGTATTTATTTCGTTACCGAGCGTATCGAGAATCACCACCTGATCCGGTGCGGAATAATCGCTCAGTCCGATGAAAATATTTTTTCCGTCGAAAGCCATTGAATAGATACCAGCATAATTGCCAATGATTTTATTTGTATCAATTGTTAGCAAATCAGCCAACTGTGCCACACCGCCGTTATAACTGCGATATATTTTATCGTTTATTAGAGCAAGGTCGTCACAAAAATTGAACGATAGCCCCTGATCCCGCTTGGTTACTTGATTTGTTTCGAGATTAATGCAAGAAGTTCCCGTATAGGTATTCCAGGCATCGTCATAGTAAGTACTGAGGACATAGAGCTTATTTTCGTATAATAAAAGCTGGTTTGGACCGGTAATGACAGTGAAGGTATCAATGGGCGTAAATTCGCCGGAGACCGATTCCAGAGCAAGCACTTTATCAGACGGTGACCAGTCGGCATTCATCGCGATTGAGGTATATAATTTTCCATCATCTGCAATGATATTATCTGGTAAGCCATTGATAGAAATCGTATCGTCAATTTGCCAGGTATTTAAATCCAGCGAGAGTATGCCAGGTAAATACCAGCAGGTGATGTAAGCGTGATTGTTCACGAAGGCGATATCACGCGGTCCGGCAAAGGGCAAATCGATCGTCCGCTCGTAAGTTGCACCATTCGATAAATTCATAACTTCCAACGAGTTGGAATTATTCATGACGATGAAGAGCTTTTCCTGATAAACTTTTAGGTTTTGGCCGACGTCGCCGAGCGGATTATCGGTAAAGTTCCAATGGACAGGACCAATTAGCTCACTCGTGCCGGTTAATTGCCAGAGCGAGGCATTAGTCGTATTAAAATTTCCTTCGCATAGAATGTAAGTGAAGTTCTGCGCCAGTGAGATTTGAAAAATCGTTACAATGGCTAACAAGGTCAGTTTCTGTTTCATTTTTTAGTCCTCTCTTTTTATTTTGGGTTATACTCGATTGTCCCGGTAAAAGCCCGTCCGGGTTCTGGGTAGCCTTGCATACTTTCGAATGATTCGTTGGTAATGTTGTCGCATCCGGCGACGATGGTGAAACGTCCGATTGTCGTATCAATTTTATAAGCTACATTGGCATTCAGAACGAGATATTCGGCGAGGATTATGTCTTCTGGCCAGTTGTACATCGCAATTCTGGCGCCAACGTATTCGATTGTGCTATGGAAAACAATATGTTTGAAATTAAAATTTAAACCAGCGGCGTAAGATTCCTTCGGAGTATAACGCAAAGGTTTTTGGTAATTATCGCCTTTGGTCAAATTGCAAGAGTGGGTTAGAATGCCCTGTAAGAAGCCGTCAACCGGTAAATTAGGTAATGACCAGTTGAGGATGACTTTGATGCCTTTTCGCTCGGCTTGGGAAATATTCGAAGGTTGCCAGTAGGATTGAACCGGCGTCCATTGAATCAGGTTTTTATCCTTTTTGTAATAGCTATTTAAGACAAGTTTAAGCTCCGGAAGGATTTGGAGAATGAGATCGATTTCATATTTGGTTGTTTCATCTGGTTTCAGATTGGGATTACCGCCCGGTTGCCAGTATAAATCATTGAATGTCGGATAGGCGTAATATTGGCCATAACTGCCGGAGATGGTATTGAGTATTCCAGAACCACGATATGCAATTCTGCCTCCCCAAGTTGCTTTTTGATATAAATCCGGAGAATGCTCGAATTTAACCCAGGGACGCAGTTCATAGTTAGGGTGGAAATTCCAGGGCAAAGCTAGAATATTTGCCAAAGTAATACGCGAGTGATGACCAGCTTGTTTACTCTGCAATCGGTCGGATTTAAGGTCGGAAGTAAAATCGAGGTTAAAATTGAGGATTGACCGATTGGCATGGTAAATGATTTGATCGGTGTTAACGACGTGCCGGCTGTTTATTGCAATAGTCGGATTGACATAGCGTTCGTCCGAATGACGATGTAAAGTCTGAATGTAAGAATGTCCGGCCTTAACTGCCCAGCCAATTTTCAAACCGATAAACCCCAGCGCGTCTTGCCGAAAGGCATCTGGCGACGGATTCCAGACCTGACCGGCAACTCCGCGCTCCTGTTCTGAGTAAAAAGCTATCAGGCGCGCAAATGCCTTCGATCGGAAAACGTATCCAGACTGCCAGCTGAAATAGTTTTGCTGTAACGAATTGTTTGAACGCTGAAAATTTTGATCACGCCAGGTAACTTCATAATCGCCGCGGTAATAGTTGTGACCTAATAATATATTGGAATTCCAAACGGTTTTGCGAATGTCGAGATTGGCGCTCAGATTTAATTTGCCGTAGCTGCCGGCTGAGCAAGTAAAACCAGTAGGCGACATATTGGGTTCGATATTTAACAAACCTTCTGAATTTTCAGCGCTGGTATTGCCGGCTTGTTCGGGAGAGTAATTAATGCTCGATATAAAGGTCGGTGGCAGTTGTGAGATGTCCATCTGACCGTTCTGAGCGCTGGTTAAATCAAAACCGGCGATTACCACTCTGGTATGAGTTGACGGCGAACCGTCCAGGCTTAATGTGCTTATGCCAGTCGGTCCCCCATAGGATTTAAGATATAACCCGGGAATTGTTGTCCATAAGCGGCGATGCTCGACGGTTCCGAGGTCTTCAGTGCGTTCAACTCGACTGAAGTTAATTCCGGACAACTGACGTGGAAAAATTTGTCCGGCAACGGTTACCGAATCCAGATTTACTGGAGTGAAAGGGAGAATGATTTTTACCGGTTCATATAAATTTCCCAGCACGATTTCCTGCTCGCCGTAGCCGATACGCGTGAAAAGCAGGGAATCACCGGCTTGATAGCTGGCAGGAAGGATGAATATGCCGTTTTCCTCGCTAACGATAAAATTGTCTTTATTTTTATTATAAATAAATACATAGGGAATGGGCTGATTATTCTGATCACAAATGAAACCGCTGGAAAACTCCATTGCTTCCAGCGCAATAGGTAAAAGCCAAAGCGGAAAAAATCTAAGTATTTTGAGTAATGAGTGACACATCTGCCTAATCCTTAATAACCCGCGTACTCCAGATTGGCCAGAAAAACACCAGGTATCCTGACTTACGCATCATCCGTTGTTCTGCGCCTTCCAGATCGAATGATCCGTGGCATAGGCAGAAACGTCCGCGATTACAGTAGCGGGGCTGTGCCCGATTTTCACGAGCTTCCCTGTTGTGCTTCTCTGCTTAAAATGCCTTTAAATTGGCATTTTCAATCCAATTAAAAAGAACGGCTGAAAGTTATTGGATAGCATTTTCAATTGCAAGATAAAATTTCGTGATTATTTTTTTAACGAAGGAAAATAACTAAATGTTACCGCTACCTGAAAAGGTTATTCCTTTAAGCCAATTGAATCCCAGTATTCATTGTTTTTGAGGGTAAGTTGCTGTTTGAAGCTGTCTTCGGCGAAACTGGCTTGAATCGCATTTTGAGTCAGTTGCTTAATTTCAGCTAGGGTAAAATTATATTCATTCGCGATAAAATTAAACTCATCAGTTAAGTTTGAACCAAACATAGTTGGATCATCTGAGTTAATCGTTATCAGTAAGCCATAATCAAATAAGCGCCGAACGGGATGTTCAGCCGCAGAATTGAATATTTTTGTTTTGAGATTGCTGGTGACGCAAACTTCAAGCGGAATTTGGTTCAATCGCAAATATTCCATTAGGTCAGGATCTTCGACCGCCCTGACGCCGTGGCCAATCCTTTCGGCATGCAGAAGGCGCAAAGCATCCCAGATGGAATTAGGACCATCGGCTTCACCAGCGTGGGCGACCAACCGAAACCCGCGTTTTTGCGCCTCAGCATAAACCTCAGCGAACAATTTAGCCGGAAATTCCTTTTCACTGCCACCGAGTCCGATGCCGAGGACCTCATTTTGGTATTGCGTGATTTTATCCAATCTCGCCAGAGCTGTTTCGTGGCCATGATTACGAACGATGTCGGCAATTAATCCAATCCGAATCGGATATTCGGATTCAGCTCGCCGTACACCGGAAATTACGGCTTCAGTTACGACCGGAAAAGGCATTTGCGGCTTGATAAAATCGAATGGTGAAAAATAGACTTCAGCGTAAATAATGTTTTGTAGGGATAAACTTGCAATTGTAGAATAAGCCATATCTTCAATGTCGGACGGCTCACGATAAAAATCACTTTTCCAGTACCAGGTTTCGATAAAATGAGCAAAATCGGTGAAAACAAATTTCTGTCGCAATTCCTCTATATTATGCACTTCGTTACTGCCGTATTTTTGGATTAATCGTAAAAGGGATTCGAGCGGGAAAGCCCCTTCCAGATGCAGGTGCAGTTCGATTTTAGGCATTGCCTGGATTATTTCCCCATTGTTATTTTTATTCATTCAATCTCCATGTTGATTGGCGGAAAATATAAAATAATTGCGATTACCACCAAATTATTTATATTGTTTTCGATAATTGATATTTTCAAATTTTAGCGATGGAAATAAAACTATAGACTGATAAAGGAGGATAAGTATGCATTTAACGATTCTGGGCTCTGGCTCGTTTTTACCGAATGAGAAGCGAAATTGCTCCGGCTATTTGTTAGATATTGGCGATGAGACTCTCCTGCTGGACGGTGGCTCGGGTACTCTGCGGCAAATGGTCAAGGCTGAGCGTTCGGTACTGGAAGTCGGGCGCGTTTTTTATAGCCATTTTCATCTCGATCATATTGCTGATTTTTTACCTTTGCTTTTTACGCGCAAATATTATAAACCACAACGCCCGAATGCGCCACTTTATATTCACGCTCACCCTGATTTTGACTACTATTTTGATAATCTCACCAAAATGTTTGAAAAATGGACGGCTGATCCCGATTATCCGACTTATTTTTCGCCGATTACGACGGGAATGCATGATTTTTCTAGTTACCAGGTTCAAGTTTTTCCATCGAATCATGCTCCAGAAAGTCAGATGTATCGGTTCATCGGACCTGATGGTGAATCTTTGCTTTATACGGGAGATGTTGGATTAGACCAAATATTGATTGATGCCAGCCGCAATGTTGGCCTGCTTTTGATCGAATGTGGTAATCTATCGAACGTTCCGATAGCCGGTCATTTAAACCCTGAGCAAATTAAAACGGTAATCGAAGCCGCTCAGCCTCAACGGGTCATCCTCACACATCTCCCACCGGAGGTTGATAATCTCGATATAACTGAGCGATTTGGGCCGTCGTTAGCTAAGCGTATCACCATAGCTGAGGATTTTTTGACATTTGATTTTTAAAGGGATGGTGGAATATTTTTTATTTTTGACCAAATTTTAAAAGGTTGAGACTAAAAAGCCAATAAATTCAGCCCAACTCGAAAATTGAAGTGATATTGGAATAAAGTGTTAGTAAATAAATGAAATAAATAATCCTGAAATAAGGTCTCCAACTACGTCAAGAATCGAAATTACTTATAGTGGGATGATACTATGTGACTAATCTCGAAATTCGATGAATCATAGCATTAAAAAGTGTGAGAAATATCATATCTACAAATACCGATTGCGGTTATATTACCCGAAAATTTTGAGGATATACGATTTATTTATAATGAGGAAATGTTCAATATAACCGACTTAATTGTAGTGGTAACATCGGTTTTTTGTCTATTGGCAACGGCTGAATCTCAAGAATATAGTGGAGAAAAGTATAAATTAGATGCTCATAAAGACACTATTTGGACTAAAGGGATTCCAGTTGAATATTCTGACTTTCCAGAGGCGGAGAAAATCGCCGTTGCAGTTATGGAATTAGATGCTAATGGCGTTTCTTCGGCGGAAGCAAAAGCGCTGACTGATCGCTTACGAATCGAGCTATTCAACGCCGGTATTTTCCAGGTTATGGAACGCGATAAGATGAATAAAATTCTCGATGAAATGCAATTTCAAATGAGTGGTTGTACTTCCGATGAATGTGTGGTCGAAGTCGGAAAAATTGTAGGTGTCAAGAAAATTATCGCTGGCTCGGTCAGTAAAGTCGGTGAAATTTATTCGGTGAGCGTCCGATTAATTGATGTTGCAACCAGCCGGATCGAAGCCACGGCTATTGAAGACATTGAGGGAGCACTTGGAGCAGTTTTGACCGAAGCAATTCCATCTGTAGCTCGTCAAATTTCTGGCCTCGAGCGGCAGACTAAAGAATTAAAAGGTAAAAAAACAGCCTTCAAAATAAGCACTGAACCTTACGGCGCTTCAGTATTTATAGATGATGTTTACTATGGAATTGCTCCCATCGAAGTTGAAGTTGTTCCCAGCGTTACTCATAGATTGACTATTGTTAACGAAGGCTATGAGAAATGGGAACATTATTACGATATAAAAAAGGATCAAGTACTGGAAATTAACGTTGCTCTTTCAAAGAAATCCCAACCGGTTGCGAAAAATGTACCAGAAAAACCGAAGCGTCGATTTAAAGCAGGTCTAAAAATTCGCTACTCCGATTTTCATATTGTTGATAAAATCAATAATCAAGTACAGATAATGAATGCCAAAATGGCGGAGGGCAACGAACTTTTTCATCGCAGACAACCCGGAGCTTACGTTTTTGATGAGATTAACAATTTCTCAGGCATCGAATTATCCAATTTAAGGCAATCGGATGAAGTAGTTGGTTTTGATTTCGGTCTGGGCATCTATCGCAGTAGTTTTACCCAATGGATTAAGAATTTTGATGCTACCTATTCAGAGCCGACTTTAATATTCTGGATGCCATCGGTGAATCTGAATTTGCGTTTGGCGCCTATTCGTTTTCCTTTATTTTATCCGTTTTGCAATGTCGGGTTCGGTTATGATGTGCTAATCATAGATGCAGTTGAAGATAATAAATCAATGGGTAGTCCGATTTTTCACAGCTGGGGATTAATGTACGGAGTTGGCGCCGAACTCCGCCTGTTCAAATTTATTGGATTAGCATGCGACTGGAATCATTATAATATGAAATACAAATTAATGAATATAGAAAACAAAGCCACGCAACGCTTTAAAGATGCCAGCATTTCTCAAATGGATTTATCTGGAAATACTGTCGGTCTATCTCTCAATCTATATTATTAGAAGTAAATTGAAGTAAAAATTTTCTGGTTGGTATTTTATATCACCGCTATTTATTATATTAATTTGTGGTTTTGGTTACGATTGAAATAATTATACTGGTCATTTTGCTGGGATTGTCCGGATTCTTCTCCAGCTCGGAGACGGCTCTTTTTTCCTTGTCGAAAATTCAACGTGAGAAAATTCAAGAGAGCGATCCCGTCCATGGTAAAATAATCAACGATCTCCTTAATACACCCCGCTCGCTGATTATTACGATTCTTCTGGGTAATGAATTTGTTAATATTTGTTTTTCATCTTTGTTTACTCTGATTGTTATCCAGATCGCCGGAACGGTTTTACCGTGGGCAAATTATTTGATTGCTTTGCCATTAGTTCTGCTGATAGGTGAAATAACGCCTAAGACCTTGGCTATCAAGAATAACGAACGTTTGTCCCTAAAAATTGCCCGACCGCTTTCGCTGGTTATGGTAATTTTTACGCCATTACGCTGGTTTATCAGGAATATTTCCGACCGAATCGTTAATCTGATCGTTTCAAAAAGAGATCAGCGCGAAAATATTTTGACTGAAGATGTTATTCGCTCAATATTGGAAGACAGTGAAAAAGAAGGCGTTATTGATTCCGATGAGAGTGAAATGATTTCTAATGTATTCGATTTTGGCGATTTGATTGCCGCTGATGTTATGACACCCCGCAGTTTAATTTTTAGTCTGCCGGTTGATATGGCGTTGCCGGAAGTTATCACCGCCATCAAGAATAGGCGTATATCTAAAGTCCCGATTTATGAAGGCAATCCTGACAATATTATCGGAGTATTATTTGCTACTGATTTAATAGGCATTTCGCTGAATGCCAGTAACGATGAAACTAAGCCGATAAATCTTCGGAATCTTCTGCGCCCACCGTTTTTTGTACCCAAAACCAAACGAGTGGATGAACTGTTCCATATTTTTCAAAGAAAACGAATTTCAATGGCTATTGTTCGGGATGAAGACGGCATAGTGCAAGGCTTGATTACCATTGAGGATTTACTGGAAGAAATTTTCGGTGAAATTTCGGACGAATTCGAAATAAAAGATGAGCAATTTGAGAAAATTAACGATCGGCTCTATCGAGTGCGTGGTACTCTGCCCATAGTTAGTTTTAATGAATTATTGAACGCCAGAATTCCGGTAGATGAATTTGAGACTATCGGTGGATTTGTATCCAGTTTATTTGATGAATTACCTACTGTTAATGCTCAAAAGATTTACGACGGCTGGCTATTCACCGTTGAGAAAATAGAAAATAACCGTATCGAAATCTTGCGGGTGAAGCGATTGTGATACCGACCGGTTTGGCAATTCTAATTATAGCTATTTGCGTGCTCGGGGAAGGGTTTTTCTCCGGTTCGGAAATTGCACTGGTATCCGTGGATCGAATCCGTCTCCGTCACGATGCCAAAATGGGCCAAAAAGATGCTAAGTTAGTCATAAATCTTTTAAAACGACCGGAATGGGTTTTGGGGACGACCTTGATCGGCACGAATATTTGTACAGTGACCAGCACGATGCTGGCAACGGCTATAGCCTATAGATATTTTCAGGGCGCCGGAGTATTCGTCGCAATTTTTTGTATGAGTTTGATCAATTGGATTTTTGCTGAAATCGTTCCTAAAAGCGTTTTCCAGCAATATGCCGATGTAATTGCTCCGAAAATAGCGCCTGTATTGAGGATAATGTCTCTTATATTTACACCATTGGTTCGTGTTTTTTCGGGAGCCGCTTCTTATATCGCTACCATTCTCGGCGGCGAACTCAGCCACAAATTGCCATTTATCAGTAAAGAAGAGCTGAAAATCCTAATGAAAATAAGCGATAAGAGTGACGTTAATCCTAATGAACGTGAAATGATCGGCCGACTTTTATCATTTAAAGAAAAAAAAGCTGAAGATGTAATGGTGCCGCTCATTCAAGTTACTGCTCTGCCTGAGGACGCCAGCGTTCCGGAAGCGGCGCGCATCATTTCCGAAAGTAAGCATCGTCGTTTACCGGTGTATCGTGAACGGGTTGACAATATCATTGGCATATTGAATAGTTTCGATGTCATCGGTGAAAATAACAATACTCCAATCAGGAGATTTATACGTCCGGCTTTTTATGCACCACCCAATATGAGCATAAACGTTTTGTTCGATCAAATGAAAAAAAGCGGCAACAATATGGCAATAATTGTTGACGAATATGGCGGCGCGGAGGGCATAGTGACTATTGAGGACATTCTGGAAGAGGTTGTCGGCAAATTAGAAGATGAATATGATCAGGTCCGTCCTCGCTATAAAATTAAAAAGGATGGGACGATTGTTGTCTCTGGCAAAATGGAAATTCAGGAACTAAATGACAAATTTGGACTGAATTTGCCAGAAGGTGATTACGATACTATTGGCGGGCTCATTATTGCTCATTTGCAAAAAATTCCGCGTCATGGAGAAAGATTAATTCTGCCATCTGTTGCATTAACGGTAACACGCGCTTCTCAACGCGTGATTCATGAAGTCGCCATTCGGAAAAATGGTTCGACTGAAGTAACTAATTAGAATTTATTCTTTGAAAATCGGCAATAATTCGGCTTCGATTAAACCATTCGTCGCTAAAATCTGACGGGCATAAATCGAAAATTCCGAACCGTCCATATTTACCGTTTTGCCACCGGCTTCTTGAAGAATAAGCGCTCCAGCGGCTACGTCCCAGGCGTTTAAATCCAACTCCCAGAATCCATCAAAGCGGCCACAGGCAGTATAACACAAATCAATTGCCGCCGAACCTACTCGCCGAACACCCTGAGTAAGCGGGTAAATGCACCGGAAATGCTCGAAATTACGTCGGAAAGTGGCGTTATTTTCGTAAGGGAAACCGGTAGCAAGAAGACTATCAGCAAGTTTTCTTACCCGCGAAACTCGAATAGGTTGTCCGTTAAGAAAGGCACCCTGATTTTTCATGGCGGTAAAAGTTTCGTCCAGTAAAGGAGCGTGAACAACGCCTAATAACAATTCTTTTTGATATTCCAGTCCAATCGAAACGGAAAAGAATGCAAAACCGTGCACAAAATTGGTTGTGCCGTCCAGCGGATCTATGATCCACTTGTAATCAGAAGAAGTTTCTATCAGCGGACTTTCTTCAGCCAGAATCTGATGCTCGGGAAATTGACGGCGGATTGACTCGATAATAGAATTTTCCGACATACGATCAGCTTCGGTAATTAGATTGACACGTCCTTTATAGTCAATTTTCAAGGCGGTATTGACTTTTTGTTTGAGAATTTGTCCCGCCTCGAGCGCGGCGTTTAAAGCCGTCGCTGATAATTTCTGTTGTAATTGTAAATCATCCATCATTATTTCCTTAATTTCATTGATGTTATAATTAATTAATTCAATTTTTCGACTAAGTGTAGTTTGTTTTAATTATTAAAGGTCGCAAATGAGTTTTTGTTACTGAATGTTTAATCGAATTTCCAAAATTTTACAGCCGAATTATACGGAAAAAGATGCAATTAATCAACGGATATGGTTCAGAACTTTTCCAAAAATTAGCTTATAGACGCTATATCTTATTGAATATTAAAAAGTGCGAAAAATTTCTTGCCTTTGTAAATTCGTTTTGAAAGAACAAACCGCCAAGTTTGCCAAGAGCCTCTAAATGAGAAAAATCCCAAATCTAAAATTCCAAATCATAAACCCAAAATCCAGTGAGATGTTCTTAATGCCGTAATGGTAGATTGGATGGTTAGGTTTAGTGCTCCTCTGCTCCGATTCTAATTCTCTTTTCTCAGCCTCTTTTCTCAGCCTTAGTCTTAGCCTCAGCCTCTTTACCAATGACCAATAACCAATGACCAATGACTAATGACTAATTACCAATGACCAATGACCAAACTTGAGAGCGGGCTTGAGTTAAATTGAATTCCGATCAATTTGTATTTTAGGAATAAAATGACGAGAAGTCCTAATATGATTGTTTTTCGTCGAGAATATTATTTAAATTTTGCTATGGGTTTAGTTACGAATTCAGATGAATATTGGATGGATTTCGCGATAAAGGAGGCTGAAAAGGCACTGGATGCTGGAGAAATTCCGGTGGGAGCCATCGTCGTTCACGCCGATAAAATCATCGGTAAGGGTCATAATCAGCGGGAAGGCTTGAAGGACCCGACCGCCCATGCTGAAATGTTGGCGATCACCTCGGCGGCGACTTTTTTAGATTCCTGGCAGTTAGAGAATTGTACTTTATATGTAACGTTGGAACCCTGTCCGATGTGTGCCGGGGCTATTCTGAATGCCCGAATTCCGCGAGTCGTTTTCGGTGCGTATGATGATGCGGCAGGAATGTGCGGTTCGGTCGAAAACCTTTGCGACCAAAACCTGCTCAATCATAAGGCTTTAGTTAAGGGCGGAATCAAGGCTGAAATATGCCGATCTTTACTAAATTCATTTTTCAATAAAATCCGTTCGGCGGAAAATTAAAAGGCAATAGTTATGAATGCAGACTTATTTATAATAATCGGTGGCTTAGTTATTATCAGCTTACTGGTAATTATAATGGCAAAAGTGAGAAAAAAGACGAGTCAATCCGGCGATGCCGCTCTGGAAGCTTTAAAAGAAAAAATTATTGCCATGGAATCGCAGTTGAACATTTTCCCGGAATTAGTTCAGTCGAAAACGGCTGACATTGTCCAAAAGCGTTTTACCGAATTTACCGACAACGTTTCTACCAAAAATCGTGAAATGATCGAGAAGTTTGGCAACTTTCAAGTAGAAATCACCAAATCGCTCGGCGAAAACAGTAAAAAGCAGACTGAAGAATTCAGTCAGTTCAAAGATACTTTCAAAAGGGCGGTATCTGAAGATTTTGAGCATTTAACCAAAAACGTCGCCGAAAAATTAGATGCGATCAATAATAAAGTTCAGGAAAATCTCAGTGAGGGGTTCAAAAAAACAAATGAAACATTTACCAATGTGATCGAGCGATTGGCAAAGATTGATGAAGCTCAGAAAAATATCGAAAGCCTCTCGACTAATGTCGTCTCTCTTCAGGAAATTCTGAGTGATAAAAAAAGCCGAGGCATATTTGGTGAGGTGCAGCTCAACCAGGTCCTCTATGCTATTTTTGGCGAAAAGAGCGATAAAATATTCCAGATTCAATATACGCTTAGCAACGACAAAACTGTGGATGCAATCTTGTTTTTACCGGAACCAATCGGCAATATTCCAATCGACGCCAAATTCACACTGGATAATTACAAACGCTCGATTGATAAGAGCCTGTCCGAAGCTGAACGTATTGCGGCAACAAAGTTGTTCAAAGCTGACGTGAAGAAGCAGATTGACGAGATTGCCGATAAGTACATTTTGCCGGGCGAAACTTCCAACCAGGCGATTATGTTTATCCCAGCCGAAGCAGTTTTTGCCGAATTATATGCTTATCATGACGATTTAATAGAATATTCTCATTCTCGTCGAGTTTGGTTGACTTCGCCTACTACTTTTATGGCGGTTTTGAATACGGTTCAACTCGTTTTGCGTGACATAGAGCGCCGCAAATATGCCGACATTATCCAACAGGAAATTATGAAATTATCCGAGGAGTTCCGTCGTTATCGCGACCGCTGGAATAAATTATCCGCTCATATAGACACGGTTCAAAAAGATGTCAAGGACATTCATACAACTTCCAATAAAATTTCCAATTCATTCGAGAAAATTGCCAAAGTCGAGCTGGGAGAAAAATCCGAGCTGCCGCCGGAACAGGAAGTTAAGTATCTTAATGTGATTAACGAAGAAGAGTCGGAGCAGGAATAATTGAATTTATTAGCATTAATATTAATTGCAATTGGTCTGGCGATGGATGCTTTTGCGATTTCGATTACCTGCGGTTTAGCAGCTCAGCCTCATAATAAGTTCAAGTTTTTAAAAGTCCCTTTAGCCTTCGGCGGTTTTCAGGCTTTAATGCCGCTGATCGGCTGGCTGGCAGGCCAAACTCTCCAGAGATTTCTGGCGAATTTCGACCATTGGGTTGCTTTTGGGCTATTGGTTTTCATTGGAATACGGATGATTTATGAGGCTTTCTCGAAAAAAGAATGTACCAATGCAATCGATCCATTGAATAGTCATCGTCTATTTGGTTTATCGCTGGCAACCAGCATTGACGCTCTGGCGATTGGAATTACTTTTGCTTTTCTAGAAATTAATATTGTTGTACCTGTCATCATTATTGGAGTTATCACCTTTATTATTTCATTTACCGGAATAATAATTGGCAAACGAATTGGACATTACCTTGGTAAAAAAGTCGAAGTAGTCGGAGGAATTATCCTGATTGCCATTGGTTTTAAAATTTTAATTGAGCATCTTGTCGCCTGAACGAAAATAAAATGATTTATCCTGCCTGTCGCGAAGTAAAACATTTATTATCCGGTGAAGTCCGGACTTTTGACTGCGAGTTGATTTTTCTGGATGAAGATTTCGGGATATTAAGATACATACTTGAAAAACCATACGTTGTCAATAATCAAATTTTGCCGAAAAATACGCAGACTTATGCTTTCTATTGGGAATCGCAACCCTTTACTTTATATCGGTGGTTTGCTCCGCAGGGTGGCCATCTCGGCGATTACTTTAATATTGCTGACCGAATTCACCTGAGTAATTTTCAGTTTGAATGGCGTGACTTAATCGTGGATGTTTTTATTTCGCCGCAAGGTGAAATAAGCCTGCTCGATGAAAATGAATTACCGGCTGACATTGACGGAAATCTCGCCAGATATATTGATCAATCTACCCAATTTATTATCGGAAATCACAGAAAAATACTTAGTGAGTTAAATTCTTTAACTGCTAAACTATTTTAATAATTTAAAAAATATTTAAAATTGGATTTACTCAAACGGTGAAAAAGTATTAAATTGTTTTAAATTTGAGCCTGAAAAAATGGATAATAATATGGATGTAACATTTCAGAAAAGTAAAACCAATGTATTATTACTGGAAAATATTTCTCCGACGGCGCAGCGTATTTTTCAGAATGAAGGTTTTCCGGTTGAATCGCTGTCCGGAAGCATTCCTCATGAACTTCTGAAGGAGAAGATCAAAGATATCGCGGTTCTTGGAATCCGCTCGAAGACAATTATCGATGCCGAAATACTGGAAAATGCCCAAAATTTGATGGCTATTGGAGCATTTTGCATTGGTACTAACCAGATAGACCTGAAAGCCTGTTCCCAGAAAGGAATAGCTGTTTTTAATGCTCCCTTTAGCAATACACGCAGTGTGGTAGAATTGGCTATCGGAGAGATCATTATGCTATTTCGTGGCGTATTCGATAAAAACCAGAAACTTCACGATGGGATTTGGGATAAAAATTCCAAAAACTGCTACGAGGTGCGTGGGAAAAAAATCGGCATAGTCGGTTATGGAAAAATTGGAGCGCAACTTTCAATATTAGCCGAAGATATGGGAATGCAGGTTTACTATTATGATATCGTCGAAAAATTAGCGCTCGGCAATGCTAAAAAATGCAATTCTCTCGATGAACTTTTAGCTATAGCCGATGTAATTTCAATTCATGTAGATGGCCGTGAAGAAAATTTCCACTTGATTGGGGCCGAGCAATTTAAGAAGATGAAGCCGGGCGTTTTATTCCTTAACCTCAGTCGTGGTCACGTTGTGGATATTGAAGCTTTAGCTGAAAACCTTCAAAGTGGTCAGGTCAGAGGAGCGGCTATTGATGTTTTTCCGACTGAACCATTAAATAATCAGGAAAGATTTTATTGTCAATTGTGCCATTTGCCGAATACAATCATTACACCGCATATTGGCGGAAATACAGAGGAAGCCCAGGAAAATATTGCTCAATTCGTACCCTCGAAAATTATTAGCTTTATCAACTCGGGCAATACGATTATGAGTGTGAATTTTCCCAATTTGCAATTGCCCCAATTCAATGGTGCCCACCGACTTATACACGTCCACAATAATGTCCCCGGCATATTGTCCCAAATCAATCACATTTTAGCCAGGCATGGTATTAATATCGTGGGACAATATTTAAAAACTACCGAGGATATCGGTTACGTGATAACCGATATTGAAAAAAATCACGATAATGAAGTGCTCCTTGAAATAATGAATATACCAAATACAATCAAGTTCAGAGTTTTATACTGATATTTCCAAATTTAGAACGAGTAATTAATGTATCCTTTCAAAGAAATTGAACTGAAATGGCAAAAATATTGGGAAGAGAACAAGACTTTTAAAACCCCTGATAAATCTAATAAACCAAAATACTACGTGCTGGATATGTTCCCTTATCCATCGGGAGCCGGACTGCACGTCGGGCATCCGGAAGGTTATATCGCTTCCGATATAATCGCTCGTTATAAAAGGAAAAAAGGTTTCAACGTCTTGCATCCGATGGGATGGGACGCTTTCGGATTACCGGCTGAGAATTATGCGCTCCAAACCGGAACTCATCCAAAAATAACTACGGAAAGAAATATCAATACTTTTCGACGACAAATTAAATCATTTGGATTTTCCTATGACTGGGATCGCGAAATTAACACGACTGACCCAAAATACTACAAATGGACTCAGTGGATTTTTCAGCAAATCTACAAAATGGGTTTGGCTTACCTGGCGGAAGTGCCGGTCAACTGGTGCCCGGAACTGAAAACCGTTCTGGCTAATGAAGAAGTCATAAACGGCAAATCCGAGCGCGGTGGGTATCCCGTCATTCGGATTCCGATGCGGCAGTGGATGTTGAAAATCACCGCTTATGCTGATCGCCTTCTGGAAGACCTGGATCTGGTTGATTTTCCTGAAAGTATTAAGGAAATGCAACGCAACTGGATCGGGCGGAGCGAAGGCGCCGATATAGATTTTAAAATTGAAGGTTCGGATCAGACTATCAGAGTCTTCACTACTCGACCGGATACTTTATTTGGGGCTACCTATATGGTACTGGCGCCCGAACATCCGATTTTGAAGACTTTAGTTCCACCGGAATACAAGAAAACGGTAGAAGCTTATCAACAAGCGGCCGCTCTCAAAAGTGACCTGGACCGCACCGAATTAGCGAAGGAGAAAACCGGCGTATTTACCGGTTTATATGCAATTAATCCAGCCAATAATCGCCGAATTCCGATCTGGACTTCCGATTATGTGTTAATGTCGTATGGAACCGGAGCGATAATGGCGGTTCCCGGACACGATCAACGTGACTGGGAATTTGCTAAGAAATTCGGACTTGAAATTGTCGAGGTCATATCCGGGGGCGATATTACCAAAGAAGCTTATGTCGGCGACGGCATATTAGTTAATTCGGGATTTCTGAACGGACTAAATGTGGCTGAGGCTAAACGCCGAATTATTGAGTGGTTAAGTGAAAAGGGAATTGGACAATCGCGAGTTCAATATAAATTGCGTGATTGGGTATTTTCCCGTCAACGTTATTGGGGTGAGCCGTTTCCTTTGTATTATGATGAGGATAACAATATTCACCTGATTGATGAATCGAAATTGCCGCTGGAATTGCCACCTCTGGAAAAATACGAACCGAGTGGAACCGGTGAGTCTCCGCTAGCTAATCTGCCAGAATGGGTTGATTTTATCGATCCTGAAACCGGAAAACATTGCCGCTACGATACTAACACGATGCCGCAATGGGCGGGCTCGTGCTGGTATTACCTGCGTTTTATTGATCCTCACAACGATGAAACGTTTTGCGACAGGGAAAAAGAAAAGTTATGGATGCCGGTTGATTTATATATCGGTGGTGCCGAGCACGCCGTTTTGCATTTGCTATACGCTCGTTTCTGGCATAAAGTATTATATGATTTGGGATATGTCTCGACGCCTGAACCTTTTATGAAATTAGTCAATCAGGGTATGATTCTGGGTGAAGATGGCGAGAAAATGAGCAAGTCACGCGGTAATGTCATTAACCCGGATGAAATCATTGAGACCTATGGCGCGGATACTTTTCGCATGTATGAAATGTTTATGGGACCGCTGACACGCGTTAAGCCCTGGAATACTTCCAGCATTGATGGTGTATTTCGATTTTTAAATCGCGTCTGGAATCTTTACGTAACGGAAGAAGGTTTAATCAGCCCGGATATTAAAGATATTACGCCCGATGCTTCGACTAATTCTATTTTACATAAAACCATATTCAAGATTACGGATGACATTGAGAATCTGCGCTTTAATACCGCCATCTCCCAGATGATGATCTTGGTCAATGAAATCGCCAAATTGGCGGTTAAACCGCTATCGGTAATGAAGACTTTTCTGCATTTATTGAATCCATTTGCGCCTCATATTAGCGAACATATCTGGAATCTAATGGGTAATGACCAAAGTCTGGCATATCTTGACTGGCCAAATTACGACCCGAGTTTAATTATTGATGATCTCGTTACAATGGCGGTGCAGGTTAATGGTAAAATTCGCGGTACTTTCGATATTGAACGTGATTCTGAGGATCAAGTTTGCATTGACAAAGCTCTGCAGATTGATAATGTCCGGCGTTACCTTGAAGGGCATACGATTGTTAAGACGGTTGTCGTAAAGAATAAAATCGTCAGCATCGTCCTAAAATAAAATGGTATGTTAGCTATTGCCCACAAACCACGCGAAAAGGCGCGGGATATATTATGGATTTATCAACGGTTTACCTAAAATAAACCAGTAACCAAAACCAGCTAACAGTAACCATTTACCACAATCAATTATGCAATAAAGCATTTATGCAGTTTTATGTGTCATTTAGTATTTTTTGTGGTTAACACTCATTGCCCTGACGAGTATAAGTTTGGCTGGTGGACTTATCATTGATAAAAACTTAGCGCTCTGAGCGGTTAGAAGAAAAACAATATTAATCTGACTAGACTTATTAGCGGCAGGTAGAAAATCATCCCCAGATTTTCGCGATTTTAAGGTATGTAACAATAAATTTAAAATACTATATATTGAATGATATCAATGATTTATTAGATGAACGTAGAAAAATTTCGTAATACTCTGAAAAATTAGCTTGACAAATATTTTTTTCTTTACTATACTTATTGCGAAAATGATTGCGCAGATTTACAAAGTGGTTTCAAAATGACAGCGACCCTCGAAGATGTTGCCAAAAAATCAGGATATTCCGTTTCAACAGTTTCTCGGGTATTGAATAATAAAGGGAAAGTAAACCGGATTAAAGATGAAACTGCCGATAAAATTCACAAAATTGCTCAAGAACTCAATTATGTCCCGAATCAATTAGCCCGTGGTTTAAGACTGCGAAAGACACATGCCATTGGACTGGTGATTCCGGATATTTCAAACCCCTTTTTTGCTCATGTTTCGCGCATTATTCAAATTGAATCTTATAAACTTGGTTATACTTTGATTGTGTGCAATACTGATGAAAATCAAGATACTGAAATTGAACAAATACAATTACTGCGTAGCAAGGGAGTAGATGGTTTTATTATAATGCCGGTGGGGTTAAAATCAGATCACATCCAGGAACTAATTGATGAAAAAATTCCTTTGGTTCTACTTGATAGGTGTTTTGATTCCATTGATACCAATTCTGTGGTTGTAGATAACTATACTGGTTCCTATAAAGCTGTTGAATATTTAATCAAAAATGGTCATAAAAGGATCGCAATTATACAAGGGCTTCCCAATACTTCTACTAACAATATGCGGGTTAAAGGTTATAAAAATGCCCTTATTAAATATAATATCGAAATCGATGAGAATTTAATCGTTGGTAACGATTATCGAAGAGAAAATGGATATATTGAGACCAAACTACTATTGAAAATGTCCAATCCACCTACGGCGATATTCAGTACAAGCGATTTAATTACTTTGGGTACCTTAGATGCAATTATCGAAGAAAAATTGAATGTCCCTCAAGATGTTTCGCTGATTTCTTTTGATGATGTAGATTTTGCCCCGTATCTTTTTACCCCGCTGACAGCTATTCAGCAACCTCGGCAGATCATGGGTGAGATGGCGGTTAAATTGTTGTATGACGATTTAAAAAGTAAGGGAAGAAAAGAGAAAACCAGGATCGAATTAAAACCTGTCCTCAATATTCGAAAATCCGTCCGAAATCTAAATTCTGTTATTAATCCCGATTAAAACCAATAAAAATTAGGTCCGAACTATGCAATTCAAAAATATCGGCAATCAACACTCACCCCAGAAATGCGCAAACGTTTTTACAGCCAATCTGAGGGGATGGAGTAGATATTTTTTACTATCGTTTTGCTTATTAGTATTTATTGGATGTGGGAAAAAAGAAACTACTAAAGATGATAAAATTACCATCACTTTCTGGCATAGTTTTGTCGCATCTACTATACCAGCGCTCGAAGATTTAATCGAACAATATGAAACCGAAAATCCCAATGTCAAAATAAAAGCTCAATATGTGCCAACTGGTGATGCTCTAATTCAAAAGCTTATCACGGCAATTCAGAGTAAGACCGCGCCTGATATTTCCTGGATTCACTCTGATTTTCTGGCTGATTTGGTTGATGCGGATGCTATTTACGAGATGGATCATTTTATCAAAAGCAATAATGGACTTAGTAAATCCGAAATAGAAGATATATATCCTGCTTTATTACAATATTCTTCTCTGCGGGGGAAGATATATTGTATTCCAATGGAAGCCACTAACCTGGCGTTGATATATAATGTTGATATGGTTAAAGAAGCCGGTTATCAAGATGGTTATGCTCCATCGAATTGGGAAGAGTTAGAAGAATATGCCGTGCGATTATCTAAAGATTTTAATAATGACGGGAAATTTGACCGGATCGGATTTTTTCTGCCCATATTTCCAGCCGCGGGCCCTCTCAGTGGCTGGATGGTTTGGCAGTGGATTCCCTATTTATGGCAAGCGGGTGGTTATATTATAGCTGAAGATCAATCCAAAGTGTTATATAATAGTGAAGCGGGAGTTAAAGCTCTAGCACTCTGGAAAAACATATATGACAAATTGAATTTACGGACATTTACTACGGATTACGATGTATCTTTTGCCTCGAAGTTGGTGGCTATGGCGATGGATGGACCTTGGAACCTCCCGCGATTTAATCGAATGCTGAAAAATTTGAATTGGTCGTTTGCACCGTTGCCCAAAGGTCCTGTAAAACAGGCGACCATCTGCGGTGGCGAATATCTGGTTATTTTCAAACAATCTGAACATCCCGATGAAGCCTGGTCATTTGTGAAGTGGATCATTCGGCCTGATATTCAAGCTCGCTGGGCTATGAAATCCGGTTATTTGCCGGTGCGGCGGTCAGTATCAGAAATACCGGAGTTCAAGAAATATCTAATGGAAAACCCGAATTTTAAAGTATTTGTAGACCAGATGGAAGTTGCCCAGATTCAGCGTTCTATGGATTACGGGGCTTTACAAATTACTCGACATATGGCGGAAGCCATTGAAGAAGCAACACTTGGTGGCGGTGATCCAAAGGCAGCTCTCGATAAAGCGGCCGCGAAATCTAATAAGGTCTTACAATCGTATTGGCAGAATGCTAAATAAATCTACCAGAGTTAAAAAGACGATTATAAATCGCCGGGATGGGAATAGTAAAAAGAATATTCTCACAGCGCTCGGATTTTTATCTCCGACGTTGGTTATTTTCTGCGCTTTCGTTTTATTCCCGGTATTCTTTTCGTTTTATCTCAGTTTTCATAAATGGAATATGTTCAGTAGTGGGCGGGAATTCCTTGGTTTAGAGAACTATCGTCGGTTATTTTCTGATCCTGAATTCTGGATGGTTCTGAAAAATACTTTTATTTACACACTTGGTACGGTTCCTTTAAATATGGTAATTGCTCTGTTAACTGCTATTATACTTAACCGACGCATCGCAGGAAAACGGTTTTTACGTACGGCGATTTTCACTCCTGTGGTTATATCCCCGGTAGCGGCTGCGTTAATCTGGCGTTGGATTTATGACCCCAATTTTGGTTTGTTAAACTATTTAATGGATCTCGTGGGTCTTCCCTCGGTAAATTGGCTCAACGAACCGAAAGCCGCTATGGTTGCTCTTATTATCATGGGAGTGTGGAAAACATTTGGGACAAATATGGTTCTATTTTCCGCCGGATTACAAGGGATTCCCGATCATTACTATGAAGCCGCCGAAATTGATGGCGCCGGATGGTGGTCGAAATTTTGGAATATTACAATGCCGATGTTAAGTCCTACCACATTTTTCATTATGATAATGTCAATGATTAGCTCGTTTCAGGTCTTTGATATTGTCTATGTTTTGACTTCAGGGGGACCTCTGGGCGCAACGAAGGTGATGGTATTTTATATTTATGAGAATGCCTTCAAATTTTTCGAGATGGGGTATGCCTCTGCGGCGGCTTATGTTTTCTTTGCAATATTAGCGGTGCTAACGGTATTACAAGTAAAGTTTATGCAAACCCGTGCCGGGTATGAGGCGGTATAATGGATATAGATTTTCGGAAAAGTAGTTATATAGTAAAAGATATTATCCTTCATGTTATTATATACGCTTTAGCTTTAGCGACGATTGCACCTTTTATCTGGATGCTCCTAACTTCGGTAAAAGATATTGGGGATATATTTGTGTATCCACCAAAATGGCTACCTTCAAAGTTCCATTTTGAGAATTATGCTCGGGCTTTTCAGGCGGCTCCCTTTGGGCGATATTATTTAAATAGTCTCATAGTAGCTTGTACTGTGACATTAGGGCAGCTAATTACTTGTTCTATGGCGGCTTATGCTTTTGCTCGGTTACAATTCAAAGGACGGGATGTTCTTTTCTATATTTTTTTAGGAACTATGATGATTCCTTACCAGGTAACGATGATTCCTAGTTTTATGGTTTTATACTGGCTCGGATGGGTTGACAGCTATCAAGCTATGATTGTTCCGGGCTTGGCTTCGGCGTTTGGCACATTTTTATTGAGACAATTTTTCTTGACGATTCCTAAGGAATTAGAAGAGGCGGCTTATATTGATGGCTGTGGAAAATTTAGAGTATTGTGGCAGATAATTATTCCTTTATCGAAACCGGCTCTGGCAACATTAGCCATTTTTACTTTTATGGGGACTTTTAATGATTTTATCTGGGCTTTAATCGTGGTCAATTCAGATCATTTACGCACGGTTCAGTTAGGACTAGCTATATTCCGCGACCGGTATATTACAGACTGGGATTTATTAATGGCTGGTTCGGTAATGGCAACTTTACCAATTTTAATCGTCTTTTTCTTCGCTCAAAAATATTTCATAAAAGGTATCACTTTAAGTGGAATTAAAGGATAGTATCGTGATTAAGAAGAGGCTAATAATAATTATTAGTAAAAACAGCATAAGGTTTATTTTATGAATTACTTATTTAAACCAAACCACTTTATTTCGGTAGGTAGCATTTTAATTCTATTTTTACTTTGCCTTTTAAGGTCCTGTGGGGAGAAGAATACGCTGGCTCCGTATCAAGGCGCGCGGCCAATGAACAATATTATTATTGAACAGGAAACATTTACGCCCAAATTTACCTGGTTGGGTGGATATGGATGTGCTTTTGGAGTAAATCGCGGTGATCAAGCACGTCTTGACAGTACTTTGCAATGGTTAATCAAAGCTGATGGTGATAATTTGCACTACCCGGTTAAATATGGCGAATTGCCCGAAGGGGTAACTGATATAACAAATGAATATGGTGGACATTTTGAAGCATTAATTGAAGACAGCACCTATACATTTTGGGTTATTAAGGAAGCCGCTTGGGATGCCGTAGTAGAAAATGCCGGTAAGGTAATTTTAATGGCAGAACTGGACACGGTAACGACGATTGCCAATGAGGATACTTTATGGATAGACAGTTACAGTCATGTTCAAAAGAGTTGCTGGATAGATGTTTATACAAATGTTGATATGGCAAGCATTAAGTTGAGAGGTGGATTTGCCCGAATCACTCTTATTGAAACAGATACCAGCAATTCACCGGTCATAACCTGGGAGATTATTGATTCAAGCGTTGAAGATTCTCTCGTAGCGGCGGTCGGAATCTGTTTAGGTGAGAGCTATAGCCCCAAAAAAATAGTCTGGGAAGCCTGGTCGGTGGATACCGTAGGTGGTCAAAAGATATATGGAAAAAATAATGTGATAGGTCAGCCGCTGGTAATAGGAAGCCCGATTCCCGGGACGAAGGTATTTGTTGAATATCCTGCAAAAGGTTTGTCCCGAAATAAGACCTATTTATTCTGGCTGGCTGGTAAGGATTGGAACGGGGTTGATCACTTAAGATCCACTAAGTATCATTCATATATAACCTTTAATACTTGGTGATTTGAAAGAGTTTTATTGAAGAGGAAATTCTAAGTGAGAAAAAAAATTATCTTTTGGACAATTTCAATGGTTTTGATTCTTTCGGATTTTACAAAAGCCGGAGATGCGAGTACTGCTCCAATAACTAGTGCTAAATCCTTAGCACTAGGGGGCTATTATTATGCCGGATTAGATGGTATAACAACTACATTTCAAAATCCGGGTAAAATTTTAAGCACACCGGGTTTTGGTCTGGCGATGAATATCATTGATCGAGCAGGGCAACAACAGTGTCAAAAAGGAAGTCGTGATATCCATCGTTCCTATTTATTCAATGATTTCAGCGGTTCAGCGGGTATTTACTGGGTGCCTAACCAAAAGTTTGGGCTTGCTATGGTCTATAATCGAGCCCTTGATTATTCGGTTCGATGGCCACTGGCATTAATGTTTACTGAAAATGGAATAACCCGTTTGTATGGCTTTCAATTAAAATCACGTCTGATTGCGGATGCCTATTCGCAGGTTTTCGGATTACAAGTCGGGAAGCTGTCATTGGGCGCCGCGATTAATATTTATCAGATTTACCAACAATTTGAGTTTCCGATTTCGAATCCTGAGTGGCAGACGAGCAGGACTAATCCGGTCTACGCTTTGAATTTAGAACAAGAGGATAATGCCATAGGTTGGAGCCTAGGATTTATTTTACCTATAACAACGACGATTAAGGTAGGCGGGAGCATTCGGAGCGGCGTAGATTTTGACCTTGAAGGTAATGCTAAAACGGATTGCTTTTATGCGCTTGATAGTCTGGCGAAGAAATCGCGACTTCACAGTCGTTTTCAAATACCGGTGACTGGTGGTATAGGAATTTTATACAGACCCACCGATCAACTAAATCTAAATATTGATCTATCCAGCGAATTCTGGGGCAGCACTCAATCCAAACTGGATTTTAATTATAGTGACACTGCCTGGTCTGCCATAATAGCTGCGGCTCCGCGTGATAGTATCACCGGTTACTGGCGTTCAGAAATGCCGTTTTACGATCGTAATAGTTATGTATTTGCTATCGGATTGGAATATTCAGGCGAGAATAATTTGAAGTACCGGATTGGATATAATTATCAGACAACCCCGAATTCAGATCATAGTTATAGTCTTTTATTGCCGAATGTAAATCAACATAGAATATCGGCTGGTGTTGGATTTTTATTCAACCAATTTTATCTAGATCTCAGTATTGCTTATTCTGTGGGAGTTGCCAAAGATATCAAGAAAAGCCAGGATGAATATTTTTATGGTAAATATGATACTAAAACAATTATTCCATCAATAAACGTTGAGTATCAATTATGAGAAAGGTAAAAAAACAAATGAAAGGAGGTGTAATTTATAAGTCAGGCTTATTTTATTTTTGTAAAACAGGACAAGGAATTATTAACCAATTTATTAACCAAATGGAGGTAAGTATGCGTAAGGTTAATATGTGTTTGTTAGCATTATTGCTATTAGTGGCGGTACAATCGGTGGCATTAAGCCAAGAAGAGATTGTGCGTTTAGAGTTGAATGTTCCGAAGGTATCACCTGCGGATGTAGTGATTGATGGAGTAAAGGATGAGTCGGTTTGGGGTAACGCGGCTGAAGTGAATTTAGTGACTGAGACGGGTTACAATATCTGGGCGAGTTCTTATGGTCGTGAGATAGCCGAGCCGGAGTATGATGAGTTGTATGGGCGTTTGTTGTGGACGGATGATACTCTATATGTATTTATGCATATTGATGAGTTTGTCAATGACACGACGGATTTGTACTGGGGTGGTCAATTTTTGGATCCGACTGACACATCTGGACATTGGGCGAGTGACCAGTTATTTATAGGGGTTTCGAACCGTTTAGGAGTGGAATCTTGGGATAACTGGGAAGGGAATCCGATGGCGGCACCGGATGGTCCTTATCATTTGATGATAATGGGAGATCGGGTAACATTTAATGATGGTTATCCGGTATATGTGCCTGAATTAGACTCGGCGGTAATATTTGATCCTTCGACGTTTATACGATCGGCGGCGCAGTGGAATAAGGAGACTGGGGTATGGGATGTAGAGTTAGCGATTTACAATCCCAATGTTAAGGCAAGTGCTTCGGTTGGATTTAATGTTGGTGGTAGTTTTTCTTCGACGTATTCTCGTGAGACGACGGGTGATTCGTATGGATATTACACCTGGCAGCCGAATGTGCCGAATGAACCGTTTGCAGATCCGGGAGATCTGGGTTGGTGTGCCACTTATATTCAGCAAAATTCTGAATACTGGGCTCTGCTGAATTTTCTGCCGGGACCGGACGACGTAATTGTGCGTTTAGAGTTGAATGTTCCGAAGGTATCACCTGCGGATGTAGTGATTGATGGAGTAAAGGATGAGTCGGTTTGGGGTAACGCGGCTGAAGTGAATTTAGTGACTGAGACGGGTTACAATATCTGGGCGAGTTCTTATGGTCGTGAGATAGCCGAGCCGGAGTATGATGAGTTGTATGGGCGTTTGTTGTGGACGGATGATACTCTATATGTATTTATGCATATTGATGAGTTTGTCAATGACACGACGGATTTGTACTGGGGTGGTCAATTTTTGGATCCGACTGACACATCTGGACATTGGGCGAGTGACCAGTTATTTATAGGGGTTTCGAACCGTTTAGGAGTGGAATCTTGGGATAACTGGGAAGGGAATCCGATGGCGGCACCGGATGGTCCTTATCATTTGATGATAATGGGAGATCGGGTAACATTTAATGATGGTTATCCGGTATATGTGCCTGAATTAGACTCGGCGGTAATATTTGATCCTTCGACGTTTATACGATCGGCGGCGCAGTGGAATAAGGAGACTGGGGTATGGGATGTAGAGTTAGCGATTTACAATCCCAATGTTAAGGCAAGTGCTTCGGTTGGATTTAATGTTGGTGGTAGTTTTTCTTCGGAGTATTCTCGTGAGACGACGGGTGATTCGTATGGATATTACACCTGGCAGCCGAATGTGCCGAATGAACCGTTTGCAGATCCGGGAGATCTGGGTTGGTGTGCCACCTATATTCAGCAAAATTCTGAATACTGGGCTCTGCTGAATTTCGGTACTGGATTAAACGGAATAGATGTGGCGGAAGTTAATGAGAAGCCAGTTAGGTTTGCATTACGGCAGAACTACCCGAATCCATTCAATCCAACCACTACGATCCGGTTCGAAGTCAATGAACGTGTTCCGGTTACGTTGAAGGTTTATAATGTATTAGGGAAAGAGGTTGCGACTTTAATAGATAACCGGACATATTCTCCGGGTGTCTATTCCGTAATCTGGGATGGTTCTAGTTTATCTAGTGGTATCTATTTCTACCAGTTAGTTACAGATAAAGTAGTTTCTACCCGTAAAATGATACTTATGAAGTAAAAAAGTCAAAGGAGGGGTGGTAAATTTTTATCCACCCCTCCTGACTATACTTTGGTTGTTGAAAAATTGATGTAAAGAAAGGAATAATATGCGCATCGCGGCTCTTTATGGCGCCCATGATTTTAGAATAGAAACAAAAGAAAGTCCGGATATAAAGGATGATGAATGCTTAATTCGCGTCCGAGCCTGTGGCGTTTGTCATTCCGAAATCCATCAATGGGCAAAAACTCTCGATAACTTGGAATATCCGCGATATATCGGTCATGAAGTGTCTGGTGAAATTCTGAAATGTGGAAGTGCCGTTAAAGGATTTAAAAGAGGAGATCGAGTTGCAGTCTGGACTGATCGGGCTGGCTACGCTGAAGAAGTTGCGGTTCGAGCCAATCAAATTTTCCCCATTGCTGATCAGATTAGTTTTGCCGAAGCTATGGCTGAGCCGATAGCTTGCACGACAAATGGGGTAATCAAAGCCGGAGTTGAATTAGGCGATACGGTAGTTTTAGTCGGAACTGGATTTATGGGACTTATCTTGATGCAACAGATTGCTTTGAAAGGTGCTTCTCGGATTATTGGCGTTGATGTTCGCGCTGAAATTCTCGATAAAGCAAAAATGTTAGGAGCAGATTTGGTCATTAATCCGCAGGAAGAAGATGTCCCAGCTATTATTTGGGATATGACTAATGGTCGGGGAGCAGATGTAGTATTTGAAGTCGGTGGCAATCAAGCAAGTCTCGACTTAGCCGTTGACTTACTACGGATGGAAGGGAAGTTAGTTATTTTTGGATATCATCCAGGGCAGAGAATTATTAAAGATTTGGGATATTGGAATTGGATGGCTTTTAATATTGTCAATGCTCATTTTAGAGATATGGCGACAATTTTACGCGGAGCGGAAATTGGGATCAAGCTCTTAAATGAGCAGAAAATAAATATGAAACCATTGATAACTCATAAATTTAAATTAGATGAGATTGAGGCGGCGTTTTGCTCCGCGCAGGAAAAGCCCAAAGGATTTATTAAAGCTGTCATTGAACCTTAATGGGATTGAAAATAATGATTAGTAAAATAAATAAAACGACACAATCAAACTTTCGTAGGGATAAAACAATGATTTCCAAGAAAGCATGTTTGCAAATCAGGAGATTAATGAGTCGAGCTTTCCTTAGCTTTATGTTGCTTATTTCGTTGGGATATGCGGCGAGTGATGGTAAGATCGTAGGGAAGGTTATTGATAAGAAGACAGGCAATCCCTTACCTGGCGTGAATATTATTATTGTCGGGACAGAGATGGGAGCCGCTACCGATATGGAAGGTGATTATTATATCATAAATGTTGCACCCGGTATTTATAGTCTCCAGGCTTCGATGATTGGATATAAACAAGTTATTAAAACTGAGGTAAACGTTAGTGTTAACCACACCACTCGTGTAGATTTTGAGTTAGAAGAGACCGTATTGGAATTTGGCGAAGCCGTGACAGTTGTAGCCGAAAGACCACTGATCGAGTTAGATAAAACATCGAGTCGAGTCGTTGTTGAAGAAACTGATATAAAATCCCGGCCGGTATCTCAGCTTTCCGATATACTTACCTCAATGCCTGGAATTGATTATAATCCCTACGGTGAGTTGACAGTCCGAATGGGAACGTTGGATCAGGTGGCATTTATGATTGATGGAATGCGGGCACGAAATCCTTTGAATTCTCAGCCTTATTTTAATGTTAATCTGATGGCAATTGAGGAACTGGAAATTATTACCGGTGGTTTTGATGCTGAGTACGGTGAAGCTCAGTCGGGTGTTTTTAATATAATTACTAAAGAGGGACCGGATCATTATGTCGGTGCAGTAGAATTTCGCTGGATTCCTCCCGGTCTATATCACTGGGGAACTGCACTTTACGATTATTCGACAGAGCGATATTGGGAGAATACGCATGCACGCCATTTGCAATGGTGGATTGATAATCCCGATATGTGGGTTGATCCGAATGGTCGCTACGGCAACGATCCGTCATGTTCCTGGACACCGGAGCAGGCTTATCAATTTTATATAGATACTCATCAACCCTTGACGGATTATACCAATCGGAGTGGTTACCAAACCGAATTTTCTTTCGGTGGACCGACTCCGATTAAAAACCTTAGGTTCTTTTTATCCGGTCGTTATCGTACGGCACCACCGATTACGGGTAATGCTTATCGCAAGATGGGTAGTTGGCTTGATGGTACTTATAAAATCAGCTATTCTTTGGGAGGAAATAAATTATTGGTATTTTCGGGATATTATAATCAGGATAATACTTGTCACGGTATGGAATCAATGGAATACGAAGGTGATTATGGTAATAAGTATGCTTATTATGATGAAGCTGGTTACCCTGTATATAGGCGCAATGGTCAGACTTTGAAATTTGTTCACAATCTCGATAAAAATACTTTTTACGAACTCCATTTATCGCGGGTATTCAATTATGAGAGCCAGACGAAGTTTCCGAGCGATACGGCAGACTGGACCACCAGCGATATACGTCGGGATTATTTACGAGCTTACGATTCGCAAGGCTTTGCGATACCCGATGCCTGGGCGGAAATCTATGGTTTACACTATATCGGTTACTGGTATCGTAAGGAGGATCGTAATACCGATTTGACTCTTACGGGTAAATTGACTCGTCAGATCAATAAAAACTGGCAAATGCGGAGTGGTTTTGGTTTTACTTATTACACTTTTGACCGATATCAAGAGGCGCGCGCCTGGGAAGCCGTTGAGGATAAAATCTACCATCCTTATGAGGGAAACATCTGGTGGTCAAATAAGCTGGAATTTGAAGGATTAATTATGAATCTCGGACTGCGATATGATTTTTATAATCCTAATGATGTTATTTACCTCGATCCATACGATCCTTTCGATATTATTACGGCAGAAATGGAAGGACGTGAACCGAATCCCAAAACCAAACCAACCTATACATTTGGGCAATTATCCCCGAGAATTGGGGTGTCACATCCAATAACCGAGAAATCCCTCTTACATTTTAATTATGGTCATTTTTTCCAACGTGCATCATTCGGCGAGTATGGTGAAGGTGAGCAGACCTATAGCATTTTATCAACTTATATTGTTGATCCTGAATTTGGCAGTATCGAACCCCGTAATCTGGGGAATCGTGAACTGCGCCCGCGGAAAACAGTGGCGTATGAATTAGGTATCGAGCAGGATTTTGGACCAGTATTGGCTGATGTTACCGCTTTCTATAAGGATCGCACTAACGATGTTCGGAGTATTACTGTCATAACATATAATGAACAACAGTATCATACATCCGGTAATTCTGATTATGCTGATGCCAAAGGCGTCGAGTTTACTTTACGACGTCCTTTACGTGGTTTCTGGGGAGGTTATTTGACTTATACCTGGGAAACAGGTATCGTGGGACAATCCGGTGACCCTTTTACTATTTACCCTCCCAATGTAACGGTTCATGCCAGCCAGGATTTTGATATTGGTGATCAACTATACTATATGCGTCCCAGTCTCAGTGCTAACCTGACTCTGGCGGCTCCGTCGAATTTTTCACCGTTAGGTGGTGTTTTAGCAAATACACAGTTCTCAATTGATTATTATGTTTCGTATCCCCATAAGCAAATTTCAAGTGACGTTTATCAGGGAGCAGTTAACATCATTCGCCCGGCAAATAAGAATGCCAATATTCGGGTGAGAAAAGAATTCAAAGGATTCAAGGGTACCAGGCCTGCAATTTTCATCGAGATGCAGAATGCTTTTAATGATAAATGGCATAATGTTGATCTTATGGAAGGTGATATTTCGGCCGAAGATCAAGTTCGTTATATCAATTCTAACTTAATGGTCTATCCAGAAAAAATGACTAACGGTGCCCCTTTTCCAGATTATGCCAAATATACAAACCTTCCCAGGAAAATCACCGTGGGCATGGCTTTAAGTTTTCAATAATAGAAGTGGTTGGTACTATGAAAGTAAAAAATTATTATATTCACTTAGTTATCATTTTAGGACTGTTGACTGGTTGGAGTGAATCTTTTGCTCAGCGGAAGTCAACCCATACTCGCGGGAAACTATGGGAAACGCTCAATAATGTAGGTTTAATCGGAGATTTGGGCGTCTGGGATTATGAAGAGACTTCCGGTTTGGGATTTTATCCTGGCTTTTCTGGATATTCATTTCCCAATAATGAACAACTTGCTAATGGCTGGATTACTGATGCCAATTTTCACAATTTTCGTAGTGGTCCGGCATTAGTAATTAAAGGCGGTGATGTATTAGTAGCTCCGGATTATGATCCCCAATATCAGGAATATCTTTTTTATCACAGCTCATTTGCTGGTGGAAGTCATGGTATTTTATGGAATTATCCACCCTTTATAAAAACGAATAATTTCGTAGGGACGTCCCAGTTTAATCCATTATTGCCGGAGGAAATCAATTACTGCGAATTCCCAACAGCAACCGGCATCTCGGTTAAGATGCGCTCTATGGCTTGGAGTTTTCCGGATTATGATGATTTTATTGTTTATGATTATGTATTTATCAATACTGGTGAGATGGTTATTCCAGCTCTGGGAGAAGTCAAACATTACGAACAAACTTTTGATTCGGTATTTGTGGTTTTTCATAGCGGAATCCAGGTCTCAACTAAAGGTCATCTGAATTTTCATTACGATCCTGATTTTATGAGTTCGGCGGCTCCGGCTGGTGGATTCGGAGGCTGGAAGCAACTTGAAAATGGTGGAACATATACCGATTATTTTGCGGTCGAGAATGATGGGGATGATAGCAAGGGACTGTTTTTTTACAGTCGGGATTTTAATGGGGGGCGAGAGCCGCATCCAAACGATACCTATAGTAAAAGATCGGATTGGCAAACACGATTGAAGTATAATCAAAGTTATGAAAATATAGAATTGCAAGATCCCGCCTGCTTTGGATTTGTGTTTCTGTATAGAACTCCTCCGACGGATTCTGACGCAGATCCTTTTGAGGCGGATCCTAATTATTTCAATATTTATTCCGATGAGGGTGAGCAATTCCAAGGCCGAGCGTTGGATATGAACGAGTACTTTTCGATTGAACGGCTGGGAGAAAAAGGAATGTTCGATTTTATCACTCATAATCGGATTCCTGAAGAAAATAATGGTGATATGTATTGTTTTTATACTGCTACTTTTGGCCCATATTATCTCGCGCCAGGTGATTCTGTGCGGTTAATACTCGCTGAAGTAGCCGGGAGTTTGGATTATCATGAAGTAATTCGTGGGGATCCCAATAACTGGTATCCCGATAGTTCGATTGCCGATATTCGCCGCAATGCCGAAGCCGCTCGTAGAGCATTAAAGTGGGGATTTGGAGCAACGGTTGAAGGAATTAATTTAGCGGCGGATGTGCCCGAATCACCACCAGCCCCTAATTGTAGCGCAACTAATGCTTCTCAAGGTTCAGATACTGCCATTATTGCGATTCAATGGGATAAACTAGCCGAAGAAACGGTAATAACGGACGGGGCTGGGAATCCATTTTATGATGGTTCAACTGATCTGAGTGGCTATCGAATATTCCGCGGTATTGACAAACGGGGCATTTGGGATGAAGTTGTTGACATTCCTATTGAAGAAGCCAATCGCTATTGGAATGCAGAAATTGGTAAATATGTGTATCTCGATAAGGATTTGCAGTTTGGTTTTGATTTCCGGTATTATGTTCAGGCTTATTATTCAAATCCTAAAACCTGGGTTTCGGCCAATCATACTATCGTTGATAATCTAGGGGAGCTGGTCAGTGATGATTACAATATGACTCCTTTGACGGGAGCCAGACCTGGACCAGTTGACATTACTGCTGGCTGGGACGTATTCGTTGCCCCGAATCCCTATGTAGAAGGTGACCCTGAGCGTAGTTTCGGCGATCCGACGCCTTATAAAATTGAATTTCGTAATCTGCCGGAAAGAGCGACGATTAAAATTTTCACCGTTTCTGGTGATTTAGTCAAAACGATTGAACATGGGCCAGATACTTACGGTAATTTATTTGGCAGTGTAGCCTGGGATCAACGTACCGATTCTGGTTTGAGAGTAGCACCGGGTCTTTATATTTATGCCATTGAATCGCACACCGAAGGGACAAAAGGGAAACGAACGATTGGTAAGCTAATGATTATTCGCTGAATGAAGCTAAAGAGTAAAATTGATATGCCGAGGAATAAAAAATGATGTTACATAATAGAAAAATTAAAATTGTAACTCTTTCTGCAATGATTTTTTTCGCTACAAATCTGAGGGTAGAAGGTTTTAATAAAGCCGGTCGCACCTCCCTTCAGTTTTTAAAAATCGGGATAGGAGCCCGCTCATCTGCAATGGGGGAAGCCTGTATCGCAAATTTAAATAGCATTGATGCTGTTTTCTGGAATCCCGCCGCCATTACTCAGATGCAACGATTAGAATCTTCTTTCAGCTATACAAAGTGGATTGGGGATCTAAATGTTACCGCCGGAGCAGTGGGGTTAACGGTTGACCGATTGGGAAGTATTGCGCTTGATTATATCGCGATGGATTACGGTGATATTCCGGAAGCCCTGGTTACTAGTCCCGATGGTAAACTTGATACTCGCACCGGATTAAATTTCTCTGGCGGTGATCTCTCGGTTGGTCTTTCATTTTCAAAAAAGTTTACCGATAGATTGTCTATAGGTATTCGCACCAAATATTTAAGAGAAGACCTTTATACCTATTCAACCAGTTTATGGGCTTTTGATGTTGGTACGTATTATAATACGGGGTGGAAAGGCATTCGGCTTGCAATGACGGCGCAAAATTTTGCTTCGCAAGCCCGTTGGTTGAAAACCCAGCAGAGAGAAGAACAACAGTATGAGGTCCCCTTAGTATTTCGGATAGGGACGTCAATAGATTTATTAGGTGGCAAAGATTTGTTTCTTGGCGGAAATCCTAATAAACAGCGTCTTTCTCTGAACATTGACGCGATTCACTCTAATGATTATGCCGAACGGTTAAATATTGGCGCCGAGTACTGGCTATGGAATCGGATTGCTTTGCGTACTGGTTATCGTACCAACCGGGAAGAGGGGCATTTTAGTGTTGGAGCGGCATTAAATATTCCGATGGATTTTACCAATCTTGTCGTGGATTATTCCTTCGTGGATTATGATTACCTTAATTCAGCCCATCAGTTTACAGTGATGTTAAGGTTTTAAAAATATTGGCATGGGAGTTAATAATCTAAATTTAGGTTATGATGAATTGGTTTTAATGAAGATGAATTATCCCTTTTTTACCGTATTTTACTTGTCTATGATAAAAAAAATAGCCAATCCCGAGGGCGACTAAGATTTTCCAATTGTTAAAATAACTGATTGATATTTTGGCAAATTGAAAAACTAATAATTGCAAATTGAAAATTAACAAAGGTTAAGGAATTACTTGATGAAGTTGCTAAATGAACTGTGGCCAGACAAAGAATTAAACTGTGAAAATTTTAAGAATCCCCCGCTGGAAATGGGGATTTTGCCATTCTGGTTTTGGAACGGCGAAATGGACGAGGCGGAGATGGAGTGGCAGTTAAAAGAATACAAAGCCAAAGGTATTACGGGTTTATTTATTCACGGGCGCTTTGGGTTAAAAATTCCCTATTTATCCGAAAAATGGTTTGAGCGGGTAAAATTTGCCGTTAAAAAAGGTCGAGAAATCGGCTTGAACATCTGGATTTATGATGAGATGAACTGGCCAAGCGGCACAGCCGAACGTCAGGTTATTAAAAAATATCCATATTTAAGCCAAAAGTACCTGGAAATGGTAACACTGTTTATCAATGGTCCACTTTTCATCTATCTTGAAGCCACCGATTCACGCTATATAAATACCGGCGATTCAAAACCGATTGCCGCTTATATCTGTTCAGCTGAGGAATATCGAACCGGCATCCAAAATATTATTGATGTAACTCCGAATTTATCATTTAATAAAGTCATTCCGTGGGAAGCGCCAGCCGGTAACTGGGTATTAATGTATTTTTTAGAAAAGGAAATAGATTACTATATAGATGCTTTAAATCCGGAAGCCACTAAACGTTTTATTGAATTGACGCATGAACAATATAAGACCGCAGTGGGGGCAGAATTTGGGAAAGTCGTGCCGGGATTTTATACCGATGAACCGGCTATGCACTATTTTCAAGTAGGGACTGATAATTATGTTATTCCCTGGAGCCAGCGGATGTTCAAGATATTTCGTGAGCGTAATGGATATAGTATAAAACCACACCTAGCGGCTTTATATGCTAATGTCGGTCGCGATACAGCCCGAATTCGTTATGATTTCTGGAAAACGCTTTCAGATCAGTATGACGATAGTTATTATAAACAGCTCCGAGATTGGTGTGCTGAAAACGGCGTTTTATTCACAGGCCACATTCTATTTGAAAATTGGTTAAGAGGTCATGCCCGCTGTGAAGGCAATGTGATGCAACATTTGAGTAATTTACATTTAACCGGAGTGGATCATCTATATCCGAAAATTGGTTCGGAAGAACAGCCCGGCGAACATGTAGAACTTAAGATGGCAAGCTCGATAACTCACCATTTAGGGAAAAAGAGATTACTTTGCGAATCAATGGGAGGTACTTATTGGGATTGCACTTTGGAACGGATGAAGTGGATTGCCAACTGGGAATATTCACTCGGAGTTAATCTATTTAATAATCATGGTTACCATTATTCCATTGAAGGCGAACGCAAGCGTGACTGGCCACCGTCGCAATTTTATCACCATACCTGGTGGAAGTATTACAATGAATTTACTCGCTATATGGCGCGGTTAGGACATGCTCTAACCGGTGGAAAACATATTGCAAAAATTCTCATTCTCTACCCGATCACGAGTATTTGGGCAAACTATGTACCGCAGGCTCCAGACGACATTTCCCGATTGATTGAAATGGATTTTAATTATCTGACGGATGCCCTGTTACATCTTCATTATGATTTTGATTATGTTGATGAGGACATTCTAATTAATGCTCAGTTAAATGGTAACCGACTTGAGATCGCCGATGAATCTTACGAACTGATCATTTTACCCCCAGTGACTCATATTAAAAAAGCAACTCTGGATAAAATAAAAGCTTTCGTAAATAACGGTGGTAAGTTAATTGCCGATATTTTATTACCGGTTGAACAATTTATTGATGGCAAACCGTCAAAATCTCGCGCTGTAGATGAACTATTTGGCGTCAAGCCAAATTGTATTTTGGCCGATTTCCAAAGCGGTAAAAACGAGGTTAACCAGCTGAAAATGCTCCAACCGGGGGTGTGCTTAATACAAGGTGGCGGGCTGGCAAAAGATAGGCGCAGACAGGATATTAAAGAAGCCATTGAGTCGTGTATTACCGCCGATGTCCAGATCGGGCATTCTGAAGTTTTTTATCTGCATAGGGTAAAAGATGGCCGACATCTGTTCTATTTTGTCAATACTCTTCAGCAAGATATTGGCGAAGTGGACATTTCATTGGAGACGGTTGGACGCCCTGAGCTATGGGATCCGGCGACCGGTGCAGTAAAGGAACTCTCGGTTTTTGATATAATCAATAACCGACTTTGTTTTCGCTTAACCTTCGGCGCCAGCCAAACATTTCTGGTTATTTTACATAATGACTTACCTGATTCTTATATTAGTGCAACCAACCTGGTATTAGAAAAAACCGAAGCCAATTTTATAACCGGCTATATAAAAAATGGAGATCTTGCCAAATTGACTTTAAAAACAGGTGGTAAACAAAAGGATATTGTCCAATTGGTGCCGAAGAATCCGCCTCCTTTAATATTACCGGAGGTTATGAATTTTAAAATAGAAAATGATAATACATTATGTCTTGCTAAATGGAAAATGCTGGTTTCAAATGAATTCTCAAATAATAACTACGCCGCACTCGATTATGATGATGATCACTGGCTACCAGTTACCATCGGCGCCTGGGAAATGCAACTGCCCGAAGAACCGGATGATACCCACTATCCGCAGACACTCTGGTATCGAATTCCGTTTCAGATTGAGGAATTACCTAACCGTGTGAAACTTCTTATAGATGGTTTTAGTGGAAGTTCTTTCCGATTATTTATTAATGGCACGGAAGTTAAGGATACTGGCCAACGCAGTCAATTGGATGCTGAAATTCGGGAAATTAATATCCATTCTTATGTCCACCCGGGTCGTAATCTAATCGCGGTTCAATTAGTTGTACAACGTAGAACTGACGGTATTTTAGACCTTATAAAAATCACGGGTGATTTTGCTTTGAAATTGAATGACGATGGGTATAGTATTGTTTTGCCGAAAAAGGAGGTAAATATTGGTGACTGGTGTCAACAGGGATACCCCTATTTCTCGGGCACTGGAACCTACTCAACAGAGCTGACGATTCCGGCAGACTTTTGTAAAGGTAAGCTGTTTCTTGATATTGAGTGTGGAGAAGATGTCTTAGAGTTACAGATTAATGATAGCGGACCGATAATAGTTCCCTGGCATCCATATCAAATTGATATTACGGACTTAGTCAGACCGGGAAAAAATACCTTCCGATTTTCTATTACCAATACGCTAATCAATACTCTGGAAGCAGTTCCTAAATCATCAGGACTTTTAAAGCCGCCAGTAATTACAAATTATCAATTACTTAAAATTAAAATAGATTAAAGAGATATTAATGACAAAAAATTCGGTTATTATTGTAGGTAGTGCCAATATGGATCTGGTTGCCCAAGTTGATAGATATCCTCAACCTGGCGAGACCGTTTTCGGAAAAAAGTTTGGAATTTATCCGGGTGGTAAGGGGGCAAACCAGGCTGTCGCCTGTGCCAAACTTGGAGCAGATACGATTTTCATTGGTAAAATGGGAGATGATATTTTTCGCGATCGTTTGGTAAATAATATGGAATCCAATGGCGTCCATATGGAGGAGATATTTATAGACTCAGAAACGCCAACCGGTGTGGCATTAATATACGTTGATGCCGACGGACAAAATGAAATAGTTGTCGTTTCGGGAAGTAATATGCGGTTGACGGAAAGCGACATACGATCAAAGGAAAAGCTATTTGAAAGGGCAAAAATTGTATTATGTCAGCTGGAAATTCCTCTGAGTGCTGTTGAAGCGGCGGCTATATTAGCCAAGAAAAATGGTGCGGTGTTTATTCTTAATCCAGCCCCGGCTTGTAAGTTGCCTGCCAGTCTATTGAATGGTATTGATTTTCTGATCCCAAATGAGATTGAACTATCATTTTTAACTGGTCAGTCAGTTACGGATCGCGCAAGTGTTATTTCATCCTCTCGGAAGTTAATTAATACGGGAGTTTGCAATGTTATTACCACGAGAGGCGAAAACGGTGCGATATTGGTTAATTCTGATAGCTGGCAAGAATTTCCTGCGACACCGGTGAAAGCTGTTGATACAACAGCCGCCGGTGATGCTTTTAATGGAGCATTTGCCGCGGCGCTGGCATCCGGAAAACCGGTAAATGAAGCGATACCTTTCGCCAATAAAGTTGCCGCCTGGTCGGTGACAAAGCAAGGTGCTCAGACCTCAATGCCAACCCTCGCTGATATTTCAAATTATTTAAATCAATAGAAAGGATATAAAATCGATGAAGAAACACGGAATCTTGAACTCTCATCTCTCAATGGTAATCGCATCATTGGGACACACGGATCAATTAGTTATTTGTGATGCAGGACTTCCCTTACCACGCGAGGCCGAAATTGTAGATTTAGCTTTAGTCCCTAATGTACCTCGCTTCATAGATACTTTAAAAGCAGTACTTGAGGAATTGATTGTGGAAAAGGCAATCCTGGCTAAGGAAATCGAATCAATTAATAATGGCATTTTGAAAGAGGTTAAAGGTTTATTAGAGGGGATTCCAATCGAGTACGTAACGCACGAAGAATTTAAAAATATTTACCGTAAATCGAACAACACTGTCTTTGTTCGAACAGGCGAAACTTCACCTTACGCCAACATTATTCTGATTTCAGGAGTTGATTTTTAATAAATGAATGGACTAAAAAGTAGGGATTATCATAATATTTTAAGGTATTAATAGAGTATAAATTGACTAAACCTAACGTCTTAAGAAAGGTAAAAAGTATGAAAAAATATTACTGTCTCCAATCATTCTTAGCGCTGATTATGCTTATTATTGTTGATTGTAGTAGATCCAATTCACCAAATTATCAGCGCTTAATGAAGACAAAAGGCGCTGAATTTGTTCACATTCCAGTCGGTTTGTGTGAAGATTATCCCGAAGAGACAACGACGATGGAAATTATCTCTAATGATATGGAATTATTAAAAAGAACTGGGGTTGATCTTTTAAGGATTTCTTTTGGCTGGGATGCAATTGAGGCGCAGAAAGATCAATACGACTGGTTATTCTGGGATGATTATGTTAAAACTGCCGTGAATCAATACGGTATAACTTTAATTCCCTATATCTGCTATACTCCGCTCTGGAATTCAAGAGGCGATACTCTCTGGTTCTGGAATGACCAGCCGCTGGATTTCGAAGAATTTGGTGAATTTATGTATGATCTTGTAACTCGCTATAAAAAATACATTAAAACCTGGGAACTCTGGAATGAGCCGGATCTGGATATTTATTGGGATACAAGAGACGTCGCTGCTTTCGCTGAATTTATTAAGATAGGGGCGCAGGCTGTCCGACGAGCAGATCCGGAAGCCAAAGTCGTTTTAGGTGGAATGGCTTATCATGCCGATTTTCTGGAGCAGCTTTTTCGTGATTATGGTCTCAGCCCTTATATAGATATTGTCAATATGCACAATTATTATGAAACCTGGAGTGAGCGCCCCGTAGAAAAAATAACTGAAAATATTAATGCGATGGCAGAAGTAATTAAAAAATATGGAGATGATCAATCACTCTGGATGGCTGAAGTTGGCTATAGCACATTTAGGCAAGGTAGTTACGTTTCCGATTCCTATTATGCTTATTATGATTATGAACATACACCTGAGTATCAAGCCGTAGATTTATTTAAACGTCTTACTTTAGCGGTGGCAGAGGAAAAATTATCGGCAATCGCCTGGTATGAAATTAAAGATTTGCCGGCTGGCGAAGAAGTTATCGGTGATAATTATAACAATCGTTACCTTGGTATTGCGTATGCCGATTATAAGCCCAAACCTGCTGAGAAAGCCCTGGTATTTTTTCGTAAGCTTTTTGGGAATCCTTACCGCAACGTTACCAGCCTGATTTCCGTCGAGCTTCAGCCTGATTCGGATGTATTTTATCGTGCGTTTGAAAAGGAAGATGGTACCATTATATTCGTTGCCTGGATTGCTACTAACGTACCGAGCAAGCGTCCCTTAAAGCCAGCCAATCTGGTTCAAGATACACGCACGGAAATTATTTCCGTTACGATTCCGGCCAAATTAAAAGGGCAGGTCGTCCAATACAATGAACTTGGGAGTGCCTCCACCTTTAATGAATTTCAGCGGAATGATGACCAAACCCGGCTAAATAACATCGTACTTAATGGTGGCGAGATAAAAATTATTGAATTAGAAAAATAAAGTTATGAATACTCTAACAAAGAAAATTATACCTGTTAATCCTGTTAATTTTGCCAAATTCGGCAAGGTCGTATCGCTTCCTCGAGAAAAACCAACTGCCGAGGGTGATACCTTTAAATTCTGGGCGAATATTGCCAATTATCGAATCAATGGTAAAACCGAAATCGGGCTCTGCACGGTCACTCTTCCTCGAGGTAATCGGGTAAATAGTTTAGAGTGTCATTTACATACTCCTGAAATTTTGATACCGGTGGACGTACCTTTTGCTTTACCGCTATTAATTGAAGGAGAACCTGAGGAAAATTTGAAAATATTTAGGGTGAATGTCGGTGAAGCGGTCGTGATTAATCCCGGCGTTTGGCATAGTGCAAGCATTCCTTTAGAAAAATCCGAAGCGACTTATTTCGTGATTTTTCGCTATCAGACTTCCCAGAAAGATATTGAAAAAAAATCAATAAATGACATCGAGATACTTATATGAGCAATTCTTGCCAAAATAATAGATTAAGTAAAATTGGCGAGAACGAAGATTCTTTCGGTGACCACTTTATTTGTCCTTCGGATTTTGGTATTTCTTTATGTGGTCATAGTAAGCAATTTTTTTTGATTCGAACCTATCGAGCCGTTTCCGAGCCAGCTCTATTGACCCAAAAAATCGAATATAAATCGTCAGCCGATGGTTATGAAATTGTTCTACAGGATAATTCCGGTCAATTTACCTGTCAGGTGCACTGCACTTTTACTCAATCCGGTTTGCGATTTCAAGCGAAGTATTCGGCTCCGGAACCGATCTGGTTGGTAGAGTGGAGTCTGACGAATTTAAACCTGGCAGAAGTAATATTACCGGCATTAGGCGGTCAAATGATAACGGAGCAAATGCCCGATCAAACGACCTTGTCCTATAAATATCCTTTTTGGCTAAATGCTCAGTTTGTCATCGGAATAAAGGGAAATCGAGGGCTTATAATTTATTCACATGATCCTTCTTCCAATCTGAAACTAGCTAGGGTTCGGCGTGAAAATGATAGTTTTACGATTAGTTATGGATTTGAACCGCCTGCCAAAAAGAGGCTAACTTCCTTTGAAACGGAATGGTTTATCGAGGAATTCACAGGCGATTGGCAGAAACCGGTGGCTGAATACCGTAATTGGATGGCGAAAACCTTCAAGATAAAACCACTTCCTCAAAAACAAAATTTTCCCAATTGGGCAAAGAATATCAATTTTATTTTGGAAATTTGGGGTGCGCGTCGTGAAACTCAAAAACCACATCATACTTTTGAACAGATGATTGAGCGGTTGAACGAATTTAAAAACCTTCACGATCCACGGCGGACATTACTCTATTTGCCGGGATTTGCCGAGCATGGCATTGATTCCCACATTCCTGATTATAATCCCAGCGATCTTTTAGGTGGTGAGGAAAAATTTAAAGAACTGGTGGATACAGCTCATTTACTTGGTTTTAAAGTGATGATTCACACCAATGGACTAGGAATGACCTATACCCACCCGAAGTATCCGGAATTTAAAAAATATCAGGTAGTTGATGCTTTCGGTCGCTTACAAGGCTGGGCTATGGATATAGATGGTGATTGGCTTACAGAGCCTTATTTTGCTTATATAAATCCGGGAGCACGAGCTTGGAGTGACCTGATGATTGAAACTTTAGGTCGTCTGATTAAAGAGTTCCAAATTGATGCCGTTTTTCTGGATCAGACACTATTAGCCTTCAACGTAAAGCGCGGACCGGATTTTATTAAGGGAATGCGAACCCATATTGAAAGGCTACAAAAAGCGTTTCCTGAAATTCTTTTTGCCGGCGAAGGATTACACGAACAAGTCGCAGGTTGTTTGCCGGTAGCTCAGATTCATGGAATTGATAGCCTTTCGGGAGTCCACGGTATAGAAGGTCAAGAACCGTGGCGGAAAGTACACCCGGTTTCAACTTATTTATTTGGGAATTATTCCAAATATGTGGCGCATCTCTTAACTCGCCATCCATCTAACCCAGCATTTAAACTCCAGGAGTCTGCATATTCTCAATTAAACGTTATTCCGGCGCTGTGCTTGTATGAAAATGATCAAGCTATCGAATTGCCAGAGACCTATCAAATGATTGATCGAGCCAAAAAGTTATATGAGGTTGGAAGATGATGAAGACCATTAAAGTTGGCATTATCGGTGCCGGTTTTATGGGTACGGCACATCTTGAGAACCTACGTCGAATACCCGGGATTGAAGTAAAAGCAATAGCCGATATTAAGCCTGAAAATGCTAAAATATTAGCTGATAAGTTTGGCATCTCGCAGGTATATGAAAACTGGCGAGAACTGGTAAATAATCCAGAAATTGACGTTCTTCATAATTGCACCCCTAATTATCTGCATTTTGAAATTAATAAAGCCGCGATTTTAGCAGGCAAAGCCATTATCAGTGAAAAACCATTGACCAATAGTGTAGCTGAGTCTGAAGAACTGGTCAAATTAGCTCGTGAAAAAAAGATCCTTACCGCGGTAAATTTTAATTATCGCAACTATCCCATCATTCAGCATGCTCGCCAATTAATTGTTAGCGGAAAATTAGGAGAAATTTTTCTAGCACATGGGCATTACCTGCAAGATTGGTTAATTTATCCTGAAGATTATAATTGGCGCGTTGACCCGGAAATGGGTGGCAATTCCCGCGCTATGGCTGATATTGGGTCGCATTGGTGTGATTTGGTTCAATTCATTACTGGTCAGAGAATCGTTGAAGTGTTTGCCGATCTAGTTATTATTCATAAATCGCGCAGGAAACCTCAATCCGATGTAGCAACTTTCAAGGGCAAGGAAGTGACCCTGGATTCGACTCAATGCATCATGGTTAAGACCGAGGATGCCGGGGCAGTGTTGTTCCATCTGGAAAAAGGTGGGCATGGTGTTTTGAATGTTTCTCAAGTGAGTGCTGGTTACAAAAATGGCTTTGATATCGCTATTGATGGGAGTCAAATGTCTCTTGCTTGGAAGCAAGAAGAACCTAATCAACTCTGGTTAGGTTACCGCGATAAAGCCAATCAGATATTAGTAAAAGACCCGGCGCTGTTAGAAGCGGATAGTCGTTCGTTCGCTCATTATCCCGGCGGTCATCCCGAAGGTTATCCTGATACTTTCAAAAATTTGTTTTTGAATTTTTACACCGCATTACGAACTGGTAAGTTGGCAATCCACGAGCAAAATTTCCCTACATTTGAAGCTGGATTGCAAGAAAATCGCATAGTCGAAGCAGTTCTCAAAAGTCACCAAGAGAAACGTTGGATAAAGGTATAAACTTGTTAATGCAACAATGAGGAGATAAAAGATGAAACTTGGTTTTTTAACGGCTTGTTTACCCCAACTGGGATTGGAAGAGATCGTTAAGTGGACGGCTGAACAGGGCTTCCAAGCGTTGGAATTGGCGGCTTGGCCAGTGGCTTCTGATCGGGATTATCAGGCGCGTCAAATTGATGCGGCTAATTTTTCCAAACAGGATGCCGAGCGGGTAAAAGAATTATTTACCAAATATAAGATAGAAATTTCAGCTTTTGCCTATTACGATAATAATCTGCATCCCGATTTAAAACAAAGGGAATATTATCACAATCACCTGAAAAAAGTCATAAATACCGCATCTTTGCTGGGCGTTGAGCTTGTAGGAACTTTTGTTGGCGCTCGCCCTGATAAAACACCGAAGGAGAACATTCAAGAAATTGGTTGCGTTTTCCGTGAATTAGTAAAATATGCTGAAGATCGCAATGTCAAATTGATGATTGAAAACTGTCCAATGGAGAATTGGTTAAAATTTGGATTGCCCGGGAATTACGCTTATTCACCAGAACTTCTGGAAGCGTTGTTCAATGAAGTCCCCTCTGAGAATTTTGGTTTGAACCTCGACCCATCGCATCTTTATTGGTTGGGGATTGATTATATCCGGGTGATTAAAGATTTTGCGCCCCGGATTTTCCACACGCACGCAAAGGATGCCGAAATTTTACCGGAAGGTCAATACAAATACGGAATCTTTAGCCGGCAAATTGATCCAATTCCCTGGAAATCCGGTTGGTGGCGTTATCGAATGCCCGGCTCGGGTAAAATTGATTGGGGGCTTTTCATTCGGACGCTTCAGGAATTTGGCTATGATTACGTGCTTTCGATTGAACACGAAGATCCGGTATGGGAAGGTTCGGTGGAAAAAGTCGAAACGGGATTAAAATTAGGTCTAAAGTATCTGAAACAGTATGTTATTTAATTCATTTTAGCACAATTAATAAAGAGCATTTGTGATGCGCAATATTTTAAAAGAATCTTATATACCCTTCGGCTCTCAGTATTATCGGGCGCCATCGCCATCTCGTAATGAATGGGAAAATGACCTTAAGAATATGGCAGATAATGGTTTCAATACAGTTAAATTCTGGGTTCAATGGCGCTGGAATCAGCCGAGCGAAGATCGGTTTTGTTTCGATGATATAGACGAATTGATGGATTTAGCTGAGCGCTTTGGACTAAAGGTTATGCTGAACACGATTTTTGACGTGGCGCCAGCTTGGATTTATCACAAATTTCCCGACGCTTCTATGGTAACGTTGTCCGGACGGAAAATTGGTCCCCAAACTCAACCCCATCGGCAGATTGGTGGGTTAGGTTACTGTTTCAATCATGATGGCGTAATGCAGCACTTTTTCCAATTTCTCGCAGAAACAGTCAAACGCTACACGAATCACCCGGCATTAGCAATTTGGAATGTAGGCAGTGAACCGGAATTGACTAGCAGTATGGCGGAAATGCGTGAATATGCAGATGATGCGAGTAAAATGGGCGATATGCTCTGCTACTGTGATAATTGTCGGGTAAAGTTTAGAAACTGGTTAGAACTAAAATATCAAACGATCGAACGGTTAAATATTTCCTGGAATCGAAATTATACTAGTTTTGAAGAAATAGAATTACCGTTAACACGCAACACTTTCAACGATATTATTGATTGGCGGATGTTTTTTGTGGCTACACTGGGCGAAAATGTCAGGAAACGGTTTGAAGTTGCCAAAGCTATTGATCAGGGTAGGCACCCACTGATGTGTCACCATGTATTTATTCAGGGTTTTCCCGTTACCTCTACGGCCAGTGATCCCTGGAATGTGGGACGCTTCGGCGATTTACACGGATTTACCCAGATGGATGATCCGGCGATGATTGATGTTTTACGCAGTTGTGCCAAAGGCAAACCGGTGATCTCGGCTGAGATGTTAATGCTAAACGGCTATACGCTTGATTTACCGAGGTCTATTGATATTAATGATGTGAAGCGTTTTATCTTCAGTGGGATCGCCGGGAACTTGAAGGGTTTTATTTTCTGGCAATATCGTCCTGAGATTCTTGGACGAGAAGCACCAACCTGGGGCTTAACAACTCTGGATGGAGAGAAAACTTCATGGTTACAGGACTTTGCCCGAGTCGGTCAAGTATTACAAAAGAATGCTGATTTCTTACTGGAAGCACAGCCACAACCGGCTGAGATAGCGATTAGTTATAATCCTGAAAACCAAATTTTTATCTGGGCGGCTACTGGTAATGAAAAGAATGCTACCAATTCTTTGCTGGGGGCTCATAAGGCTTTATATGAACATAATTATAACATTGATTTCGTCCATCCGATTGAGATTGATGAAAAGCTTTTAAGTCATTACAAAGTACTTATTTTTCCGTTTTCTTATTTAATAGACCAGAGGATTTGTCATTTGCTCGAAGATTGGGTGAAAAAAGGTGGGCTGTTGATCGGGGAAAGTTATTTTGCCGCTTGGAATCGAGAGAATGGACATCATGAAAAAATCGTACCCGGATACGGACTGCCCAAAATCTTCAAAGCTCGACAGGGAGTAGTTGATCCAGTTAATACCAATGATTTGGTCAATATCTTAGTTGATTCGGACGTATTAGATTCTGGAAAAGAGATAACAGTCAAGGGGGCGATTGTTCAAGAGCGTCTTATCCCGGAAGGGGCTAAAGTAATTGGGCATTTTTGTGACGGGTCACCGGCGATCACTCTGGCTGAATTGGGACTTGGTAAAGCAGTATTGATCGGGTCTTATATTGCCTTGCCTTTTTATAATAAGGGAATTCAAGCCAATGGAGATTTTTTGGCGGGACTGATTAAAAAATATGCTAATATATCTACTAATTACTGTAATTCCCTTGGACAGATTCGGGTTGATTTGCTGAAAAATGAATCGGGACAAATGATGCTGATTTTAAGGAATCTCACGGAAACGGCAATTAATACCGAAATTCATATATGTGGATTGATACCAAAACTCTTAGCCGAACAATTTTCAGCCGAAACCTTAAATGTCGTATATCAAGACAACGACTCATCATTTAATATTACCTTAAATCCGAAAGAAGTAAAGGTTTACTTTGGCGAAATATTTTAGAGAACCATTGCTTATAAATCCGGAAGTCCGTCGCAATTTCCTATTGAATTGGATGGATGGAACCTTTTTCGCCTTCGGAATGAGCTTTGTTCCGGTTATGACCGTACTACCGGTGTTCGTCCGGCAGGTAGGCGGTAATAATATTACCGTGGCATTGGTTCAGGTAATTTGGATTATCGGAGTTAATTTTCCTCAGATTTTTATTGCCAATTATACCCGCCAATTACCTTATAAAAAGCCATTTTTCTTAAAAACTGCGGCTTTGCAACGATTACCCTGGTTATTAATGGCATTGCTCTGTTTTTTTATAATAAAAAATGTCTCGTCCAACATGGGATTAGTCTTTTTTTTTATTGCGTTTGGATTGGCGGCAATTGCAGGAGCAGTAAACTACCCTGGTTGGTTTGATTTAATTTCAAAGATTACTCCGGTCAATTTGCGGGGGCGGTTATTCGCCTTGCGAACTATCACTGGTGCAATTTTAGGAATAGCGGGCGGCTGGTTGGTTAAAATTATCCTTAGCGCCCAACCGTTTCCCGCTAATTTTGGCTATTTATTTCTATTAGCGTTTGTAATGATGACCGTGTCCTACGTTGCCTTAATTTTTCTAAAGGAACAGGAGGCGAACGCCAGCACTGAGTCATTGAATCATTTTCAATATTTCAGACAATTGCCCAACTTGATAAAAAGTAATCATAACTTTCTGAATTTCTTGATTGCTGATAGTCTGATGACTATTGGACTAATTGCTCAGCCGTTTTTTATCGTGAATGCGATGCAACGTTTCGGCTTAGATTCCGCATCAAGTGGCAGTTTTACAATGATATATATGCTTAGTATGGTGATCTTGAATCTCTGCTCCGGTTCCATCGGTGATCGGTTTGGTCACCGAGTCAATATGATAATAGCGGCATTTTCAGTTTTAGCCAGCTGCGTTCTGGCAATAACACTGCGCTCCTTGTCTTTATATTATTTTGTGTTCGTGTTATCTGCTTTAAATACGAGTATGATTCAAGTTTCTCGTTTGCCAATTCTGGCAGAGATATGCAACGAAAAGGAGCGCCCGACTTATATATCAATTTCTAATATGATTACCAGTCCGTTTATTTTATTGGGTTTGTTGGGAGGTTATTTGGTGGATCTATATGGTTATGATGTAATCTTTGCAATTGCTGGCTTGGGAGGATTTCTTTCGTTAATTTGGTGGGTATTTTATGTCGCAGAACCACGCCGCCAAAATATTTTTGTGGTTGAATCGGTGGAAAGATAATGAACAGAGTAATATTATGATAGGACAAATAATAAAAAAATCGCTGATAGTTTATTTTGTGGTTATGACAATCAGGGGAATCGGAATTCTCCAAGCTCAGGCAATTACACCCGATCCACGTTCCAAAGTAGATATTCTTTTAGTCGTTGCCCATCCCGATGATGAAACTGCAATTGGTGGTCAGCTGGCAAAATGGATTTTTGACGACGGTAAAAAAATTGGGGTGATTTATACTAATCGCGGCCAGGGTGGCGGTAATTCGATCGGTAAAGAGCAATATCACTCAATGGGGGCTATTCGGGAAATAGAAGCGCGGCGCGCATTAAGTGCCTTTGGCATTTATAATGTTTGGTTTCTCGATGGCATAGACACACCCGGGCAAGATGTTTTGCATTCTCTGCAGAATCTTCCTCATGGAGCGGCTTTGGAGAAGTTGATTCGCTATGTACGATTGACCCGACCGGAAATCATTGTAACCTGGTTGCCTCATTTTGTAGCGGGGGAAAATCATGGTGATCATCAGGCGGCTGGTGTTATCGCAACGGAAGCTTTTGATATGGCGGGAGATCCGACTATTTTTCCGGCGCAATTGGCATTTCCGCGTGAAATAATGGATATTAATAATTATTACGAAGGGCTACAGCCTTGGCAGGTGAAGAAGATTTATTATTTCTCGGATCGAGATGAAGCGTTAAATGCTCCCGGACCACAATTTGATATTAGTGCCAAATCACCTTCGCAGGGAAAACCTTATATCGAATTAGCCGCGCAACTGCATAAATTCCACCAAACCCAGGCGGATGTAGCTCAAATTGCCGAACAAGCGGAGCAATCTGGAAATTGGCAACCAATGATCGAGTGGCTGGAAAAATTCCATCTGATATACGGTAAATCCGTTGTAAAATGTGAGCCAACCGGTGATGTTTTTGAAGGTGTCAGCGAAAAACCAGCAGATTTTCATAAAAACACTGGCTATATTTCGCCAGTAGCGAGAGGTGTTAAACTACAATTCGGTGGTATTTTCGATTACTACCACCATTTCTGGCAGGTGCATGATCTTCAGCACTTGGCGACAATAGTCTCGCCGGAAATTGCCATTTCGGTGGGGAGTTATTTCCACGTACCACTCCTGATAACGAACGGTGATAAAAAAACGATAAGACTGAGCGTCAAACCAATTTTACCGAATGGGTGGCAGGAAGTCAGTGGAAGCGGTGAGTATATCATTTCTACCGGAGAAAGTTTGCCGGTACAATGTTTCTATTTTGCTCCAGATAATGAGACGGACGGATTTCAGCCGTTGAAGTGGCAGATAATTCAGGATGGGAAAGTTCTTGATGAAGTTGTAATGAACGTAAAACTGGTAGAATGGGCACTACCGCAATAGGATAAAGCATGAAAAATTGGTTATATCTCTGGTTTATTATAATACTTTTTGGAAATGAGTTGAATGCCCAGATGTTAAACCCATCTATTGATCGGGATGACGAACCTTTTTGCTATTTTAGTAAACCGACTGATCAGATCGGAGTTATGGATGGTCGCGAGGGGACGCTGATTACTCCTGAAGGATATTTATATACCGGCTCGGGTGAAATGATGTTTTTTATTGGAAATCCTCCGATACCGACTGAAAAACGGGTCAAAACTTTGTTAAATGGTTATTTACCGGTCATTCAATATGCACTAAATCGTGACGGTTTCGATTACCGATGGACAATTTTTGCTGCAACCTTAGATGGTAAGCCAGAAAGTCCGCTGGTCAATTTTGTTCGGGTAAAAATTATTAATCGAAATTCTGAACAAAGGACTACCTGGTTTGCGGCTGGGATTCGTTACCAGAATGAGGCGAATACTGATTGGGGGATTGGTGATAATCGCTTTATAAGGCCAGCAGTACCGGAACAAATTGGTGAATATGAACAGGCTGGACTTGAATTCCGCCAGGATTGGCTTTGTTTACATCAAGACGATGCGGTTTTATATAATGATAAATTACTCTACTCATTTCCGCCACGTGAGAAAATTCGCAAATTTTTGACCTGGAAGATGGGCTATAATGAACCGCCAGCTGAAGGTGAGATGACCCTTTATGTTCTCCCAACAACACCGGTGGGGATTGTACAGTATCCTTTGACGATGCTCCCAAATGAGGAAGTCGTTCTTGATTTCAAATTTCCCTATATGCCGGTTGATACGGTGGATGAGTATTCAAAATGGATTCGGCAGGCGCAATTTGATCATTATCTTAATAAGACGATTCAATTCTGGGAAAATGTTCTACAAGAGGGAATGACAATTGTCTTACCGGAGAAAAAGGTAACCGACACTTTTAATGCCAACCTAATCAATAGCTTAATTGCACGTGATAAAATTGACGGCTGGTATGTTCAAAAAGTTAATGAATTTCAATATGATAATTTCTGGTTACGGGATGCGGCGTATTTTACTCGAATGTACGACCTTACCGGTTATAGTAACGAAGCCAACCGTATATTGGAATTTTTCCCGCGCTGGCAAAGAGAGGATGGTAATTTTGTTTCGCAAGGCGGGCAGTATGACGGATTTGGGCAGACACTCTGGGCGTATGGTCAGCACGTCCGTATGACGGATGATCGAGACTTTGCTGAGAAGGTATTTCCTTCGGTATTAAAAGCCATCGCCTGGCTCGAAAGCGCCCGAAAAACTGATCCTTTGAACTTGATTCCAGTAACGACTCCTGGTGATAACGAAAATATTACCGGACACGTTACCGGCCATAACTTCTGGACATTAATTGGAATAAAAAACGCCGTTTTTATAGCTGATTATTTGGGAGAAAAGGAAAAATCTCAACAGTTACAAAAGTTATATGACGATTATTATGCGACTTTAATGCGAATCCTGGCAGAAATTACCGCCCAGACCGGAGGTTATATTCCTCCCGGATTGGATGGAGAAGGCGGCGAAGATTGGGGTAATCTGCTAAGTGTCTATCCTGAAGTGATTCTATCACCGAATCACCCGTGGGTTACCCAGACATTACAAACAGTCCGTAGCAAGTACCAGGAGGGCATTATGACTTATGGCGGTGGTCGCTGGCTTCACCATTATCTAACGATCAGAAACACGGAAACAGCGCTTGTCCGCGATGAGCAGGAAACGGTGATTAAAGAATTATATGCTATTCTTTTACATACTAGCGCCACTCAGGCCGGTTTTGAGTTTTCTATTCTACCATGGAAAGACCGGGATTTTGGGATGAACCTAGCGCCCCACGGCTGGTTTGCGGCTGAATATCGCATTCTCTTGCGTAATATGATGGTGCGTGAACAGAGTGATACCTTGCATTTACTATCGGCAATATCGCCGAATTGGGTAAAAAAAGACGCAAAGATTGACATTAATAATGCACCCACGGAATTCGGTGAAGTTAATTTCACCTTAACATTTAAAAAGAATTCAGCGGCTTTAGTATTGAAAAATAATTTTAAAAAAGCACCAGCGGTGATTATACTTCATTTGCCCTGGTTTATGGAAGTGCGAAAGATTGAAATAGACGGACGTTCAATTAACCAAGAAAATAATGCGGTCTCTCTCCCAGTTGACACTTGTCAAGTTGATTTAGAATGGTCTTTTAAAAAGAACATAGAAAATATGAGTTATGATCAGACGGTTGAACAGTATAAAAGCGAGTACCGAAGACGTTATGAAAAATTTATACGAGAAGGTGATTAAGAGGGAAGATGGAACACTCTAAGCGTATTTACTCCCTAGATGTCTTTCGCGGTGCAACCATAGCGGCTATGATTCTGGTCAATAATGCCGGTTCTTATGATTACGTTTATCCTCAATTATTACACGCCGAGTGGCATGGATGGACTTTTACCGACTGGATTTTTCCTTTTTTTCTATTTATGGTTGGTATGTCAATGGTATTTTCCTTTGAGAGCCGACTGAAACACGGTGACACACACAAGCAAATTTTGAAGCATTCTTTGAAGCGGTCGTTGATTCTATTTGGTTTAGGATTATTTATTAATGGTTTTCCTTTTGGCTTGATTCCCGGCTCGCAATTTTCGATTGCTACCTGGCGTATTTTAGGAGTTTTGCAACGGATCGGCATCTGTTATTTTTTTACGAGTCTTATTTATTTAAATATAAAACCCAAGAGACAGTGGCTCTGGATTGGTATTTTACTCAGCATATACTGGTTTGCTCTCAAAGTGATTCCGGTTCCCGGTTACGGCGCTGGAATCCTTGAGCCTGAAGGAAACTTGGTTTGGTTTATAGATTCACATTTACTAGGTAAACATACCTGGGCATTTGCACCGGTACCCGGTTTTGATCCGGAGGGTATTTTGAGCACAATTCCAGCAATTGCATCAACTTTATTAGGTGTTCAAGCCGGTCGCTGGCTTCGTAGTGAACGCAGTCGCGAAGAGAAAACCGCCGGTATGTTTGTCGCTGGTAATTTATGTCTATTACTGGGTGTCATAATGAATATCTGGCTACCGATTAATAAAAACCTGTGGACCAGCTCCTACGTTGTATTCATAAACGGTTGGGCATTGAACTGCTTCGCCACAATTTATTGGATTGTGGATGTGAAAGGTAAGACCTGGGGCACCAAGCCGTTTGTTATTTTTGGTATGAATGCAATTACAGTCTATACTTTATCGGAATTGCTGGCTAATCTATTATGGGCAATATCCTGGAATAGAGCTGATAATACGTCCACCACGCTTCATGATGCTATTTATGAGAATGTATTTTTACCGATAGCCAGTCCGGTCAATGCTTCTTTACTATTTGCAATTGCTTTTGTGTTAATTATGTACGTGATTGCCTGGGGTATGTGGAAAAAGAGATTATTCATCAAAATTTGAAAATTAGAGAATTACTTTTGCGCTTTAAGATATCAATATTTTTACTTTTTTTTCTGTTTATAAATGGATGTTCATCTTCCGGGATTAACGATCCTAATCAATTTGTCAATTCATTCATTGGAACGAGCGGTGGCGGTAACACTTTCCCGGGGGCGCTGGTTCCGTGGGGCATGGTGTCGGTTAGTCCGCATACTGATTTAAAGGTGCCGTCGGGCTACATTCACGGCGAGCCCTATTTTTACGGTTTTGGGCAGGTTCATCTTAGTGGAACCGGTTGTGCCGATTTAGGAAGTATTATTATTACCGCAACACGGGGTGAAATTAAGACCGAGCCGCACCAGTACCGCTGTTCGTATCGGAATGAGCAGGCTAAGCCGGGCTATTATGCGGTGAATTTAAATGAACCGGATGTGAAGGTGGAAGTGACGGCTACGACGCGCTGTGGTTTTAGTCAGTTTACCATTGGTAAAGAGGGAAATGTTAATATTTTAATTGATGCTGGGCGGAGTTTAGTTGAACGGCAGGGAGGTAGCGTCCGTTTTGTTTCGCCTACTGAAATTGAGGGTTATAATCGGTCAGGTGGTTTATGTGGAGAAGATAATCAGCATCAGGTATATTTTGTTACGAGGGTAAGTACCACTCCTCAGAAATTCGGTACATGGATAGACGATCAAGTCAGTGAAGATATTTCACAAGCTTCGGATGAGAGTAGTATCGGAGCCTGGATGACTTTTACATGCCAGAACGGGCAAATTGTGAATATTAAAACTGGAATTTCCTATGTCAGCATCGCTAATGCCCGGCAAAATCTAGATGCCGAAATTGACGATTGGAATTTTGACAAAATTGGTCGAAATGCAGAACGCGAATGGCGAAATCAGTTATCAAAAATTAAAATATATGGCGGAAGTGAAGAGAATTTGACGAAATTTTATACAGCACTTTACCACTGTTTGATTCATCCTAACATTATTAGTGATGTGAATGGCGAATATCCTATGATGGGACATACCGGTATTGGTAAATATACTGGTCGGGAACGTTATACAGTATTTTCGCTATGGGATACTTATCGCACTTTACATCCTCTTTTAACGTTGATTTATCCTGAACAGCAATCAGCGATTATTCGGACGATGATTGATATGTATTCGGAATCTGGCTTCCTGCCAAAGTGGGAACTCGCTGGTAATGAAACTTACATGATGGTCGGTGATCCCGCCCCAATTGTAATCGCCGATAGTTATCTAAAAGGGATACAAGATTTTGATCCTGATTTAGCTTTGGAGGCAATGCTCAAACCGACGTTACTGGATTCTGGAGAATCAGCCCCGCCGATTCGGGCTGGTTACCACGAATTATTAAAATATGGTTACATTCCCTTTGAACAAGATACGAATCAAGCCTGGTGGGTTTGGGGACCGGTTTCGACAACGCTTGAATACTGCCTGTCCGATTTTTGTATTGGAAATTTGGCAAATCTATTGGGGAAAAATCACATTGCGGAAGAGTTTTATAAAAGGGCATTATACTATCGCAACCTCTTCGATCCGGAAACCCAGTTTATACGCCCCAAAATGAAAAACGGCGAGTGGATGGAACCTTTCGATCCACTTGCGACCGAAGGCTCTGGTTATTGGGAAGGTTCCGGCGGTCCGGGCTATGTGGAAGGCAAGGCCTGGAATTACACCTGGTTTGTGCCGCACGATGTTTCAGGACTCATTGACCTTTTCGGTGGGTATGAACCTTTCAAAATAAAATTGGAGCAGTGTTTTTCTGAGGGACACTTTACCATAACCAATGAACCCGATATTGCTTATCCTTATTTGTTTTCTTATATCCCGGGCAATGAATATCGAACAGCCGAACTGGTTCAGGAAATTTTAGCAAGCGATTTTGGAACTGAATCCGATGGTTTACCGGGCAATGATGATGCTGGAGCTATTTCAGCCTGGTTAGTTTTCTCGGCGCTGGGATTCTATCCGGCTTGTCCGGCAGTGGATGAGTACCGACTGGGAATTCCATTGTTTACGAAAGTTGCGATCGAATTGGACAAGGAATATTATCCGGGGAAACAGATTATTATAGAAAGATCCAAAGTATTAGCCAATCCAGAGCGTTTGGAAGAAATATTAATTGACGGCAAAAAATCAGACTCATTTGGAGTAACTCACAAACGTCTGACGGAAGGCGTCCATTTAAAATTTGTATATAGTCAGGAGTAATATCTTTTGAATCTTGGCCATTGGATGAAGATTATCATATTCGGATCAATGCTGATTTTGATTATTGTCTGTCTGGAATATTGCCAAGAAGAACCAGAAAAACCGGTCACTTTTACTAATCCAGTTGTCACCGATGGTGCCGATCCCTGGGTAATCCGCTATCAGGATGTTTATTATTATTGTTTTGCCACCGACGATCGCATCTGGATTAGTTGTTCCAAGAATCTGCACGAGATTGGATTAGCGGAGCCGAAACTGGTCTGGCAACCGGCGGAAGGCAATCCCTGGTCGGAAGAATTATGGGCGCCGGAGTTGCATTTCTTTGATAATAAATGGTATATCTACGTCGCGGCTGACGATGGCGCGAATGAAAATCACCGGATGTATGTTCTGGAAAGTGATAATATTGATCCGCAAAGCCATTATGTTTTGGTAGGGAAAATTGCCGATTCAACGGATTGCTGGGCAATTGACGGAACCGTTTTAGAACATAGAGGCCATCTCTATTTCATTTGGTCTGGTTGGGAAGGGAAAGTCAATGTTCAGCAGAATCTTTACATTGCACCGATGAGCAATCCCGCAACGATTAGTGGCGATCGAGTGCTGATTTCTGAACCTGAATATGAATGGGAAAAGATCGGTCGTCCCTTGGTGAATGAGGGGCCAGAGATATTAAAGAAAAATGATAAAATTCATATTATTTATTCCGCCAGCGGGAGTTGGACGGATGATTATTGTTTGGGTCAATTGACTTTTACGGGGGGAGATATTTTATCGCGCGAAAGCTGGAGTAAAAATCCTCGACCAGTTTTTTCGAAAACGGAAACTGTTTTCGGTCCGGGACATGCCTCGTTTGTCAAATCGCCGGATGGTCGCGAGGATTGGATTGTTTACCACGCCGCTAAATACAAAGGGGGTGGCTGGGATCGCGATGTGCGAATGCAGAAATTTGGTTGGAATAGTGATGACTCACCTAATTTTGGCGCGCCCGTAAGTGCCGGAGTTTTGTTGGAAGTCCCTTCTGGATCATTTAAGAAGTAGTTGAATAGGATGGAAATCAAGTAATAATTCGGGGAGATATATAGCGGTTATGGCAAATATCATAAATTCTCAGTCGCAAGTACCCAGTCCTTCTGGCGAACTGCTTTTTAAACCATTCTTTGTACAAAAGGGTGTTGGTCCTCATCTCGGTGATTTAGCATTTGCCACTGACGAAAACGGCGATACTTTTCCATCGAATATGACCATTGATGCCGACGGAATAAAAATTTCGAATACCAAGGGTCATAAGCGTTTTGGAATCAATGTTCGCTGGAATGTAGAAGGTTTTGGGTACAACGATTATACCGCTGATAATTGTGGCGAATTTTACGAGTTACCGATTATCGGGAAGCAAACCGTCTATAATTTGAATTACGAGATCGCCGCCAGTCGGGTGGCAAGAAACCGCCAGCGTCATAACAATTTTGTCAAAGAAGGGTGGCAGCCTTCAAAGGAGACATCTGCCTATTTAGATTTGTCGGAAGGATTGTTAGAAGATGCCGGCCGAAAACCGCGCTTAAGCGAAGACTGTGCTCAACTGGCTCAAAAAGCTCTCCACTATGCCTTATGGGGTAGCGAGATGATGGAATTGGAAAAAGCCAAATGGAATATTAAACGAATAGGGCACCGAGCGAATTTCCTTTTCGGTTGCGATGCTCGGTCATACTATGAAATGCCCAAAGATCGGTTTGTGGAATATTTTACTCGTCTTTTTAATTTTGCAGCCGTGACGTATGTCGTCAATGGCGATCCGGAAATGGACATTTTTGAACCGGTTGAAGGGCAGCTGAATTTTACCCATCGCGATATACTCTGCAATGTTCTGCGACAGAATGGGATAAAAGTAGAAGGGCGTTTGCTGTTTTGGTTTCATAAATGGGTTACGCCTGAGTGGTTGGCGCATAAGAATTTTGACCAATTAAAGAAGTATGTCGAGAATCATACCCGGGAAGTGCTTGGTCATTATGGTGATCGAATGGCTGTCTGGGAAGTGGTGAATGAATTTCACGATTGGGCTAATGAAGTCCAATTAAATCCAGATCAAGTTGTCGAATTGACGAAATTTGCCTGTGAAGTAGCCCGTGATACGGTTCCTAATATACCGCTAATGATCAATAATTGTTGTCCGTTTGCAGAATATGTTCATTTGGGAAATTGGTCGGGGCAAAAAGCCCTTTATCCCCAACGCACACCCTGGCAATTTGTACGTGACCTTATCGCCGCCGATGTGGATTTTGACATTATCGGACTGCAATATTATTATCAATACCGAGATTTACAAGATTACATTGTTAATATGGAGCGCTATGAATCTTTCAAGAAGAGAGTTCAAATTTCAGAGATTGGTGCCACCAGTGGTCCTTCGGAGGATTCGGTCAAGAACGGTAGTTTAGGATTTCCGAATGAACCTTATTCATGGAGACGCCCCTGGGACGAAGAATTGCAAGCGGACTGGGCGGAGGCTTTATATTTAATTGGTTATAGTAAGTCTTGGATTGATTCGGTGCTATGGTTTGATTTTATTGATAATGGTGCCTATTATGACAACGGCGGTTTACTACGCGGCCGAGGTCGTCACCCCAAAATGGCTTACGAACGACTTATAAAATTGCGCCAGTGGTTAGAAACATCAGGAACAAAATAAAGGATAGAATTATGCCAAGAATAACCCGACGAAAGTTTTTAAAAATGGCTACGTATGCCGGTCTGGGCGGAATAGTTGGTGGACGAGCTTTATCGGCACCACTTGTTCTAACGCCCAAACGCACGAAAACTAATACGGAAGCCGGAGAATTAATTTTTAAACCGATTATTGTCCAAAAAGGGCGGGGACCCCATTTATTGGATTGGGCATATGCCAGTGATGAACATTGGGATGCTTTCCATTCTAACATTACCGCATCCAATGAAGGGGTGAAAATTTCTGATACTGAGGGTACCCAAAAATTCGGCGTTGATGTTCGCTGGAATGTGGAAGGTTTCGGCTACATCTACATCACTGCTGATAACGGTGGTGAATTTTATGAATTACCCCCAAAAGGGAAACAACGCGAGCTGAATCTCAATTTTGAATTAGCTAAAAGCCGCGTGTTGCGCAATCGGCGCCGTTTGAAATTACTCGGTCAGAATGGCTGGCAACCGTCACGAGAAGTAAAAGAGCTTCTGGCGCTATCCGACAGTCTCTATGAGGATGCCGTAAAATCGCAGGCATCACCGGCAATCTGCGGTGACTATGCCCAGAGAGCGTTGAGTTATGCTATGCTGGTTGGCGAGAAGATGGAACTGGAAAAAGCTGATTTTGAAATTCGCAAAATTGGTTACCGGCCGCATTTTTTCATTGGATGCGATTCGCGAGCTTTCTACCAAATGGATCCGGAACTATTTATGGAGCGATTTACCGAGGTCTTCAATTATGCCACGATTACTCATTATCTGCTCAGCGGTTATTATCAGGATTTTGAGCCTATAGAGGGGCAGAAAAATTTCAATTTACGAGATGCCGTTTTTAAAGAGCTACGCCAAAACGGGATTACGGTAGAAGGGCGTCCACTTTTCTGGTTCTATAATTCCACTACTCCGGATTGGTTGCGCAATAAATCTTACGATCAATTACTGAAATATGTCGAAAGTCATACCAAAGAGGTGGTCAGTCATTATGGTGAAGGTATGTATGCCTGGGAAGTAGTTAATGAAGCCCATGACTGGGCGAACGAACTACGCTTGAAACCTGAAGAGATTGTCAATGTTACCAAACTGGCTTGTGAAGTAGCCAAAGCCACTAATCCAAAAGTTCATCGACTGATTAATAACTGCTGTCCTTTTGCTGAGTATGTTCAGTTAAAAAAATGGGGTGAACTGGATGCCATCTATCCTCAACGCACGCCCCATCAATTTATGCAGGACCTAGTAGATGCCGGAGTGGATTTTACGATTACTGGTCAACAAATGTATTTTCCCTATCGCGACCTACAGGATACAATTATCTTGATTGAGCGACTGGAAAAATTCGGACGACCGGTGCAGTTGACTGAAATTGGGGCGTCCTCCGGTCCGACTAAAGACTCCATCAATACCGGTCAGTTAGGAATGCCCACCGAACCTTATGTCTGGCATCGCCATTGGGATGAAGAATTGCAGGCAGACTGGTTAGAAGGAATATATACATTAGCCTATAGTAAACCCTGGATTGAAGCCGCCAACTGGTATGATTTTGTTGACCCCTATGCCTGGATCAAAACGGGCGGACTGTTGCGGAGTCCGAATGGTGAAAGAAAAGCCGCCTGGCAACGTTTGTTGAAACTCAAAGAACAGTGGAAAAATTTGCAGTAGTGCCCAAGATTGTGTGAAAAATGCCGAATAAGACATTGATATTTAAACCATATTTCATTCAAAAAGGGCGCGGTCCGCATCTTGACGAGTTCGCTTATTTGATGGATATGAATGGTGACACCTTTCATTCCGATGTTGCTGTTAAAAATCAAGGTGTTACTATCAGTAATACGAAGGGAATTAAAAAATTTACCTTGAATGTTCGCTGGAATGTTGAAGGTTATGGCTACCTTTTTATGCCCGCGGATAATGGCGGTGAATTTTATTCTTTGCCCCAGTTCGGTTCGATCCACCTTAATTTAAATTTTGAATTAGCAAAAACTCGGATCTATCGTAATCGGCATCGGCAAGCAAATTTTAACCGTGAAGGTTGGTTGGCATCTCGCGAATTGTCTGCTATGATTAATCTATCGGAAAATTATTTAGATGATGCGATCAAAAATGTCCAGGATAATGAGACCTGCGCTCGATTTTCCCAACAAGCTCTCCTTTATGCCCTTTGGGCAAGTGAGTTGTTGGAATTGGAGAAAGCGCGCTGGAATATTGCTAAAAATAGTGCCCGGCTCGACTTCCTATTTGGTTGCGATGGGCGTGGTTATTTTCAGATGGATAGTAAATTATTTCTGGAACGATTTACCGAAGTATTTAATTATGCGACAATTACTCATTACCTGATTGGTGATTTCGTTGATTTCGAGCCAGTCGAAGGGCAGAAGCAATTTGCCGAACGTGACCGTCTCTTAGCCGATTTAGAAAAGTACAAGATTCAGGTTGCAGGTCGTCCGTTATTTTGGACACATAAATGGGTAACACCGGATTGGTTGAAAAATAAGACTTTTCCTCAATTGCTGAATTATCTTGAAAAGCATATTCGGACAGTCGTTGGCCACTATGGAAATAGGATAAAAGTATGGGAGGTGGTCAATGAATTACATGACTGGGCGAATGAACTATTTTTGAACCATGAGCAGACGATTGAATTGACTAAGTTTGCCTGTGATATTGTTCGCGATGTCAATCCCAATTTGAAAATATTAATCAATAATTGTAGTCCCTTTGGTGAATATGTCCAGAAAGGCTTGTGGCATGAGCTTCCGGCTCGATACCCTCAGCGAACGCCATTCCAATTTACCGAGCAAATCATCGAAGCTGGTACCGATTTTGATGCAATCGGTGTGCAGGTCTATTTTACCTCAAAGACATTAGCCGATTATATCGGCGTCATCGAACGCTATGAAAAGCTCGGTAAAGCGATTCATTTGGCGGAAGTCGGAGCACCGTCCAGAGGAATCACGCAAGAGTTTCTGGATGAAGAGCCTGGTGATTATTCTACTTTACCCTATGAATGGCATCGTCATTGGGACGAAGAACTTCAAGCCGACTGGCTGGAAGCTATTTTTACCTATGCTTACAGTCAGCCAATGATTCAGGCGGCAAACTGGTATGATTTGATTGATGGATTTTCCTTCTTGAAAAACGGTGGCTTATTGCGTTCACCGAAAGGTGAACGGAAAGCGGCCGTCGATCGCTTGAAAAAATTACAAGAGAAATGGAGGATTTTACAATAAATGAATAATGATCCATCCTTGAAGAAAACTTTATCACGACGCGAGTTCATTCGGAAAAGTACAATGGGTATAGTTGGAGCCGCGATGTTCCCGTCTTTTCTGGAAAAATCGAATATTCTTGCTAAGACCACTAAGCCATTGTTATTTAAACTTTTTCCTCATCCCTGGATGCCACCGCTAAATTTTGTTTATACGGCTGATACCAATGGCGACTCTTTTCAATCTGGTATCGTGGTAAACGGAGATGGAATTGTTGTGCCTGAGGATTTGGGAACCCGACGCTTCAGTGTGAATTGCCAGTGGTTTATTGAAGGCTTTGGGAACTGTTTTTTAAGTGCCGATAATGACGGTGAATTTTATTCTTTAAAGGAAATGACGGGACGAAATGAACTTATCTTGAATCACGAATTTGCCAGAAGCCGAATAGCGCGAAATCGCCAAGTTATGCGACGCTATCAAACTCAGGGTACTAAATTTTCACCGGAAGTGATTCGTTTGTCTGGTTTAGCAGAGGAATATCTGGAAGATTCCGCTAAACATACCGCCGAAAGTGAAAAATGTGCTTCTTTAGCAGATAAAGCTCTTTACTATGCTTTGTGGACGGGAGAGAATATCGAATTGGAACATGCCCGCCAAATGATTTCTAAAAATAATCGCCATGATGAAGTTTACTTTGGCTGTGAATCCCGCCAGTATGTTTGGACGAAAAATGAAGAATTCACCAAGCGTTTTGTCGAATTATTCAATTTTGCTACAGTAACTCATTATATCTGGGACACCTGGTATGAATTATTTGAACCGAGGGAAGGAGTTTATAACTGGGGTATCAAGGATAACATTGTTCGCTGGCTAACCGAGAAAAATATTACTATAGAAGGCCGTCCACTCTTTTGGTTTCATCCTACTGTAACTCCGGAATGGTTGAAAAGTAAAAATTATGATCAATTGAGAAGTTATGTAGATAAACATATTAGCGACGTTGTCGGTCATTATGGCGATCAGGTTTTGCATTGGGAAGTCATAAACGAATATCATGATTGGGCGAATATTTTCAATCATACTCCCGATCAAATCACCGAAATAGTGCGACAAGTATGTGATAAAACCCATGAGATTAATCCTAAAGTAGATCGCCTAATCAATAATTGTGCCCCCTGGGGTGAGTACGTTGCCAGAGGTAGAATGGCACGGATGGAAGCAACCCGGCCTTTGCGCACCCCTCATCAATTCATCACCGATTTACTCGATGCGGGAGTAGAATTTGATACGCTGGGGATTCAAATTTACTTCGGGAATCGCGATCTATCGGACATAATGCGGATGCTGGAAAGGTTTGAGAAATTTGGGAAACCGATATATATCACTGAAATTGGTACAACCTCAGGTCCGACTTTTGAAACCGTTGTGGACCGCAGTATGGGCATCTCTGGGAGACCATATGATTGGCACCGCGCCTGGGATGAAGAATTACAAGCTGATTGGTTAGAACAAGTTTATACCCTCTATTACAGCAAACTCAATATTAAAGCCATCAACTGGTATGATTTTTCCAATTTTCGCCCGTTTATTGTCAATGGCGGGCTGGTGACCGAAAGTTGCGAACCGAAGCAGTCGTTTTATCGCTTGAAGGAATTATTGAGGAGCTGGAATCGTTTGCCTGATAATATTAAAAAATAGGACGAAAATAATGACATCGAAAGAACGTTTATTGATTGCTTTAAAAGGTGGAGTAGCAGACCACGTTCCGGTTAGTCCGGATATATCGGTGATGGTGCCGGACCGACTAGACGGACGCCCTTTTTATGAAATCCATTTAGATGGCCGTGAACATTATGGCTGGACTTCAGCCACCCACGGTGAAGTTTATGTCAAAGCTGTAAAATATTTCGATATGGATGGCTTTTATATGTATGGCGGCTTGAAAGAGGTGAAAGTATCGAGTTCACTGAATTTTGAATCGGAAACAATAGATATACCCGCTGGCAAACTCGTTAAACGCACCTGGCATACAGCTAAAGGTGATGTAACCGAAGAAGAAATATTTTTTGCTGATGAAGCTCCTTGGCGAAGTGTCAAACCGATTAAAAACTTGCAAGAGGATTTTGAGAAATTTCAACTGGTAATGGGAAAGGGCGATTGGCAATGGGAAAAGGAATATCGTGATAAGCAGGTGATTGGTGATTTGGGCGTCTATTTAGGGATGATACCAGTCTTCCAGGATTGGTGGTTTAGCAACCGGGATGGTGGGTTTGAGAACGTATTTTCCGATTTGCTGATGGAAGCTGATTATATGCAAAAAGTTCATGAATTCTGGATGAACTGGGCATTAGCCTATCTACGAGCTATGATTGAAGCCAAACCGGATGTGATTATGCTGGGTGGTTCCAGTGCCAGTCTTAGCGTAAGTTCTCCCGATATTTTCCGGAAATATGAGTTACCTTTTATTCAGCAGGCTTCCAGCATTTGTAAAGCGGCGAACATGCCTTGCCACTTGCATATTTGTGGTCGTTCCTGGCCATTGGTGCAAATAGTGGCAGAAGAAACGGACGTTACTTCGATGGAACCGATGGAAGAACCGCCGACCGGCAATGTGGATATTGCTATGGTTAAGAAAAGATATGGACGGAAATTGAATATTAAAGGCAATATTAATACAACCGAATTTATGATGCGGGCGACACCGCAACAGGTCGAAGATAAAACTAAACGGCTAATTGATGATGTCGGCTATGACGGTGGTTTTGTTCTTTCAACCGGTGATCAGTGTGGACGTGATACCCCAGATGCCAATATATTTAAGATGGTGGAAGTAGCTAAAACGTATGGAAAATATTAGTACGGTAAAAAAAGTCCAAAAGTGCATTGCAATGCGGAATATAGTTAAAATAATTACACTGATTGGGCTTGGCTTGGCTTCGACGTTAGCAGTAGAACTCCAGTGGCAAACTCATAATATCGAGGTATGGCAAACGGAACAAGTAATTTGGGGAAAAATTGATACACTGGCTGCTACATCTGGGGTTTTATATTGGAAAGATGGAAGTGAAATCTTCGATATTAATCCTTCCGATTCCAGCTTTTACATCGAAGTAAAATTAGATGAGGGTGAGAATTGGTTTGTAGCAACGATTGAAAATCAAGGTGAACCAATTTATTCTGACACATTACGCTTACAGATGAAAATGCCCTTAAAACCAATTCTGGAAGCCTATGCGACGGTCACTGACCGCGAAGTGACATTACACGGTAAAATCATCGAAAATCCCGATTCAAATGCGGTTACATTTACCTGGTCTGAAGATGAGCGCAATTCCGCTATATTCGGCTGGAATGGGACGAGCGATTCGGTTTTGGTTTTTAACGTGCCAGAGCAGGTTCCCGCCGGTGAATATTATTTCGATTTGATCGGGGTTACTTTCGGTGGAGACACCACTCATGCTCGCACCTTTATCACAGTAAGTTTTGATAGTATTAAACCGTTTGATATTTACCACGATCATGCGGCTTGGATAGATTCGGCCGTGGTGTATGAAATTAGTCCTTACGCCTTTGTTATGGAAGGTAAATTTCAAGATATTCAACAGAAACTGCCCGAATTGCGGGAATTGGGGATTAATACCATTTGGCTTCAGCCGATTTTCAAAACTCAGTGGGATGAGCAAGGCTACGATGTAATTGACTATTTTACCATACGTTCGGATTATGGGACGGAAAGTGACTTGCAGAATTTGATCGAGTCTGCCCACACGCTGGGAATGAAAGTTCTTTTGGATATCGTCATCAATCACACGTCTATTTATCATCCTTATGCTCAACATAGTCTGAAATATGGTACTGCTTCCCACTACTACAATTATTATCAAAGGGAAATAGACAACGCACCCTATTCTCAATATTATAATTATTATCGGGGATTTATCAATTATTTCTGGGATGAATTGCCCAACTTGAATTATGATAATCCCGAAGTCCGCAACTGGATGATGACAGCCTGTAAATATTGGGTAGAAAAATTTGATATTGACGGTTATCGCTTTGATGCAGTGTGGGGTGTAAACGCACGTTGCCCAGAATTTACCCAAAACTTACGATTGGAATTAAAGCGCATCAAGCCGGAGCTAATGCTACTGGCGGAAGATAAAGCCTCCTGGTCAACGGTTTTTGATCAACGTTTTGATGTCGCATTTGATTGGGCGCCAGGCGAAGGTTGGGTTTCGCAGTGGTATTGGGAAGTTGACTATTCGGAAGACGCCACCAAACAATTTACGATTTTTAATTACAGTAATCCATCGGAAAGAGTTAACCTTTTACGTCAGGCATTGACGAATAATGGGCAAGGCTATGCGGCTAATGCCAAGATTTTGCGCTATATGGGCAATAATGATATGATTCCCTTTATTAAAAATCATAATCTGGCTCAGACGAAAATGGTTTCGACTCTGATTTTTGCTTTGAATGGAGTGCCGATGCTTTACAATGGTCAGGAAATCGGTTACAATCAACATCCTTACAGTAGTTACCAGATTTTTCAACGGGGCAAATCTATCCGCAGTCAGGATAAATATGGGCTTTTCGATCATTATCGCCATTTAATTCAAATCAGGCAAAGGTATTCAGCGCTCCGCAGTGATTATTTTAAAGAAATCCCGGTAGTCCCGGCTTACTATGCTTTCGCGTTCCATCGTCATAGTGGAGATGAGAATTTGTTCGGCGTTATCAATATGATGAGTGAGCCTAAAAATATTACCATCTCCTTGCCGATTGAGGAATTGCATCTTGATTCTACGAAAACCTATTACCTTTCAGATTTAATTACGGGAATGACCTTTTCTGGGAAACCGGAAAATCTAAGTAGTGTGGCTCTGACTATTCCCGGCTATACGACCTCTTTGTTTTTATTAGCTGATTCAATGGTCACCGTTAAGATTGTGCCGGAAGAGCACCCACCAATTGCTGATGAATTCACGCTTTTCCAAAATTATCCTAATCCCTTCAATTCTTCAACGACGATCGGATATACGATCCCTCAAAAGGGTAATGTAGAACTTGTCGTCCTGGATTTGTTAGGGCGTGAGGTTATGGATCTGGTGGATAGCGAACAGAATCCTGGCGAATATCGGATACTAATCCGAGCCGACCAATTGGCGAGCGGTTGCTATTTTTATCGTTTGAAATATGAAGACCAAACCCTGATCAGGAAAATGTTGTTATTGAAATAAGATGGAAAGTTTAGTTTGTTTCGGGAAAACATTCCAATCGAGTTTTAGAGCTAACTTTTAGTCGTAGTTGGAGTAAATAACATTAATCAAATAACAAATAACTAAAATTTTTAATATGAGCAGATGGAGTTTAATTACAGTATTTTTAGCGGGAGTAATTATGATTACTTCCTGCGATAAAAATCCGGTTGTTGATTTAAACGGACGGTGGCAATTAGCGCCGGATAGCACCGGACAAATTACGATTAATTCGATTGATCTGATCGAAAATTGGCGCATGACCGAAATACCCGGTTCTTGGCATCGCTTGCATATGGACTTGCTAGATTATCAGGGAGTTGTCTGGTATCGTAAGTCGTTCAAATTAAAATCGCTTCCTCTCAAACATCGCTTTCTGCTAAACTTCGGAGCAGTGGATTACCTTGCTAAGGTATATGTCAACCGAGAACTGGTAGGTGAACATGAAGGCGGTTATACGCCATTTAGTTTTGACGTTACCGAACAATTGCAAAAGGGAGAAAATGAAATCCTGGTACGAGTAGTTGATCCGGTAGCTGATGAATTTGGTACCGATGGCATTAGCTACTGGCATATACCGCACGGCAAACAAAACTGGTATGTCCAAACCAGCGGCATCTGGCAAGCAGTCACGATGGTCATCAAGCCGGAAATATATGTTACACGAGTCCAGGTAAATTCTCAAATCAGGGGAACGTTTCAAGCAAAGGTATTTATTGAAAATGCTGGGACTGGTTATACTCCTGTCGAGTTAATCCTAACAATCCGCGACCCGGGTGACAAGATCGTTTTTTCTACTAAACGAGAGGTGAATTACGCGAGTTCTGCCGTAGAGTTTACCGGGCAAATCGACAATCCCCAACTATGGGATGTAGATCAGCCAAACTTATATACTCTGGAAATCCGGCTTGGTGAAGATATTTTATACGACCGTTTCGGTTTTAGAGAAATCGTGGTGCGGGATAGGAAATTATATGTTAATGGTAAACCTTTTTATCTGATTGGTGCATTGGATCAGGATTTCTATCCGGAAACCGTTTATGAAACGCCGTCTGAAAAGTATTTATACGATGAGATGCAAAAAGCCCGCGAACTAGGATTGAATACCCTTCGGTGTCACATTAAAGTTCCTGATCCGCGCTATCTAAAGGTGGCGGATGAATTGGGTTTATTAGTCTGGTATGAAATTCCCAACTGGGATGTCTTTGATGAGAGCGTCAAAGCCCGCTCCCGAAAAACATTGCAGGAGATGCTTCAGCGTGATTGGAATCATCCATCACTCGCGATTATCAGTCTGATTAACGAAAGCTGGGGACTCGACCTTAATCAAGCCAATCAGCGGCAATGGCTCAAAGCTGAATTTGACTTTGCTAAATCCCTTGCCAATGGTCGGCTAATAGTTGATAATAGCGCCTGCTGGGGTAACTATCACCTGAAAACCGATATTAATGACTATCATACCTATTGGGCGATTCCCGAAAATCACCAGAAGTTCAGCGAAACAGTCCAGGAAGTTGCCGACCGCCCCCGGTGGCTTTTTAGTCCCCATGGCGATGGAGTAGAAACTGGACAGGAAGTTTTGATGATCTCGGAATTCGGCAATTGGGGCTTGCCCAGACTGCCGGAGAAATTACCGTTCTGGTTCGGTCGCCAATTTTTGGATAATCTGGTAACATTGCCGGAGGGAGTCATCCAACGATTTAATGATTATCAGTATGGACGAATGTTCAAAAACTATAACGAACTAGCGGAATTTAGCCAGAAAGCTCAAGCACAGGCGTTGAAGTGGGAAATTGAAGAAATTCGCCTCCAACCTGAATTGCAAGGTTATGTAATCACTGAATTTACCGACATTAACTGGGAATGTAACGGTTTACTGGATATGTGGCGCAATTTTAAAGCCGATCGCCAGATACTTGCCCAAGTTCAACAGCCTGACATTATAATTCCTCGACTAACCAAGTATGGATTTTGGGATAATGAAGAGATAGACGTGCAATTATCTATTTCACATTATAGTAATAGAGATTTTTCTAATGTGCGTATCCAGGGGATTTACAATGGTGAGATTATCGGTGACAAGAGTATTGCGATTGATTCGGTCGGTGTATATTTTGTCGGAAGTATGAAAATTAATTCAGAGCCGGTAAAACAACCGGTATCTCAACGTGTCAAATTCCGTTTATTGAGCAGGGAAGGGGATGTCTTGGCGGAGAATTTTATCGAATACATGGCGTTTCCGTCTCGGATGGAGAACCAGACTTCTCTTGATTCAGACCTGTTGGTCTGCAACTCTATTGATATTAAAGCAATTGACCATTTGAAAAAGGGTCATAATGTGATCTGTGTAATTGATTCGAGCTCTGTTTTACCTGCTAATTTTCCTTTTACAATTACGTCACGGGAATCGGATGGGTATGACGGCAATTGGGCTTCGAATTTGAATTGGGTTGACAATAGTCACAGGCCATTTAATAATTTAAAAAGTAATGAAGTGCTGGGCTTTGAAGCCTATAAGGCATTACCTAAATATGCCATCACCGGGATACAACCGGAGCAGTTTGTTGATGTATTAGCCGGAATGTATGTCGGCTGGCTCCATTTGAATTCCGCTTATTTAATGCAAATGCGGGTTGGCTCAGGGAAATTGATCCTGACGACTTTTAATCTAATTCAGAATTATGGAGATGATCCTTTTACGACGACATTAAGAGATGAGTTAGTTGCTTATCTTCAAAGTGAGGATTGTCAACCAACGATAAATTGGAAATAATAATTATTTAGAGGTGAATTTATGAATGAAATTATTTCAAAACTAGAAAAGCTAATTGAACATAATGACGGTATTTTGCGTCTTAAACCGGCTTGGGTTGCTAGGGATTTTTTACCACCTGGCAGGCGCTTGGGATTGCCGGAGGAAATGTATGATCTCGGTGAGCGCGGCGGTATTTGCGAACGCTGGGTAGGTTCGACTACACCGGCTGATAATCGTATTAAGGTACCCAATGAAGGATTATGCTGTTTGGATCTTGAAGATGGTCAAGAAATTACTCTAAAAGCGGCAGTCGAGATAGCACCGGATTTGATTATGGGTACTGAGTACGCCAAGACACATAAGGGATTGGGACGCTTGCCGAAAATTTTCGATTATGCCTATCGCTTGCCTTATCATTTACACCAGATGGCAAAAGATGCGCATAAAGTCGGTCGTAATAGTAAGGAAGAGGCTTATTATTTCCCCGAAGAGGTACCGCTGGGACCTGAGCCGGAAACCTATTTTGGTGTTCATCCTTATATTAGTCTGGAAAAGCGTTATGAATTACTTTTACCTTCGATGCAGAAGTGGGAAGATGATAGCATTCTCATCCATTCTCGTGCCTATCGCTTAAAGGCTGGGGATGGATTTCATGTGCCGGCGGGAATTCTGCACGCACCTGGTTCAGCATTGACTATTGAATTACAGGAAGATTCCGATGTGTTCGCAATGCTTCAGGCAAAAGTCGGTGGCGATATTATTATTGATAAGGAGCTGTTGTACAAGGATGTATCGGAAATTGAACGGAAAAAATTAGCGGAAAGAGCTATTCTGGATATGATTGATTGGGAATTAAATGGCGACCCTTACTTTTATGAAAACCGGCATACACCACCAATACTCATTGATTCTGACCAGCAATCTGGAAGTGAACAGTCCTGGATTTTTTATAATACTCATAAGTTTAGCGGCAAAAGGCTGATTATCCGTCCGGGTGGAAAACACGTTTCAGTTGAGAAAGGAGTGTATAATATTTTGGTCTGGCGGGGCAAGGGAAACTACGGAGGTGTCGAAGTTGAAGGCTTGAATTTTGAAAAAGATGAGTTGCTAATTTGCCATCAGCGGGCTATTTACCCGCTCGAAGTCGTCAACACCGGTGATTGCAACTTGATCATCTATAAATTTTTTGGACCAGATATAAATCCAGATGTACCTATGCTGACGAAATATCCGGAAAGGTAAAATGCCTGTAATATCTTATAATAGTGAACTGTTTCCGGATTGGTCAGAAGTCAAAAGCTGTAAAATAATTCGAATGTTTAAGAGATATCAGCTTCAGCCATTAACGAAATATGCTAAGACGATCCTGTTTATTGTAGATGGTGCGGCTGAGATTAGCGATGGAACTGGGGAAAAGATTGTATTTGCTGGAGATGTATGGGAGCCTTTTTCTGAGGTGGTGTGGATAGAACCCAAACCGCTGGTAGAATTGTTTCAAATTAGTGGCAATTGGAGTAATGATCGGGGGAGTTGTGGTGTTTTCAAGTTGGAGCGAAGCGAACAAGCCCACAATGACGGTGATCCGGCAGATTACGACCGAAACACGGTATTTGACAATCATTTCCACGATTGTGATGAGTACTGGTTCATTATCAAAGGTAAAGGTATGGTAGTTTCGGAAGGGGAAAGCTATGCTGTTCAAGCCGGTGATTGCGTAATTACCCCAGCCGGTGAACATCACGACTTCCCAATTGTCTATGAACCAATTTTGGCGGTCTGGTTTGAGGGTAGTCTGAAAGGCAAGAAACGTCCGGGGCATTTGTATTGTGAAAAATAGAAAAATTAAAAGATTGTCTATCGTCGGCTTTGTTTTTTTGATTGTTATGGCTAATAATTGTTCCAAGCCGAAACCGAGAGATGCCAATAGCATTACTTTGACGTTTTGGCATAGCTTCGTGGCTACTACTTTACCGATATTGGAGGCGATGATTGCTGACTTCGAAAAAGAAAACCCAGGTGTCAAAATTCAAGCTCAATATGTACCAACTGGTGATGCTCTAATTCAAAAGCTTATTACGGCAATTCAAAGCAGAACAGCGCCCGATATTGCCTGGATACATTCTGATTTTCTGGATAATTTGGTTAATAGTCGAGCAATTTTCTCGATAAATGAACTCGCTGGTGACGATTCATTATTTTACAACCAGTGTCTTCCTGATATATTTCCGCAACTATTACAGCCGATAACCTTTCGCGATACTTTATATGCCTTGCCGATGGAAGCCACGACGTTAGCCCTTTTGTACAATCGCGATTGGTTTCGACAGATCGGTTTAAATCCCGATCATCCCCCCGAGACATGGGCGGAACTGGACAGTTTTACAATGCAACTGTGTAGCGATTCAAATGGTGATGGCTTACTGGAGCGCTACGGATTTTATGTTCCTGTTTTTCCGGCTTCCGGTCCGCTCAATATTTGGATGACGATGCAGTGGGCGCCTTTTGTTTGGCAAGCGGGTGGCGAGATTTTTAGTAATAATCAGCCAACATTTGCCAGCGAGGCAGGCGTTGCGGCGCTTGCCTTTTGGAGTAAACTTTATCATCAGCAAAAATTCGAGCGCTTTTCTATGGCACACGATATGGGTTTTATAAGTCAGACGGTAGCGATGATTATGGATGGACCTTGGAATTTACCACGCTATCGTCAATATGTTAAATTTGATTGGGGCGTGGCGCCGTTACCTGCCGGTTCAGCGGGACGGGCAAGCTACTTGGCGGGTGAAAGTCTGGTCGTTTTTAAACAATGTATCTACCCAAAGGAAGCTTGGCGTTTTATCAATTGGTTCCTCAAGCCGGAAGTTCAGCGAACTTTTTCTGAAAAATCCGGCTATCTGCCAGTTCGACGTTCAGTATTGAATGATTCTGATTATGTTAATTTTCTGGAAAAATTTCCTCAACAAAAATCTTTTAATGAACAGATTCGGTATGCCCGGGGACGTAGTCTGCCGGATAAATTTCGGGTTGAAGTCAATCAATGTATCGCCGAAGCGCTGGAAAGTAGTATCATTGGTAGAATAGCTCCAGAAAAATCGCTGAAAGTGGCTGATGAGAAAGTCAGACGCCTATTATCATCGGAAACGGAGTAAAAGGAAAGGCTGATGAATCTGAAAGTTACTTTATAGAAATTAACTTAAAATCGGGAGAAATATATGAGCAATATTCTAATACTGTATGATTCTAAAACCGGTAATACGGCTAAGATGGCTGAGTTGGTAGCCCTCGGTGCCAAGGCAAATGGTAATCACGATGTTAAGATTTTGCGTATTGATGATGCTAAGGCGGAAGATATTCGTTGGTGTGACGGCATTGCCCTCGGTTCGCCGACTAATATGGGAATCGTATCTTGGAAAATGAAAAAATTCTGGGATGATTTAAGTGATGAACTCTGGGGAAAAATTGAAGGCAAAATCGGTTGCGCATTTTCGTCATCTGGAGGTTGGGGCGGTGGCGCCGAGATTACCTGCCAATCGGCTTTGATGATTCTCATCAATTTCGGATTCCTGGTTTTCGGCGTTACCGACTACGTAGATGAACAGTTGACTCTTCATTATGGAGCGACTGTGGCCGGTGAACCGCGTTCAGCCGCGGAGAAAGCCGCCTGCTTGCGCTTAGGTGAACGTCTGGCTGAGTATTTATCGAAATTTAAATTACAATCGGACAAGAATATTAACGAGGTGTAAAATTTTACTTGAAAATGTAATCGGGATTAATAGTCAAAGGAACATTGTGAAATATTGTGTAGTAAATTTGAACGTTAGTTAATTTATAAAACGAGAAAGGGAAAACGTTGGCTTCTATAGAATTAAAACAAATTGTAAAGGAATTTGATAAAGGTGCTCCAATCATTAAAAATCTTGATTTGACGATTAATGATGGTGAGTTTTTAGTGATTGTCGGACCTTCCGGATGCGGCAAATCTACCACTTTGCGCTTGATCGCCGGTCTGGAAGAAGTAACCAGAGGTGAAGTTTATATTGACAATCGTCTGGTTAATAATATTCTCCCCAAAGATCGCGATATTGCGATGGTTTTTCAGAACTATGCGCTTTACCCTCATATGACGGTTTACGAGAATATGGCGTTCGGCTTGAAACTGCGTAAATATCCTAAATCGGAAATCCGACAGCGGGTTAAGGAAGCGGCTGATATTTTGGAGTTAGGCGATTTGTTAAATCGGAAACCGAAACAACTTTCGGGCGGTCAACGCCAGCGAGTAGCTCTCGGTCGGGCAATTGTCCGGAAACCAAAAGTATTTTTATTCGACGAGCCGTTATCGAATCTGGACGCAAAATTGCGAGTCCAAATGCGCACCGAGATAAAAAAATTGCACCATCATTTAAAAACGACTATGGTCTATGTAACCCATGATCAGGTGGAAGCTCTGACTATGGGCGATCGCATCGTCGTGATGAAGGATGGAGTAATTCACCAGATTGGTTCACCTTCGGAAATTTACCAGAATCCGCAAGATTTATTCGTTGCCGGCTTCATCGGTAGTCCCGCAATGAATTTCATTCCAGGTGTTTTACATCAGGGAGTTTTCCAGAGTAACACCAATAATATCAAACTTATCTTGGAGAAATCTCCTTATAAGGAAATGGATAATGTAGCGGTAGTATTGGGCATTAGACCCGAGGACGTCCACTTGAATAAGCAAGATGCTCACTATCAGGAAGTGCGGTTAACTCTTGAAGTTATTGAACCGTTGGGCAATGAATCAATTTTGTACTTCTCCGACGAGGGGCATCAAATTACTCTTCGCACTCAGGAAACCAATATGCCTCTATCAATCGGAGCATCCATACCTGTTTTTTTCAACATAGATAAAGTTCATATATTCGATCAAAAAACAGAAAAAGCGATTCGATAAACGAAAAATTATGGCTATCAATGATCAGAAGTCACGTGCAGAAAATTTATAAATAAGGTATTATAAGGCTCTCGTAAAACTATCAGCTATAGCTAATCTTGAACGAGTTGTTGTAAGATTTAGCCCACACCGCGGAGCGGTCAAAGTATTGTAGTAAGACTATTGCGTTATGCGCTTTGGTAATATTTCAACAAGATTTTATCTGCCAGATTATCAGAACTTTTCCCTAATTATATAGAAAGTTAAACCTCTCCGAGGTAGCAATTTCTGGCGATTATGTTTTTCTATAATACTTGAAGCCCTACGGGCTAGTTGGAAATCTATGGTTTTTAGATAAACAATCACCGTGGAGCGTTTGAAGTATGGTAGTAAAATGAAACCGCATAAAAGTTATTCCTCGGAGAGGATCGAGAAGAAAATATTTGCCGAACGCAATCTTTACTTGACCAAGAATAACTATTGCGTTATGCGCTTGGCTAATATTTCAACAAGATTTTATCTGCCAGATTATCAGAACTTCTCCCTAATTATATAGAAAGTTAAACCTCTCTGAGGTAGCAATTTCTGGCGATTATGTTTTTCTACAATACTTGAAGCCCTACGGGCTAGTTGGAAATCTATGGTTTTCAGATAAACAATTACCGCGGAGCGGTTGAAGTATTGTAGTAAGACGAAACCGCATAAAAGTTATTCCTCGGAGAGGATCGAGAAGAAAATATTTGCCGAACGCAATCTTTATTTGACCAAGAATAACTATTGCGTTATGCGCTTGGCTAATATTTCAACAAGATTTTATCTGCCAGATTATCAGAACTTTTCCCTAATTATATAGAAAGTTAAACCTCTCTGAGGTAGCAATTTCTGGCGATTATGTTTTTCTACAAAACTTAAAGCCCTACGGGCTAGTTGGGAATCTATGGTTTTCAGATAAACAATCACCGCGGAGCGGTCAAGGTATTGTAGAATAGAAAAGTCAGAGAAAATATTCCTCGGAGAGGATAGAGGAGAAACTATCATTTCCGAATGATTTTCATAGATTATCAAATGACAAAACAATTCTATTTAATGACTTGATCAAACATATAAATGATTTAACAATTTGATTTATTGGTACAATTAAATGGCCAAACGATTTGGCCAAACATTTTGACCGTCTGATAAAAGGTCCAAACGATTTGGCCACTTTGTTTACCGGTAAAAATAAATGGCCAAATGATTTGGCCACTTTGTTTTACCATCCAACTAAAGTTCCAAATGACTTAACAATTTAATTTAATGGTCTGATCAAATGGCCAAATGACTAAAATGTTTTAAAAAGTGACTTTTTTAAATGGATCAACCGTTTGAAAACTATCTCAAGCCGTTCTGGCTAGTCATCAAATAATTGGGAATAACTAAAGAAATGATTTTGATATTTGCCACAGGAGAAATTTTAATCCCTGCAGAGTAAACCGACTCGCCGCAGGCGGAGCTAAATTGGTTTCGGTGCATCCTTCGTTTTACTAAAAATTGGTTTTTCCAGAACGACACTTTAAGACCTTTGATCTATTTTGGATTCTATAGTTGTTAGATTGACACTTACCGCATAGCAGTCAAAGTATTTTAGAAAACATAGAAACCAAAAAAGTTATTCTCTAAGAGACAGATAGCAAACCACCTCCCATCCTGATCAGTCGAGATGAACTTTGTTATTTGTTTGAAACTTTATCAATCAGATTATCAATAAGTTAGCAAATTACTATATAAAATATCAGGGGAAGTTCTGAAAATAAATGATTGACTTTCGTTCAATAATTTTATAAAATCCATAGAACGGAAATATTTAAACCGACGTGTTTTTTTATTTGAGTTAATGAATGTTTTTCTTTAACGGGAGGAATTCATAAATGTGTGCTTCGCATATTTCAGGATTTCGATTAGGGGAGTTTACCCTTTATCTTAAAGGTATTGAAGAAATTAAATTTAATAGATTTCCGTCGGCGACCTTACGAGGAGCCTTTGGAACCAGTTTAAAATCTACCTTATGTATCCATTCAGCGATTAATGCCAATTGTGAGAAATGTCTTATCAAGAAAACCTGTGCCTATTACTACCTTTTTGAAACCGGTACGGATTTACATGGAGAAAATAATCCTCACCCTTTTGTAATTTTACTACCGCTAGAGCTAGCCAATAGAACCATATTACCTGGAGAAATATTTTCATTTCATTTAGTTTTATTTGGATACGGTCTGGATTATCTTCCTCATATAATCTATGCTTTTGAAAATCTGGGAAAAAAGGGACTGGGAAGTAGAAAGGGCAAATTTGATTTAGTAGAGGTAAAATTTGTTAATCAGGAAGCCGAAAAAATTATCTATTTCGAGTCAGATAAAATTCTAAACAATGAAGACCAAAACTATCTATTCGAATTTCATAATGATAATGGATTAGTTAATCAAATAAAAATAAATTTGCTAACTCCGCTACGAATGAAAAATGAAGGGAGACTAGTAACTGAAGTCAATTTCAAAATATTCATAATCAATCTACTGCGTCGAATCTCAAAAATAGCCGAGATTCATTGTGGTGAGGAAATAGCAATTGATTGGCCCGAGTTGCTTAAAATTGGAGAAGAAACTAAAGTAATCTCAGATAACACCTACTGGAAAGAATACAAACGCTTCTCTATTCGTCAAAAACAGGAGATGTTATTAGGCGGCTTACTCGGAAATTTTGAAGTTCAGGGCAAATTTAGAGAGCTTTTGCCGTATTTATATCTTGGAGAAATAATCCACGTCGGTAAAAGCACTAGTTTTGGCTTTGGAAAATATCAAATGCAAATAATAAAAAAGGAAGAATCTTTATGATGAATGACAAAATTCGCGAAAGTATCATTCTCGGAGCATTGCTTCACGATATTGGGAAATTCTGGCAAAGATGTGAAGAAAAAGGTGGAATAGATAATGCTAGTTTTCTTGACTCGAATGTAAGAAATACGATTAGTAATGATATTTGCCCCGGTCGGAAATATGGAGATGTTACAATATTGACTCACCAGCATGTGGCCTGGACATATCAATTCCTTACAAAATTTGAATCAAAAATATATCCCACTGGGACTTCTGATGAAGAATCTATTTTGCAATTTGCTTCCGGTCACCATAGATCAATACCTTCTACTTCCCTTCAAACTCTAATTCAAGTTGCCGATTGGATTTCAGCCGCTCAAGATCGTAATGGAGATACTGGAGATATCAAAGATGAACTAAGCCGTAGTTACAACTATCGGAAACAGCGGCAACGTCCAGTTTTCGAGAATCTTTTTAGAGATGACTATGATAGCAGAGGAAGTACTTATCGCTATAATATCGGAGAGCTTAAACTCGATGAAATCCTTATGCCACAAGATTTTAAAAATGAAGATCGAAAATTATCTTCCGAGTACCAAAAACTATGGGAAAATTTCGTAGCTGAATTTATAAATATTCCTAATAAGGATTTTAACGCTTACCTAGAAACTTTGCTCTGTCTTTTGCAGAAATATACCTGGTGTATCCCAAGTTCTACCAACGATAGTCCCGACATTTCACTTTATGATCATTCTCGTTCGACAGCATCTATTGCTACCTGTCTATATGATTATCTACAAGAGACTAATCCATCTTTAATCCAGCCGGGAGAGAAAACTCAACAGCAAAAAACCAAAGCCTTCTTTACTAATAATGAGAAATTTGCTTTATTAATTACAGCAGATATTAGCGGTATTCAAAAATTTATTTACCAGATTTCATCGGTAAAAGCCGCTACTGCCTTAAAAGGGCGATCCTTTTATTTACAGCTGATAAGCGATGCCGCCGCACGCTATTTTCTTACCCAATTGAATCTTCCTTATACAAACTTAATTTATTCTAGTGGAGGTAATTTCTTTTTATTGGCTCCTAATACCAAAAAGGTTCAATTGGAAATCGCCAGAACTACCGAGCAAATAAACCGTAGTCTCTTAGCTAAATACGATAGCAATTTGTTCCTCGGCGTGGGTTATGAAGAATTATCAGGTTCAGATTTTATTCATAATCTATCGGAAAAATGGGAAAAGGCAATCCGAAAAGCTAACTCTCAAAAACGCCGTAAATTTCGCGATTCAGTTGAAAGCGATTGGTATTTTTTTCAACCGAGACCAAAGAATAATGCCAAACCATGCGATAACTGCGGCGCTGATTGCAATGAAGCCGAACTAAGTAAAATTAAAGAAGAGGAAGAAGAAAAGTATTGCCCGCTTTGTCGAGAATTCATCCAAGCCGGAACCCGACTGAAATCAGCCCAAATTTTACTCGAGTTTGTCACTTCTGAGGCAAACGAGCTAGATTATAACGAGATTATTTATCCTATAACCGGAGTGCCGGTTGGTTATATTTTAACCGGTAGCACGCAACTCGATCAAAATGCCGGAATCATTAGTCAGGCTATTTTTAAGAAGATATATTATTTAAATCAAGCCGATTTTATAGGAAAATTATCGGGAGAACGATTTACTACCTTTGCCTGGGGATTCAAATTCTATGGTGGCAATCATTTGCCGCTCAATGATCAGGGAGAACCTTCTACTTTTGATTATTTAGCCGGCGTACGAGAAAATAAGGCAAAAGAAACTATCTCTTTCAAGCGGCTCGGGATTTTACGTATGGATGTAGATAATCTGGGAAAAATCTTTAGTAAGGGCTTTCTATTAAATTCGCTCCATAATCCTAAAATTTCAAATGAATCAGTTAAAGCGCCTTATTCGATTTCTCGAATTTCTACCCTCAGTTCCATGCTCGATATTTTCTTTTGCGGCTATCTGAATACTTTGCATCAGCAAAATGAAGATTTTAAAAACAATCTGTATTTACTCTATTCCGGCGGTGATGACCTTTTTATTGTGGGACGCTGGGACAAAGTAATAGACTTTGCCGCTTTGATTCGAGAAGAATTCAAAAAGTTTACCTGTCATCATCCTGATATATCAATCTCCGGAGGTATCGTACTGACGCCGCCAAAATATCCCATTCATCGTTCCGCTGATTTGGCTGGTGATGCGGAGTCAGCCTCCAAATCCAAACGTCTTATCAACGGTAACGTAAAGGAAAAAGACGCAATAAGTTTCTTCGGCAAGACTCTTAGCTGGAATGATTTCGAGGTAGCCAAGGCTCTTAAAGATGATTTGGTTCAGTGGATCGAAAATCCCAGCGAGGGTAAAACTAAAATGAATCGAGGTCTTATTAACCGCCTCAATCAAATATACTCAACCTATCAAAAAGAAGCGGATCTGGTAAAAAAACAAGAAAAAGAAGGGAAAATAAAAATCGAAGAAGTCGCTGATCGAATTCAATATAATAAATGGCGCTGGCGTTTGGTCTATTCTCTCAAACGCTTCCTAAACCAAAATGAGAATTACAATAACGAGATTGAAAATATCCAAAAGGCACTGATTGATAGTAATATATATCGCGGCCAACTAAGTGAACAACCCATAATCGAATATCTCGATTTGCCCGTAAAATGGGCGGAATATCAACTAAAAACCAATAAAAAGGAGGATGTTTTATGAACGGTCATTATTCAGGACAAAATCATCCGGTGGATACTCCATTAGAGTTTCCAACCAAGGAGAAACTTAAAAAATGGCTCGAAAACCAAATTGATCAAGAGGCGATTAAGTTCGCCGATGATTGTGGAAAATATTTAAGCCAAAACGATTTTAAAACAAATCAGATACGCCGCATCTTCGGTGAAGTAAAACGCATTCAGATGAAAAAATTTAGTGCAAAAGAGCAGACGGATTTACTTCTAATAAAACCCAAATTGGCTTATACTGTTGGTAGAATTGATAAGAAAGAAAAATCCCTACGAAATGCTGTTGATAAACTAAGGATTATGATTTTTGATTGTATTGATATTATTCTAAACCAGCAAGACACAAAAAACCAAATCATGTTCGAAAATTTTGCAAATCTTTTTGAAGCAATTTTAGCATATCACAAATTCTATGGTGGAAGAGAATAAGGAGGTAACTATGAAACTAATAAAAAAAATTATACTAAAAGGTGAAATTGAAATTTTAACTGGTTTACATATTGGAGCTTCTAGAGAAGGTATAACAATAGGCGGAATGGATAATCCAGTCTTACGTGATCCTATAACAGGTGAACCTTATATTCCCGGCTCATCACTTAAGGGAAAAATCCGTAGTCTTCTTGAAATAACAACTGGTAAGTGGAATAAAGACAATAATGGCCCTTGCCAATGTGGTGATTGTGATGTTTGCATGTTATTTGGAGTTCCAGTTGAAGTATCTCAACTTAAGAAGAAAAATATAGGCAGGGTAATTTTTCGAGATGCAAGGATGAACGAAGAATCGAAAAAAACACTGGAAAAATCTGATAATCTCGTATTGCCTTATACGGAATCTAAATATGAAGTTGCAATTGAAAGAGTAACATCAAAAGCAAATCCAAGATCTCTAGAAAGAGTACCAGCAGGAACTAAGTTTGATTTTGAAATAGTACTGAATGTCTATGAAAATGATAATTATAGTACTTATTTGAATATTCTTAAAGAAGGAATTGCACTTCTGAATGATGATTATCTTGGTGGATCAGGGACACGTGGTAGCGGTAAAGTAATGATGATTATAAAAAGTAGTACTGAAAAAAACGAAGAAGTTTATCAAGGTAAAGAGAAACCCAAAGAAACATCATGGGAGAATTGAAATGCACTCAATGCTTTTCAAATTAAAATTCCGGACGCCACTTCATATCGGCGACAATCGCCCAAATTACGAAAGTTGCGAAAGATTTGTTCATAGCGATACACTCTTCAGTGCCCTAATGAATACCTGGAGTCTGCTATATCCGGATGAGCTTAATGTTTTTTTCCCCGAATCTGCTCCGGAATCAATCTCCTTTCCCTATTTTCGGATTTCATCGGCTTTTCCATTTGCCGGCGAAGAGTTTTTCTTTCCGAAGCCTTTTTACAGTCCACCGTATCCGCAAGATGGCGATTCTGGCGATGCTAAGACTTTTAAGAAACTGATCTGGATTGGAAAAAATCATCTGGAACAATGGCTCAAAGGCGAATCGTTAAAAATCGAGGATGCTTGTCTTTCGCCTGATAAACATTTCCTCTTTTCTGACAAAATACCAAAATACCAGCCTAATCCAGTGATCGTGCAGGATTCGCCGCGGATTAGAAAAGATCGGGAAACCGAGCAGACCGAAATCTTCTATTATTCTCGCTTGTATTTTGCCGAAAATGCCGGCCTCTACTTCCTGGCAACCTTCCAAAATGAAGAATGGGAAAGAAAATTCAATGCCGTTCTGAATCTACTGGGTGATGAAGGACTCGGCGGCGATCGCACGGTTGGAAATGGACTTTTTGAAGTTATCGAAAAGAAAGAAGGATTCTCACTCAATCTACCGGAAAAATCAAATAATTTTTTGACGCTTTCACTCTATCATCCTAAGCCAGGAGAATCGTTTCAGAATCTGGATAATTCTTACTACGAACTTATTAATCGTAGTGGCTGGGTTTACTCTGGTCGTGGTCACTCGCTAAGACGTAATAATGTCCGGATGTTTTCGGAAGGCTCAGTTTTTTGTGGTTCGGGAAGTGAATTAGGTGATGTCGTTAAGGTTTTGGATCCTCTGCCGGAGCGGAATCTACCGCATGCCGTTTATCGCTATGGTCAGGCTTTTTGTCTGCCGATTAATGTCACAGGGGAGAATTAATATGAAATCCAAAAATATTACTCAAAAATTCCGGATCACCGTCCTGACGCCGGTTCATATCGGTACTGGTTTCCGCAAAATGAAAGGCATTGATTTCTACTTCGATGAAAGAACTAGCCAGGTTATTCTGGTAGATTTAGACGAAATCGGGACACTTCTGGTAGATAATTCTCAGGCTTTGAATGAATTAGCCAATCTCGATGAACAAAACGATATTGGTGACCTGACTCGACGGTACCACCTGAACTTGAAAAATAATAAGAATTATCCAATTAATAGTGTCGGAAGAGAATTTCTGGAGTTTGTCCGCACCGGTCTGGGACAACCGCTAATTCCCGGCAGTTCTCTGAAAGGTTCTTTACGTACGGCTATCTTGAGAAATATTATTGATCAAAAAAGTGATGTGGAACGTAGGGAACTATTTAAGGAAATACCAAACGGAGGGAATCCAAAATCGGCGTCTGATGATTTACTTAGAAATATATTCGGTCGTAATCCAAACTACGATCTAATGCGAGTTTTAGTAGTAAGCGATTCCCATTTTTCGGAATCAGACCTGATGCTGATTGAATTACGCGTCCTGTCTCAGAATCGTAACGGTTGGTATTGGAAATCTAACCCCAAAAATCCTAATCAACCGATGCAGGTCTGGTGTGAAGCTCTGCGACCTAATAGCAAAGCGGAAATCAGCCTATCATTGGATAATTTTCTGCTGACCGATTCCAGAGCAGTCTGGGAATTAAAATTTCCTAATAAATTAGCGGCTGACCTGCATACACTTATTGATCAAATTAATCAGTATTCAGCCCAAATGATTGATGCTGAGATCACTTATTTTGATGAGAGAGATAGCGAAAAACCTGAATTGAACGAGATTATCAGAAATCTTAATCTGGTCAAGAAACATATTCCCGCTAATGATTCCGCTATGGTTATCAGACTCGGCTGGGGTAGCGGCTGGAAACATATGACCGGTGATTATTTAGAAAGAGATAAGGATATTCTTGAAAAGATTCGGATGAATTTTCGTCTTGGTCGCCCCGGTATGCCATTTCCTAAATCTCGCAAAATCGCTTTCCAGAATGGCAAACCGATTTTCCCTTTCGGCTGGATTAAATTAGAGGTGCTGAATTGAAAGCGATTTATTTAGCCAATGTCGGTAATCGAGATGTGAAGTTTGATAATCAGAACATTAAAGTGCCTCGCTTATCCGGTAAAGATTATCTAGACCGGTTTGAAAAAGTCGCTGAGCATTTAACATTTCCGATTATCACTAAGGGACTAGAATGTGTATTCCAAGACTTGCAAGATATACCTTTAGAGCAGTTAATCCTTTTTTATACCGATCAGGATCAAAATGAAGTATCCGAGCAACATTATCAATCGGATACAATCTATTTCGCCGATCTTATCGAAAAACTTGTTAATCTTAGAATACCGGAAAAAGTCAAGAACGTTGTCAAAATAAAAATATGTCACTCTCCTAATGACTATGACTTCACCTATGAGTTCTTTTCATCTCGACTTACTGAAATCGAAAACGAAGTCAAGCCCGACCGGATTTATCTTTCCCCGGCAGGAGGAATTCCGGCTTGCAATATGAATCTTCTCCTGCAAGGCAGTCGTATTTTTACCCGTCGTGCCGTAACGCTTCTGATTCCTGAAAATCCCGATAAACCGGCCAAACTTCAGAAACTCGGGGATCTAATTAATCGTGAAAATAATCGCTTGATTATCCAACGTCTTTTAAGTGAATATGATTTTGGTGGCGCAGCGGAAGTACTGGAAAATGAATCCGATGATAAGTCAAAATCGCTTCTGGCGCTGGCTCGTTCGGTTCAATACCGACTCTATTTCGATTTCCAAACGGCTTTGAATTACCTGTCTAATGTGAATCCTGAAGTTCTACAAATTGCCGAAACTAATATCGCCAATTTTGGCACCGTCGAAAATCTCATAAATACTATCCAGGAAAATTTCACGGCGCTTATCGAACCAATTGAACCACTCCATGGTAATCAAACTGATTTTGATCAAAAAAATAAATGGCTGGAATTGCAGAAAAGACTGAATGCCGAGGTTCTACTGAATGTCAGAATCAAATGGCTTTCTAAACAATATATTGATTTCCTTGGTCGAATATTTCGTCTGCAAGAAGGTGTCCTGAGATGGATTTTTGAAAAGGAAACCGGATATTCAGCCGACTCTGAGCAGTTTCCCAATGATTATCCTGATTTTCTTAAGCAAAATCCTGATTTCGAAGACTATTTGAAAAATGAATCAATCAATGGCAAAAATCCTGTTGCTAATCGCTTAAATCGGGGTACTTTGCTTCTTTATTTACGATTTCTCAGCGAAACTCATGCTGAGTATCAGCCGATTTTGAAGCAATGCAATAAATTGGATCACTTATCGGCTCTGCGCAATAAATGCGCCCTGGCTCATGGCAATGAACCGGTAAATGATTGCATCATTTCCCAGATATATGGTAAGAACGTATTGGGGAATCTTTCCAAATTGGCAAGTACATTTGGGCTTGAGGACCACTTGCCCCAAATTGATTGTATCAGAAATATTATAATCGAAAATTTTTGATTTTTTCGCTCTTTGACATTGTGATAAAAAAATAGTTCTCTGTAAGTGAATTTTTTATGAACCGTGGCGAAGGCATCGGCGGCTTAAGGAGGTCTCTGCTCAATTGACTGGGAGTTATATTTCCTTTTTAATAATCCGATTTTGAAGAACTTATTCCGATAGTAGTTTCAGAAGAGTCTTATCTAAAAAATAGGGGGTTTGAAAATGGCTTTTATCTATTTTACTGAACAAGGTTCAAAATTACTCAAATCAGGTAATCGGCTAATCGTTGAAAAAGACGGGGAAAAGATAGCCGATATTCCATACCGGAGTCTTAACTGAAGATGCTGATCTGTATGTTTTTTGATAACCGTAACCTTAAAATTGGGTTTAAAAGACTTAGGCTACGAAAATTAATATACCAAATTTAATTTCCTTGTGTTATGAACACAATAAACCGAAAAAAAAGTATAAAGAAAGGCTATTTAGGATTTATATTTGGACTGGTTACGAAATTACTTTGAAAAAAGAATTGAAAATCAGGTGGTTACTAAATGTGCTGTGATAATCATTGACCCGATGATAAGGGGATTAAGACTACCGATTTCGAAGTTAGAACTTTTGTATCGTTCCGGCGTGATAATCATTGACCCGATGATAAGGGGATTAAGACGAAAGAAGGAAAGATAATCTCGGAGATATACTCACCTTGTGATAATCATTGACCCGATGATAAGGGGATTAAGACACTAAATTTCTTGCCAACCTTCATCAAATGTTCTCTTGGTTGTGATAATCATTGACCCGATGATAAGGGGATTAAGACGATAGTAGCTGAGTTTGAATTGATCCGTTAGGATAATGTGATAATCATTGACCCGATGATAAGGGGATTAAGACGTTACGCCAAAAACACCATTAACCCCTCCAATTCCAACGTGATAATCATTGACCCGATGATAAGGGGATTAAGACTTCTCTAACAGAAAGTCTAAGGCTTTCTGGCGTTCAATCGGTGATAATCATTGACCCGATGATAAGGGGATTAAGACAGCATATTTTGAAGATGCTCTACGAAAACAATTAATTTCCGTGATAATCATTGACCCGATGATAAGGGGATTAAGACTTTTTTATCCCGTAAGGGATGCCTTCACTGGGATCAGTGTTGTGATAATCATTGACCCGATGATAAGGGGATTAAGACAATATTCAGGATGTAGTCGGCAATATTGCTTCTTGGTCGTGATAATCATTGACCCGATGATAAGGGGATTAAGACCTATTCTCTTGCCATCCAAGTCTATTTGCCTTGCTGACGTGATAATCATTGACCCGATGATAAGGGGATTAAGACGTATCTACGAACATATCTTTTACGGCTAAGTATTCTTAGTGATAATCATTGACCCGATGATAAGGGGATTAAGACTTCCAGCGCCTGAAAGTCGGCGGTTGCTTTGTCGAGATCGGTGATAATCATTGACCCGATGATAAGGGGATTAAGACAACAGATAATAATCCAAATACACTTGCGAGAAAAGGGGTGATAATCATTGACCCGATGATAAGGGGATTAAGACCAATCATACGACATGTTAGGTGAATATTTCCTGATTATTAGTGATAATCATTGACCCGATGATAAGGGGATTAAGACAATAGGATTGCCAGCGCTCTCTGGAATAATGTCAATGAACGTGATAATCATTGACCCGATGATAAGGGGATTAAGACTCTTTCTTAGAAAGAAATAGGTGAAATCCAGATTGATAATGTGATAATCATTGACCCGATGATAAGGGGATTAAGACCAAATTCATCAAGATTCATTTGTTTCTTCATTTTTAATGTGATAATCATTGACCCGATGATAAGGGGATTAAGACTTTTCTGTGAACTGTTTTAAAATCATCAATAGTGAATCCTGTGATAATCATTGACCCGATGATAAGGGGATTAAGACCATAATCTCCGTGGCGGCCAGTTACTTTCAAAGCAATGTGATAATCATTGACCCGATGATAAGGGGATTAAGACGAAGATTTGTCATAGTGCATTAGAGTTACATCAATCTCTGTGATAATCATTGACCCGATGATAAGGGGATTAAGACACTCTTCTGAAGATACCCTACTTAGACACATCTTTTACTCTCGTGATAATCATTGACCCGATGATAAGGGGATTAAGACAAACCTGATGAGGTAGAAGCGTATGCCATAGGACATGTCATGTGATAATCATTGACCCGATGATAAGGGGATTAAGACTATATCTTCTCGCCGTTTCCATCTACATATACATTCACAATATCCACGTGATAATCATTGACCCGATGATAAGGGGATTAAGACTTTTGCGCCATGATCCAAGCGCTCTTTGCCGCTAATGTTTGTGATAATCATTGACCCGATGATAAGGGGATTAAGACGATTCAAACCGAGCTGCTTTCTGAGCTCAAAGCTGAGATGGTGATAATCATTGACCCGATGATAAGGGGATTAAGACTCTTACCTCCACTTCGTTTAGGTTGTTGATTATACCTGTGATAATCATTGACCCGATGATAAGGGGATTAAGACTACTCAGCAAGGCTTCTCGTCATTACTTCACCGTGGGCGTGATAATCATTGACCCGATGATAAGGGGATTAAGACTCATTCAGAATTTCGATGTTGAACGGATTTTCTATATTGTGATAATCATTGACCCGATGATAAGGGGATTAAGACAGAGACGTGCCTTCTTCAGCAATTCTCTGATTTCTGATGTGATAATCATTGACCCGATGATAAGGGGATTAAGACTTTAAAACATTGTTAATTATGATAGCCTTTGAACTGCGTGATAATCATTGACCCGATGATAAGGGGATTAAGACATATTTACTAGGCGCTGGTATCTTATTTATGGATGGCGCTGTGATAATCATTGACCCGATGATAAGGGGATTAAGACTTTTCAATTCGGCGGTTTCTTTCACGTCGTCCGCCGTTTCAGTGATAATCATTGACCCGATGATAAGGGGATTAAGACTTACAATAGGAGCAATATATGAAGGAACTAAACAAATCGTGATAATCATTGACCCGATGATAAGGGGATTAAGACAAAATGTATCTAAATAAATACGATAAAGGTATAATAGCGTGATAATCATTAACCCGATGATAAGGGGATTAAGACTTTTAAGCCAACAGCACAATATCTTTTTAATGGCGGTTTTTGTGATAATCATTGACCCGATGATAAGGGGATTAAGACTCTTATCCGGGTATCCGCTTTTATGAAGAAGCAATAAGTGATAATCATTGACCCGATGATAAGGGGATTAAGACTTTTACTTCCCTTCATCATAGTACACTTGCGTCCGTCAGTGATAATCATTGACCCGATGATAAGGGGATTAAGACGCCTGCTTTGCAGTAAGCAAAGATTTTAAATTTTGTAAACGTGATAATCATTGACCCGATGATAAGGGGATTAAGACCATTATGCACACGGTCAAGGTGATGGGGCTTACATTGGCGGGTGATAATCATTGACCCGATGATAAGGGGATTAAGACTTTAAAACATTGTTAATTATGATAGCCTTTGAACTGCGTGATAATCATTGACCCGATGATAAGGGGATTAAGACATATTTACTAGGCGCTGGTATCTTATTTATGGATGGCGCTGTGATAATCATTGACCCGATGATAAGGGGATTAAGACTCATCTTCAGGAGTTGGCGGAGTGAAGCCGGTTTTGGTGTGATAATCATTGACCCGATGATAAGGGGATTAAGACCAAGCATTCCATTTTGGTTATATGAGCCTTATATTTTGGTGATAATCATTGACCCGATGATAAGGGGATTAAGACGAAATTCAGGGATATTACCATCACCATCTTCCCATACGTGATAATCATTGACCCGATGATAAGGGGATTAAGACAGGTGTAATATAGATTAGCACTTCAGTCGCATTATTGCGCTGTGATAATCATTGACCCGATGATAAGGGGATTAAGACTTTTAGAAAGCAGATACTTCGAAACTCTTTCAGCAATCGAATCAGTGATAATCATTGACCCGATGATAAGGGGATTAAGACCATACATCACCGGCCAATTCGCCCCAATCAATAGAATTGTGATAATCATTGACCCGATATTTAGGGGATTAAGACTGACCATGAGCATAATGAGTCATTGCACCTGTTGATGGATGATAATCATTGACCCGATATTTAGGGGATTAAGACTTATAAATATTCTTTGCGTCTTAGCGTCTTAGCGAGAGAAATGATAATCATTGACCCGATATTTAGCCCGCCTCGTAGGAGTCGGGCAGGGGGAATTATGACGACAATAAATCACCTTCGCGCCTTAGCGTCTTGGTGGTATCATGTAATAATTAATGGCCTGCTATTTAGCCCGCCTTGGTGAGATTCGGGGAGGGAGATTAAGACAACACCATAAAAATCCTTAGCGTCCTTTGCGGTTAAAATTATCATGATAATCTTTGGTCCGGTGACGAGCCCTTAATAGAGTCGGGCAGGGAGAATTAATCTGAGCTCAGGACACCTGAAAGGTAGAGATAGTGCCATTGACGAACTAAAATTGTTCTGATCTCCGGCCAATAAAACATTGGAATTAATGATTGATAATGGCGTTGCGTTCTTAGCGGTTAAAAGAAAAAAAGTGTTGACCGATGACCCCGTGTTAATATATTATTATGTGGTATTTACTCGAATTTTAAAATGTTTTACCTCTAGAAAGTAATTACTTCAGACGATTATGTTTTTGGTAAGACTTTCAGTCCTGCTACCACCTAGCCCAACCAATTTCCGCCACTCCAAAGGCGGAGCTAAATTGGTTTCGGTGCATCCTTCGTTTTACTGAAATTTGATTTTCAGGAACAACATTTTAAGACCTGCGATCTATTTTCTCCCACCGCTCGGCGAGAAAGGTAAGGTAGAGAAAACAATTATCTTATTTCTTGACAATCGGAGAATAATTTATTAAAATTATTACAAATGGATAGAAATCCGCAAAATCGGTTAGGAAATTGGTTTGTGGTGGAATTATCAGTTTTTTCGATTAAGAAACCACCCACTAAGGTTACTTTAGATAGAAGGTAGTTTTATATGGAAAGAATTGGTTAAATCTATGATATGTAATAAAGTGTGATTGAATATTATGCGTAAATCGGTTATTGTTCTTATTCTTTTATTTCTTATTAACTGTGAAAAAGATATAAATAATCCAATTATAGAGCCGGAACCAGGAATCGGCAAAACAACGATATTAATAGAAAGAGGACTGGTTGATTATAATTCTTACAATTTTCCTATAGTAAGTCTTACCTACGCAAAAATTAGTATATCGGATATTGATACATCCCTATATTTTGCAATGTCAGAATCTTCTCCTAATGATACAATCGTTATTCTTTCTCACGGTGTATTTAATGGTGAACTAAATACAACAGGGATACCTATCGCAGATGAATGTTTGTTTATCAAAGCCTATTTCAGAAATGAGGATACGAGTGGGACTGTCTTATTATATGAAAATCTCTGGAATTATTCGTTTATTGACAGTGTAATATTTGAGCCATATAAACTTATTGGATTGTCTGATACCATTCGGATCGGTAAACAACGTTACTTAAGTTGGAAAGAAAATTATAGAATAGATACGTTGAAATTTAATGTTTATTATAAGCCTAATATCAATATAGTATATGATAGATTCTCTTTGTCAACAATGGATTTTCTTTATAAAAATTCAGCATACGATTCGGTAAAATATATAGCCAAATTCATTGTTGGAATACCGTCAATGACTTCAGAACCCAATATTGTACATTATCCATATAGTACAATAGAACTTGTTTATGAGAGTAGCATTTTAAAAATAATATCAAGATTAAACTATCAAGTTGAATATAAATTACCAACCTGGGAGTTAAACCACGTTATAGATTCGCTGCAAATTTGCCGTAATAATTGGAAATCATTATCAATTCATGATTATTCGATATATCAGACTATTAAGTCCTGGTATCCCTGGTACGGTGACACCTTAAAAATCGCGGTCTATTCAAATATAATCAATGATATTCAGAAAGTACCTGATTTATCTACTATTGATCGTTCAGTTTGGGAACGATATAAAACGATTGATGAACTATTTGAATTAGCGGGTTTAGATTCAACTAGATATGAGCTCCGAGTAAGGTATAACTCAGATTATTATTATCCAGAATTCTTATATTATAAATTGAAACCACCGATATATACCGAGGGAGGATTTGAGTATTATACCTGGAATTTAGAAATCAGAAGACTGCTTGTTAGTTGAAACTGCTAAATAAAATAAGCACATAACCGTTATTTAGAGTTAATATATGATTTAAAGTTTGATGAGTTTATGAAAAGTATGAGAAAAAATTGGATTCATGAATCCCATAAATCCGGCGCGACTCATAGCTACCTAAATGTAAAATGGATGCGTTATAGAAAATTTGCGCTTATTATTTATTCATTCTCGCTAATAAATTGTAGTCCATTTGAGGATAATTTATTTCCTTTAGAGGGAAGAATATTTTTCAAAATATCGGAGGACTATAAGCAATACAACCGTGAAAATAACCCTGAAATATTTTTATTTCTGGAAACTGAGAAAATATACGGTTGCTTTAATTATGGCATTTCTACGGATTGTGATATAGACGGTAGAAAAATTGAGGTGGATATTTTAGGAATAAATCAACCGGAAGTTTGTTTGACGGCAATTGGACCGGCAATCGCGAGAATTCATCTCCCATTATCTAATAAGTTATATTCATTAAAGATATCAGGCGATGATTTCACTAATAATTATGCTGTGATAGTTACAGATTCATCAATATCGGTAACGGGGGACTCTACCGTCAATACGAAGCCGGAAATAGAATTATTCTGGCGCTATCCTCCCAATTCATTTGTATATCTGTATGGTAGCACTTTTGAAGATTCTTCTTTGGCAAATGTATTTTTGGATACTTTGATGCAAGTTATAGATATTGCTGAATTTTATTTCCCTCAATATGGAGAAATACCTTATCCAAAATCATCTCAAGGTCATTATTGGGATATGCCCGCAAGATATTTTTATTATAATTCTGAAGATGATTTTAATAAGATTGAAGATATTTTAAGAGACTTTAAAAGTATTTATATACAGGATAAACAAGGAATATCTATAACAATACGAAATTGGCGTAATAGGAAGTTCCAAAGTTGGTTATTATAAAAAGTATCTAACCATCAGATGAAGGCAACGAGGTAAGCTCTGTGTTATGATTCACTTGGAAATGGAAAATTGTTTGAAATAATAGATTAAAAAAGGAGTCAAGATGAATCAAAATCGTAATCAGCACACAGCCAGCAAGAAGGTTGAAATTTTAAGGGAGCACCTGGAGAACCATCCCGAACATTCGGGACAATAGTGAGATAGCCCGTCGCTATGGAATAAATCCCAACTTAATCCATAAGTGGAAGAAGCAGTTATTTGAAGGTAAAATGGAACAACGACTGGAAAAACGGCAAAAGAAGCTAGACCAAGCCGCCGACCCGCCTGCTCCCGACATAGGAGGGCGGGCAGGAAATCGTAAAAATTTATCCTTATTTGAAATGGGCGAAAATTCCATTTCCTTATGAACCAAGACACAGGAAGTCTCAGATTGTCTTTTTCCGCATTCAAACTCATTATCTGCTTCACTCAATAAAACATTCCGCGATTCTCGCATGTCATAAGTTTGATTGATTGTAAGCAGAAATTCAAATTAAGTCAAGAATTATTTTAGTGACGAGTGATGGGAATCAGGTTTCAGGTAACAGTGGTTGGACTTCCGTTTTTAGAGTTTCAAATAAATAAGTATTATGACGTGTGAATTTCGGTATAGAGTGACATATGAAATCTTATTCAGCCTAGATATTAATGCTAAATTTTAGGGCTATGTATGTACGAGGATAAAGATGATTTTATTGAATTTTTAAAAATTAACTTTTAATATATAAGCACATGAGATAAACGATAGACATGCCTGACCTTAAACCTTTAGAACGTCAAATCCGCATTCTTCAGCAGTTTACACTTAAGAGTGAGATAACTGTTGATTTTCTTTTCGAGTATTTTGAGCGTTCGGTATCAAAACGAACCCTTCAGCGTGACCTGATTGCACTTTCATCCGCTAATGTACCTTTAGAAGAAAAACGCGAAGCTCATGGACGGATCCTCTGGTCGTTGAATCACAATTATCTTAAGTTCATTCCAATGACACTAGGCGTGGATGAGTTTATTTCATCTTTGTTATTAAAGCGGATGGCTGGGATATTTAAGAATACCCCGATTGAAAAGGACATCAGAGCTCTTGACAATAAACTGAAGCAGTTAATAACAGACGATATTCTTTCAACAAGTGGTGACCTCCAGAATTTAGAACCCTATTTCAGTACGCTGAATATCGGTTATATTGATTATAGCAATTATGGCGAGCAGTTGCAGAAATATCTCTATGCCACCATTAACCGAAAACCGATCCAAATAACCTATCGATCCGCCTATACAGATAAACCAAAACAATACTCAGTCCATCCGTACTCGCTATTATTGCATCGAGGCACATTCTATGGTGTTGTTTATCATCCAGAGCATAAGAAGTTTATCCACCTTCTGGTTCATCGCATTGAAAAGATGGCAATTAAAGATGTAATATTCGAACGCGATCCAAACTTTAATATGGAAACATATTTATCCAGCGCTCTGGGTATTTGGCACGCTGAGCCGGAATCTGTCCGAATAAAGTTTTATCCCGATGTGGCGGGGCGAATTGCTGAACGGATTTGGCAAAAAGACCAGAAAATAACCAAAAACGAAGATGGATCTATTATTCTTGAATTGAATGTTACGGTATCCTATGAATTAGTAGCCTGGATTTTAAGATGGGGTTCTTTTGCAGAAGTTCTTGCTCCCATGAAATTGATTGAAATGCTTAAGACACAGGTAAAAGAACTAAATACAATATACTCAAAATAATAGAACGACACAATCTGACCTTCTGTTATTATAACTTTAACAAAAAACGTTGGCGGTAATATGAAACAAGAAAAGGTTGAGATAACAAAAGACCGAATTAAACAATTGAAAGAGTATTTTGAATCAAATTTGCCTGATCAAGTACAAGAATTAATTCGTGAAGGCTCTGAATTAAGAACAGTGCAACCCCATATCGGTTTGTGTTACGACAGTGTGGTAAACAAGCGTAAATCTGATGAACCGTTTAGGCTATTGGTTATGGGATTGGAAGCGCTTGATGAAAAAGGAATTTCTATTGAACAGAGAACATCCCAAATTTTAGAGGAAGCAACAAAAATTCCCAAAAGTAATCCGCATATGAAGGGTACGACTCTATTACTCCAACATATCTTTAGGTTATTAGGGTATCAGTTAATCAGTGGGATAGATGGTGGAGATGGGGAATATATCGGAACGAAGCATATCTTCAATTATTTCGCATTATCGAATTGGCATATCACAGGTGCATTTAAGGCTGGCAGTAATAAGGCAAATCGTACTAAAGGAATGAATACTATTGCGGTTCTGAATTTTATTAAACAGATCGAAATACTTGAGCCTTCCCTTGTAATATTTCAGAGCATTAAAATTTGGTTGGACTATTATATAAATAAATATGGCGCTGATGGTTGTCCAAAATGGATAGGCCTTAAACGGGAAAATTATAAAGAATATAATCTGCCAGATTCAGATGATTATTCTGTTTATATACCCGATGTAAACAACATCCATAAAACACTTGCCATAGGATTTCATCACCCCGCAAGCAGAGGTAAAAATGGAAAGCCTTGGCATTCTGCTGATTTTCCATATTTTAAAGATGTTATCAAGCCTGTGCTTACAAGTGTTATCAATAATTACGAAAAATACATTAAATATTAATAGCATTTTCAGTTAGTCATCATCTGACGTTCTAATTCCTTAGATTTACCTCGAATATTTGATATTGAGGTGAATATGATTAAAGGTGTGACGTTTAGTGATATGTTGCTTCAGATTGCTCAGGAATATAAGAAGAGCAACCATAAATACTCTCAAAATGTTACCACACAGATTAATTTGTTAAGGGGCAGTAAATTTTTGCCATCAAAACTTAGACGCGATGATATATTGATTACATCCTGGGCATGGAACGAAGATGTGGTGAAAAGATTAATTAACTTTGAACCGATTCAGATGTTAAATGAAATTTACCAGTCACCCCAAAGGACCATTCGTCATCTTGATAATATTATTACACTAATTAATTGTAACATCTTTGATTCACGGGTTAGGGAGGTATGCAAAACATCCCAGGATCGCGATGTAAAAACCGTAATTAATCGTGAAATTCTGCTTAATACTGAAATCTTTTTCACCGATGAATTTATCAGAAGTGTTCTGGATGAAAAAAGGAAAGCCAAAGCCCTGATATATGGGTACAGGAATAATAAAGAATATATCGATGATTGGCTTCAATATATTTCGTTATTAGAAGAAGTTAGTTGGTCTAAATTTCAAGCTTCTAATCCGTCATTATTAAAAGAGGATTTATATTTGGTGGCTAAAGCCTGGCAGAAAATTGTCAGAAGAATAAGCAAAACACGTAAAAAGTTTCCCTTACAACATCTCACAGAACAATATGGGTTGGACCATAATGAGCAAGTTATAATTATACATTTATTAAAAGATGGTTTAGAAGGTGAAAACACCAAAATCATTGATTTGAAACGATGTATCAGCCATAGCAGGTATGAGTTTATGAAGTATCAATCCTACTTTGAAGATGACTCAAGGTTGGTGTCAAATGGGATTATCGAGATAGAAAGCCTGCATGGTTTTAAATCTGTACACGAAGTCAGATTATCGACGGATATATTAGTAAAGTTAATGGATGAAAATCCCGTTTCACCAAAATATCAAATTAAGGAAATGCTTCGTGGTAATGATATATTTGAATATAAAGAACCGGATATACCCTTTGAAACGTTAATACTTGAAAAAGAGAAGAAGGATATATTACTCCACAGTATTAACCAATATCAAAATCATGTGACTAGTACACTTATTGATTGGGGAATTTATAAAACGGACCAAAGTGATGTCAACCGCGGATTGTTAATTCTTCTGTACGGACCTCCCGGTACCGGCAAGACCTATTGCGCCCATACCATCGCGTATTATCTAAAGAAATCTCTGCTAAAAACAGATATATCGAAACTCTTATCATGCTGGGTTGGTGTAAGTGAACAGAATGTTCAGCGACTATTTACCACCTATGAAAAAATACATAAGCGGGTTGATAATCCACCAGTATTGTTATTAAATGAAGCAGACCAGTTTTTAACCAGACGTAGCGAAGCCAATGATTCCGTGGATAGAATGTATAATCAGATGCAAAATCTGTTTCTGGAAGCCTTTGAGAATTTCAAGGGTGTTCTGGTGTGCACAACCAATCTCAAAGAAAATCTTGACCCGGCATTCAGCCGCAGGTTTCACTTGAAACTGGAGTTCCCGATTCCGAAATTCGAAGAGCGGAAAAAACTATGGAAATTACATTTGCCAAGCACTATTCCAGGAGTTAAGGATATTGATGTTGAGGATTTAGCCAGACACTTTGAGCTAACTGGCGGTCAAATTTCGGTCGTTATCAAAAATGCCTCAACCGAAGCGGCCGGAAGACAAGATTCAGATAGATTGTTAAAACAGACTGATTTGGTAAAGTATTGTGTATTGGAAGCGGAATCGACATTTGATCGAAAAATGAAAAAGTATGGATTTTATTAAACTACCCCGCCGCAAGCATCGGGGTATCAACGATCAGGACACCCCTTCGAACATTGTCAATTGTCCTCGATAGATCCGATCATACTTTTTCCCTTGTTCCTTGATATACTGCTGTATCAAGAATTCATTCCTGTTATGATTCACTTGGAGATGGAAAATTGTTTGAAATAAGAGATCAAATAGGAGCCAAGATGAATCAGAATCATAAACAGCACAAAGCTAATAAGAAGGTCGAGATTATACGAAAGCACCTGGAGAACCATCCCGAACATTCGGGACATTAGTAAGATAGCCCGTTGCTATGGAATAAATCCCAACTTAATCCGTAAGTGGAAGAAGCGGTTATTTGAGGGTAAAATGGCACAACGACTGGAAGAACGGCAAAAAAAGTTAGACCAAGCCGCCGACCCGCCTGCTCCCGACATAGGAGGGCGGGCAGGAAATCGTAAAAATTTATCCTTATTTGAAAGGTGCGAAAATACAATTTCCTTATGAACCAAGACATGTATCGTGAGGTCGTATCGCTGGAACTTGACAAAAGGATAATAAATAGTTAAAATATAGTGGTTTTTTAGAAGGGTGATAAGGAGTTGGATAAAATATGAAAGTAAAAATCGGGAACAGCCAATAAGGATAAGAAAGGTTTCTACATGCAGAAAAACCGGAAGTGTAAAAAAGTGCAAGATAAACATATGTTAGGGCATAATAGATAAAGTGAGATAGATGATAATAGAATTAGTAGCCATAATAATTGCAGTTATCTCACTTGTACTTTCTATATATATAATTTTCCGTGATAGAAAGATTAAAAGATTGGATAATCTTCATACTTGTCGACAAAATATTCTTAACAAATTTGAGAGTAAAGATATTCTTACTGTCGATGAAATGATAGATTTCTTTGAAGATAATCCAGATTCAGATAAAGCAAAAAAACATCAAGCCAAATCGAAGGAATTAACTTTCCAAGTTGATAGAGAATTTGAATATACTTGCTATCTTGTTTTAAAAAAGCAGATTGATTTTGATTCGTTCTTCGATTTATTTAAAAGATGGTTGGCTATAAGGCGAGATGTTTGGAATGTACAATTGACACAAAATAAAATTAATCTTCCTTACACTTGGAAGGTTATAGAGCTTTGTGAGAAGAAGCAATTGTTACCACTGAAAAAGTTAACGCCCTAACCACTGCCTGGAGATAACTCGGTGAGCTGTTCGATGAATTTGAATTTTTGGATTTTCAAAAGGAATTTGAAAGTTGAAAGATGATTGCTCCGAATCACCTCGTATCTCAGGCTTGACCGTTATGTTTTAAGGATGAATAATGATTGATCTAGTAGAATTTTTAGGATTTTATTATAAAGGTAAAATTAATTTGAACAATTATAAAGTTCATCTAGCGACTGGACCTAATAAACCATTAGAGGCATTTTTTGAAGGTAAATTCAAAGAATGGCAAGAGTGGCAGACTAAAAGAAATTTTCAGTGTGAATACATAATTTCGCTTATTGATTTAGGAACTAATAAATGGCTTTTTGCTGGATTATATAAAATTAATGGATACTCTAAAATATCAGATAAACATTATTCATATGATATGCAATTAATTGAAGGGTTAGAAGATTTAATTGGAAGAATAATTATTTCTTACAAACGTAAAGGAAGAGCATCATATATATGGGGTAAACCGGAAAGTAACCAATTTGAAATCTCTGAAATATTAGCAAAAAAGATGGAAGTTGAAGAATTTCCAGGTTATAATTCTGTCGCTGTATCATATGCAATATTAAAAATAATAATTGATCAGAATATTCAATCTTGGAAGGGAGCATTATCAAATATTAAAGGTGTTTATTTAATTACCGATACAAATACTGGTAAACTTTATGTTGGCAGTGCGACAGGTTTTAATGGAATATGGAGTAGGTGGACTGAATATATAAATAATGGCCATGGTGGTAACAAATCTCTAATGGAAGTACTAAACAATAATGGTGTTGAGTATAGAAATAATTTCCAATATTCAATACTTGAGATAGCTGACTTTCATACTTCTGATGATTTTATTAAACAGAGAGAACGATATTGGATAAATGTTTTGAAAACAAAAGACTTTGGATATAATAACTAAAAACATAACCACTGGCTGGAGGCAACGGCTTGAGCTGTTCGATGAATTTGAAGTTTTACGAGTTTTCTGAAGATTTGAGAATAAACAAAAGATTAGCGCCTCGTCAACCCGGCGTGGCTGAGCGTTGTCCGTTATATCGTATAAAAAATATATAGAATATGAATTGCGATTATAGTAAATACTACTATCTGGAAAATTATATTTTTGACGAAGTATCAAAAAAATATATAAAGAATGGATATTTAAATTCTTTCGACTTTTTTTGCATTATTATTTGGAAAGCCAATCGTTCGAAATCTAAAATTGCAAAGCGTCTTTTAGCGAAAAATTGTCTGATCTAGGGACATGGTATCCACTTTTGGTGATAATGTTCAGATAATGATCAGTGATGATAGGTGGGAAGATGCCGATGGTTTCAGGATTAATATTTGGCGGATTATATTCATTTAGTATTTCGATTGGGGTTTTCATATACTTATAGCGAAACTTACGCTGGTAGTTGAAATAAACGCAATAGGTAAATGCTTTGCTAAGCAATTCGCCGATGTTGTGGTAATCTTCCATAGTTCGAAGGACTCACTATACCATATCATAGAACTCATCTTCAATTAGCCGGTGAGCGGCTTCGACGTCGCTGTTATAGGTTTTACGGCCAACTGGGATTTGAACCGATTCGGAATTTAATGCTTCAACGATTTTCTCATAGAGGGTCTGTTTATTTCTCTGGTTCCAGGGGCCAATAAACTCTGAGCCGTTATCACTCTGCCAGACTGTTTGATTTAAGTCAACACCACAACTAAGTAAATGACAGCCTAGCAGGTAGGTAAAGATGGCTACATTGGTAGTTGTTTTCTCGTAAGCATATCCTATATAAATTAGCCCGGTGCGAACATCTCGGGCTGTAATCTGGTATTTGGGATAATTATGCCATAGGTAGGGATAATAGCGCGGAATATCGCTTAATTCTTTTAGGTCAATTTGAATCTTCTCAAAAAGCCTCATCTTGGATTTAACATTTCTTAAATCCCTCTTGACCTGACTCTTGCGCTTACGCTGACGGATCAAACCGGCATTCTTTATAACTCGGTGAATGGTAGCCGGACTGGAGCGAATACCATGCTCGGCTTTAATCCTGATAGGTCCTAAATACGGTTGGCTATTACGGATAGCTAGAATCTGCTTCTCCTCTTGAACAGTGATTTTAAAGGGACTATGATGAGGGCGGCGACTGTGATCTACCAGTCCCAATGTCCCCTCGCTTTGATAACGCTTTAGCCATTTGCGAACTGTTTTTCTGGTGGTACCAAATTGATTAGCGGCTTTGCTTACTCCATTATCCTGCGCGTAATGAACCATCTTAAAACGAATATCGTAACTATTTTTCATTTCCTTGTAGGCTTCATAATAGTTAATTTCAATCATCAGGGCTTTCTCCTTGTTTTATCCAGGTATTTTACAACTGCTAAAATACCAGAGAAAGCCCTTTATTATAAGTCGTTCAAAGGCTTGTTTCGCTACGCTCAACAAGCCTTTGAATTTCAAAAAACTGTTCTGCGTTAATCCTATTTATTTCTAAAAGGTGGATACCATGTCTTGATACTTTACACTTTTAGCGAAAAATTATAATGATATGTCGGAAGCAATAAAAATATTAACTCAATCAATACATCAAGCCAATAATAATCGAGAAAGACTAAAAATATTGATTTCCGATTGGAATTTTCGCTTACCTATGGCGTCGGCAATATTAACAGCTTTATATCCTAAAGATTTTACGATTTATGATATAAGAGTATGTGAGATAATTGGAGATTTTAAAGATATTCAAAATAAAACTAAATTTGAATCTATTTGGGAAGGTTATCAGAAATATATTGAAGCTGTGAAGAACGCTGTTAGTATTGATAATTCATTGCGAGGTAAAGATCGTTTTTTATGGGGAAAATCATTTCACGATCAGCTTATAAAGGATATTGAGAATAATTTTAAAACTGATTAGAAATAAAGGTCTAACCATATGCTTCAGCCATCGCTGGGAGCTATTCGATGAAAATGAAGTTTTTACGTATTTTCGGAGGATTTGAGAATAAACAAAGGGCTATCACTTAGTCACCCGGCGTGGCTGAGCGTTGATCGTTAGGCATTGTGAAGGGATATATTATGAAAATTAAAAAACGACAAATATTTCTAATTATTTTTGTGTTAATACAATTTATGGTAAGCTGTGATATAGTTGAGGTGGGTCCTAAAAGGAAAATAAATATTGTGATATCAGGTGGATTACAGCCTATGATTTCTTGGGATGGCGGTCCTATTCATGAATTATTAATTGATGATATAACTGAAAATCCTAGTAAAAACATCTTTCATATTTATACACGAAACTCTAATAAAATCTACTCACCTATCAAATTTGGGAGCGTACCTGATAGCACAGAAATTATTATAGATACCGAATTTATTATAGATAGTTTAGTATCGGGAAACGAATACTTTATTGAAGCTATTATGTCCCCAACACCCTCAACAGGTTATGGAAGTCTTAAGTTCATTGCAACACGAGACGAATAAGTTCAATCTATTAAATTGATGAAGGAGGTTAAGATGATTTTGAGTAAGAAAATGTTTGGTAAAGTTTAACATGTTTTGTTTATTATTCTTTTATTGGGCAATATGGGATTTGCATCGAATATAGTTGCTCTGAATTACGATTCTTCGACTGGAACTGAAATTGATTTTAAAGTTTTAAGAGAGATTGCATTGGATGAAGGTCTATATTTATGGGGACAAGTTTCCATCGGGCCGTTAATTCCTTTATGTGATATGAACGGAAATATTTATGCCTATGATGTGCCCTATAAAATGGGAGTTGGTAAATTTCCCGATTCTCAAGAGATTATTGATAATATTGATTATTACAAAACGTTATTGCAGAAAACTGAAAGGCAGGATAATGAAGAATTGATTAAAAAGCGTTGGGGTAACGATGATTATATGACGATAATGATAGGCGAGCGTTACGATGTTTTCCCATTTTAGAATTTCATGAAGGATTGCCTGAGTATTATACAAGATTATCAGAGGCAAAGGAAATAGCACTATTGCCATCCGGAAAATAAATGATTAAAATAATTTGTGATTAATAAGAAATAAATGAACAATTAGAAAACGATATAAGGAGACTTTTATGAACCTAATTAAAGAAACTTTTCAAAATATTCCGTATTCGATTAGAGTTGTTATTCTGATAGTTATATTAGGATTTGTTCTTTATGTATTTTTTCAATATTTCGTAAAAAGATTGATTTCTAAAATTAAGTTCTTGATTAAGGAAACGGTAGTTCCCTTAGAAATGATTTATAAACCAATTCGTTTTTTATTACCTTCCCTAATTTTATTAATTATAATACCTTTTATAACAATGCCAACAAAAATAAGACTGTTTATAAATCATATTTTAGTAATATGGCTCATTATTGGAGTTGCCTGGTTGGTGATTAGTATTATTGCTATTCTGAAGGCCGTTATTTTAAGTCGCTATAATATAAAGACTAAAGATAATTTAAAAGTTCGTCAAATTACTACTCAATTAAATATAATTCAGCGAATTTTAATTGTATTAATTGTTATCTTAACTATCTCAGCAATCCTGATGACATTTGACAAAGTCCGACAAATCGGAGTTAGTATATTAGCTTCGGCGGGAGTCGCTGGAATCGTCGTCGGGTTTGCGGCGCAACGAAGTTTAGCGAATTTGATTGCCGGAATCCAAATTGCTATAACGCAACCGATTCGTATTGGTGATGTTGTAATTGTAGAAAATGAATGGGGTACGATAGAAGAGATAACTTTAACGTATGTTGTAGTCCAGATTTGGGATCAACGTCGGTTAGTAGTACCTATCAACTATTTTCTGGAGCATTCTTTTCAAAATTTGACCAAGTCATCTGCCGAATTGATAGGTGCGATATTCATCTACGTTGATTATGGTATTCCTGTAGATGAACTGCGACGTGAGTTGGGAAAAATTGTAAATGCTTCTCCACTTTGGGACAAACGTGTGGCAAAAATCCAAGTCACTAATGCGACGGAAAAGACGATGGAAATACGGGCATTGGTAAGTGCGGAGAATTCATCCAAAACTTGGGAATTGCGGTGCCTAGTGCGAGAAAAGTTGATAGGTTTTATCCAGCAAAACTATCCAGATAAATTGCCTCGTCTAAGATTAGAGACCGACAAAAATACCGATGTAAAAAATTAAACATTCAGGTTGTTAAAAGTGACTATGTAAATTATGTTTTAGCTAATGACTTCATAATAGAAGTAAAGGAGAATAATGAAACTACCAATTTTTCGTAAGACAGCCCAAATATCCTGCCTGATAATTATGGTTTCCGTAATTTGCCGCGCCCAGTTTTTGGACGATTTTGATCAAGATAGAATTAAAGGCTGGTTTTGTTTGACCGGCGATGGTGAGATTACTATGGATTTAGTAGAGATGGATGGTTACGCCCGTCTTACAGTTGATGCCACCCGCGACAAACATAATGTATGGTGGGCTACCATCAAACGTGACGTTACGCCCTTTCTCGATTTAGGAAAATTGAAGGAGCCGGACTACGAACTGCGGGTCGAAGCGAAAGTGCGGCTAAGTACGGCGCCGCATCGCATTAATTTTATGATAAATACTCAGCGCACGACCAATTTCCATGAACATCTAATGGAATTCGATATTCCCGATACCACCGGCTGGCACGTAGTTAGTTACACGACCAAACATCTAGACGTTGTGCCCGGTGATACTCTTTATGTCCAGCTTTCGGCTACTGATTTCGGTTGGGAAAAATATTTCGTTGATATTGATTATTACCGCGCCGATGTAGTTAATGTCAAACAAGCCGGTGCCGATAAAGGCGAAGCGGTGCCTTATCATCCGCCGATTCCGGATGTCAATACTTTTGCGATTCATCTGCCGGTGGCTCACGATTGCGGGTTGAATCTTGATTTTCCCGACGTCAATTTTAATGACTGGCAGGAAGTAACGGCGGAAGGTAATGCGCGGGTATTAACCGTGAACGGCAATCAATGGGCGATTTTAAGGTGGGATTTCGGAAAATATAAAGGCAAGGAAGTCGCTCAGGCTGGTTTATTGGAACTTACTACTTTCTCGGTAGCGCAGGGCGGCAATTATAGCGCAGTTTACGGTGAGGATTTCGGGATGGAATTTGGCAAAATTCGCGTAATTGAAATTTTAAGCGGCGACCCGGAATGGAATCAGGAGAATGTCACTTACCATAATTTTATGCAGGGGAAACCGTATCCCGCAGTTTTCAATACTCAAATGATTTATGATGCGGATTTATCCCAAACTCCCGACGGTAAAAGCTTCATTACGATTTCAAAACCGGTAATGCAACGTTTACTCGACGGTACTACTAAAGGTTTGCTCATTCGACCGTTGGGAGCCATAGATGTGTCAATCTATGCGGTGGAAGATAAAACTGGACAGGGAGCAAAATTGCATTTTAATCTTAAAAAATAGTTCAATGCGAAAGTAGCGGAAGCGATATTCCCAGAAAAGAATTAGACGTCGGAAAAATTATGGATTGCAAAAGCATGCCTATTGCTAAATTGTCTGGTAATCAATTGAAACAATCGGGAGGTAAATTGAAAACTAAAACATTGAAAATATTGATAATATTGGCATTGTCAGTAAATATTCTCAATGCCGAAAAACAATCTCCAATCATTTTAATCGGCAAATTAGGCGCAGAATATTCCACAACTAAAAATATTTCAATAACTCATAATAATCCGTTTATCCCGACAATTTCTGTCGGTTTTGAAATACCGTCGCTTGATTTTCTGCACGTTTATTGTAATTATAACTACGCCCGGAAAATGGGACATCCCTATATTATTTCTACGACCATCCATTTAGATTCTAACTTAAATGTCGAATCTATTGAGGAAGAAAAATGGGTTGATAAAGATGGAGAATATTTAATAAAGAAAACTCAGGTGATTATTGGATTGAAGGGTAAGCTGAAAGTTTCTGATGGCACTTATCTTAATATCGGAGCAGGTATCTCTCCTTTTTTTAGAGGGTTATATGATTCGAAACAGAGTAGCGGCGCAAGAGCTACACTTAAAGAGCAAGGGCGAATAATTGCCGGTTATGTGTTTAGTCTGGAATTGGAAAAATACCTTAAGGATAATTTATTAATACGGTGTTCAATGGATTACTTGAAATTAAGGGAAGAACCATACGGGATAATGATAACCAGAAGTAGCCCTAGCTTTTATTTTCAAGTAGGGTACAAATTGAAAATAAAGGTGCCCGAATAATGCTCAAGACGAAACACTATATATGCTTGATAAATAATATAATATGACCATAAATAATTGGTATTTTTTAGCGATAAATAGATTATATTATTTATTATAACTGAGGTAATTAAGAAACCCAAGAACTTTTTGGCGATTATGGTAATCTCCAATGCCTGATGAAGTTTAGCGAGAATTTACTGTTGTGATGAATTCTTCAAATTCTTCGTGTAGCGGTCGAGGTATAGTAGAATAAAGTATTTTAAACGGATGCTATTTACGCAATCCTTCTTCGATTTCGATTTCGGTCATCGTTTTGCCTTTGTAGGCTTCCAGTGGAAGGGCAATCATCGGGTAAATGCAGACACAGGGAACCAGTTGAAGCCACTCCAATGTCCGAATCTTACGATAGTGTAATTCATTACCGACTCGAGGCCCGAGGCAATAACTCGCGAGGGCACCTTCGAGACCGTTGTTTTTACCGCCCATATCATAAGCCATATAGGCTCGTGTTCCAACTGAAATTGCACTTCCCAACGGTGCGAAATAACCAGTCAACGCACTGCCGACAACGGAACCACCTAATGCGATCCATTCACTTTGATAAATTGTATCATTGCCTTCGTTCATCTCTAATCCAACCCGCGGTCCAATCATACAACTTGCCAGCGCCGGAACAATTCCACCTTTGCCGCGTGCGGGAGCAATAATAACCGTATCCTCGACTACCGTGCCGACTTTTTCAGCAACCACCGGTTCAGCGTTTAACTTCTTCGGTTCACTAATTTTCGCCGCAACTTTTGATGTACCATCGGAGAGGAGGCTAATAATATCGCCCTTATGATCATAAGCAAATGCTTTTACCAGTTGACTATGGTTAACGTCAACTAAACGAACCATAACCGAATAAGTATCGCCGATTTTTGTAATTGAACCACCAACTGCCTGTTCTGCTCCGCAGAATTTACCAGCCTGAACCAGGCAATCAACTGTAGCACATTTGTCGCCGGAGAATCCTTCTTCCTGAAGCTTCTGGTTAATCCCGGACTTTTCAATGATAGAATAGTTTTCGCTGTTAAATAATTCGACTTTTAGGTGTTCGGTAAAAACCTTTGCTTCTTCGGGTGGAATTCCATTTGCCTCGAAATCCATAATAACTAAAGTTGGCTTTTCCGCCCAAGTAAGAGTTATCATAAAGAGCACAACTATCGAGGCTAAGATTAACTTGTAAGAAAGACCAAATCGTTTCATATTAAACTCCTTAATATGATATAAAATAGCGAAAATTCTAGTAAACAAAAAGATTTAAATCAAAAATGAGTTAGATTCTGATTATTTTGGAAATATATTCCAATGAGAGTTGGTTTTATGGTTTATTTTTCAGATAAATTTTTGAGAATTAGCTGAAATAGTTATATATTTCCGAGTTATTTTAATGATGATAATTTTCAGTAAAAGTAATTTGGGGTCGGATTGGGTCCGCACGATTTTAGTCACAACTTAAAGGAGGTTTGTTAAGAATGAATCTAAACTATTTATTTTTAATTGCACCAATTGGTTCGATCATTGCCCTGGTTACCGCCTGGATTTTTTATAAACTGATGTTGAAAAATGATCCGGGTAATGACCAAATGCAGAAAATTGCCTTAGCAGTTCGCGAGGGCGCTTTTGCCTACCTTAAACAGCAATATAAAGTGGTGGCATTATTCTTTCTCATTATTTTTGTGTTATTTCTGATTATGTCATTCGGACTTAATGTTCAGAATAAATGGGTGCCGTTTTCATTCCTGACGGGTGGTTTCTTTTCGGCTTTAGCCGGTTATTTCGGAATGAGTACGGCAACGCTGGCATCCAATCGTACTGCCCAGGGTGCTCGTAAATCACTGAACGCCGGACTTCAAATTGCCTTTCGTTCCGGTGCCGTAATGGGCTTAGTAGTTGTGGGTTTGGGATTGTTGGATATTTCGATGTGGTTTGCGATTCTATACTGGTTGGTACCAAGTCTGGGATTCGACCAGATGAGTCTGGCGGCGATTACGACTACGATGTTGACATTTGGGATGGGCGCTTCTTTACAGGCGTTGTTTGCTCGAGTAGGCGGTGGTATTTTTACTAAAGCCGCTGACGTCGGAGCAGATTTGGTTGGCAAAGTAGAAGCCGGAATTCCAGAAGATGACCCCCGCAATCCAGCCACGATTGCCGACAACGTCGGCGACAACGTCGGTGATGTCGCCGGAATGGGCGCCGATCTTTATGAATCTTATTGCGGTTCGATTTTAGCCACAGCGGCGCTTGGAGTAGCCGCTTTTCAGGGACAGCCGCATCAAAAAATTTTGGCGGCACTTTTAGCCCCAATGATAATTGCTGGAGTTGGCAACATTTTTTCTGTGATCGGCGCTTTTGCCGTCCGCACCGAAGAAAAAGCCGATCAGCGGACATTATTGAAAGCGCTTTCCCGCGGAGTCAATCTAAGTGTCGTTTTAATTGCGATATTTACTGCAATTTTAATGTACTTTCTGAAATTGCCCATGGGCATCGTGGCTTCCGTCATAACGGGATTATTGGTCGGCTGGACAATTGGAAAAATAACTGAGTACTACACCTCACAAAGTTATAAACCGACGCGCTGGATCGCTGAACAGTCCAAAACCGGTCCGGCGACAGTCATTATTGCCGGGCTTTCGACCGGTATGCTTTCGACGGGATTACCAGTTCTGACCGCCGGTATCGGAATTATCTTGAGTTATGCTTTTGCGGGTGGATTTGGTGCTGATCCAAATCACATAAATCTTGGGCTTTATGGAATCAGCTTTGCGGCAGTTGGGATGCTCTCTACATTGGGAATTACCTTGGCGACCGACGCTTACGGACCTATTGCCGATAATGCCGGTGGAAATGCCGAAATGAGCGGATTGCCGAAAGAAGTGCGCCAACGTACGGACGCTCTGGATTCGCTGGGTAATACTACTGCCGCGACCGGTAAAGGCTTTGCCATTGGCTCAGCCGCTTTGACGGCTATGGCTCTGATTGCCGCTTATATTGAAGAGATTAAAGCTCAATTTTCCCACATTATCAATAATCCGGCGATTTTACAGAACTTGCTGAGTGATGTAGGTATTCAGTTTGATCCCGGTGCTTCACTGAAGACCTTGCAGGAGTTGGTGGCGAACAATCTGCACCTACCGCAATGGATTGAGTATTATAACGTTACTTTAATGAATCCGCGCGTTCTGGTAGGAATGTTTCTCGGCTCAATGGTGACTTTCGTTTTTGCGGCTTTAGCGATGAAAGCAGTTGGTCGTGCCGCTGGTAATATGGTCGAGGAAGTGCGCCGTCAATTCCGTGAAAAGCCTGGAATTATGGAAGGCAAGGACGAACCCGATTACGCTAGTTGCGTAGCAATCAGCACCAAAGGCGCTCAGCGCGAAATGATTTTACCATCACTGTTGGTGATTTCTGTACCGGTTTTGACCGGTCTAATTTTGGGAGTTGCCGGTGTATTGGGTGTATTAGCCGGTGGTTTGACGACTGGTTTTGTTTTGGCGGTTATGCTGAACAATTCGGGCGGTGCCTGGGACAACGCCAAGAAATATATCGAGGAAGGTAATTTAGGCGGCAAAGGTTCGGATGCACATAAAGCCGCAGTAGTGGGCGATACGGTCGGCGATCCTTGCAAGGATACTGCCGGTCCATGTCTCAATATCGTGATTAAATTGATGTCAACGGTTTCGATCGTAACTGTCGGATTAGCAGTCAAGTTCGGACCGGTTATCGGAACCTGGTTGGGAATTGGTCCCAGATAATTGAACATTTTAAAAATCGGCGTAGTCTCCGAAGATTGCGCCGATTTTTTTATTTTTAAATTTGATGCCGAACGCGATGAGTAATGCCTATTTGGGAGAATTAGCCGCTCTGCTGGTTGCTATATGCTGGTCTTTTTCTTCACTTTCATTCGAGGCGGCTGGTAAGCGGATCGGTTCCCTACAGGTTAATTTCATACGCTTAGTACTAGCATTTATTTTCCTGACGCTGTTCAATGGTATATTTAGGCATCAGTTTTGGCCGCGATCGTTCAGCACCCATGCCTGGTTCTGGCTTTCTTTGTCCGGCTTGGTTGGCTTTGTATTTGGCGATTATTTTTTATTCAATGCTTACGTAATCGTCGGAGCACGCGTTTCAATGCTGGTAATGTCATTAGTACCGCTGATAACGGCTGTGATCGGCTGGTTGTTTCTCGGAGAAGTGATGAATCTAAGGGAAATACTGGCAATGCTCGTGACGATTTGCGGAGTGGCAATTGTAATTGTCGGGCGGAATACTGAAAATGGCAAATTAAAATTTTCGCAACCGGCGACCGGAATTCTATATGCTTTAGGAGGCGCAATCGGACAGGCTGTCGGCTTGGTTCTTAGCAAATATGGGATGAGTGATTACAACGCCTTTGGGGCAACCCAGATCCGGGTCATTACTGGTATGATCGGTTTTGCAGTAATATTTTTAATCTTGAAACGCTTTCCGCTTTTGGCCAAAGTAGTTCATAATCGAGACGCTATGAAGTACACAACAATCGGAGCGTTTATCGGACCATTTCTGGGGGTCTCGCTCTCGCTATACGCCGTTCAACATACTATAACCGGAATTGCTTCCACGATTATGGCTATTGTGCCGGTTTTGATAATTCCTTTAGAAGTTTTAATAAAGAAAGAAAAAATAACATTTAGAGAAGTGACAGGAGCGATTATCGCCGTCGGTGGGGTAGCCCTCTACTTCATTGAGTGAATTTATGGTCGTTTTAAGAATATGTCGGGATTTTTAAATTTTTACCTGTTGATAAGTATTTGCAAATCAACTAATTTCTCACAAGAATGTCGCATTTAAATTATCAGGAGGCTTTATGAAGCTCAAAGCGCAATTAGTCGAATATTTCAAATCCAATCAAGCGGACGTTCGATCCCAAATCATCGCTCTGGTCACGGAAATGGTACGACAAAAAACGATTAATGTTGTAACCGAAAAATTGCCTGAATTCCCATTCCTAAAAATGCGCGGTGAAGAGTACCGAATAGCTGAAATCGTTCAACGGGAATTGGATAAAGCTGGGATTCCCTACGAAATTTTTGCTCGAGCGGAAGGCCGTCCGAATGTTATATCGCGTTTAGGCCAGAATAAAAGTGGACAGCGCCTCCTGATGCCGGCTCATATGGACGTCGTTCCGGCGGGTGAAGGTTGGCTAACCGACCCATTTGAAGTTGTTGAGAAAGAAGGCAAACTCTATGGCCGCGGGACTCTTGACAATAAAGGACCGCTAGCATCAATCCTGATAGCGGCCCAAATTTTGAAAAAACTCGGAATTGGTCAGCAATTAACTGGCGAATTAATGGTTGCGGCACTTTCTGATGAAGAAGCAGAAGACCCGGACGGGATCAATTATGGTATCGGCTATCTTGTGGAAGAGGATTTGATTAATCCGACGATGGCGATTGTGCCGGATATCGGTGGCAATATGCTTGAAATTGATGTCGCCGAAAAAGGTCGCACGGTCATTAAGATTACCGCCATCGGCAAGCAGGCGCACGGCTCTACGCCGGAAAAGGGTATCAATGCTATTTTTATGATGGCGAAGTTAGTTGATGAACTTGAACGTTTGAAGTTCAAATATGAAGTTCATCCGGTGCTTGGTAATCCAACTCTCAATTTAGGTGAAATTCACGGCGGAGTGGCTTCTAATATTGTGCCCGGTTCTTGCTATATTTACCTCGATATACGTTCTGTGCCGGGTCAGACGGAGGAGATTCTGTTAGAGCAGATTCAGGAGTGCATAGCCAAAGTCAGTGATGGTAATAATTTTAAAGTTGAAATTATTTCCACCAATCAACCTCACGCCATTAGCCCGGATGGCGAATTGGTCCGAAAAATCCAATCCAATGCCAAAGATTTTCTCAATATCGAACCGCAAGCCATTGGTCAGGGCGGCGGTACCTATGCCAAAACGCTTTGTTTGAACGGTATTGCGGCAGTTGGCTGGGGACCGGGTGACGATAATGCGTTTCACGTCGCCAATGAATATGTGGAAATTAAACAGCTAGTAGATTTTGCCTTGATGACCTGTTTGCTCGCAATGGATTTGCTGGTGTAGTGTTTTAATACCGCTTGGCTCTTGCAACTCCGCTGATTGCTTGATAAATTACGTCGCGTCTTCGGGGCAGGGTGAAAATCCTGACCGGCGGTGAAAGTCCGCGAGTTCCGCTGAGGCGGGGCAGAGTCTGTGAAACCCAGACACCGACGGTAAAAGTCCGGATGAGAGAAGATGAAAAATCCCGAGCGCAATCGGGTTTTTTTATGAATCAAAATGAGAAATGGCGAAAACGAGCTCTGGAACTGGCGGAAAAAGGACGCGGGTTTACCAGTCCTAATCCGGTCGTAGGAGCCGTGATTGTCTCCGGCGAAAAAGTTGTCGGTGAAGGTTTCCACAGTAAGTTCGGTGCTCCTCACGCCGAAATCAAAGCATTAGAGCAAGCCGGTGAATCTGCGCGTGGTGCGATATTATACGTTAATCTCGAACCGTGTTGTTTCTATGGAAAGACCCCGCCCTGTACCGAGGCTATTATTAAATCAGGAATTAGTGAAGTTTATATCGGTACAATCGATCCCAATCCCAATGTTAACGGCGCTGGAGTTAAGAGTCTCGAACAAGCCGGTCTAAAAGTTCAAGTCGGTATTTTGGAAAGGGAAGCTCGCTATGCCAATCGCGGCTTCTTTACCTTTATTCAAAAAAAACGTCCTTGGATTACGCTGAAAATGGCTCTGACTTTGGATGGTTTTATAGCCGATGCCACTGGGAATAGCCACTGGATAACTGGTGTTGAAGCGCGGGAGTTTGTTCATAAGCAAAGACAACAATATGATGCTGTGGTGGTTGGAATGGGTACGGTTTACAAAGACGACCCGGAGTTACTTCCCGAGAATCGTTCCGGATATATTCCTTATCGAGTTGTGCTGGACGAAGCTTTGAATTTGCCACCGCGGATGAAATTAGTGACCGATGGTTTCCGACAGCGAACGGTAATCGTTACCGCTTGTCAAGAAAAAGCAGAGAAGATTCGCCAGTTCGGGTCGGCCGGTGTGAAAATTATTCAAAGTTCGAAAGACGAATTTGGTTGGCTGGATTTGCCGAAAACTCTTGCTAAACTGGCTGAGTTTGGCGTTACTTCCATTTTTTGCGAAGGCGGTAGTCAGGTGGCGGGATCACTGTTGAATCAGCGCTTAGTGGATGAATTACAAATAATTATTGCACCGAAAATTCTTGGTGAAGGTTTGCGGGCATTTTCTGGTTTCATGCAATCATTGGATCAGGCTTTGATGGTTGAATGGGAAAAAGTCGAGCGCCTTGGAGCAGATGTGCTTCTACAAGGGAAATTAGTCTAATGTTTACTGGAATTATCGAAGAAATGGGTGAAATTCGAGCCGTCTCCGAGAATGTCGCAGGACGCCGTTTCCAGATTGCAGCAAATCGAGTTTTAGACGGCATTAATATCGGCGACAGCATCGCCGTAGATGGCGTTTGTTTGACAGTCGAAAATGTCGGTAAGGATTATATTGAAGTCCAGGCGGTCACTGAAACACTTGCGCGGACGACGTTAGCTAAGGTGCCCCGTGGTGCAAAAGTTAATCTGGAACGCGCTATGGCGGCAAGTGGACGTTTTGGAGGACATTTTGTGCAGGGGCACATAGATAGAGTTGCGCCGATTGTCGCTTTCCAACCTATAGGCAATGCGGGTACTATGCGAATCGCCGTACCGGATTCGATTCGGCATTATATCGTCGAGAAGGGCTCTTTGGCGGTTAATGGTGTTAGTTTGACGGTGGCTGGAATTGAGAATGAGGTAATTGAAATAGCCTTGATTCCAGTAACGCTCACCGAAACTAATCTCGGCGAGAAAAAAATTGGCGACGAAGTTAACCTTGAGGTTGATATATTAGCTAAGTATATTGAAAAAATTCTTGAGCACTTTGAGAAAGAAACGCTAACTTTTGAAAAAATTAAACAATGGGGATTTAATCAATAGCAATTTTAAGATATTAAGAGGATTTGATGAAATTTGACTCAATAGATGCCGCCGTTGAAGATCTAAAAAAGGGGCGCTTTGTCATCGTCGTTGATGATGAAAATCGCGAAAACGAAGGCGATTTTATTATGGCGGCTGAAAAAGTTACGCCAGAATCGGTCAATTTTATGGCTAAATATGCTCGCGGTCTGCTGTGTGTAGGTTTGACGGAAGAGCGAGCGAAAGAACTTAATTTAGAATTGATGGTCCAGGATAATACCGCTCTGCATAATACTCGCTTTACGGTTAGTGTGGATTTAAAGGAAGGCACGACGACCGGAATTTCGGCTAACGATCGCGCTTTGACGATTAATGCCCTCGCTAATCCGAATACCAAACCGGAAGATTTAGGGCGCCCGGGACATATTTTCCCGATTATTGCCCGCCCGGGTGGAGTCCTGCGACGTGCTGGTCATACAGAAGCCTCAGTGGATTTGATGCGATTAGCTGGATTGACTCCCGTCAGTGTGATGTGCGAAATCATGGACGAAAATGGCGAAATGGCGCGCGGTGAAGCATTGGAGAAAATCGCCCAGACTCATAACGTTAAAATTATTACCGTTCAGAGTTTAATTGAATACCGACGAAGAACGGAACGTTTTATCGAGCGGGTAAGTGAAGCAGATTTGCCGACAAAATTTGGTGTTTTTCGAATCATTATCTATGTTGACCGGCTTACCGATAAAGAACATGTGGCTTTGGTTATGGGAGATATAAAATCGGATGAACCGGTGATTGTTCGGGTGCATTCTGAATGTCTGACTGGTGATGTTTTCGGTTCAGAGCGGTGTGATTGCGGTGATCAGTTGCACAAAGCGCTGGAGATAATTGCGCAGAACAAACGCGGCGTCTTGCTTTATTTACGGCAGGAGGGACGCGGAATCGGTTTACGTCATAAAATTTCGGCTTATAAACTGCAGGATGAAGGCATGGATACAGTCGAAGCTAACATCAAATTGGGTTTTCTGCCGGATTTGCGTGATTACGGCATGGGTGCCCAAATTCTGGCTGATCTGGGAGTGCATAAGATGCGACTGCTGACCAATAACCCAAAGAAAATTGTTGGCTTGCAGGGATTTAATCTCGAAGCAGTGGAGCGCATTCCGATCGAGATTCCACCAAATCCCCAAAATGAAAAATATCTCAAAACTAAACGGGACAAAATGGGACATTTAATCTTAAATAATAAAAAGGTGCCAAATGATTAAACTACACGAAGGCGTGCTTTCCGCCGAGAAAATGAAAGTCGGGATCGTTGCCAGTCGGTTTAACGATATGATTACTAAAGAATTGCTTGCCGGTGCGTTGGACTGTTTGAAACGGCATGGCGTTGATGAAAATGATATCCACGTTTACTGGGTGCCGGGCGCTCTGGAAATTCCACGTATTGCTCGTGAATTGGCTGATTCTGGCCAGTTTGACGGCGTTATCTGTCTGGGAGCCGTTATTCGCGGTGCGACGCCTCATTTTGACATCGTTGCCAATGAGGCTTCCAAAGGGATCGCTCGTCTATCTATGGAATCGGACGTGCCGGTAATTTTCGGCGTCCTGACAACTGATAATATTGAGCAAGCCCTCGAACGCGCCGGTACGAAAGCCGGTAACAAAGGTTGGGATGCCGCTCTCAAAATGATCGAGATGGCAAATCTGATCCTTTCAATTCGAGTCCCGAGTCAGAAGTAAACTATGCGACGTTTGCTAATACTTTTAGCTGTGCCGCTGATTATTCAAGCGCAGAGCATAGTGGGGGAATGGAGTAGTTACACTTCGATTATTAGCCATAGAGAATTGACTCAGGTCGGTGATTTTATCTATATTGCCAGTCCCGGTGGATTAGTCGAGTTCAATAAAACCAGTTCGAAATTCAAAGTGTATAGCCCGAATGATGGTTTATCATTTACCGATATTAATTGTCTGGGACTCGATGAACTTGGCGATATCTGGTTGGGGATGAGTTCACCAAACGGCGAGGTCAATATCTGGAGTCCAGTTACACGCCAGTGTAAGAAGGTAATTAATGCCGCCGAATTACGCGAAGAATTGACTCTTATTTCAGCGATCACCTTTACTGCGGACAAAGCCTATGTGGCTTACCAAAAAAATATCACCTGGGGAATAATGTATTTCAGAAATGATAAGAACGAGTACACCTACATTGATTTTTGCGAAAATTTTCCGGCAGAGTTCTTTAAAATTAACAATTTAGTTGCGATTAACAATACGCTATGGGTGGCTACCGATGCGGCTTTGTTTTTTGCTGATTCGCTGGAGAATTTTCCTAAAGGACCTAATAATTGGAAAGTGGTGGATTTAATCGGGCAGGGGAACATTACCAGTATAATCGAATATGACGAGGAAGTGATTTGCTCCTGCGGAAATTATATTTACGGGATTAAGGGCAGTTCAGCGGTTGTTGTTGATAGTTTGGCAAGTTCCATCGTGCAATTGACTGAAGATCAGGACGGCAAATTAATCGCGGCGACGACCGGTGGCATTTATCGCCTTATTGACGGTGCCTGGCAAGCTATCAGTTATAATGCTGTCAATCAGCTTTATATTGACGATGATGGAATTATCTGGGGCGCGACTAATTCCAAAGGTTTATTGAAAATTAACGATGGGGGCGAGAAGTTTTTCATTCCTAATTCGCTTCTGGATAATGGCAACACGTCGCTTTATGTGGAAAATGGGAAGCTAGTTGCGGCATCGAATAGCGGTATCAGTTTACAGACCGATAACGGCTGGTATAATTTGGTTAAGAGTTATGATTATGTGGGAATAAACGACCATTCCTCAGCCGATTGGAATTACCAAGTCGCGGATACGATTGCGTATGTCGTCACCACCCAGATTTATACTATTCTTAAAAGGGGGGAAGACTATTTCGCTTCACTCTATGGCTCATACCTATCTGGACCGCGCGGCGGCGGTTTGTTGAGATTTAATTTAGATGATCTCGAGAATTATGTCGTTTACGATACTACAGGTGGTAAACTGGCTGGTTCAGCGGGTTATGGTGGGCGAGATGATTATTTGGGAATAGCTTATATGGCGCTTGATAATCAGAACAATTTATGGATTGCCAATCAATATGCTCAAAACGATAGTTTCATTGCGGTCTTGACGCCCGATGACCGTTGGGTACATTTTAGCGGACGAGAGTCAGGGAATTATTTGAATTATTTAGTTACTTCGATCGCGTTTGACGCGGCGGGCAGAGTGTGGTTTGCCTCTGAAGCCACTTCGGAACCACCTGGTTCCAACGGCGGAATTGCCGTGCTCGATTATAACAATACTTTATTTGATAAAAGTGACGATCAATGGTACAGGGTAACAACCAGCGACGGTCTCGCCAGCAATATGGTTTATTCTCTGGCATTCGATCTGGAAAATAAATTGTGGATAATGACAGCGGGCGGTATTCAATCAGCGAGCGTTTCGGAAAGTTTCCCGGCTAGAGTCTTCGACGCCATTGATTACGCGGCTTTGACCAATATTGCCTTTGCCAAAGAATGCCGCATCAAGGTTGATGGCTTAAATAATAAGTGGATTACGACGGTAAATTCCGGAGTAAAATTATATACTTATAATGGCATCTGGCTAAACGATAAAGAGGGATTTACCAGTAAGAATTCCGGATTGTTAAGTGATAATATTCTCGATGTAGCCTTTGATCCGCCGCGGGGCTTGGTGTATATTTCTACCGACAAAGGTATTTCCGTGTATAAATCGCCTTATGCCTATTATGGAAATCAATACCAGAAGCCGAACACTTTCCCATCGCCTTTTCGGATTCCTGCCGACCAACCTTTGACTATTGACGGATTGTTACAAGATTCGGAAGTGAAAATAATGCTTCTAGACGGCACGTTTATCCGGCACCTTGATCCCCGGGATGGGGAAGTAGCCGGTCAACAGGCTTACTGGGATGGGCGGAATGAACAAGGAAAATTAGTCAGCAGTGGCGTCTATATCTTTGTTGCCTATACTCCAGACGGCGATACGATTACCGGTAAAATTGCCGTCGTTCGCCATTAGAATCTTCATCAAAAGTTAAAAAATTGGCACTGATCAATTGGGGCATGTCTCAGTGGCTATAAACTTGCCAATCCAGATTTGAAACGTTTGACTCCTTCGACGATATTTTCCATACTGGTGGCATAGGAAAAGCGCAGGCAGTCATCGCAACCAAAAGCCGAACCGGGGACCAAAGCGATGTGGAAATTTTTCAGTAAATACTCACATAATTGAACCGAATCACGGATGCCGATCTTGTTGTTTTTTATATAGTGAGAAATATTCGGGAACGCGTAAAATGCGCCATCTGGTAACGGGCAGTCAACTAATGGAATCTGTTTCAATTCATTTACTAAATAATCACGGCGTCTTTCAAATTCCTGGCGCATAGCCTCGATACTGCTGTCATCCCCATTCAAAGCGGCAACTGCGGCTTTTTGGGTGATTGAAGTAACGCAGGAGGCGGTATGCTCTTGAATGGCGGTTGCCCGCTTGATGACCTCACGCGGTCCGGCGGCATAACCTACGCGCCAGCCAGTCATCGCATAGGCTTTACTAAAGCCGTTTATGACAATTGTAATGGAACGGATTTCAGGCAAAACCTGGACGATTGAGTAATGCCGAGCTGAGCCGTAAACTAATTTTTCGTAAATCTCGTCGGAGATCACCGCGAGGTTGTGCTTTAGACAGACTGCGCCGATAGCGGCTAATTCGGTTGGCGAATAAACGGCGCCGGTTGGATTGTTCGGTGAATTAAGGATTAGTGCTTTCGGTTGCGAAATTTTTCTAATAACCGATTCCAGCTGGTCGGCGGTAATTTTGAAATTGGTTGATTCGTCGGTAGCGATGAAAACCGGCTTGCCATCCAGCATCTCGACTTGGGAAGGATAACTAACCCAATAGGGGGCGGGAATGATGATTTCATCGTCGGGATCACAAATTGCGGCGAGGGTGGTTATTATGGCGGCTTTTCCGCCGGGTGCTACGATGATTTCGTCGGGTGAATAGTCCAGATTGTTATCACGTTTGAGTTTATCACAAATTGCCTGGCGTAATTCCAGAATGCCGGCTGAAACGGTGTAATGAGTGAAGTTGGCATCCAGCGCCTGATGAGCGGCTTGTTTGATATTTTCCGGAGTATTAAAATCTGGTTCGCCGACCCCAAAGTTGATTATGGAAATGCCTTCAGCCGCCATTTTTGAAGCCAAAGCGGTTACAGACATAGTTGGTGACGGTTTTAAGGCTTGGGCTCGTTTTGAGATAGGAATAGTCATAGAAGCTCCTCTTATTTTATTTTAAAATTTCCTGGCCAGTAAAATTACGATAGAGATTCCACTGGTCGAGAATCTCATCATATTTATGAGTATTGTCCGTTAGTATTTCGGCTATAATTGCACCAAGACCGGGACCGATCATAAAACCCTGTCCACACATTCCAATCGCCAAAAATAAATTGCAGAATTGATGAGTGAATCCGACGATCGGAGAACTGTCCGGCGTAGCAGGATAAAGTCCACGCCAGGTGCGACGCACGCGCAGATGCCTCAAGCGAGGGTAAAGACTAAGCATCCTTTTGGTAACTAAAGGTAGAAAGTTCGAAGTACTGTCACAGTCAGTTCCGACGATTTTAGGTTCCTGCGTGATGCAAAAGACCACCTGACCTTCGCGGTTCTGATAAAAATAGTAATTGCTTGATTCGCTATCCGGTCGGACATCTACGATCATCGGTGCGAAAAAGTGACTGACCGGCTCGGTAATACCGCCTTCGTGACTCTCGGGGAAAACCGGCAAATCGAGTTCCAGCAATTCTCCAATGCGACCAGCATAGGCTCCAGCGGCATTGATTACCCAATGACATGAGTATGTGGATTTAGTAGTAATAATGGTCGTAATTTTATTTTGATTCCACTTAAAACCGGTGACCGGTTCCAGAAACCGAAATGCAACGCCCTGGCGCCGCGCCAATTGATAATAGGCATCGGCAACTTTCAAGGGCGAAGCTGAGCCATCTTCAGGCGAATAGGAACCGCCTCGTAAATTTTCAGAATTAATTCCGGGTACGAGTTTTACGATCTCATCAGGATCGATCCAGTCAACCTTAAGTCCCATTGATTTTTGGAATTGTATCAGTTTTTTGAATTCGACTTCGTTTTTGTCATCATAAATGGGATACAAATAACCACCGGCAAGCCAATCAACATCACTGCCAAATTCAGTTACAAAGTTACTAATAATTTCAATGGTACGCCGACAAACTTTGGCTTTGGCGGAATCAGAGTGAGTAGCCCGAATGCCTCCGATAGCGGCGCGATTCTGACCGCGCCCGACTGAAGTTAATTGTTCCAGCACAATTACACGCAGTCCGCTCCGCGCTAGATAATAACTGAGTGGTGTGCCGATACTGCCTGCTCCGATTATAACGAAATCATAGGTTTCCATTTAAGATCTACTTTCTTCATTGACGATGGCAGACATTGGAATTTCAACGCTGAGTGGTCGCTTGGTGCCGGGCGTAACGGTGTGGAAATCAACCCCGGCTTCTTCGAAAATATGTGATAGAAGCACGGAGCAATTTTTGCCACCGCAGGCACCCATACCGACTCGGATTAATTTCAATTGATTAATGTCGTGGACATTATGTTCGCGGATAAAGTCGCGGATTTCTTTGACGGTGACCATTTCACAATGGCAAACAATTCCATCGTCAGGTAAATATTTAAATTGCGCCTCAGGCAACGCAGTTGTCTCAGATTCTGGTTGCACTCTGATTCCGGCTACCAGCGGCGCATTTTGTAAGGTGGTTTTAACGTGGATCAGGTAGGTTTTATGTTTTTTAAAATAGCGAATTTTCAAAATCTCGCCGCTTTCCAGAAATTCTCCCGAAACTCCGGTCAATTCCAGCCGATCGCCGACTTTGAAGGTCGCTAGATATTCGTGCGGTAAAACCACTTCACCAAATTGTTCGTCGAGCTTGCGAGCCAAAGTAATCGCCAATCCGGGGCAGATTAAAACACACTGCATACATCCGGTACAACCGCCTTGATAAAAGGGTAAATCCATTAAATCGTGACGATCACCGCGAAGTTGAATGGCATTCACCGGGCAAACCGCCGTGCAAGGATTACAGGGAATTTCTTCCGTACAACGGATAATCGGCTGAAATTTTTCATCCAAAACTACCGGAGTTGATGGAAAAATTCGTCCCGCCTTGTTTTTTAAAATTTCAGCCTTCTGGATAAAAGTCGAATCTATTGCTATATTTTTACCAAGCTGATTTGCCAGACGCCGTGCCGCAATTCGCCCGCTAAACATCGCCGATGAAGCCTCGGCGATTTCATCGGCATCACCGGCTTTAACAACCGGAAAACCAAATTGGTTAGCCATCTCGAAAAATTCATCAAGTGGAGTTAAACCGACCGCGATTAGTAAAGTATCAACTGCAAAAGTTCGAGCAGTATCCAACAAAGGTTGAAAATTATCGTCAACCGCGGCAATGGTAACTCTCGCGACTTTGCCGTTGCCTTCGGCGGCGATTACGGTGTGTTTTAAGTAGATTGGCACGCCCATGCGTTTTATTTTATCGGCGTGAACCTTGTAGCCGGAAACCTTACCCAGAATATCACAAATGCCGACAACTGTAATTCCAGCTTGCAAAGCATGATAAGCCGCAATCAAACCGACATTGCCGCTACCAACAATGAAAATGCGACGACTGGCTTGAACCAGATCACGATTGACCAGGGTCTGAAAAGCACCAGCACCGAAAACTCCCGGCAGGTGATTGCCATTGAAAATCAGTGACTTTTCGTGCGCGCCGGGCGAAATTATCAAGCCGCGAAAGGCAACAATCGCATAGTTTTGGTTTTTGATGAAAAGCCCGGCTTTTTTATCCTTGTAGATTGCGGCTACAGTAGTATCAGTGAAAATTTTAATATTCGTGTGACTGCTTAATTCTTTCTCCAGTAAAGCGGCAATTTCAATGCCCCGCCTACCAGCATAACAGTCTTCAATCGAGCCGAAAAATTTATGCGTCTGAAGTAGAAGTTTACCGCCTAATTTTTCCTTATCGTCAACAACGATAACGTTATAATTCAGTTGGGCGAGCTCGAGAGCGGCCATCAATCCGGCAGGTCCGCCGCCAATTACCAATATATCGCAGGTCAATTCGATTTTTTTGTAGTGGGTCAGTGGGCGATTATCGGCTGGAATTTCCGGAATATGGCGCAGGGGTTTAATCTGCATACCGTCTTTTAACGGCGTCACACAGGATTTTTGCGCTAAACCGTCAATAACTAAAGTGCAATGCGAACATTGGCCATTGGCACAGAAGAGTCCCTGCGGCGTGTCACCTTTGCGGTGAATGGAAAATTCCCGATAGCCCTGCGCCATCAGCGCCGAAGAAACCGGTTCGCCTTCAAAGCCTTCCAGAATAGAATCATTGAAAGTAAATTTTACTAATTTCCGAGCGGGTGGAATCGTCAAAATCGGATGCTGAACTATTCTGTCCATTTTCGCCTTTGTATTTAACAGGATTTGTAATCATAAAATAATTGGTCAAATTTAGATATACGGTGGCTTAATGAAAATATTTAATGAGGAAATATTATTAAAAAATTTACGAATAAATTTACGGGCTATTCTAAACCTGTTTCCTGAAAACTGTAACTAGTACCATTTCGATAAACTCCCTCTTCGACAGGCTCAGAGTGACATTTATCCTGTCATCCTGAGCTCGTCGAAGGATGAGCTTGTCCGTTCTTGTCATCCTGAGCTTGTCTGTTCCTGTCATCCTGAGCTCGTCCGTTCTTGTCATCCTGAGCTTGTCTGTCCCTGTCATCCTGAGCTTGTCTGTTCCTGTCATCCTGAGCTCGTCCGTTCTTGTCATCCTGAGCTTGTCTGTCCCTGTCATCCTGAGCTTGTCTGTTCTTGTCATCCTGAGCTTGTCCGTTCTTGTCATCCTGAGCTTGTCCGTTCTTGTCATCCTGAGCTTGTCCGTTCTTGTCATCCTGAGCTTGTCCGTTCTTGTCATCCTGAGCTTGTCCGTTCTTGTCATCCTGAGCTTGTCGAAGGATGAGCTCGTCGAAGGATGACACAAACGAAGGGCTTAGGGTAAGCGATCCTATCCCTCTTCGACAGGCTCAGAGTGACATTATGGCTGAGAGTGACAGTGTGGCTCAGAGCGACATTTCTGGTTTCCTATCTCCTTCGCTCTTTTTTTTTCAGCCTCAGCCTTTTTACCAATGACCAATGACTAATGACCAATGACCATTCTCAGCCGCTCTTTATTTTTCCATGTTCCCGCCTTGATAGGTAAAAATATTTCTGGACAGAGAAGTTTCTATGTTCTAATTTTCAGCTAGTTTTAAAAATTGCAGAGAATTGAAAGAATGATCAAAAATATCCACCGAATAATCGGCTTGCTTTGCCTAATAATTTGGATAGATTGCGAAGGAAGCGACTATCGGGCATTAATCGAAAACGGCGAGTTTAAAAAAGCCGAGGAAATGATTCGCCGGGAATTATTTAGTAATCCGTCTTTCAGTGTTAGTGAAAGACGAACGCTGGAATTTGAACTGGAAAGAATGAAACGCATTCGTCTGGATTTTAATAAGAGTCAGGCTGAAGTTATCGAATACATCAAGCAGTACGTTCCTGATGTGACGCCCACTGATTTGGTTCGTTGGGAATCAGAAAAGTCGTTGGAATACCTCGTGATTGACGGCGAAAAAATGTATTTCAAGGATGCCGCGCCGAATCTTTTCCGACTGGATCGCACTTTAAAAGCCGTTAAGCAAAAAGTTGATTCTCAGAAACTGACGGATTCCAAAAGAGAACCAGCGTTCGATCTGGATTCACATTGCCGCAAAATAGTCCAAGCCGTCCAAACGACGCAAAAATCTACCGTTTTACCGGTTAGAATGAAAATAAAACAAAGCCTAACTGTTAACCCGAATGTTGTCCCGGAAGGAGAAATCATCCGTTGCTGGATTCCTTTCCCGCGCGAAATTCCTGATCGGCAGGTCAATATCCGCCTACTAAAAACCGACCCGCCGATTTATATTCTGGCGAATACCGATCAAACCCTTCAACGGACGATTTATTTCGAAAAAGCAGCAGTCAAGGATTCGACTACCCATTTTTCGGTCGAGTACACTTACGAAATTTATGGTTCATATACTCCAGTAAAAGCCGAGAAAGTAATTCCGGTAGAACCGAATCCTGACCTGAAGCCATTCCTGAGTGAGGAGCCGCCGCATATCGTATTTACGGATGAAATTCGGCAACTTTCCCAGAAAATCGTCGGTTCGGAGACCAATCCTTATCGCATTGCTCAGAAATTATTTGAGTGGATTGACGTCAATATAGTTTGGGCTTCGGCGCGCGAATACTCGACGATTTATAATATTCCTCAATACGTTATAAATAATCGCCATGGCGATTGCGGTATGATGGTGTTGACTTTTATCACTCTTTGCCGCCTGAATGGAATTCCGGCCCGCTGGCAGTCGGGTTGGGAATTCAAGCCTCCTCAGGATAGTATGCACGATTGGGGCGAAATTTACCTTGCGCCTTACGGCTGGGTGCCGATGGATGTAACTTATGGTCGGCGCGCCACGACCGATGAATCTTTCCGATGGTTTTATTTGAGCGGGATGGACAGCTACCGCCTGATTTTTAATGACGGAATGGCGGCAGATTTTTATCCGCTGAAGATTTATCCGCGCAGTGAAACCATTGACTCTCAGCGGGGAGAAGTCGAATGGGAAGGCGGCAATTTATATTTTGATCAATGGAATTGGGAACATGATTGGGAGATCATTTCTGAACCGTAAATTTTCTGATAGAAATTAGCGGTGAACATTAATACTAAAAGAATACTAATCGGGCTGGGAATTGCATTAATAATAACATTATTAAGCGGTTTGCTTTATCATAGCGGTTTAATTCAGCGCTGGGAAAATCAAGTAAATGATATTTTGTATCGCGATTTTCAGGTTGAACAGCATCCGTCAGAAGCTATTATCATTGCCATTGACCAAAATAGTCTCGATTATTTTCAGAAAAATTTTCAGATTCTTTGGCCTTGGCCCCGCGATATTTACGCTATGGCGACTAACTATTTGAATTCCTGCGGCGCAAAAGTTATTGTCTATGATATTATTTTTTCCACGCCTGATATTGACCGGCTGAATGTTCAAGCTGAATATGCTGATTCAGTTTTTGCGCGGGAAATGCTGTCCAGTGGCAATGTTGTTCTGGCAATGCAAATGGAAGATTCGACGCATCTTAGTGTTGAACAACTGCTGATCCAATTTAATCGCCGAATCGTTTACAATGTCCCCCAGCGAATCGTTTACAAATATCCGAACGTTACGGCTCCGATTGAGCGATTTCAAAAAGCGATGGCGTATCCTGGCGCGGTCAATTATTTCACCGATAATGATGGAGTCTGTCGCCGGGTTCCGCTTTTCTTTGCTAAGGATGATCAAATCGTACCCTATATGGCGCTCGCGGCTGTAGAGATTTACGATGACATTTCCTCTATTGATTATAATTCAATGAAGCATACTATCTTCGCCGGAAAACGGTGTGTTCCTCTTAATAATAGTGGTTTTTTCGATATTTATTGGTATGGACCAGGCGGAGCAGGAAATACTTTCCAATATGTATCTTTTGCCCAGTTGTTGAATTCCTATTTGCAGGTAAAAAATGGTCAAAAGCCAGACCTTGATCCGGCGATTTTCCAGGACAAAGCGGTTTTTATCGGCGCTACTGCGGCGGGATTACTCGATCTAAAGACCACACCATTTTCGTCGGTTGAGCCATATCCAGGAGTCGAGATTTATGCTACTATTTTCTCGAATATTATCCGGGGCGATTATATTTCCAATTTACCATTAATAATCTGGCTGGGATTTTCTCTAATTCTAATCTGGCTTTTGGCATTTCTCTGGCAAAAGTTGAAAATCTGGCAGTCAGCCGGGATTTCGTTGATAATTTTATTTATTCCGCTGATAATGAGTGTAGTGATTTTCCAGCGCTGGAAAATTTTTATGCCGGTTGTAACTACCGAAATTGCTTTTGTGCTGAGTATTACGGTAGTTCTATTAGTGAATTATTTGACCGAAGGGCGCGAAAAGAAAATGATTAAGAAAGTTTTCAATCGCTATTTGCATCCCACCGTAGTTGAGGTTTTAACCAGGAATCCCGAGCGTCTTGAGATGGGCGGCAAGGAAATCGTCGCTACGGTAATGTTCTCTGATTTGCAGAATTTTACTGGAATTGCGGAACTGTTTACTCCACCTGAAATTGTCGGCTTTTTGAACCAATATTTTACCAAAGTCGAACAAATAATTTTCAAGAACAACGGAATGCTCGATAAATACACCGGTGACGGGATTATGGCAATTTTCGGGGCGCCAGTCCAGACTTCCGAACATGCCCGGATGGCTTGTAATGCGGCACTGGATTTTAAAAATCTGTCAACTTTTACCATTGAAGTCAAGAACCGGACTATCCCATTAATCACGCGATTGGGGATTAATAGCGGTAATTTCGTCGTCGGCAATATCGGTTCGGCGAACCGTATGGATTATACTGCCATCGGCGATACGGTTAATCTCGCGGCGCGTCTGGAAGGCGTCAACAAAATCTACGGCACCCAAAATATTATTTCCGAAACGACCTATTCCTTGGTAAAAGAAAATTTTATCTGCCGTGAGCTTGATTTAATTCGGGTAAAAGGCCGTGAAAAGCCGCTGGCAATTTATAACATCATCTGTATTAAAGACGATTTAAGTTCTGAAATAGAGAAGATGCTCAAATTGTATAATGAAGCCTTACGACTTTATCGGGAATGCGAATTCCAGACCGCCGAACGGGCATTTTTAGAATTAAATCGGCAGTTTCCCGATGATTCGGTCGGTAAAGTTTTCGCCAAACGCTGTGTTCAATTAATTAACGAACCGCAGTTGATTGACGAAGACGGTGTATTTAATATTACCGTTAAGTGAAATAAGTTAAATTATTGAGCAAAATGAAATAGAATTTCGAAAGTATAAATTAAAGCGAGAAGGGCAATATGAAACGTTTTATTCTTATAATTTTAGTAGTGTCGGTGTTAATTGTTACCGTTTTTGGTGAAGAATCCGTGGTAATCAAACGTGAGAATACTCATTTCCGACAAGGCCCCGGTTCCTATTATCCACTGATTGGGATGTTGCAGAAAGGCGTCCAAGTTGCTTTTGTGGAAACTCAATCGGGCTGGTTGAAAGTTCAGTGGGCCGGACAAATCGGCTGGATTTCCGAAAATGCGGTTATTGCGAGTGATGAACCAACCGGTAGCATTTTGACTGGTTCGATTAGTGGAAATGGTTCAATGATGATTTCGAGAGCTTCCGCCAGTGGAGCGGTCAAAGGTTTCGCCCAGAAGTTCGTCAATTTTCACGACGGCGATCCGGCTTTTATCGAACAATATGATGTTGAATTGTTTACTCCGGCTGAGTTCCAGCGTTTTAGACAAGAGACTTTTCATGGTCGCGACCCAGAGAAAATTCGCAAACGCTATAAGAGAATCAAATCAGAAAACACTGATCACTCAGTCTCATTGCAAGAAGAAAAAATTGGACTGGCGGCCGCTTCCAGAATTGCGGCAAGCGGGTTGGTTGCGAATCAATCACAATTGAAATATATCAATCTGGTAGGCAATATCGTTCTGGAAAATACCGATATGTACGATTATCCCTTTAAATTTTATATTCTAAAAGACAGCCGTCCGTCAGCCTATGCCATTCCCAACGGTATGATTTTCATTACTTCCGGTTTGCTCGAGCTGTTACAGGATGAAGCCGAGCTGGCGGTCATACTGGCTCATGAAATCAGTCACGTTGTTCAAAAACACGGCGCTGAGGAAATTGCCAAACGCAAAACGATGATTGTAGCTGACGAGGGATTTAATGAATTAGACCAAGAGATTGTCACCGAAGACGCTACCGCCGATGAACTCGATCTAATTGCCCTGAATTGCTATGAGACGGCAACTAAACGCCGCCAAATTGAATATGAGATCGAAGCCGATCAACTCGGAATGATCTACGCCTATCGTTCCGGTTATGATCCGTCTGCGCTGGGACGGGTGCTGACGCGCATCGAAGCCAACACATCACCGGATTTCTGGAATCCAGAATCCAACTGGAGCTATGACGCGGTCTTTGATCGGGCTGAGCGAGTAAATACTTTCATCAAGAAGAATTTGAATAAAAATCCGGAGTGGAATGTCACCAATCCAAGCCGTTTTCGGAGCGTTTTTAAGTAAGTGATTAGCCAAACCAATTTCCGCAACTCCTAAGGAGAGGCTAAATTGGTTTCAGCGAATCGAGCAGATGCATGTTCTTAAACAAGATTAACTCAGAAGGAGTCCCGCTCGGCGGGACAAGATATTTTACCTTTTTTCTTATACCGCGTAGCGGTCGAAGTTTTGTAGAATAAAAAAGCCAGAAAAGTTATTCCTCGGAGAGGATAAAGAATATTGGCTATTTTGATATATATCAGATATTGTTAAAATCAATGACATCAATATCAAGAATGAAGCAAAATTAAGAAGGAGGTTATTTATGAAATCAGGAGTATACACCCAAATTTATTTACAGTTAGTTTTTGCTGTAAAAAACAGAGATGCCGTCCTTAATTCAGATATGCAGAAACGAGTTTTTGAATACATGAGTGGTATTAATACCAAATTGGGGCATAAATCAATTATAGTCAATGGACATTATGACCATGCTCATTTGTTCATTGGCCTCAATCCTAATATTTCCATTTCTGATACAGTGCATGATATAAAGCGAAATACTTCAATTTTCATTAATAAAAATAAGTTATGTTATGGGCATTTTAATTGGCAGGAAGGATATGGTACTTTTTCCTATGGTAGATCACAAATAAATGACGTCTTTAGATATATTCAAAATCAAGAAGCGCATCATTCTAAAAGGACTTTTCGCGAAGAATATATAGAATTTCTGAAAAAATATGAAATTGGATTTGATTCCCAATATTTGTTTGATTTTTTTGATTAAGATTGATTTAAAAATTTGTTAAACCTCTCCGAGGTAGAAAGATTTTCTTATTAGATAATTTCTACAAAACTTGAAGCCCTACGGGCTATTTAGGAATCTATGATTTTTAGACAAGTGCTTACTGCGTAGCGGTCTAAGTATTGGCGTGACTAGCCAAACCAATTTCTGCAACTCCTAAAGAAAAGCTTAACTGGCCTCGGCGCATTAAATCCTTTTATAAAAAAGCCTTGAACCTTGCGGGCGACATTGTATATTTAACCAACGCTATGAAAACCGATTGAATATGAAAAGATCAAGAAAAATCAGCCTTTTAATTTTTATTTTAATCTGGAATTGTACGATCAAAGCGCAATTCAGGTTTGAGAGAGAAATTGTTCCGCAATCAGTCAGAGAAGGAGTGCAATTTAATGCCATCAGCGTCAATGAGTTCGACGATATTTATCTACTGGAAAGCAAATTCAGTGAAGTTTATCGTCTCGACCAAAATGGCAATATTCTGAACCGCAACGGCGGTTTCGGTTGGGGATTGGGACAATTCGATTGCCCACGCGATTTGTGTTTTTCCGGATTAGATGTAATTGTTGCCGACCAGAATAATCACCGCTTGGTGCGGTATGATCGGCAATTGAATTACATTGTGACTCAGGATTTACGCAGTGATTCTCGCCGCTTAATTTATCCTATGTCTTTGACAGCCTCGCAGATTAATGAACTCTTCATTTTATCCGGTGAAACGGCTGAGATTTTGCGCCTTTATGTCGAAAAAAATGAACAAACCTGGTTCGGTGGGATCGAATATGGTGTCTATGCGCTGGTCCATCCGGTAAGTCTGCGGATAAATCGCAAAGGTATTTTAACTGTGCTCCAGGAAGATGGCAGCTTGGTGCAATTCGATCGTTTTGGGACACCGCTCGGATTAATTCCATTCCATAATTCGAAAATAAACAAATGTAAAGCTTATGGATTAACAGCCGTCCATAACGACTGGCTTATTCTGATCGACCAGACTCCGTTTTTGCGAATGTTTTATTCGAAATCGAAAATCTGGGACGAGCCGACTTTGGCTGATTTTGATCGTCTGGAGCCTTTTATAGCCACGACTTTTTCCAATAATCGGCTTTATTTGTTGACCAGTAATTGTACAATTTTAGTTTTTTCGATGGAAACTTCTCAGTCGAAACCTTAGTGATTAACTGGTGGTTAAAATATAACTTTTGAATCACGCCAGTTCATTATATCGAAAAGCATATAAACGATGGACGATTACCTCTCGTCTGGTAGGAATTTTATTTATATTTACGAGGCTTCTTATTGCTCAGCAGTGGCAGGTGGATACTTTGAAGATTGCGGCGAGCGATTCGGTTGTCTATTTATCTCATAGGTTTATCATACCTGAAACAATTGAATTGAACGTTGCTGATTCAATCAGTCTCGATCCTTTGACCGGTGCTATTACTTTCCATTCTGCAAGAACTGATTCAGCGTTTTTTATTGCCAAATATCAATATTTGCCGCTCAATTTGCCGCTAAATAGAATAGTTAACCTGCCGCCGCGCATTTATACAGGTAATGAAATTGCCGAACCCAGTTCAACTGATTATCCGGCGCATCCGCCCGCTCAGTATTCTACCGAGACCACCGATTTCCTGAAGTCCGGTACGCTTTACCGCGGTGTGACCCTTGGTAGTCAGAGTGGAATGTCGCTTCAGTCTGGTTTGAACCTGGAGTTGCAAGGGAAAATTGCGGAGGATATTTCGATTGTCGGCACAATTACCGACCAGAATATTCCTATTGAACCAGAAGGCAATGCGCAAACCCTTGATGAAATTGATAAAGTATTCATTACCGTTGTCTTGCCGCATGAACGCCTGACTTTTGGTGATTATGAAATGGCATATAGCTCCGGCAGCTTGGGAAATTACAATCGCAAATTGCAGGGCGTTTATCTGGAAAGCGAGCGACCGCCGATGCGCAATGTTATGACTGGAGCAGTTACCAAAGGTCAATATTATCATAATTATTTTCTCGGAGAGGAGAGCAATCAAGGTCCGTATCAGCTGATCGGCAGAAACGGCGAAACCGATATAATCGTTCTGGCTGGAACGGAGAAAGTCTGGCTGGACGGTCGCCTTTTAACCCGCGGCGAAAGCAATGATTATATCATTGATTATTCGACCGCCGAGATAACTTTTATGACTCATCAAATTATTACAGCGGAATCGCGCATTAGTGTTGATTTTCAATATTCCGATTTGATTTACCAGAAAAATATTTACATGGCTGGCAATACTACGAACTTATTTGATGAGAAATTAAGGGTTTCCGCCGCCGCGATCACTGAAAAAGATGACCGCGAAAATCCTATTGAATTAGTGCTTAGCGGAGCCGATAAAAAATTGCTGAAATCGCTCGGTGACAACGCTCAAGACGCTTACATAAGTACCATTACGAGCGATACAAACGGCTCTTATATTTTAGTGGATTCAATCTTGATTTATGCCGGTCCCGGTCAGGGAACTCATACAGCGACGTTTTATAATGTGGGAACAGCTGGCAGTTATAAGAAAGTTTACCGCGGAGAAGTGACTTATTTTGAATGGGTTGACAAAAATAATCCTTTGACGGCGGCTTCCGAGATTGCCTCAGCACTTTATTTGCCGGTCAAACCGTTAAAATTGCCGACCAGTCGGACGCTTTATCACTTGGCAAGTGACTGGCAACCGCACCAGAACTTTGCGATAAAGGCTGAAGTGGCACGTTCAGATTTCGATCAAAACCTATTCTCACCTCTGGATGATGAGGATAATGCCGGAATAGCAGTTGATCTTACGTCAAATCTAATCATTCCGCTTTCCGAATCCAGTAAGATTGCTCTCGCTGGTCATTATAAACAGGAAAATTGGGGTTTCGAGCCGATTGATCGTCATCAAATAGTTGAGTATCGAAGGAAATGGGACTTGCCTTCCGATTCGACCAATGGTGAACAATATTATGAAGGGCAAATTCAATACGCTTTGAAAAATAATTTAGTGGTCAAAACGGAAGGCGGTCAGTATTCGCGTGATGATTTTAATTCCAATAGATTTGCGGCCAGCGCCGGTTTGAGCTACAAAATGCTGGAAAATGTCCAAATCAGCGAAGAATTCATTCAACGTAACCAAACCGGCTTTAATGATATTAATTGGACGCGTCGAGGATTCAGGTTAATAACCCATTTATGGAAAGTCAAACCGTTTGCTACACTAAATTATGAATTACGAGAAGGTGACACTATTAGAACTGAAAATTTCCGCTTTCTGGAACAAATCTATGGGATTGGCTCAGCGAGTCCAGGACGTCTAACTTGGCAAGTTCAGACGACTCTCCGTCGGGATGACCTTTCAGATTCAAATACCTGGATAAAAGGGACAAACGCTCGCAATATTGGTCTGAACGGCCAATTGATAAACTGGCATTCATTCTCATCCCAGTGGAATTATATCTACCGTATAAAGAAATTCTATAATCAGAATAACTCAGATATTGTTGTCCATCTCCTCGATTTTTCCCTGAAGCAAGAACCGCGCAAATTACCTTATCGCTGGGAAACCACATTGAAAATCGAGAACGAGCAGACTGTCAAAAAGGAATGGCGCTACTATTATGTCGGTGATGGAATGGGTGATTACATTTATGATTCGACTTATGCCGATTACGTTCCCGATCCGCAAGGCGACTACATTTTACGGATTCTTCCTTCTTCGATCAAAGTGCCGATCACCAGTATCGAGGATGGATTGCGTTTTCAATTTGACGGTGCCAATGTTAAAATGCCGATTTTCGGTGATTGGCTAAAACGTATTTCTACCTTGACTGATGTCCGTCTCCGGCAGGAAATCCACGATCCGCAGGGAATAATAAAATACCTTGCGACGGATATTAATCGGGTTGATACCAGCTGGGCAAATTATTCTCGCATAATTCAACAAGATGTTAATCTGCATTCGCGGGAAAGAAAAAGCGATTTGCGCCTTCGGTTTTATTCCTCCGATTTGATAACTCAGGCTGATGTTCGGGGATTAGAAAAAACATTCACCAACGAATGGTCTCTGCGTTATCGCAATCGTTATTTAGGAAAAACCACAATCGAGTCCGAATCGGCACTAAAAAATTATAGTCGTCAATCGGAGATAAATACTCTTAGGGAACGTGATATTTATACTGTTCGGGAAAAGTTAACCATATCAACTTTTCTGGATCGGATTCATCTAATCGGTACAGAAATAACGCTTAACAGTGACAAAGCGAAAGGAAGTGACCCAATTGAGTCGCTCCTAGCTGGTGTAAAATTGAGTTATGAACGAAAAATTGTCGGGAAAGGTCGCTGGAAATCATTTGTTGAACTGGATAAAGTATCTGTAACCCCCAAAGGGAAAGCAATTCCGTACGAGATGAGCAATGGCAAGAAGGAAGGACTTACCGGTGGCTGGGGAACAACTGTTGAGTACCGCGTCGGTTCGAATGTTAGTATTCGGGTTAATTACGAAGGTTGGAAAGAGCCCCAGCGAAGCGTATATCATTTAGGAAGCGGCGAAGTGAGGCTTTCGTTTTAATGACAGACCAGCGGCATAGGCGAAAAGATTTACAGATTGTCATCTTCTTGATAATCGGATTTGTCGGTTTTCTACCGCTTTTGGGAATTGCTCAGGACACTTCACGAGCTGAAGTGATTTTCGGAGAAATTACGGTTAGGGCGCTTGAGGAAAAGTTGACTGATTTTACTGAAATTGCCAAGGATTATACTAATTATCCGGTTACCGCTGATTCGTATGAGGAGTTGACGAATAAAATACTAGATGCCGTGCTAAAAGATGGCTACCTTTACCCAGTATTGACTTTAAGTGCGGTTCAGCCTGAAACTGAAGGAAATCTGACCAAACTGAACCCAGAATTTCGATTGGATCGCGGTGAGCGGGTTGTCATTGATACGGTGATATATGAGGGAGTCAAACGCACCGCTCCTGAATTATTAAAGCGCGAATCGGCGGCAATCCTTGGTAAATCACCCGATTCGCAAAAAATCTCAGCCTTTCTGAATAATTTTAAGAGTTATTCATTTCTGACGGTGCAATCTCAACCGGAAATAGTAAAAACCCGCGAAGGCCAGTTTGGCTTGGTCGTTCAACTGGCAGAACATTCGACCAATACCTTCAGTGGAGTAGTCGGCTACATACCAGCCACTGCTACGACCGAAGGTTATTTTACCGGCGAGATGAATCTTAATTTGAATAATATCAGCGGGCGCGGTCGCAGTCTGAGCGTATTTTGGGCGAAACCTAACCGCTATTCTCAACAAATTGACCTGAGATATTTCGAGCCTTGGATTCGGCACACCAATTTTAATGCGGAAGGCCAATTCAGTCAGATATTGCGAGATACTCTGGTGGTTTTACGTTCTTTTGAAGCCGGTATCGGCCGCAGATTATTCCAGAACGGCTCTGGGGCTTTGAAATTCAATTACACATCTACAATGCCGACCTCAGGCGGTCGCCAGTTACTCGGATTAAATGATCTCACGACTCGCGGTTTGGGATTATCATTCCGCTATGATGGTCGCGATTATCCACTTAATCCCCAAAAGGGGATAATGGTTGCGATTAATGCCTTTCTCAGTCGTCGTATCGAACAGAATGTCGGTCGCCTCTGGCAATATCAGACTGAAATAAATGGTGAGTTGGATGTGAAAATTCGGTCCCAATTAGTAGCCGCCTGTGGCTGGAATCTCAGAGGGAAGTGGCTATCGGAAGGCGTGCCGGTTTATTCCGACTACTACTGGTTTGGCGGTTCCCGCAGTCTGCGTGGCTATGCTACTGAGCTGTTTGGTGGCTCGGAAGTTGCATGGCTCAATAATGAGATTCGCTGGCTTATCGGTAAAAACGGTCGGGCGCATATATTCTTCGATCAGGGATATTATCGCCGTTCGGTTGAAGGCTTAGATAAAAAGTATTTTCCTCATTCCTATGGCGTCGGCTTGCGTTTGGATTCGCGGATGGGAATTATCGGGCTCGATTACGGATTTGGAGAGGGTGATACATTTACAACCGCCAAAATTCATATATTTTTGGAGAGTAAATTTTAATGGGAAAACACAAGAATAACAGTTCAAAACCGAAATCAGTGAAAGTTAGAACGGATACGCAAATTGTCGAGCGGATTATTCAATTTCTCCAAAGAAATAAAGGCAATATTTATAAACAGAAAAAAATTGCTAGAGAAGTCGGCATCTCTTCCAATAAATATGTTAGATTCAAACAAATATTGAAAGAATTAGCAATAGAAGGAGAAATTGAAAATCCGCGGTCCGGTTGGTATCGAATTCCCGATAAAGCGCGGTTTGTGGAGGGAATAATTTCGTTCTCCGGACGAGGTTTTGCTTTCGTAAATACAGACGCGGGCGAAGAAATCTTCGTCGGCGCTGGTCATACCGCTAATGCGCTACACCATGATCGGGTGTTAATTGAAAAATTGCGGTATAGCAATGGAATTCGGCCGGAAGGTAAAGTGGTAAAAGTTTTGAATCGTGGTCAAAAATCAATTATAGGAACAATGAAGCGGAAAAATAAGCACTGGGTCGTGATTCCGGAACATCCGGCCGCTGTTGAAGAGATCGAATTAGTAGGTTCGGAAAAAGGTCTGCGGGAAGGTCAATTAGTCGAAATCCAGGACATCGAGTGGAGCAACGCTCGCCTGCGACCGCGAGCCACTTTAAAACAAATTCTTGGCTTTCCGGAGAATCCGCAGGATGATTTGATCATCGTAAAAAAAATGTATCGGCTGAGCGACCGATTTCCGACTAAAGCCTGGCAGGAAGCCGAACGCCTCGGAAATCAGAAAATAAAAGCAGACAATCGTCTCGATTTGCGTGATAAGTTTATTTTTACGATCGATCCTCCTGACGCAAAAGACTATGATGATGCTGTATCGCTGGAGAAAAGTCCAGATGGTAATTGGCTTCTGGGCGTGCATATAGCAGATGTTAGTCATTATGTGACGCCGGGCAGTGTACTCGATCGCGAGGCTCGGCGGCGGGGTACCAGTATTTACCTGGGCGAAAATGTTATTCCAATGTTGCCGCCGCCAATTTCTGATGAGTTGTGTAGTCTGAAACCGGGAGAAGATCGGTTGGCATTTTCGGTTGTCTTGACACTTAACGGAGCAGGTGCGGTGGTGCGGTATTCATTTGCTCCGAGTATAATTCGCTCGTTTAGGCGATTTAGCTACGAAGAAGTGCAGGAGATTCTGGATACCAAAAGCGGTGAATATTTTGATATGTTTACCAATATGCGTCAGATTAGTCGCACTCTTTTTGAGCGCCGACGGGCGGCGGGCAGTATAGACTTCGACATTCCGGAGCCAGTTTTTAAGATGGGACCGGCTGGGATTCCGATTGAAATCAATCCCTCTGAAAGATTGGACAGTCACCGAATAATAGAGGAATTTATGCTGGCGGCTAATCGGGCAGTCGCTGAATATATATCTATTAAACGGCGCAATGAAAAACTGCCTTTTCTCTATCGAATTCATCCCCAACCGCCGCAACAGAATATCACTGAATTGTATCAGATTTTGAGAAATTTGGGGCTCGATTTGCACCAGCCTCCCAAGCTCAAACCGATGGATATTCAGAAAATTCTAAATGGATTGGCTGAAATGCCCTATAAAAATTTTATTGAACAAATTACACTGCGTTCGATGGCTAAAGCAATCTATTCTCATCAACCGTTAAGTCACTTCGGTTTGGCGTTTCCTCATTATACCCATTTCACCGCGCCTATTCGACGTTATCCCGATCTGGTGGTACATCGTTTACTGAAAAACTATTTAGGTGATTATGATTCTAACGACCTGGCTTTTTACCGGCGTTCCCTGCCGCACATTGCCAGTTCCGCCAGCCAACGTGAAATCGAGGCGATGGAAGCCGAGCGGACTTACCAGAAAATCAAGCAGGTGCGTTTTATGGCGGACAAGATCGGTCAATGGTACAAAGGCGTCATTAGTGGCGTGCGTGAATTCGGATTTTTTGTGGAAATTTCCCAATTTCTGGTCGAGGGATTGGTACACATTCGGACTCTGAGTGATGATTATTATATTTACGATCCGGAAAATCATCTTCTACGTGGTAAATATAGTCAACGCATTTTTCGGCTTGGCGATGAAGTGATGGTAATGGTGACGGATGTTTCGGTTAGAGAACGACGGATAGATTTGGAGTGGGGCAAATGATTAAAAGATTTATTGGCTTAATACCAATGAATGTTTAATTTTAAAGTTGAATAATTGATGGGGTATAAAAATGAATAAAAAAATTGGATTATTAGTTTTGATTATTTCCGGGATGTTGATGAATTGCAACCAGCTGCGGGAATCTATCGGCGGTGTTGACGATATTTATATTTTTGCTACCGATCAAACTCGAGAAGTACTGGGTAAGGCAATTGATACGACTTTTTCCTACGGAATACGGACGCCGGAATTTCAACGCTATTTTTCGACAAAATGGTTGCCGGTAGAAGAATTTCCATCATATATCAAATTTAAAAACATCATTTTGGTAGCCGATTTAACTCAAGAAGACTTGGCGGCTGAAATTGCCCGCGGTATATTACCAAAGCAAAGTTTAATAGCGGCGGAAAAGGATAGCATTCATATGTTTGCCATTCCGGATAACTGGGCTCGAGATCAGATGTTTGTTTTAATTGCCGGCCGCGATTTGAAGATGGTTGAACGCAGTATTTTAGAACAAAAAGGCTGGCTTTATGGAAAATTTGAAGAAAAATTCGAAGAAGTCCAGATGGATTACCTATATGGACGCTATGAGCAAAAAAAACTAACTAATTATCTCTGGCAGAAATATCGTTGGACGATGCGTATTCCGCACGATTATATCATTATCAGAGAATTGCCCGAAAATAATTTCGTTTGGCTCGGAAGAGGTTTGCCGTACCGTTGGATTTCGGTTACCTGGGAAGATGGCATTCAAACGGAATGGTTAACGAATGTGGGACTATATGAAAAACGCAATGAAATTGGCAAATTGTATGGCGGGATAATGACCGAAAAACGCTTCCTCGGATTTCAGTTCTTCAAATTCGGTGAATATGATGCTTTGAAAATGTATGGACTCTGGTACCATACTGAGGAAACGCAAGGTGGTCCATTTGAAACGTATGCCTTTTATGACTGGCGCACCGACCGAACCTTTATTATTGATATGCTAATGTATGGTCCCGGTGAAAAATTGTCAGTCCTATTTCGCGGGCTCGAACTTACCGCTAAGACCTTTACCACGGATTACAAAGGCTCCTGGAAATAGAGCTGGAACTGGTCGGTAGTCGGAATTTGGCAATTATAGGGTGGTCAATTAAATTATGGCGGAGCAAGTAGGTTTATGGAGAAAATAGCATTAATTGTCGGAAGCAATTCTGATTTAGAAACAGTCGAACAAGCGCACAAATATTTGGAATACTTTGAATTAGACTACGAGATAAAAGTCCTTTCGGCTCATCGCCAGCACGACGAATTGGTAAATTTTGTAAAGCAGTTTGAAAAAGAAAACGGCCGTTTGATTATCGCTTGTGCTGGGATGGCGGCGCATTTGCCGGGTATTATAGCGGCTCTGACTACTTTGCCGGTAATTGGCGTCCCTTTGAATGCTTCGTCTTTGAACGGGGTAGATGCCCTCTATTCCATCGTGCAAATGCCGGGCGGTATTCCGGTGGGCACGATGGCGATCGGCAAACCTGGGATCATTAATGCCATTATCTATGCGGCTCGAATTTTGGCGCTCTCCAATGCCAAAATAAAAGCTAAACTGGTCGAATTCGCGGCGGCAGGCTTCAAACTCAACTAATAATGAAAATATTAATAACCGGCGCTAACGGAATGTTAGGTGAAAAATGCACTCGTTTGCTAGCAACGAAACATAGAGTTTTAGCGACTGACCTCCATGATAAACTGATTTACAAATTAGAAACTGACTACCGCAAAATGGATATCACAAAGCCGGAAGAAATCGAAAATATTATCAGTGAATTTCAACCGGATTGGGTTGTCAATTGTGCGGCTTATACAAATGTAGATGGCGCTGAAACCGACCGCGAAACCGCCTGGCAAGTTAATGCAGTCGGTCCAATGAATCTTGTAGCCGCTTTACGAAAATCTAATACTCCGATTATTCAGATTTCAACCGATTATATTTTTAATGGCGTCAATGGACCGTATAGAGAAAATGATCCGGTAAAACCGATCAATTATTATGGCGAAACCAAATTGGCTGGCGAACGCGCTGTTTTAGAATCAGGGTTACCAGCAACAGTTTTCCGGACAAATGTCCTTTTTGGTAGCTCGACTAATCAGGAAGCCAGCTTTGTTTATTGGGTGGTGAATAAACTCAGTCACCGGGAGCCGATAAATGTGGTCAATGATCAGTTTGGCAATCCTACCTGGGCTGACGGTTTGGCGCAAGTGATTGAAATGGCGATTGAGCGGGGAATTAATGGGCTATATCACTATGGTGGGGCTGATTATATCAATAGGCTGGAATTTGCTTTGCAGATTGCGGCGGTTTTTGAGCTGGATCCGACTTTGATTCGGGCTGTTTCTACCCGTTCGCTGAATCAGAAAGCCCCTCGACCTTTTCGGGCGGGGTTAGTATGTGAAAAAATTCAATCTGAATTTGGGATTCATTTATATTCGGTTAAAGAAGCTCTAACAAATATGAAAGAAAAACAATTTGAAGTCACTAGTAATCATACCGACATATAACGAAAAAGACAATATTCGCACCGTTATCGAACGCTTACAGGCTTTACCGATCGAGCTGGATATTCTAATTATTGACGATAATAGTCCTGATGGAACCGCCGATATTGTAAGGGAATTACAAGCCGATGATCCTCATATTTTTATGATAAATAGACCCGCTAAACTCGGTTTAGGGACGGCTTATATCACTGGTTTCCGCTGGGCACTTGAACGTGATTATGAATATATTTTGGAGATGGATGCCGACTTGTCGCATAATCCGGACGATGTTCCCAGACTCATTCAAGAATGCGAGAACGGTTATGATCTGGTAATCGGATCGCGCTATTGTAATGGAGTGAACGTCATTAATTGGCCTATCAAGCGTTTGCTCCTGAGTTATGGGGCTAATAAATATTCTCGTATGATTACCCGAATGCCGATTATGGATACGACGGCAGGTTTTAAATGTTACCGGCGGGAAGCCTTAGCCGCGATTAATTTGGATCGCGTAAAATCCTCCGGCTATTCCTTTCAAATTGAAATGCACTTCCGGGTTTGGAATGCGGGTTTTAAAATCAAGGAAATTCCGATAATTTTTATCGAGCGTTCCGAAGGCTTGTCAAAAATGTCAAAAAATATTGTTTGGGAAGCTGTTTTTATGGTCTGGATACTGAAATTACGGCAGATTTTCAGATCTTTGTAAACATGCAGATCTCGGTCATCATTGTTAGCTACAACGTTAAAGAATTTCTTCAACAGTGTCTTTTGTCTTTGAAGAATGCTCTTGAGGGTTTATCAAGTGAAATCATCGTAGTTGATAATGATTCAGTTGACGGTACTGTTAATGTCATAAAAAATAAATTCCCCGAAATTATATTGATAGAAAACCATTTTAATAAAGGATTTGCGGCGGCATGCAATCAAGGATTGGCAATCGCGCGTGGCGAATATATTTTGTTATTAAATCCGGATACGATGCTTCAGGAAGATACAATTAAAGTAATGATCGAATTTTTTAGGGCTC
>Ga0255343_1000061_pt1 | contig 188353 bp, 172 predicted proteins | sample wastewater_treat_4_FD_192413 | JGI IMG/M metagenome (GOLD analysis project Ga0255343, IMG submission 192413) | Wastewater microbial communities from Lulu Island WWTP, Vancouver, Canada - plant16 | ecosystem: Engineered > WWTP > Wastewater > Unclassified | place: Canada: Vancouver, British... | reverse complement strand
ACAGATGAATTCGAAAGCATAGCCAACCTTGAGGAAAAAGAAGAACCGAATCCAAAAGAAAACGTTGGATTTCTTTCGACCTTTGCCGAAAACCTCGCCAAACGAGCGAATAGGTCGAACAGCACAAAGATGCTTCTTATCATTGCCGTGAGTATTTCGGTTGTGTTGTTGCTGTCCACACCAGCATTCGCTTCTTCCAACAACCTTGTCCCTAACGTGAGTATTTCAATTGATGGTGAACCTGAGGACGGTGGACTTGTAAGTGCAATCAAAATCCTAGCTGCTCTTACCGTGCTTACCCTGGCTCCCGCGATTCTGATACTTACTACCTCTTTTACAAGAATAGTGGTAGTGTTTTCGTTCTTGCGTGCGGGGCTGGGCACTCAGCAGACGCCTCCCAATCAGGTGCTCATTGGACTTGCACTTCTGCTTACCTTTTTTATCATGACTCCAACGTGGACTCAGCTGAATGAGACAGCTATTGCTCCTTATGTAGCAGGTGAAATAACCGCAGAAGATGCCATTGCTCGCGGAGAGAGACCCATTTTGGACTTCATGCTGAGACAAACGCGGGAAAAGGATCTAGAACTCTTCGTCGAAATTGCACAGAGCGAAACACCGTTGAACCCGGAGGATATGTCCCTTATCCAGGTTGTCCCAGCATTTGCAATCTCAGAACTAAAGACAGCTTTTGAAATTGGTTTTCTGCTATTCTTGCCGTTTTTGGTGATCGATATGGTGATCGCGTCTACTCTTATGTCCATGGGCATGCTAATGCTTCCACCAGTCCTTATATCACTTCCTTTCAAGATCCTTCTGTTTGTGCTCGTCGACGGCTGGGGCCTTTTGACTAGGTCCTTGATCAACGGTTTCAGGTAGTAGGCTCGGATAGTATCTCTTAAGAGCATAGGGGGAACTCACACGTGACACTAGACCAAGTTATCTCAATAGGAAAAGAGACTATCGGAACAACCTTGCTGGTCGCGGCGCCAAGTCTAGTAATTTCAATCTTGGTAGGTCTGTTAATATCCATCTTCCAGGCCACTACACAAATTCACGACCAGACGCTTAGCTTTGTTCCGAAGATCCTGGCAGTTATGCTTTCAATGATGGTATTCGGTGGCTGGATGCTAAAAGTAGTCATAGACTTTACTCAAAGACTATTGGAAAACCTGCCGGGATTGATATAGCGCAAAAGGGAGGCAGCCAGGTGGATACGTGGCTCAACACTATCTTTCCGTTCATATGGATCCTTTTGCGTACCGCAGGGGTTCTCATAACTGCGCCCGTTTTTGGCACGAAATATGTGCCCGCAATGGTAAAGGTAACTATTTCGCTAGCGTTAGGGTACATGCTATACCCAGTAGTACCCGCAGCAACTGCTCCGGATTCCGCGGCTAGTTTCATTTTGTGTGCCGCAAGCGAGATCCTTCTTGGACTGGTTATAGGTTTTTGTGGAACCATAATCATGGCAGCCATAGAGACGGCCGGACATATTGCCGATATTGAAATCGGTTTCGGCATGGCAAATGTCGTAGACCCTCAGTACGGTCAGCCATCTCCAATCTTGGGCATTTTCAAGTACTTACTGATCCTTCTCCTATTTCTAGGCCTAGATGGACATCACCTTTTCATAAAGGCTCTGTATCAGTCATTCGAGCTTGTACCGGCAGGCGCGGCGTACATACCCCGGGCTTGGACACAGGTAGGATTAAGTGCAGCCGCCGGGATGTTCAAAACGGCCATTTTGCTATCTTGCCCCGTGTGGGCATCTGCTCTTATTGTGGACTTTGCTCTTGGTGCCATAGCTAGGACTGTGCCCCAGATGAACCTATTCGTCATAGGAATGCCCATAAAAACGTTAGCTGGTCTGGGGATTATTTCTGCTTCTGCTGTGTTTTATGGGGTCTTTACCGAACAAATAACTCGGTCGATGCAGACTCTCTTGCAGAACCTTTTGGAGGTTCTAGGAGGATGATCACGAACATAGACATGGATCTGCAGCTCTTCTCAGCTGAAAAGAAAGAGCCCGCAACACCTAAAAGGCGACAAATGGCAAAGGAAAAGGGTCAAGTTTTCTCTAGCCAAGACCTGACTGCTGCTATTAGCATTCTCTGCGCCACATTTGCTCTCAAATACAGTGTTAGGCTTAGCGCAGAAATAATAGGTAAGAAAGCCACCCAGATTTGGGCCTACTACCCTGCATCACCTTGGGGAATTGAATGGGCGTGCAAGGCGCTTAACGACGTCGTCATAACCTTAATCTTAGCCAGCCTGCCCGTAATGGCAGTTGCTCTTGTATTTGGCATGGTAGCTTCCATATTTCAGGTAGGCTTCTCGTTCAGGACAAACCTTATATTGCCAGATTTCAAGAGATTGAATCCATTAGAAGGTTTCAAACGCATTTTTTCAAAACGTTCTCTGGAAGGGTTAGCCAAATCTATACTCAAAATTGTGTTGGTAGGTCTTGTAGGTTGGAATACTCTGAAAGATGTATGGCCCCAATTAGCTGGTCTGCTAGTCGCTGATCTGCCACAATCGGTTAAGATAGTATCGACGAGCATTGAGAGTGTACTCATAAATTCAAGCATCCTCTTGGTCTCAATAGGCGTTGTTGATTACGCTTACGAATGGTGGGAATTCGAAAAGAGCATAATGATGACGCGCCAGGAGATAATCGAGGAGTTCAAAGATACAGAAGGGAAACCCGAAGTAAAACAAGCGCTAAGACAGAGGCAGCGACGAATTGCAATGAGCAGAATGATGCAGGACGTGCCTAGTGCCGATGTAGTCTTGGTAAACCCCACACACTATGCGGTAGCGCTGAGATACGATATGAACAAAGATGCTGCTCCAAAAGTGGTAGCCAAAGGAATCAACCAAGTAGCTTTTCGAATACGCAGAGTTGCCGAGGAAAACGATGTTTTCGTGGTCGAAGATCCGACTTTGACTCAATCCATATATTGGGCCGTGGACATAGGGGAGATGATACCCGAAGAACTGTACGAAGCTGTTGCTCAAGTACTCGCTTATGTATACCACGTTTCCGGTAAACTAGACGCGGAGGGAATCTAATGCTTACCAGAGGAACCAACAGCATCATATCAGTATTTGTCCTTTTGATTGTAGCGATGATGGTCGTGCCCTTACCTCCGGTTGTGCTCGATGTGCTAATCGCCATAAACTTTAGCATGGCGATAGCAGTCCTGCTTCTGACTATGTACACCAAAGAGCCTCTTGACTTTTCGGTATTCCCTTCGCTGCTTCTAATTATGACTTTATTCCGTCTATCCCTAAACGTATCTTCTACACGCCTGATCCTTCTAAGACATAACGCAGGAAGCATCATCGAAGCATTTGGTCAATTCGTAGTAGGAGGCAACGAAGTAGTAGGTCTAATCATATTTGTTATACTCGTCATAATACAGTTCGTCGTAATCACCAAAGGAGCCGAAAGAGTAGCAGAAGTGGCGGCCAGATTCACACTCGACGCAATGCCTGGAAAACAGATGTCGATAGATGCCGATCTTAATTCAGGTTTGATAACCGAAGAAGATGCAAGGCACCGAAGAAGGGCTATCGAACAGGAGGCAGACTTCTACGGAGCAATGGACGGTGCTTCAAAGTTTGTCAAGGGAGACGCCATTGCAGGACTTATCATCACTGCAGTCAACCTATTGGGCGGGTTTGCAGTTGGTATGTTACAACATGGACTACCTGCGGCAGAGGCGTGGCATAAATACGCCCTCTTGACAGTAGGCGACGGTCTGGTTAGCCAATTGCCCGCCCTCATAATTTCCACGGCTACCGGCATCATTGTGACCAGAAGCGCTTCAAGGGAGAATCTGAGTGCCGATGTAATCGGACAAGTCTTTTCCGCACCCAAAGTGCTTTCAATAACAGGCGGAGCACTTCTAGCCCTTGCCTTGGTCCCAGGCTTTCCCAAAGTGTCCTTGATAATTCTCGGCATAATATGGCTGTTTCTAGGAAGAACAGTGGAAAACTCCAAACTTGTCACCGAAGCTAAGGAGAGGGAAGACGCGTACAAAAAGGAACTTGAGGAGCAAAAAAGTCCCGAGGCGGCCCTAAGTCTTATCAAGGTAGATCCTCTGGAAATAGAATTCGGTCTGGCGTTGCTTCCAATCGCAGACCCTTCGCAAGGCGGTGATCTCATAGACAGGATCGTCATGATCCGCAGGCAGCTCGCTTCTGAACTCGGCATACTTATCCCGGTAATAAGAGTAAGAGATAATTTCGCTGGTCTGGGACCAAATTCATATCGCATTAACTTGCGGGGTATTGAAATAGGCTATGGCGAAGTTTATCCAGACCGGGTCATGGCCTTAGGAGGCGCTCCGAGAGATCAACAACTGCAAGGCATTCCAGGCAAAGAGCCGGCGTTTGGACTTGACGTGGTGTGGATACCTAAGTCTCAAAGAGAAGAAGCGGAAGCGTTAGGATACACGGTGATAGAAGCTTCTGCGGTAATAGCTACCCATTTGACCGAGGTCTTGCGAAAAAACGCGCACCTGCTTCTGACAAGGCAAGAGACCCAACGACTCATAGAGCTAGTTAAATCCGAAGATGCCCCCTGCATAGAAGAGGCGATACCGAGCTTAGTATCTCTGGGTGATGTCCAAAAAGTGCTCCAAAATCTACTCAAGGAAGGAATACCCATCAGAGACCTAGTAACAATAATGGAGGGTATCGCAGACGCAGCTAGAGTCTCCAAGGACTCTGATTACCTGACTATGCGAGTCAGAGAGGATCTTTCAAAACTCATTACAGTAACCTTTGGTCTAGACAGAGGGCCGTTTCCAGTTGCGGTCTTGGGGCCTGATCTTGAGAAGGAAATCCTAGAATCAACCAGGAGAGGAGACAGAGGAGCATACGTTGCAATCTCGTCCGAAAGGCTCGCCAAAATAATGCAGGCAATACAAATAGGCATGAGTGAGATTGCACCCAAAGCACCCAAACCAGTTTTGCTTACATCTGCCTCGTGCCGTAGCCAGGTTTACGAGATCTCGTCGCGTGTTGTGCCAGAAATAGCAGTTGTAGCCTATGAAGAACTTGATGAAAGAGCCAATATCGAAGTAGCCAAGGTGATAACCATTGAACAATAGTGACCCTCCAGAAATCAAAAGACGTGATTTCAGGGCAGAAACTGCCTACCCTTTCTGGTTTAGGAAACTTGAGGAGATGAAGAATGGGACTGACCGCGGCGGCAAGTGGCGTCACTCTTATACGCTCAATCTCTCGGCCGGAGGAGCTCTCATTTTCACTGATGATGATGGCCTCAAGGAAGAAGATCTTGTTGAGTTTGAGTTGGTGGTTCCTGGAGGGCCAGTTTTTGGAATCGCAAGAGTCGTAAGGACGATCTTGGATGAGCGGCAACAAAAGCAGTGTGGGGTGATGTTTGTATCAATTGCCTCCAGAGACAAAGACAGAATAGCACAAATAGTTCTAAATGACGGACTGGAGAAACGCTACGATGAATTCAGGTGACAATGGTTCTAGAGATCTAGATACCCTATGGCGTAACTACAAAATGCTGAATGATAAAAATGCCAGGGACCAGCTCATAGTTCATTATGCCCCTCTTGTGAAGTACGTTGCGGGTAGAGTGGCAATGAATCTCCCCAAAAATGTAGACGAGGGAGACCTAATCGGCTATGGCAGTCTAGGACTTCTCGATGCAATGGATAGGTTTGACTTGCAGCGTGGCGTGAAATTTGAAACATACGCCATAGCCAGAATCAGAGGCGCAATGATAGATGGATTGCGTTCGATGGACTGGGTTCCCGTATCTGTTAGACAGAGGAATAAGGCTATTGAGGAAACAACAAGGAACCTAGAAAACCGACTTGGCAGGTCTGCGACAGATGATGAAATAGCCAATGAACTCAACATGTCCATAGAAGAGTACAATCAGCGTATACTAGACATGTCGTCATCGTCCATTTTGTCATTTGACGACATATGGGGAACACCATCGGACGGTGATAATTCATATCGTCCCGTAGAACTGAAAGATGAAAAGGCGCCTGATCCAATCGATGAAACAGAATGGACTCTTAAGAAGAAAGACCTTGCAATGGCTATTGACAGGCTTCCTGAGCGCGAAAAACTTGTGGTTTCGCTATACTACTATGAAGGACTGACAGTAAAGGAAATTGCCGAGATCCTAGGGGTTTCCCCTTCAAGGATCTCACAGCTTCACACAAAAGCTGTGGTTAGGCTTAGAGGTTCTCTTTCATCAGATGGATCTTTGCGCTAGTTACACGAGCGGGAGGATTCGGAAAATGAGTGGTGTTAATGGCGTAGATGTAGTAATTTCGGCAGACAAAATGGCCTGCTACATATGCATAAATGATCCGTGCGACTGCTCACTAGACGAAATCAAAGAGGTACTTTCGCACCACGGTGTAGTATTTGGCATCTCAGATTCAGCGATCCGAACGGCCCTGTCAGGCGAAAGAGGCAAGGTTTATCAAGTTGCTTGGGGAATCCCTGCGCATGGCAGTTTTTCACCTGCAGGATCGTCTGAGCCCCGACTAGTTTTTAGGTTCAGTCAATCAAATCACAAGCCCCCAGAAGAAATCGTAGTAGGTCCAAGTTTTGCCCACGATTGGTCCAGACTGTGCGCGCGTGGATTTGTACGCGCAGGAACATCTTTGGCATTCATTAGAAATCCAGAAGAATGCAGTTTTGGCATGGCTGTCACTGGAGAGAGACTCCCATATGTTGCAGGCAAACCCGTTTTCAAATGCGGACCCAACACTGCTTCATCTCCTGACGGTAAGTCTGTCTTGGCAACGAAATCGGGGATTCCATATCTGGAAAACAATATGCCATCTGTGCTTGATTCTATAAGAATAGTCGGAGACATAGGTCCTCTGACAGGCGATGTATCTTTTCCAGGAGACGTGATAGTTGTCGGTAACGTCCTTCAAGGTTTTCACATATCTACCTGGGGCCGTTTGACATTGAAAGGGAACCTGTCTGGTTCCGCGTCTTGCGCGAGCGATATTGTGGTCGAAGGAAGCATCAATGCTCCAAACGGCACAATAGAGAGCGGCGGAACAGTCCTGGCTCGTTTTTGTGAAAACTCGGTCATCCGCGCGCAAGGCGAAGTAATTGTATCAGAATACACGATGCACAGCGTTGTTGAAACGGAAAAGAGAGTGAGTCTGGGCGCCAAAAGAGGCCGTATCGTAGGGGGTATCATGAGGGCTAAGGAGGGAGTATCAACTCATTCCGTAGGCTCTGCAATGAACGTTGCGACAGTCGTTGAGGTAGGCGTAAGTCCTAAGATTCGCAGAGAATACGAAAGCATAAGAAAGGACATTGGAACTGTCAACGAGGAAATTCGACGAATTATGATAATTGACCCCGCAAGCGCGTCAGAATCTGAACATGTGAATCTTGACGCCCTCTATCTCAAAAGATTGCGCGCACTATTCGAAGATAAAAGAGAGGACCTTTTGACAAGGCTTGCTTCTATCGAAGAAGCAATGAGAAAATCCAGAAACGGATATTTCTATGCTCAAGAAGTGATGCCTGGAACAAAAGTGGTCCTAGGAATGGACGTTTACGAGTTCAACGAGGTTAAGCACGAAGTGAGTATCGGGGTGAATACTGATGAGACCTATTGATACCATAACAGGCATTCCGAAGTCTCCGGAAATAGCCAAAGTGGCAGATTCTACCCAGAAACAAGGGACCGTGCAATCCCAAATCCAACTAGTCTCTTTTGCCAAAGAGGTTTCTGAGAAAGCAGCAACCGTGTCACAGAGTTCGCAAGTGTCCGAAGCGAAAACGGACCCTGATTCCCGAAAAAAGAGAGGCACTGATGGGCGATCATTTTCTGGAACCACTGATGAAGAAAATGAGACTAACAGCGACGAGCCTAAATCACAGCATCCTAGTAAGGGAAAAATTCTGGACATACAGGGAGCATAGTTGCTCGCAATGTGTTATACTACCTGAGGTTAAATTTTAAGCACTCACGCCATCATAATGCCGTGGTGTTTGCCCAAAGGGCCCATTGGTGATGGCGGTGGATGAACCACGGAGGTGTATATTGTATTGTCAGTCGTATCCATGAAACAACTACTCGAAGCGGGCGTCCATTTTGGTCACCAAACGCGCCGCTGGAACCCAAAGATGAAACCATACATCTTTATTGAGCGAAATGGCATCTACATTATCGATCTTCAGAAAACCGTCCGCATGATAGAAGAAGCCTATGATTTTCTACGTGGCGTAGCTATGGATAACGGGCGAGTTCTCTTTGTAGGTACCAAGAAGCAAGCTCAAGAAGCTGTGGAAGGCGAGGCCAAGAGATGTGGCGAGTTCTACGTCAACCAACGCTGGTTAGGCGGTACACTCACAAACTTTGCCACTATCCGAAAGAGAATTGACAAACTCATTGAGTTAGAGGAGCAGCAGGAGCAGGGTTACTTCGAGACCCTTCCCAAAAAGGAAAAAGCTATCTTAGAAAGAGAAATGGAAAGGCTACAAAAGAACTTTAGCGGAATAAAGGGAATGCAACAACCGCCAGATGCCATATTTGTAGTCGACCCCAGAAAAGAGCGAATAGCAACACTCGAGGCAAGACGCCTAAGTATTCCAATAGTCGCAATAGTTGATACGAATTGCGATCCTGACGAAGTAGACTATGTAATACCAGGAAACGACGATGCAATTCGTTCAGTAAAACTCATAACGTCTAAAATGGCCGATGCCATATTAGAAGGCAAACAAGGAGTCCAGGTTCAGGAGGAATGAGATAGATGGCCGAAATAACGGTAGAAATGATAAAAGAACTAAGGAGCAGAACAGGCGCAGGTATGATGGACTGCAAGAGGGCCCTTGAAGATACTGATGGTAACGTCGACAAAGCTGTCGATGTCCTGAGAAAAAAAGGTCTGGCTCTTGCTGCGAAGAAAGCAGGTAGGAGCGCCAAAGAAGGCATGATCACTTCTTACATCCATCACAATCACAGAGTTGGCGTACTGCTTGAACTCAATTGCGAAACCGACTTCGTGGCTCGAACCGATCAGTTCGAGGAACTCGCCAAAGACATTGCAATGCATATTGCCATGGCAAATCCACAGTATGTGTCAAAAGCTGACGTGCCTCAAGAGGTTGTCGACCATGAATCGTCAATCGAAAGAGAGAAGGCCCTGGCAGAAGGCAAGCCTGAACAGATTGTCGACAGAGTTGTGGAGGGTAGAATCTCCAAACTCTATGAGAGCATCTGTCTATTGGAACAACCATTTATCAAAGACAACTCGAAGACCGTCGCAGATCTAATCAACGAAGCTATCGCGTTGTTAGGAGAAAACATTGTTGTAGGACGCTTTGCACGCTTCGAAGTAGGAGGACAGTAAAAGCTGTGACAACCGACTGTACTTCTGATACGGATCATGCTGTGAAGAAGCCGAAATACAAAAGAGTTGTGTTGAAGCTGTCTGGCGAGTCCTTTGCGGGCGGCTCAGGCTTTGGCATAGATCTTAATGTCGTCAACTCAATGGCTCGTCAGATAAAAGACGTGTTTCAGAAACAAGTTGAAATGGCTGTCGTAGTGGGTGGGGGCAATTTTTGGCGCGGAACTCGAGGCGAGCAAGAAGGAATGGACCGCGCCACATCGGACTATATGGGTATGCTCGCGACAGTCCTAAACTGTATGGCGCTTCAGGACAGGCTCGAGATACTCGGACTAGAAACCAGGCTCATGACGGCAATAGATATGAGGGAAGTCGCGGAGCCGTATATAAGGCGAAAGGCAATTCACCACCTTAAGATGGGTAGAATTGTGATCTTTGGAGCTGGCACTGGCAACCCGTACTTTTCCACCGATACCACCGCGGCTCTGCGCGCTGCTGAAATTGGAGCAGAAGCCATACTGATGGGCAAACGTGGAACGGATGGGGTCTACGATTCAGATCCTAACCTGAATCCTAGCGCTAAGAAGTTCGACCAGTTAGACTACCTGGATGTCATTAATTTAGGTCTCAAGGTAATGGATGCTACAGCGACTACCCTTTGCATGGATAACTGTATACCACTTGTAGTTTTTGACATGGATGTTTATGGTAATATTGAGAAAGCGGTGATGGGGGAGAAAGTCGGAACGATTGTAGGGAGGGAATAGTGTGAACGAGAAAACCCTGATGACTCAAACAGAAGACAGGATGAAGAACGTAGTCGAGGCATACAAGAGAGACCTTGCTTCCATGAGAGCCGGTCGGGCAACACCCTTGCTGTTGGACAAGGTAGTTGTGGACTATTATGGGGTTCCTACGCCAATAAACCAGGTAGCTTCTATTGGGATAACCCCTCCGAGAACCCTTGTAATACAACCGTGGGATAAAAAGCTCCTCAGCAGCATAGAAAAAGCCATACAGAAGACCGATCTAGGTGCCATGCCAAGTAACGATGGTAATGTTGTAAGGCTGACCATTCCTCCACTTTCAGGAGAAAGACGGCAAGATCTCATAAAATCCCTGAAGAAGGATTGCGAAATGCAAAAAGTTATGATCAGGAACCTTAGGCGTGAAGCAATTGAGCAAGTGAAGGAAGCTGAAAAAGCAAAAGAGATCTCGGAAGACGAATCAAGACGCATTCAGGACAAGATCCAGAAGCTTACTGACAAGTATACCGAAATGATCGACAGCATCACGTCAGCAAAGGAAGAAGAGGTAATGGAAGTGTGAGGACTTCAGAAGAGGACCTTTGGCTTTCTAGGGCGCTTGACGGAAAGGTACCGAGCCATATAGGGATCGTTATGGACGGTAATGGTCGTTGGGCTCTAAGAAGAGGCCTCAAAAGGACAGAGGGGCACAAAGCGGGCGTTGAGAGCATACGCAGGTGTCTTCCTGCTTTTCGTGAGCTAGGCGTTGGATACTGCACCTTGTTTGTCTTTTCTACGGAAAATTGGAAACGTCCTGCGGATGAGGTAACCTTTCTGTTCAATCTGGTTGTGGATTACACCTTCAAGTACAAACATGAGCTCTTAGAAAATGACGTGAGAGTAATACCTATAGGTAGGTGGCAAGAACTGCCCGGACCTGTGGTAAATGCTCTAAGTGACGTTGCAAGGCATACTGAAAACTGTAAATCCATGAATCTTTATCTCGCTATTAACTACGGCGGAAGACAGGAAATACTGGACGCCGCGCTCAAATTGGTAAGTGAGTTTCTTACAGGCGCCAGGGAAGATCTTACAACTGTTTCGGAAGAGTATTTCTCGACCCTGCTTTATGCTCGAGACATACCCGACCCCGAGCTGATTATTCGCACATCTGGCGAGAAAAGGCTCTCCAACTTTTTGCTGTGGCAGTCGGCATATTCTGAGCTAGTTTTTACTGATGTTCTGTGGCCAGATTTTGGACCAGTAGACATCTATAAGTGTGTAGCGGAATTTGCTCAGCGCGAACGCAGATTTGGCGATGTCACATATAAAGAGGATGATGATGGGTGCTAAAGCAAAGGATCGCATCAGCTCTTGTCCTAGGCACCATCGCAATTCTGGCTTTTTACTTGGGTGGAATTCCTTTTGGGTTACTATTGACAATACTCTCATTTCTGTCAGCCAACGAATATAGAAATCTCCTGAGTAATGCCCAATTGGATTTGCATCGCGTATTTGTCCCTCTATGTACGCTAGTGGCTTTGACGGGACTAGGTCAGCAACCGCAGTGCCTGTTTGTCTCGTTGCTAATCGGTACCCTTCTTATTTTGTCTCTGTCTTCAATACAAAAAAACGTATCTGCTGCCGCCTTCGGCGTTCTGGGGACTGTTTACATAGGTGGTTTTTGGGGAGTTTTGGGTCTCCTAAGAACCAGTGCAGATGGCAGTCAATGGGCTTTCCTTGTGTTGTTTGCGACTTGGGCCACTGATATTGCCGCCTTTTTTGGCGGCAAAGCATGGGGTAAGCACAAGCTAGCGCCAAACATTAGCCCAGGCAAAACTTGGGAGGGGACCGCTTCCGGAGTTGCTGCAAGCGCGCTTGTGTCAGTCTTGTGGAGCAGTTATTTGAGCCTGCCACTTCTCTTATGCGCGTGCATCGGCCTTTGCCTTGGTGTAATGGCCGTCACTGGCGATCTTGTTGAATCTAGTTTGAAACGCTACTGCAACACCAAAGACTCGGGGAATCTGATCCCCGGGCATGGGGGAATCTTGGATAGGTTCGACAGTCTGCTATTTACGAGTACTGGAGGTTTCTTACTGAAGGAACTGGTGCGCATCTTCATGTGATCTACAAAATGCGAAAAGGACTGTTGCGCTTCATGACAAAAAAGAGGATTCTTGTTGCGATGGTCTTTCTAATAGCAGTTTTTCTATTCTTGAAGTACATAATGCCATACGTGGCCCCGTTCGCCTTAGGCGCTTTCCTAGCTTTTCTCTTAGACCCAATGGTTACGTTCTTGGAGAAGCGCCTGAAAATGGGAAGGGGGTGGGCCGCGGTATTATCTATGGTGATCTTCAGCTTGGTAGTTGGCACAATAGTTGTATTTAGCTTCACGAGCCTAAGCACAGAGTTAGCAGATTTGTATCAACGGTTGCCTGAATACTACACCCAGTTTATGGAGGTTCTGCAAGAGACTCTTGAGACCACAGGTGAACTATCACAGGATCTGCCCGAACCTTTGGCCAAAGCTGTTCAAAGTCTATGGAACAGCTTGTACGATACCCTTTACGGTGTGGTCATGGGTGCTGGAGCACTCGTGAAGTCAGTCCCGGGCTTTTCTATATCGGCTGTCTTCGCAATAATAAGTACTTACTTGATCATAAAAGACAAAAACGAGATCTACGAATCTCTAGGGCGCGCCCTACCTAGCGAGATGTATGGCACTTTTGTTACAACTGGAAACACCATTTTGTCGAATGTCTCGCGGGTAATACGAGTGGAAATCCTGCTAATTATACTAACTATGGTTGTAAACATAATGGGTCTCAGGGTTATCGGGGTGAGATACGCGGTAGGTCTGGGCATTATCTTGGCAGTTCTAGACGTTGTCCCGATCATAGGTCCTGGCCTTATTTATCTACCGTGGATAGCATATCACTTAATCTGGGGTCGTTTATCTTTGGCAGTGTACCTTATCGTCTTATATGGCGGGGTGTCCTTTTTGAGACAAGTAGCAAGGACAAACATGATCGGGAAAGAAACGGGTCTACATCCGTTAGCTGCTTTGGTTTCCTTGTATATTGGCTTTCGTCTTTTTGGAGCCATAGGGGTTGTCTACGGCCCCCTCGTGGCTGTGCTTCTGGCAAGTTTTCTCTCGCATGAGGCTATACCTAACGAAGGTGGTAGTGAGGGTTGAAAAAGGTATCCGTTCTAGGTTCTACAGGATCCGTGGGGCTACAGACTCTAGATGTGATCGCAGACAGCGCGGATTTTCAAGTGATAGGGCTCGCAGCCCACAGCAACTGGGAACTCCTTCTTAGGCAAGCCAAAGCCTTCGGAGCAAAAGTTGTTGGCTTATTTGATGAAAAAGCAGCGTATCTCGCAAAAAGCGAAAAAGGATCCCTTGGCCTCAAAGACCTTGAAGTAGTCACTGGTTCAGAAGGCTTGTGCCGCATTGCCTCATTGCCTGAATGCGATTTAGTAGTTCATGCTATCCCTGGCTTCAGGGGTGTAAAACCACTGTTGAGTTCGCTTGAAAGCGGCAAACGGGTGGCTCTGTCTGGGAAGGAAGCACTTGTCTCGGCAGGCGAGATCGTTCAGACGTTTCTTCTTTCTGACCCAAACGCTGTCATACCAGTTGATTCTGAGCATTCAGCTATTTTCCAGTGTCTTTTGGGAGAAGACAGATCGAGCATAGAAAACCTCATTCTTACAGCTTCGGGAGGCGCTCTAAGGGACCTCAGTTGCGAAGAACTGCATCAGATTAGACCTTCGGATGCGCTTAAGCACCCAACTTGGCAGATGGGTCCGAAAGTCACTGTGGACTCTGCAACTCTATTCAACAAAACGCTGGAGGTTATGGAAGCACATTACCTCTTCAATATGCCGTACGACAGTATTAAAGTAGTCATTCACAGAGAAAGTATCATACATTCTATGGTATCCTTTAGAGACGGCAGCACGAAAGCACAATTAGCAAACCCTGATATGCGTCTTCCAATTGCTTTTGCTCTCAATTTTCCGGAGAGGAAGAAAGGCCTTGTGGAAACGATAAACCCGGTTCTTGGTACCCTTACTTTTGAAGAACCGGACGTCAAACGATTCCCCTGCCTTGGTCTGGGATATGAGGCTGGTCGAATGGGCGGTACGGCGCCCTGCGTGTTGTCTATCGCCGACGAGATCGTCGTCAAGACGTTCTTGGCCGGCAGACTGCCTTTTACTGAGATGTATAATGTACTAAGAACGGTTTTGGAGCGATATGAGCCTAGAAGAGCTGATTCTCTTGAATCCTTGGAATGCGCAGCTGTATGGGCAGAATCCGAAGCTAGAAAGACCATTGAATCTAGTATGAGAAGGTGAAGATTTGCTGCAGACTATCATAGCCGTTATATGCCTAGGAATCTTAATAGTCCTACACGAACTCGGGCATTTTCTGGCAGCCAGGAAATTCGGAGTGTACATTCATGAGTTTAGCGTAGGTTTCGGACCTAAGCTTTTCTCTAGAAAAGGGGATGAAACCGAAGTCTCCCTGAGATTGGTTCCTTTAGGGGGGTACGTACGGTTCGCAGGTGAAGAGGGTATTGAACCTGACGAAGATATAGACATTCCAGAAGAAAGGCTACTCACGTCTCTGCCGCCTGCAAAGCGAGCGCTAGTCATGCTAGCTGGCCCTCTAATGAATCTTGTGGTTGCAATGGTGGCCTTTTTTCTAGTTCTCTCTTTCGTAGGAATTGCCAAACCTACTACTCAAATTGCGGAAGTAGTAGCCGGATACCCCGCTTATGAAGCCGGTATACAACCTGGAGACAGAATCATCAGGGTAGAAGACGCGGAAATATCCGAATGGGGAGATATGGTTGCTCTGGTTCAAAAAAGGACTGGTGTCCCCACAACCATCGTGGTAGAAAGAGAAGGCAATATCCTGAGTTTTACTCTGACTCCCATTGATGTGTCGGGAACAGGTATTATAGGAGTAAAAGCCGAGGTAACTACTGTCCGTTTCGGAGTTTTCAGGGGTATTAAGGAAGCGTTTCTGGAAACCATCTTCGTCTCTGTAGCTTGGATTGCGACCGTTGCAGGCATGATCGGCGGTGCAATTGCTCCAGAGCTAACAGGACCAGTAGGTATTAGCCAGATTCTAGGCGAGGCCGCCCGACAAGGGATAGGACAGCTCCTCTACGTTCTGGGGTTTCTTTCTGCGAATTTTGCGCTGATCAATCTCTTGCCCATACCCTCCCTCGATGGAAGCCGCCTTCTGTTTGTGGCTGTCGAAGGCATTCGTGGGAAACCAATTGACCCTGCGAAGGAGAATATCATTCACTTTATAGGGTTTTTCCTGCTCATGGTCTTGTTCATTGTAATCACATACAAAGATATCTTACTGCTAGTTGGATAAAGTACTTTTGGTATAGCAACAAATACTAGATAGGATGATACCATGTCGAGTTACTCATACTTGTTTCAAAGAAGAAAGAGCAAACCCGTTAGATGCGGTGATTTGACAATTGGCGGAAGCGCTGACGTTTCCATTCAAACCATGGCGAAAACTGATACACGCGACGTAAAAGCAACGGTAAACGAGATTCAAGAAGCGACGTCACAAGGGGCCGATATTGTCCGGGTGGCAGTAGTAGACGAACAGGCTGCTCAAGCAATAAAGGCTATCAAGAGACAAGTATCGTGCCCAATCGTAGCAGACATTCACTTCGACTACAGACTGGCCATTTCAGCTCTTGAATCAGGAGCTGACAAAGTCAGAATCAACCCAGGCAATATCGGTGGGAAAGATAAGCTACTAGAGGTGGCAAAAAGAGCTCAATCGGTAGGGGCAGCCATCAGACTAGGAGTGAATTCAGGATCCCTCGAAAGAGACATCTTGGAGGCCTACGGTTCCTCATGTGCCGAAGCGATGGTCGAAAGCGCTAGACGTCATGTCTCTTTTCTCGAGGAAAACAACATAGAAGCAGCGGTTATTTCGCTCAAGTCATCTAGCGTAAAAGAAACGATTAGAGCCTACAGCATGATGGCTTCCCATACTGACTGGCCGTTCCACATTGGAGTTACGGAAACCGGCCCCGGGTATCTGGGCGTAGCCAAGTCGGCAGCAGGAATCGGTACATTGCTTTCACTAGGGCTTGGGGACACGGTCAGGGTTTCTCTTACAGGACCTGCTTCGCAAGAAGTAGTGATCGCAAAGACAATTCTGCAGTCTCTGGATCTCGGCAGCTTCGGCCCTGATATTATATCTTGCCCTACATGTGGTCGCACCGAAGTAGATATCATACACATCGCTGAAGCAGTCGCAGAGGGACTCAAAGACATCAAGACACCTATCAAAGTTGCAATAATGGGGTGTCCGGTTAACGGACCGGGGGAAGCAAGAGAAGCAGACATTGGAGTTGCATGTGCAAGAGAAGGAGGAATCTTGTTCTCCTATGGTAAGCCTATTGGTAGAGTTTCTACAAACGAGATCGTGGATACTCTTTTGAAACTAGCAAGCATATACCCAAACTTTCCGGAGGGAGCAAATTGAGCCGCACGGTAGTGAAGCCGTCTTCTTCCAATTTCACTTTGGAACAGATGGCACGAACTCTAAACCTTGATGTAGATGCAGTTGTAGCAGCCCTCAAGGTATCTTCGATAACTGTCGACACAAAAAACGCAGCGTGGTGTATTTTCGTCGAGATCCCTGACACTGAGTCATGGACCAAGAACGCCTCCAAAATCACAACAGATGAATTTGAGGTGTGCCTGTCGACTATAGGACAAGGCATAAGGAACTGCGTGCCAACGCTGTCTACAGTATCTTGGGAGTTCTCGGAGGAATATGAAAAGTATTTCTCTAAGGAATCTCTCAGACTGGGTAACGGAAGTACCGCAGGTAGCAAGCCGAAGCAAAATGGCGTATTGATAGGAAAACCAATCCATACCGAACCTGTGCCCATAAAAGACATAACTGGCGGAGAAAAAGGAACTGTAACAATACTGGGGTTGGTCGTAGACGTTGTATGGAAGCAGACTCAGTCCGGCGATTTCTGTGGCATTGTGGTACTCACCGATAACGTTGACTCAATAAGCATGAGGATCTTTCCAGGACAAGAGAAGGTCCATGAGCTTAGAGAAGGCATCTGGGTACTAGCCCGGGGCAGGATCAGGATAGACCGTATGGATTCAGAACCAACGCTCATCTGTAATGATCTCTGCGTTGCCCAACCCAAAGTACGGCAGGACGAATCCGATGGCAAGCGGGTAGAACTCCACCTACATACAAAAATGTCGGCTCTTGATTCTGTCTTAGATCTGGATAAGGCCATTTCCACAGTAGCTCGCTGGGGACATCCTGCAATTGCTATTACAGACCACGGAGTTGTTCAGGCTTTCCCCGACGCATACCGGTTGGGAGCTAAGTATGGCATCAAAATAGTCCTTGGCGTAGAAGGCTATCTAGTTGAAGAAAATGCAAAAGACCAGGCCTTCCACATAATTCTTCTGGCCCGAAACAAAAAAGGCCTGAGGAATCTGTACGAGATTGTCACACTATCGCACCTTGAGCATTTCTACAGGACTCCTAGAATACCCAGACAATGCCTTGCTGACAGACGGGAAGGCTTGCTGGTAGGTTCTGCATGTGAAGCGGGTGAGCTATACAGAGCAATCGTTGCAGACAAATCCGATGACGAGCTAGAGAAGATCGCTAAATTCTACGACTATCTCGAGATCCAGCCTCTGGACAACAATGCTTTCTTAGTAGATACAGGCGACGTCTCTGACAGGCAATCACTTATAGATATTAACAAGAGAATCTATGAGCTAAGCAAGAAGCTTGGCAAACCATGCGTTGCAACTGGGGACGTGCACTTTGTTGAGCCGGAAGACGAAATATACAGAACCCTGCTGCTTGCGGGCAAGGGGATGAACGAGAACGGTGAGCGGCCCAGCCCTTTGTACCTCAGAACTACTAACGAACTATTGGACGAATTCTCTAGTTATCTAGGAAACGACGCAGCCAGGGAAGTAGTGATTGAAAGCCCCCAGTTTATCGCAGGTCTAGTGGAGGATCTACCGCCAATTCCAGAGGGGTTCTTTTACCCAACCCTTGAAGACTCGGATCAAGTGTTGATGGACCTTACTCGACAAGGAGCGCAGCGCATCTACGGGGAAAAACTGCCCGAAATCGTTGAGCAAAGAGTCAACAAGGAGCTTTCGGCCATCATTGACAACGGCTTCTCTTCTTTATACCTAATAGCAGTGAAAATGGTAGAAAAGTCCAAGTCAGACGGGTACCTAGTTGGATCTCGAGGTTCTGTAGGGTCATCCCTAGTTGCGAGGCTAGCGGGTATTACTGAAGTCAACCCATTGCCTCCCCACTACGTGTGCCCCAAATGTTGTTTCAGCGAGTTTGTCAGCGACACCGCATTTCACTCAGGATTTGATCTTCCACCTGCAAAGTGCCCCAAATGCGGTGCAGAACTTGCGAAAGATGGGCAAAACATTCCTTTCGAGACGTTCATGGGTTTTAAGGGCGAAAAGGTACCTGATATTGACTTGAATTTCTCTGGCGAAGAGCAAGCGGAGATATTCAAATTCGCATCTAAACTGCTAGGCAAAAAGAATGTATACAGAGCCGGGACTATTGGTACCATTGGCACCAAGACCGCATTTGGATTTGTCAAGCACTATGGCGAAAGTACAGGCAGAGTATTCAGAAGGGCTGAGGAATTGAGGCTGTCTAAAGGCATAGAGGGAGTAAAAAGGACCACAGGCCAACATCCCGGAGGGATCATGGTAATACCTCAAGGAATGGAAGTGCTCGATTTTACACCACTTCAATACCCTGCTGATGATCGAAAGTCTGGTTCCATAACAACACACTTTGACTACAGCGCTATTTCAGGGCATCTTGTGAAACTAGATATTCTTGGGCACGACGATCCTACTGTACTCAAGATTCTGCACGAGCTTACGGGCCTAGATCCCATTTCAATACCAATGGACGATCCTGAGACGCTGAGGCTTTTTTCTGGAGAAGATCCAGATGCGGTATTGGGGATTCCTGAATTCGGTACCAGATTTGTAAGAAACATGTTGTTAGAAACAAAACCCAAGTGCTTCGCAGACCTAGTGAGGATTTCGGGCCTTTCCCATGGAACCGACGTCTGGGCAAATAACGCACGCGAGCTGATTCGCGAGAACCTGGCTACCCTTGATCAAGTTATTGCAACCCGGGAGGACATATTCTTGTACCTTATGGAACTTGGGTTGGAGTCTTCTCTAGCATTCAGCATAGCCGAGAAGGTAAGAAAAGGCATGCCCTTGTCAGATGAAGATATTTCCATGATGAAATCTGTATCAGTGCCAGACTGGTATATTGATTCGTGCAAAAAGATCACCTACCTATTTCCAAAAGCACATGCGGTGGCTTACGTTACGAACTCATTCAGGATAGCCTACTACAAAGTCCATTACCCACTGGCTTTCTATTCAACTTACTTCTCTTTTGCCGGATCTTCTCTAACTACTGACTATATGTACCAAGAACAAACACAATGGAGAGAATACATCCAAAAAGTAGGTGCTAATTCTTCAGCAACAGCGAGGGAACAAGACATTGCTAGTGCTCTCGAACTTGCCATAGAGATGTCCGAAAAAGGTTTTCGTTTCGGGCGGTGCGATCTCTATGTTTCTGAGGTATCAAGATATGTGCCTAAAGGATGTGAACTCATTCCTCCTTTTACAGCTATCCCAGGGATTGGCAATCAGGCTGCCTCATCTATCGTGAAGTCAAGGGAAGAAGGGGCTTTTGAATCCATAGAGGACTTCAGGAAGCGGACCGGAATTGGCAAAAGAGTGTGCGAAGCAATGAAGGACCATGGGCTACTCTTGGACCTACCCGAAACTGCTCAGCTACCGTTGTTTCAATGATCATTCAGGAAGTACCGCTTGAGGTCTAATCGCTATCTTTGCGACAGGAGTATATATGAACCTCAAGACGTAGGAATAGATGAAAACTTCTATTGCCCCTGATATTAGTCGTGGAGGCATGATTATACTGTAGCTTATCCCGTACAGATGATGGAGAAAATAGGGAGTAAGACCACATGATACAAGCGCAATGCCTGAAAACGCCGCCGCAAAGAGATGGAGAAACGGGAGACTAGTCATTTGTCTATCTCGATTAAGCAATCTCACCACAACACCAGGGATAGCACCCATAAGAGCAGACGTGAGTGTAAAATGTGGCATATATCCCGGTCCCATAGGGCTCAGAATAAAGCCAATAATATCGGCGAGCGCCCCTGAAATCGCCCCGTACAACGGGCCCAGCAGTATACCCGCCATAATGTTTGGCAAAGCACCGAAACCAATGCGAATCGCCTCAACGCCCCCGATGACCAGTCTAAAGGATGCAAACCTGGTTAGAATCACAGATAAAGCTATTAGCAGTCCGGTGACCACAAGAGAACGCGTACGTGACATGAATGTACTCCTCCCATTTCGGTATTCCTCAAGAATGATATCCTCGACACCCGCTATTAGCAATGGTATGCATTGACATATTTTCGACATGCCGGGTCGACATACGGTCCGAGCCTGACGAGCTAAGGTGCCTTCACACAACAACTTGCAATCACTCTACTGCGAGTGTTAGAATCAAGTTGGCAAAGGCATCAGTAAGGAAATACACCCTGCTGTGTGCGTGAATCACGGTGAAGCTTGAGCCCAACACCGTGAATAAGGGAGCCTCGACTCTGACAGGCGGAGCGCATGTCGCGTCAAGCGGAAGCGCAGATGTCTTCAGGAGGGCACCCACCTGCTGAGGGCAGGTTCATGCCTTCCGGGTTCACGGCATGGCGGGGTCTAGTGTGTCTAGACATCAGAGACCAAGGCCCCTTATGATGCCCACTGCAAACAGCAATGTTTTCGTGCCGAAGTGGTGGAATAGGCAGACACGCGGTGTTCAGGGCGCCGTAGGCTTACGCCTGTGTGGGTTCAAATCCCACCTTCGGCACCATTTTTATTGTCTGCGCTAAAAGTCTCTTCGGTGAACAGACTGAACCCGTAGTTTGCAAGCAGCGCCGCAAACACTCCGTCGCCTTGGACAAGATTTCTCCTAAAGGTGCCGTCATATACCAATCCTATCCCACATGCAGGACTTCTGGACTTCAGGATCGCGGTAGTGCAGCCTGTCTGCAGACCTATAAGCAAGCCCCGAAAGGAACCTCCCCGATACTTCTCGGTTACATCATCACCGCCTATGCTATAAACTCTGCCTTTTCCCCGAAGTACATAAAGACCGTTGCCACCTATAATCTCTGCCGCAGGACGTGGGATTGCCAAGCCCCCTAAGACCTCAGGGCACACAGGTACTGCCTGACCGCAGCTTATCAGCCCACGAATAGCAGGATATTTGTCCACATCTTCTGCCGAACCGTCATAGCGGCACTTATTTCCGCACAAGCAAGATGACACAAGAAACAATTCATCGCCTCCTTCAAGTATGGTATAACATCTTAGGAGGTAGAGGCATATGGCAAAACGAAAATTTGATTCAATGTCTGTCATCGCAGTTTCATTTCTTCTTGTTCTTGTCTTTGAGATCGTAGTCTCCTCGTTTGGCACTTACGGGATTTGTTACGCTGCTCCCGAACCACCTCAGATAGAGGCAGAAAGCTATCTTCTAGCAGATTTTAAAACGGGACGCGTATTGATGGCACACAATACTCAAACACAACAGATACCGGCAAGCCTAACCAAGATTATGACTTTGTTCATAGCCTTTGACGAAATATCCCATGGCAATCTTTCTCTAGAAGACGAAATACAAATATCGGAGAACGCATGGAGAACCGAAGGCTCAAAGATGTTTGTGCTCGTAGGCACGAAAGTGAGACTTGAAGACCTCATCAAAGGAATTACTGTAGCATCAGGCAACGATGCATGTGTGGCGCTCGCCGAACACATTTCGGGGAGCGTTTCCTCATTTGTAGACCGAATGAACCAGCAGGCTCAGATTCTAGGGCTAACAAATACCCATTTTGTTGACCCGCATGGTCTGTCGGAAGAAAACACGGTAACTGCTGAAGATATCTTCACCCTTGTGAGGGAGTACGCGACCAGGTATCCTGACTACCTGAGATACCACTCACTGAAGGAGTTTACATATACGCCGCCAGGCGAGCACCCTATAACTCAGTACAACAGGAATGCACTTCTTTCATCATATGACGGGGTCTATGGTCTGAAGACTGGCTACACTTCAAAAGCGGGGTACAATATCGTGGTCCTTGCCGACAGAGGAGGTTTTTCTACAATAGCTATCCTCCTAGGTAGCGCTAAAGGCAAAGCTATCAGTGAAGGTGAGAAGCAGAGAAATCTCTACGCTTCCTACATGCTAGACTACGCCTATGACAATTTCGCGTATGTTGAGCTATCTGAGCCAAATGCAAACCTCGGGCGCGCAAGAGTCTGGAAAGGCAAAGGAAAATGGGCAGACGCAATTGCCCCAAGTGGGCTAGGAGCTACGGTCGAGAAAGAAAACAAAGACGGTGTAACGTATGAATTGGTGTTTGAAGACAACCTGCAGGCGCCTCTCGAGCAAGGCTCAAAAATCGGCGAAGCAATATTTAAGTGCAATGGTGAAGAGATAGGAAGAATGGATATCGTCTCAAAAGAAAGTGTTGACAAGGGCAATATATTTAGAGTTATATGGGATTCGATAGCGCGAGTTTTTTCTAGAAGCGTTAGCAGATCTTAGTTTAGTCTTCCTCTGGAGGCAAAAAGCATGGAAACCGCAGTAGTTGCTCTAGGCGGAAACGCCATATTGCAGAAGGGTGACAAGGGAACAGCAGAAGATCAAAGAAGGAACGTAGAAAAAACTGCCGAGCAGCTTGTTAGACTTGTTGAGAAAGGGTACCGATTGGTCATAACCCATGGCAATGGACCGCAAGTAGGAAACATCCTTATACAAAATGAAGCGGCCCGAGATGAAGTCCCCGAGATGCCAATGGATATCTGTGGTGCTCAGAGCCAGGGTATGATCGGATACATGCTTCAGATGTACATGCACAACAGCCTCAAGCGTCGAGATCTCGATGTGCCTGTTGCCACAATTGTAACTCAGACTCTCGTAGACACAGCAGATCCTGCGTTCGCCAATCCTACCAAACCAGTTGGACCATTCTGCACACAAGAGTGGGCCGAAGAACGTATGAAGACCCACAGCGAGAAATGGGTAGAAGACTCGGGACGCGGATGGCGACGAGTAGTACCATCTCCAGATCCAATATCCATAGTAGAACTACCGTCAATCAAGTCTCTTGTAGACAAGGGCCACATCGTCATCTGCACAGGAGGCGGTGGAATTCCTGTCGTCAGAGACCACAATGGGCTTTTGCAAGGCGTGGAAGCGGTTATTGACAAGGATCTCGGAGCGGAAAGACTAGCGACACTAGTCGGCGCTGACAATCTCATAATCCTTACCGACGTAAACGGCGCCGCTCTCAACTACAAGACACCTGATGGCAGAGTCTGGCTAGGCGAAACAACATTACAGGAGATTAGCGAGTTTCTTGATCAAGGACATTTCCTCTCAGGAAGTATGGCTCCTAAAGTTCGGGCAATAATCCGCTTTATTCGCAACGGCGGAAAACTAGCGGTCATCGCCTCTCTTGACAAAGTCGAAGAAGCGATGGAAGGGAAGACGGGAACCAGACTCAGAGGCTACGTAAATAACGCTTAGATCTGATGATAAGGCAGGGCCCTTACATGAAGCGCCCTGCCTTCAGTACATTAGATCTATCGCTTCATACCATCGATTCAATTACGTCTTCACGACATCCCGGCAGAAGATCAATTGGGGGAATCTCACCTAGGACATAGCACCCCGGTGCGAGCCGCATAGACGCGCGCGCGGCTGATACCATCACTTGCGCTGTGGCAGACGGATTGCTAATCTTCATGTTCAGCTCCAGCAACTGGTTATGGCTAGAGCCTGAACTTCCTACCCTCTCCAAGTGTACCCCATGCGCCATTACTCTGACCTTATTCACATCGTCTACTTTGGTCACCCTTGTAGAATCATTTACGAAATACGGATCCTCTTTTATACGCTTAGAAATCTCTTCAAAATCAAAGCCTTCCTCGACTTCAACGTAGACGTCTCGGAAATGCTGTCCATAGCCTGTAGGGAGAGTGAACGAGACTCCGTCGAGTACACCTGGAACTGCCCTTGCAGCAACACTGTGCCCCATGCTCATCCCGGGTCCGAAATTAGTGTAAGTTATGCCGTGAGGAGCAATGGCCTGAAACAATATCCGAACAATCGAGTCGGTACCAGGATCCCATCCTGATCCAATTACAGAAACTCTACCGTGTTGTACTGCAACACTAGCTAGTTTCTCCCTCAAAGAGAGCATAGACTCGCCATGAATATCATAACCGTCGACGGTATTGATACCCCTTTCCAGGTATGATGGGGCAACGTCTGGAATCAACCGAGATGGGATCGTAAGTATTGCAACATCTATGTCGCCCTCCAACTCGTCGACATCCTTGACTACAGGAACAGCAGACGCCTTCACATCATAGATCTCAACTACTCCCGCGAGTTCCATATCTGGGGCCTGGTTAACACAATCTACGGCTTCTCTGCCTACATTGCCGAATCCTACTACACACACCCTAATTTTGTCCATGCTAAAAGACCTCCGATTGGTTACTTGTAGTTCACATTCCAAATTGTAATATGTGTTGTGCGAAAAACCAAACACACAGCATCAATACTTCGACAACACGTATCAGGGTTCCTCTAGAATTCGACAATGAAGGAAAAACTGTCACAAGAGAGAACCATATAACATGACCGGCTGTGTATGAGTCAAGGAAGCCTCACCGAGAACTGGCAAGACCAGCGAAAGGAGCCGATCTTGTTGATTGATTTTTTCATGAAACCATGGGTAGGTCCTGTACTAGGAGCATTAGGTCTGGTATTGGCCATTCTGAACCGTTCTGGGGTCATCAGTACCAAAATAGGCGACACTCTGCTAATTCTAGCGGTCGCGTCGGCCGTTGGTTCATACTTTACCCACAAAGAAACCTAACTCTCATTTGAGGCCAAAAATGCCCGAATCGTCAAAAGATATTTGTATTTCGGGGGTCAAATCGAGTTCCTTCAGTTTTTGGTAGAATGTAGTTCTACCGATCTTTAGGATCTTCATAGCCTTAGTGTGGTTTCCGCCGCAATATCGTATGGCCTGGAGTATTGCGTTCCTTTCCGCATCTTTCCTAGCTTCTTCTAAGGTAATAGGGAAGACCGTAGGAATTTCCAAGATGCCTGAAGAATCATCGGCTTGAATTCCCGGAGGCATGTATCTAAGGTCAATGATACCATCATCTGTCAGTACCGCCGCCCGTTCCAGCACATTCTCAAGTTCTCTAACGTTGCCAGGCCACGGGTATGAAAGCAATGCAGAAAGACAATCTTCAGTGATTCTCAAACGCTTGTCATACATTGCTGAGTACGTCTGAAGGAAGGTCTCTACAAGTTCTATTATGTCTTCTGTACGCTCCCTCAGCGGGGGAATCTCCACTGAAAATACGTCGAGCCGATAGTAGAGATCTTCTCTGAAACGTCCTGAGTCTACTAGCTCAGACAGGTTCTGGTTGGTAGCGGCAATGATCCGAACATCAACCTTGTTATGCGAATGAGAGCCTAGTGGTTGCACTGTACCTTCTTCGATGACATGCAGAAGCTTGGCCTGACAAGACAAATCTAGTTCGGCAATCTCATCGAGAAGCAACGTACCACCCGATGCTTCATGGAATTTGCCTTTTTTGCCTGTCCTCAAAGCACCTGTGAAAGAACCAGGGGCGTATCCGAACAATTCGCTTTCCATAAGCGAGGGTGGAACTGCAGCGCAATTTACCACCACGAAAGGAGCTCTACTCCTAGGAGATGCGTGATGGATCGCTCGCGCGAAAAGATTCTTGCCAGTGCCACTTTCTCCAAGCAGAAGGACATTACACTTAGTAGGGGCGATCTTCTCGCACAGTGATATGCAATGGCGTATAGCTTTGCTACGTCCCAGAATTCTTGAAAAAGCAGGGTGCGAGGACGGAGATTTTCCAAGTTTCATGCGCAAAAGTGAAGCATAGCTAGCCATCCCATCGGCCCGCTCCTCAAGTTCTTTCACCTCAACAACATCTGTAAGTAGGACGCAGACAAGTTTGTTTGACATTCCGTTACAGGTGATTGGAGTGACAGCATACCTTAGAGGAATACCGTTTATGAATCCCTCTTTGGGGCCTATGTGAGAAACGGCTCCAGAAAACACTCTTACTATGTCTGAACTATCTAGTCCTTCAGGACAGATCTTCCAGAGTTTTTCGCCTACAATTTCCATTGACGGAATACCAGGTTCTTTCGCCCTGAACTCGTTCCTCAAAAGTATGGATTTCGCTGATTCGCCTCTGGCCGTGTACCCAAGAGTCTGATAGAACTTGACAACCAGAGTCTCAGGGTCGCAGATGACCATATGAGCTATGGCTATTCTGTAATCGAAGTCAAATCTCGTGCCATCCACACTTATGCTTGCCTTTTTCTCAACACTTGAGAGCCTGGCAGAGAGTCTGTGAGTCATACCGTCTTTCCCAGGCCACAGGCGATCGATCCCTAGAGGTTCAGGGGAAGGTTGACTTCTATTTGAATAGATACCGGAACCAGCGGGTCCGTTGTACACACCTATCGCTACCAGAGCATCCCCTGACATTATCTTGGAATCCGGAGAAACGCCTATAAGAGATAGGTCTCTCGGAGTTAATCCGCCATCATCAGCCCCTAGAGAACTGTTCACCAATAGCACAATATCGCCAGGATATACGCTCCCCGCACTGTGCCCTGGACCCCAAGATTCTCCAAGCCCAAGAAGCGCGCGGGCTCTTTGATTGGCTAAGAGTATCTCTCCGTCTTCTTGCACACAAATGACGCCTTCCCGAAGTACATCGAAAACACTCTCTAACATACTATCTCTGGAGTTCATGAAACTGCTCCTAACACAACCATATTCATGCCTTCTAGTCTACATTCACCTATTCCGCCTATTTCTACGAATCATGTCGAAATTCCTTTCAAGAGCGATGAATTGCAGGGAGGAACTTGACCGCTGCGCACCTTGGATCGTAATCAAGGTGCGTGGTACTTACAATTGTAACTGTTGACACAACATCTGCACCGGGTTATATTATGAATTACTGCTATATATCCAGTGTCGGGATGGCGGAACAGGCAGACGCGTACGTTTGAGGGGCGTATGGGAAATCCCGTGCGGGTTCGATTCCCGCTCCCGACACCATTTATGAATAAGAGAAGAACTATGACGAGGACGAGTAGATGGATGCTGGTCAAAGAGAGTCGGCGAAAGGTGAGAAGCCGGTGCCAAGGTCCATTCGAATATCACCTCTGAGTTAACGGCTGAAAAACTGAGTAAGCCGGTTCGTATCGCTCACGTTATAGAGCTTTTGAGAGGATTGTAGAAAATGCAATCAATGTGGGTGGTACCACGGCATGAGTCGTCCCTACGGGGGCGGTTTTTTTGTTTGCACGACAATTCTTCGAATCGAGGCGGGGGAGACATCCATGGAATATTTTAGAGAAGTGAATCCCAAGAGGTCTGTTGTGGACGCAGAAGACAGAATTCTTGACTACTGGAACGCAAATGAAGTATCGGCAAAGAGCATATCTATGAGGGAAGGCAGGCCTCGTTTTGTCTTTTATGAAGGTCCGCCTACAGCCAATGGCCTACCAGGTATACACCATGTCTTATCAAGAACGATAAAGGACGTGGTCTGCCGCTACAAGACCATGAAGGGGTTTCAGGTAAAACGCAAAGCTGGCTGGGATACTCATGGTCTTCCCGTCGAGATCGAAGTTGAGAAGCAGCTTGGGATCTCCTCGAAACAAGAAATTGAAGAGTACGGCATAGCAGCTTTCAATGAGAAATGTAGGTCATCGGTCTTCGCCTACGAAAAGCAGTGGCGGAAACTAACACAGAGAATAGCCTATTGGATCGATATGGATGATCCTTACATTACTTTGAACAACGACTACATTGAAACCGTATGGTGGATATTAAAGCAGTTTTTCGATGCAGGCTTGATATATGAAAGTTACAAGGTGTTACCTTATTGTCCGCGCTGCGGAACTCCTCTTGCATCGCATGAAGTAGCACAGGGGTACACGGAAGAACCTGTAGAGTCCATATATGTGACCTTTCGGGTCAAAGGAAAGGAAAATGAGTATCTGCTCGTTTGGACGACGACTCCATGGACTTTACCTTCTAACGTAGGAATAGCAGTAAGCCCTACGAGTACATACGCCAAAGTCCTTTATGAAGACAAAGTATATTACGTGGCCAAAGATAGAATTCCTTATCTGTTTGAAGAGGGCTATGAGATCCTTGAGGAGTTTTCGGGCAAAGAACTAGAATTCCTCGAATACGAGCAATTGTTCCCGTTCGTAGTTCCTGATGAAAAAGCCTTTGTTGTAACCTGCGCTGACTATGTGTCAACTGACGATGGCACAGGCCTTGTGCACATAGCCCCTGCCTATGGGGAAGACGACTACAGGGTCTGCCAAGAATACGGGCTTCCTATGCTTCACCTCGTGGATGAACGCGGACGTTTCGTTGATTCGGTTACAGATTGGGCCGGTATGTTCGTAATGGATGCAGACAAAGACATCATAAAGAAACTGCGGAAAGACGGCAAATTGTTCAAGAGTGAGAGAATCATCCACTCGTATCCCCATTGCTGGAGATGCGATACCCCTCTTCTTTATTATGCAAGAAAATCATGGTACATTGCGACCACACAGTTTCAAGATAGGCTAATCGCAAATAACAAGAAGGTAAAATGGTTCCCCGAACACGTAGGTACAGGTCGCTTCGGAAACTGGCTGGAAAATCTTGTGGATTGGTCAATCTCCAGAAATCGTTATTGGGGAACGCCACTTAATATCTGGAAGTGCACAGACTGTGACAAGATCAAATCAATCGGTTCAAGGGCGGAACTCAAGGAAAGCGCCATAGGCGAGCTGGACGTTGATAACCTAGATCTCCACAGACCATACGTAGATGAGGTCTACCTCAGGTGTGATTGCGGTGGCAAGATGGTACGCACTCCCGAGGTCATAGACTGCTGGTTCGACTCTGGTTCAATGCCGTACGGTCAGCTGCACTACCCCTTCGAAAACGAAGAAGAATTCCATAACTGTTTCCCTGCGGACTTTATCTGTGAGGGCCTGGATCAGACCAGGGGATGGTTCTATTCGCTCTTGGCCATAGCCACCTTTTTATTCGATCAATCTGCCTACAAAGAAGTAGTAGTGAACGACCTGGTCCTCGACAAGTATGGGCAGAAGATGTCAAAATCCAAAGGAAATACCGTGGACCCGTGGGAACTCATAAACAGGTACGGCGCTGATGCGGTAAGATGGTATCTCCTCGACGTTTCTCCACCCTGGGTTCCTACCAGATTCGACGAAAACGGAATTCGAGATGTGTCATCGCGGTTCTTGGGAACGCTTGTAAATGTGTACGCTTTCTTCACTCTCTATGCAAACATAGACAAGATAGACCCATCATCGCTCAATATTCCCGTCAAAGACAGACCTGAACTGGACCGATGGATAGTCTCACGCCTGAACAGCTTAACCAAATCTATTGAGCAGAACATGCCCGAATACGAACTGACGAAGATCACCAAGGCTATTGGAACGTTTTTGGTGGATGAGGTGAGCAACTGGTACGTGCGAAGAAGTCGTGAGCGTTTTTGGTCAAATGAGTTCAACCTGGACAAGAAGTCCGCCTACGTTACTCTTTATGAAGTGCTCGTAACTCTATCGAAACTCATGGCGCCTTTTGCGCCTTTCATAGCAGAAGATATCTACTTGAATCTCACCCATGGTAATCAAATGGAGTCAGTTCATCTTGAAATGTACCCAGAAGCCGATGAAACCCTCATAGACCCTGAACTTGAGGAGAGGATGGGACTTGTCATAACCATAGTTTCGCTGGGAAGATCTGTGAGAAACAAGGTGCAGATTAAGATCAGGCAACCTCTCAGAAAAATGATGGTCAATGATAAGTACAAGCATATTTTGAGCAATATGGAAAACCTCATCAAGGAAGAACTCAACATTAAGGAAATTGAGTACGCAAGCGCGCTAGGCGAATATGTGTCATACGAGGTGAGAGCTAACCTGCCGGTAGCTGGTCCTAAGTACGGCAGACTGCTGAACAAGATAATTGCCGCGCTTCAAGAACTAGACGCCCAAGAAGTGGCAAAGATAATCGATTCCCAGGAAAGTCTCCTCGTAAATGTGGACGGACAAGAAATCGAACTATCCAAGGAAGATGTTGATATAAGGATACGAGCTAGAGAGGGTTTTGCGGTAGAGGTTGAAAATGACACCTTTGTGGTCTTAGACACCGAAATCGACCGCGAACTCGAATTGGAAGGAATTGCACGAGAGCTTGTATCGAAGATTCAGACCATGAGAAAGAATAAGGGGCTAGACGTCATCGACCACATAAATCTAACTATCTGGTGTGACGATACTGTCAGAGAAGCCCTCAGGGAACATTCTGTCTATGTTCAAGGCGATACTCTGTGTGACAGCTTGGTCGTTACATCGGAGAAGTTCGACGGACAAAACTTAGACATCAACGGACACGATGTAATAATCTCTATTGAGCGAGTAGCAAGATGACGCTCCAAAGCGATATTGACGTTTGGGCAAACTTGAATTATGATTCGTCTAGATAAGTTGATGGAGCCAGTCCTTTAATTTAGCCCGGCGAGGCGAAAAGGAGGCGAATACAAATGGAAAAAATCTCCGCATAAGCGTATGCTTGTGGAGATTTTCTTTTTTCCGGCCTGACCAAAGCACCCAATAACAGTGAATCTGAGGAAAGGAATTGAGACTATGAGCTTCTATGATAAGGCAGAAATTATGGATGAAGACGGAATCAGAAGAGCCCTTGTGCGTATTGCCCATGAGATAACCGAGAAAAATAAAGGCCTTGATGACGTAGTTCTTGTTGGGATAAGAAGACGTGGAGTACCTCTTGCTAACAGGCTCGCTCAAATCCTCAAAGACAGCGAAAATGTTGAAGTACCAGTAGGAGAACTCGATATCACCTTGTACCGAGATGACCTTACTCTCAAGTTTGAGCAACCCCGCGTAGGTAGGACTTACCTTCCTTTTGATGTAACAGGGAAAAAAGTGGTTCTGGTGGACGACGTGCTTTTCACCGGCAGAACTGTACGCGCGGCACTTGATGCAATCATTGATCACGGTAGACCACAATCTATCCAACTAGCAGTACTCATCGACAGAGGTCATCGAGAAATCCCCATAAGAGCTGACTACGTCGGAAAGAATGTGCCTACTTCACGGAAAGAGGTAATTCATGTTCGCCTTTCGGAAATTGACGGTGTTGACCAAGTGGCTATATCTGAAGAGATAGGCAAATAAAGGATGAAAATAGGCCCACAAGGTAGTTTATTAGGAGGCATAAAAAGTTGTCACTGCAAGGCAAAGATCTTCTAACACTTCAAGAGATTAATCAAGAAGACATGGAACTAGTACTCTCAACCGCACGGTCGCTCAAAGAAATCCTATCGCGTCCAATCAAAAAAGTGCCCACCCTACGAGGTAAAGTCATATGCACCTTGTTCTACGAACCTTCAACAAGAACTCGAACTTCTTTCGAGTTGGCTGCAAAATACATGTCTGCGGACACCGTATCTATTAGCGCTTCAACATCTTCGGTTCAAAAGGGAGAAACGCTTGCAGACACAGCCAGAAACCTGGCCGTTATGGGAATCGACCTTGTGATAATGCGACACAGCGTTTCAGGTTCTTGCCATTTCTTAGCACGGGTACTAGATATCCCTGTAGTGAATGCAGGAGACGGAATGCACGAGCATCCAACTCAGGGGCTTCTAGACATTTTCACTATCCTGGATTACAAGCCGAAAATAAAGGGCTTGAAGGTGGCTATACTCGGTGACATTGCACATTCTAGAGTTGCCCGTTCAAACATTTTTGGTTTGACTAAAATGGGAGCTCAGGTATCTGTAGCAGGACCATCGACTCTATTGCCCCCGGAAATTGAGGCGTTAGGCGTAAAGGCATTCTGCCATCCGGAGGAAGCCCTTGAAGATGCCGATGTAGTGTATGTCCTTAGGCTACAACTAGAACGTCAATCGAACAGCCTATTCCCCTCCAAACGCGAATACCAAGACTTTTTCGGCCTAGACCGGCAGATGCTTGCCTGCGCTAAAGAAGATGCGATAATCATGCACCCTGGTCCTATGAACAGAGGAGTCGAAATAACGACAGACATCGCGGATTCTCCACGATCAGTAATATTGGACCAGGTCACAAACGGCGTAGCTATAAGGATGGCTGTTCTTTATCTGATTCTAGGAGGCAGAGAATAATGTCACACGATCTTCTCATAAGAGGCGGGCGAGTCATAGATCCCGTAAGCAGGACCGACGAGAAGCTAGACTTGCTAATACTAGACGGAAAAATCGCCAGAATTGCGGCTGACATAGAACATCAAGAACCCATCGAGGTAATCGATGCAGACGGGAAACTGGTTATGCCGGGACTAATCGATATGCACACTCACCTCCGAGAACCCGGTTACGAATACAAAGAGGACATACAAAGTGGTACAAGAGCCGCCGCGATGGGAGGATTTACCGCGGTAGCGTGTATGCCAAATACTGACCCGCCATGCGATAACGACTCAGTAGTCTCAAACATACTCGAAATTGCCAAGAAACACGGATGCGTGAAAGTCTACCCAATAGGTGCTGCAACAAAGGGAAGAGCAGGCAAGCAGCTCTCAGAGATGGGTGAAATGAAAAGAGCGGGTGCGGTTGCGTTTTCCGATGACGGATCTCCTGTTGCCACTGCTGAAGTGCTTAGATGTGCCATGGAGTATCTCAAGTCTTTTGATGCGGTTCTCATAGACCACCCCGAGGACAGCAGCCTTTCTGAGAACGGTCAGGTAAACTACGGACTCATGTCCACAGTGTTAGGATTGAAAGGCATCCCACGCGAAGCCGAAGAAATAGTAGTAGCTCGGGACATACTAGTGTCGAGTCTCACCAAAGGCAAACTGCATCTTGCACATATCTCAACAAAAGGGTCTGTAAATCTGGTAAGGCAGGCAAAATCCACCGGGCTCAACATTACATGCGAAGTTACCCCCCATCATCTGGTGCTTACAGAAGAAGCTGTCTGGAAGACAGGTTATGACACGAATACGAAGGTAAATCCACCACTTAGAACTAAAGAGGACGTGGAATCTCTCAGAGCAGCACTTGCAGACGGCACGATAGATGCAATAGCTACTGATCACGCTCCGCATCATGCAGACGACAAATGGGTTGAGTTCGACTACGCTGCCTTTGGAATAAGCGGGCTAGAAACTGCGGTACCACTCGTAGTCGATAGACTGGTACTGTCAGGAATAATTGACTGGATGAAGGTGGCTGAGACGATGAGCACTAACCCTGCCAAGATTCTAGGCGTACCTGGTGGAACTCTGCAAGAAGGATCCATCGCCGACGTAACGATCATTGACCCTGAGTGCGAACGTTCAGTGGATCCTAGAGGTTTTATGTCCAAAGGACAAAACACACCGTTTACAGGTTGGAGACTTACAGGCGCGCCGTACGCGACGATCGTAAACGGTAGGACTGTGATGTTAGACGGGAGACTTATGTAATGTCTAGCCTACAGATATTTGACGTCGAGGCGCGAGTGCTTTCAGTTACCAAGTGTCAAGGTAATGCCTACAGTGCAATCCTTGAGGCTAAAGAGATCGCGTCTTGTGCAAAACCTATGCAATTCGTCAATATCATGGTCAGAGAATCTCGGGATCCTTTGCTGAGGCGGCCATTCAGCCTATCGGATATTGAGCCTAGCAAAGGAACTATTGCTGTCACTTGGGCAGTAGTCGGCAAGGGTACAGAGCTCATGACCAAATGGCAGAGCAACCAGCACATAAAAGTACTAGGACCGCTTGGAAATGGCATTGATAGTGAGTTCTTTCATCGCGCAGAAAAACTCATCCTCATTGCAGGAGGCACAGGATTTGCACCCCTATTCCTATTGGCCAAAACTGCAAGACAAATGAACATAGACACCACTGTGCTCTATGGGGCCAAGAGTCTCGATTTGGTAATGGACAGCAGGCCACTGCAAGAAATGGGGTGTTTGGTCCGTATAGCTACTGAAGACGGTTCTTTGGGTACAAAGGGTCTGGTAACGGATCTCCTCGAAAACGAAATAGATATAGCCTCAGACAAACCCGAAGATACCGCGGGTGTAGTTTCAGTAGCGTGCGGACCTCTGCCTATGCTTGCAGCTGTCAAGTCAGAGCTGTCGGATACAGGCATTCCGCTATATGTTTCGCTGGAGCAGCGCATGGCATGTGGATATGGGTTGTGTCAGGGTTGCGTAGTCAAGTCGACGCGACCGGAAGAAGGTTACTACCGGGTGTGCACTGACGGCCCGGTTTTTCTCGCCAGTGACGTTGATCTGGAGCGTGAGTGAAAATGGATCTTTCCGTAGATTTAGGAGGTCTTGTGATTAAGAACCCAGTAATTGCTGCATCAGGCGCTTTTGGCTATGGGAGGGAATATGCCCGTGCAGGTAATATAGACTGGTTTGGAGGGGTAACCGTAAAGGGAACCACACTCAGGCGGCGACACGGCAATCCTCCCATCAGGGTGTGCGAGACTCCGTCGGGGCTCTTAAACTCAATTGGACTTGAAAACCCTGGCGCAAGAGACGTAATTGACGACCACATACCCTGGCTTTCCCAGTTCGGAATCCCAATCATAGTCAACATCTCGGGCGATTCGTATTCTGAGTTTTCCGAACTAGCTCGTATGTTCTCGGATTGTCCAGAAGTATCGGCTTTGGAAGTAAACGTCTCTTGCCCTAACGTCGACTCAGGCGGCATGGCCTTTGGAACTAACCCAGGCGCTTGCTACAGAGCGACAAAAGCGGTAAGGCGCCATTGGTCAAGACCGCTAATAGTAAAACTAACTCCCAACGTAACAGACATTTCTGAGATAGCAAAAGCAGCTGTAGAGGCTGGAGCGGATACTCTTTCGTTGATAAACACGTTAGTGGGGATGGCAATTGACATACATGGCAAAAAGCCTGTTCTGGGCAATACCAAGGGAGGATTGTCAGGACCCTGTATAAAGCCTATAGCTATCCGATGCGTCTGGGAGGTATCTCAAGCAGTATCAGTTCCCGTCATAGGGATGGGCGGGATATTTTCCGCCGAAGACGCCCTTGAGTTCATAATGGCAGGCGCCTCAGCAGTTGCGGTAGGGACCGCTTTGTTGGTAGACCCCTATGCGCCAAAGAAGATCGTAGAGGGTATATCGTCGTACTGCCAATCTCATGAGATTGACTCACTGAGTAGGATTAGTGGCATCGCTTGGAAATAACACAAAGCATCACATTTCCACGATGATAGTTTTGGCACCTTTGTAGGTTACAAAACCCGGGGGGCTGCCTCCGGGTTTTTTGACATTTGCGGCATCGGTATAGTCTACTTCGACTTTCCCCGCCAACCTACCTCCACTCCGCTGAGCGGCAATTCTCGCAGCCCAGAGCAGAACGTCAGCCGTCAGCTCCGAGCGGTTCGGCGTCCGCAGAAGCACATGGGCGCCTCTGACGTTCTTTGCATGAAACCATATGTCTCCAGGTCTTTTTATTCGCCTTATCATGTAGTCATTGCCCTGCGCGTTCTTGCCTATGTAAAGGATGCCCCCCTCGCCCGACACCACTTCAACAGAGTCCTTAGGACTGGCAGAGGGTCCTTTGTAGAAACGCTTGTCTCGCTTTGCGGTAACTTTTGCAGTGCCTACATCGGCTTGACGTGCCACTTCCATCACCTTTTGGTATAGGTCATTCAATTCATCCAAGTCGTTTTCCTGACCGAAAGACTCTTGGATTTGGCACAATCGTTCAAGTAGCGCGCGTGATTCTTCCACCGAATCGCGCAGTATCCTATCTGCCCTTTTTAGCTTCGCATACTTCTTGTAGTACCTTCGAGCATTTTCTTTTGAGGAGAACCTTGGGTCAAGAGGCACCAGAATATTCTCTGGCGGGGTCTTATAATAATCCAACACTTCCATTTCCTGATGACCGGCAGGAAGGGAATACGGTGCAGAGTCAATTAGTTCTGCCCAGATGCGGAACTTCTCAAATTCCGCAGCTTGATCCAGGTCCTTCTGCTGCGCGAGGTACCTAGACAATACCTTCTCATAAGTCCTTTTGTGCATAGCCCTCATTTCTCGTTCAACGCTTCTATACTCTTCGAAGTGCACCGCATAATCTCTGTATGCCGATATACCTTCTACTACCGAATCAAATGTCTCTGCGCAATCTAAGTGATACATTGGAAATACTGAGAAAACAGGTTCGCCGGAGTTGCGTAGATAAATGGCCGGGTAATACCTTTCTTCAAGCAAAGCCTGCCTCAGGTTCTTGAGAGACTCAAAAAGCAACGTAGAATGCTCTAAACGGAGGGTGTCATCTCCTCTTAGGCCCAGATGGGTGAGGATACTCAGAGCAAGATCTTTCCCGATACCCTCAAAGGTGGACATGATCTCAGTGACGCCTGATCCCCCCTTAGAACACAGTTTGTTGACTTCATTTTGAAGATCGAACTCCAATAAGAGATTGAGTTTTTGGGACTCCGGTGGACAATAGGCACGGTTTGTCTGAAAGCGTCTACTGTTTTCAGGAAAGTAGAACTCAACAATTCCACCATTTAGCAATCCAAAACCTCCACCTGAGCCTGCAGCATCAAAAACCAATGTGTAGCTGGAGGTATTTCCGAAGTCGTCATGGCCTGAGAACTCGAAATAGAAAACCCTGTCGAGCCCTTCCTGGTACACTCTTCGCAAAGCACCTCCTTCGAGACGTTTCCTAAGCCTGAAACACGCTCCCGAAGGCGTTTTCGGCATTTCTCTAGATTCGTCCACGAAACCCAAGAAAGGGACGTTCCTTTCCAATGAAATCAGAAGGTCTTTTCTTGTATCCGAACTCCAGAGTCCGAAAACGAGTTCCTTGTCTTTTGGATGGTATATTTTCTGTACCTTAAGCGGCAGGTATTTGTTGATCTCGCACTGCAAGGCGTGCAAAGTTATTCCGTCCAAAACATCACACCTTCCATCCCCAAACTCGCGTTTACTGATATTATATCCTTAGAAGAGGTAAAGGGGTGACAAGGCGTGAACGTTGGGATAGATCGCCAAGCCTTCGAAGATCTGGGGTTTTCGATCATAGCCGAAAACACTGATTTCCTGAAGGTAGAAAAAGGGCATTGTGAAATATGCGTTAGTGCCGAAGACGGAAAAACCATCCTGCAGTTGCCAGTAATTGAGCTTTTTGGCAAGCGCAAGACTTCGCTGCCTCTCATGGAATACCTGCTCAAGAGAAATGCTGAGATGAAAGGTCCAGGTTTTTTCGGCATAAGAGACTGCTGCGTGTATTACGTTGCCACACTATCTGCTTGTGAAAGCGCCGAACAGGTGGCACTTAAAATGCAAGAGACCATTGAGAAATTGGCCCCAAAACTCATAAACGTATCTGACAAATAGCACCTAGAGACACGAGATCCAAAGAGTCTACGTTGGATGGAGATGTAGGAAATGACTAAGCAAGGTAGTCTGAAACTACTTGTATGCGATCTCGACGGCACCCTGCTTGGTCCTATGGACGGAGGACTTGACACGGCAAGAGAAACCGTAGAGTATTGCCAGGCGCAAGGAATCAAAGTAACCGTAGCCACAGGTAGAGTTTTTGGCGCCGCCGAGAGGTATCTTGCCTATCTGAATATTGACCAGCCAGCTATAGCCAACGGAGGAGCCCTGATTGCTGAGCTCGGAAAGTCTCCAATCTACGAAAAGACAGTAGATAAAATAACGTCCTTACTTATCGCAGAAGAACTCCGACAGCTTGGTTATCCGTTTTATTTCTTGGTTGGCAAACACATGTACACGGAATTTGAAGGCCCAGAAACTCAGAGGTATTCGCAAGTTCTACAATTCCCGATAGAGGTTGTTAGTTCCGTCTGCACCGTTGAGAATTGCCCAACCCAGATTGTGGTAAGGGTGCCACCTGAGGATGCGGACACGTTGCTGTGCCATCTCGACTCTATGTGGCATGGTGTAACCTTACTAAAAAGCCTGCCGCATCTCATAGAAATCCAACCTGTCGGGGTGTCAAAATCAAACGCTTTAGCCTTTCTTTCCAGTTACATGGGTATACGAAAAGAAGACATCCTTACGGTAGGCGACGGACTAAACGATCTAGATATGCTCATGTGGTCTGGGATGAAAGGCGCAGTATCAAACGCTCAGGATGTTGTGAAGAAGGCCGTACCGTATGTATCCAAAAAACCCTATGCAGAAGGAGTTAAGGATATAGTGGAGAAGTTCATTAAGTGTTAGGTATGAGAAACTAGACTACGAGAACCCAAAGACTCATGAGTCTAGGATGCTCACTCAAAAGGAGGACAATCTTCAATGAAACAACCTATCAAAGCCCCCAGAGGGAACACGCTAACCTGCAAGGGGTGGCAACAAGAAGCAGCGCTCCGCATGCTAATGAACAACCTCGAAAATGCAGAAAAACCCGAGGAACTCATAGTTTACGGCGGCACGGGAAAGGCCGCTAGGAATTGGGAATGTTATGAGGCCATAGTAGAAGCGCTTCGGAATCTTGAAGATGACGAAACCTTGTTAGTTCAATCGGGAAAGCCAGTAGCCGTATTCCCGACCCATAGATATGCGCCAAGGGTCCTGATCTCCAATGCAATGCTAGTTCCTCACTGGGCTACATGGGAGAACTTCTGGGAGCTCGAGGGAAAAGGCCTGACCATGTACGGACAAATGACTGCCGGAAGCTGGATATACATTGGAACACAGGGGATACTCCAGGGCACCTATGAAACCTTGGCATCTCTTGCCAACATACATTTTGGCGGAAGTCTCAAAGGCAGATTGGTCCTTACCGCTGGCCTAGGAGGAATGGGAGGAGCACAGCCATTAGCCATCACAATGAACGATGGAGTAGGCATAATTGTCGAAGTAGACCCAGAACGCATAAAAAGGAGATACGAAATCGGGTATGTGAATGTGTGCGCCAAAGATCTCGATGACGCCCTAGATATCGCTCAGAAACACATTGATGCAGGTACACCCATCTCAATAGCCTTGGAAGGAAACGCTTCCGATGTCTACCCCGAGCTTATAAGGCGCGGCGTTATCCCTTGCGTGGTTACTGACCAAACGTCGGCTCACGATGCTCTCAATGGTTACGTACCGGGCGGAATGTCCTATGAAGAAGCTCTGGCTCTGAGAAAAGAAAACCCCTCCGAGTATTTGTGTCGATCTAAAGAATCCATGAAGCGTCATTGTCAAGCAATGGTCGAGATGCAAAAGCGCGGCGCCATAGTATTCGACTACGGTAACAATCTGCGCGGCCAGGCAAAAGAAGCGGGATACGAAGATGCGTTTTCTTATCCCGGATTTGTTCCTGCGTATATAAGACCTTTGTTCTGCGAAGGCAAAGGGCCGTTCAGGTGGGCAGCTCTTTCTGGAGATCCAGAAGACATCATCAAGACCGACGCAGCTGTTTTGGAACTTTTCCCTGAAAACGCTGGCCTAAAGCGCTGGATAACAAAGGCCGAGAAATATGTACCGTTTGAAGGGCTTCCTTCTAGAGTATGTTGGTTAGGCTATGGAGAAAGAGTGAAGTTCGGGCTCAAAATCAACGATATGGTTAGGCGTGGCGTATTGAAGGCTCCAATTGTAATTGGTAGAGATCACCTGGATACAGGCTCCGTGGCGTCGCCTTATCGTGAGACCGAAGGAATGAAAGACGGCTCAGACGCGATCGCAGACTGGCCCATACTAAATGCGCTTATAAACGCGGTAAACGGCGCCACCTGGATTTCTGTGCATCACGGCGGTGGAGTAGGAATAGGCCTGTCTATACATGCCGGTATGGTCATAGTCGCAGATGGTACCGACGAAGCAGATTGGAGGCTCTCCAGGGTTCTTAATACTGACCCTGGCATGGGCGTAGTTCGCCACGCCGACGCAGGATATGAGACAGCTGTCAAAACTGCCCAAGAAGGCAAAATCAAGATGCCTATGCTGAGATGATATGGATGATGGTTATTGCTAGATAGCGGGGCTAAGAGTTTGGGGGCACCTTACGGTCCAAAAAACTGCCCTCAGACTTTTTTGCCTGGTTGAAGGAAACCTGAGCATATTAATAGAAAAGTTTTGTATACTCTATAATAGATTGTAAAAAAGGCGAGAGACTATGCCGTTGTCTCTTATTGTGGTGAGTCTTTTATGCGATAATGCACGTATAGGCAATTGCATTATTCAAAAGTGGGGACTCGCCGTTTCCAGGAACGAATGCCTAGGCACCTTTAGAAGGAGGGAGGCTTAGTTTTTAATGAGTGCACGCACATGGTTTTGGATCATTGTTGGCATCGCCGTCGCTGTAGCGCTTACGGCATCCGGGGCGGCAACGTTTTACACTAGTCTATTATGGTTTGAGCAGATGGGATACGGATCTGTATTCTGGACCACACTCAGAGCCAAGTGGGGTGTAGCCTTAGGAACAGCGTTGATGTTCTTTGCCATCGTGTTTATCAATCTGAGAGTCCCTATCAGGGGAAGATCTGTCCTAAACATAGCAGGAGGAGTAGTCACCCCTGTAACTATTTCCGATACAAGAAGAATCGCTCTGATAGTTCTAGTGGTCGCCGGGATAGTAGGGGTCCTTGGAGGACTAACCGGATTCGAGAACTGGCAGACTGTCTTGAAACACATAAATGCGACTGAGTTCAATATAAAAGACCCCTTCTTTGGCAAAGATGCAGGTTTTTATGTTTTCAGCCTCCCTTTTTATGAGTTTGTCCAGGATCAATTGTGGATTGCATTCATGATCGCACTGATATTCGCTGGATTTCTTTATTATCTGTTCGGTGACCTGCGCTTCACAAACAGAAGACTCTCAATGACAAAACAGGCACGTTCCCATATATCGGTGCTTGCTGCAGTCTTGTTTGCCCTGCAGGTATGGCAATATCAGATCCACATCTGGAACCTAATGTACTCACCTAGGGGCGCTGCCTTTGGCGCTTCTTACACTGACATCCACGCCCAGGTTCCTGCTTACAAAGCTCTGATGGTTGTAGCCATAGCGGGAGTTGTGTTCTCGTTGCTTGGGCTAGTAATGCGGAATTTCAGGTGGGTAGGATATGCAGTCATAGGAATTGTCGTAATGTCTATTGCACTTGGGTCTGCCTATCCTGCATTTGTGCAGCAGTTTACAGTTTCACCTAATGAAATCGCGTATGAGGTACCATTCATACAAGCAAATATTGAGTTTACCCGGAATGCTTTCGGACTGGACACGATCCAAATAGTAGACTATCCAGCTGAGGACGAACTAACCAAAGAAGACGTTCTCAACAACATGCAGAGCGTTGACAACTTAAGGCTATGGGATTACCGAGTATTGAAAGATACTTTCAGCCAAATACAAGAAATTAGAATGTACTACAAATTCAACGACGTAGACATTGATAGATATCTTGTAAACGGTAGGCCCCGGCAGGTTGCCCTTTCGCCAAGAGAATTGGATGTTAATCTTCTTCCGCAAGAAGCAAAGACTTGGGTAAACTTGCACCTAAAGTACACCCATGGATACGGCCTGGTGATGAGTCCGGTTCGCGACGTAACCAAGGAAGGCATGCCTGATTTTTACTTTATGGACGTGCCACCCAAAACAACAACTGACCTTGTCCTAGAGCGTCCTGAAATATACTTTGGAGAATTGACTAACCACTACATTATTGTAAACACCAAAGAACCTGAATTTGACTATCCACGACTAGATGCAGAAACCATTGAGCCAACGTTCTACGAAGGCAGTGCAGGTATCCCGCTAGTAGGTTTTCTCCGGAAACTTGCTTTTACTCTGCGGTTTACTGACTATCAGATACTGGTTTCAGGTGCAATAACACCTGATTCGCGGGTTATTATGAATAGAAATATAACCGAGATTGCAGAGACAATCGCACCATTTCTAGAGTACGATAGCGATCCGTATCTGGTTTTGGCAAACGGCAATCTCTACTGGATTATTGACGGATATACTGTTTCTACAAAGTATCCTTACAGCCAACCGGACAGCGTAACCGGAGTAAACTATATACGTAATTCGGTCAAGGTAGTAATTGACGCATACAACGGGCACACCACGTTTTATTGTGCCGACAGTGAAGACCCAATTCTCAAGACTTATCAAAATATATACCCAGAGCTCACAACTTCTCTAGAGGAAATGCCAGCGGAAGTACTTAAACATGTTCGTTTTCCAGAGGACATGTTCAAGATCCAAGCAAGAATGTTCACAACGTATCATATGACTGATCCCAGAGTCTATTACAACAAAGAAGACTATTGGGAAATACCAAAGGAAATGTACGGAACTCAGGAGGTAACTGTCCAACCCTATTATCTTCTACTTGCTCTTCCCATGGAAAGCGAACTTGAGTATGTTCAAATGCTGCCATTCACACCTAGAGGCAAGCCAAATATGACTGCGTGGTTAGCAGCAAGATGCGATGCACAGCACTACGGCGAAATGCTGCTCTACAGGCTGCCTAAGGATAAGCACGTACCAGGGCCGATGCAGGTGGAATCGCTAATATCCCAAAATCCTGACATTTCGGAAGCAATGACCTTGTGGGGACAGGTAGGTTCACAAGTAGTCAGAGGGAATCTTCTGATTATCCCAATGGACGGTTCGTTCCTCTACGTGGAGCCCCTTTACATCCAGGCAGAAAAGGTAAAAATACCGGAGCTCAAACGCGTTCTAATGTACGCTAGCGGGAAGGTTGTAATGGCTAACACAATCGAAGAAGGGCTGAATCAGCTATTGGGGTCTACAGTCCAACCTACACCGGGGGGAGAAGGGGAAGTTCACGATATATCTAGTCTAGTCAACCGGGCTAACGATCTATGGCTCGAGGCACAAGACCGCATCAAGAATGGCGATTGGGCTGGCTATGGGGAGATTATGGAAGAGCTAGGCAGGGTTCTTGAGCAATTACAGCAGCTGCAGTGAGAACACAAGGAGATGCAAAAAAGTGTCCGATGTAAACGCTAATACCAAACAACTCGTTCACAGTACTTCTGTAAGCAAAGTCGGGTCATACGAGAACCATCAGGTGCGCTTGAAGGGATGGTTGTACAACAAGCGGTCCTCAGGCAAGATCATTTTCCTTATACTAAGAGATGGCACCGGACTGATTCAGTGCGTCGCTTCAGTAAACGACATAGGCCAGGAAGCCTTCGACAAACTAGATAGACTCAATCAAGAATCTTCGCTGATAGTCGAAGGACTCGTTAAGAAAGATTCCAGAGCGCCAGGCGGATACGAGTTAGGCATGACTCATTACGAGATCGTCTCGGAAGCTTTTGACGATTACCCTATTACCCTAAAAGAACACGGGGTGGAATTTCTTCTCGATAACCGACACCTGTGGATAAGGACTCCAAGGCAAAGGGCTATTCTTGCTATAAGGGCGCAGATCATTAAAGCATGTCGCGAGTTTTTAGATAACGAAGACTTTGTTAATGTGGATGCTCCAATTCTCACTCCTTCAGCTTGCGAAGGCACAACTACTCTTTTTTCTACAGACTATTTTGGAGAAAAAGCATATCTTAGCCAGAGCGGGCAACTGTACAACGAAGCTGCCATAGGTGCGTTTGGAAAGGTCTACTGCTTCGGACCTGCTTTCAGAGCAGAAAAGTCCAAGACTCGCCGGCATCTGATTGAGTTCTGGATGGTTGAACCAGAAGCTGCATTCATGACTTTCGGAGAGATGCTACTGCTAGAGGAACAAATGGTCACATATGTGGTAAAACAGGTATTGGAAAACTGTGAATCCGAACTGGCTGAAATCGGAAGAGATCCTGAAATGATTGCTGTTGTAGAGCCACCTTTTCCGCGGCTGACATACACTGACGCAGTAGATCTACTTACAAACAAGGGAATGGAATTCTGCTGGGGCGATGATTTCGGGGCAGCCGATGAAACAACAATTGCTAACGAATTTGCCAAACCAGTGTTCGTAACTCACTACCCTACTAAGATAAAAGCATTTTACATGCAACCGAGTCCCGATAATCCCGAGACTGTCTTGGGCGCGGATCTTTTGGCCCCGGAAGGATATGGAGAGATTATTGGTGGGGGCGAGCGAATACATGACTACAACCTCCTTCTTCAAAGAATCCATGAACACGGCCTGCCGGTTGAAGACTATGAATGGTACTTAGACTTGCGGAAATACGGTTCGACGCCCCATAGCGGTTTCGGAATGGGGATAGAGCGAGTCGTAGCATGGATATGCGGATTACCGCACGTTAGAGAGACTATCCCCTTCCCGAGGATGCTTACAAGACTAAAGCCGTGAAAACAAAATGGAAGGTGTAGAGTATGCCCGATGAAAAACTGCGCGAATTAGGAGAAATCCTGAGGGCTCAGAGGGAGAGCTTGGGTTTATCCATTAAGGACGTTGAAGAAGAAACCAAAATACGCTCGGTCTATCTTATGGCAATGGAATCGGGGAACGATAACATTTCTCCTGGAAGAGCGTACTTCAGGGTCTTTTTGAAATCGTATGCCGATTTTCTCGGGCTAGACGGTCTCGAATTCTCAAAGAGATATCGGGAGATAACTGAAGCAAAAACTGGCGAACGTGAGAAAGCGAAGAGCGTCGAGCAACCCAGGACAGACAAAGTAGCCGTCAAAGAGGACAAAAGCGCTTCTCGCACTAGGCGAAAGTCCGAGACCAAGAAAGCAAAGCGCCGTAGAAGGTCAGCAAAAACCATGAATACAATCATCGTGCTCGCAATTATCCTTTTGGCAGTATGGGGGATATGGAAGGGACTAAACTACTACCGGTCTCAAAAGGAAACGGGCGATAACGGCAGCCCAGGATATAACGGTCTTCCCGAAACACCTCCTGAAACTCCTGAAGAAGAGCCCCCAGAAGAACCTGTAAAAGTGGTGAGAACTGATACGAGTACAGGGTCAAGCGTTTTTGAAACCAATAAATCTCCTATGAATATTGTTTTGAAGACAATTTCGGGTTCAGACGTTAGTTGTTGGATCAAAGCAGAAGCAGATGGCGAGGTCGTAGCCGAGAAAACCATGGGTTCTAACGAGACCATTGAACTGTCGGCAGAAAAGGAACTGCGCGTAAGAGCCGGGAGACCTTGGGTACTAACAATTTCTGTGAATGGGGAAGATCTCGGGGTAGGTGGCGTCTTCGGTCCTGTAAAGGATCTGGTCTTTAAGTATAACGAAGACCTGTGATTCTGTGCTTCAGCGGTATGGCTATTGGAGTTTCTCTAGACGTCGCTTTCTGGATAAAACAGATCTGGGGATGGGTTTTTGCAGGTTTTGGCAAAACGCAACAGCGTCTTGTACTACGTCAAGAGCCTTTGCGATATCGTGACTAACGACCTCGTAGTACCTGGCAAGCCATAGGTAGTCTTCTGGAATTCCTTGCCCTTCTCTTATGAGGCCGTCCCAGATGGACGAAGCTTCATCCCAGTTTCCTTCTTTCCTCATCACACTTGCTAGCCGCCTCATGTTTGTGTACCCTGCTTTGCTTCTAATGCCTTTTCTATCAAACCCATCGTAAGAAGCCTGCATATACTGCCTGGCACGGTCAACATCTCCTTTTTGCAAGTGAAACTTGCCTACACCTGCTAACGTAAAAGGATCGTCGCAAATGTCAGGACCTCTCAAACAAACTTCGCCAAGGATCCTCAACAGACCCACCATGTCAAGAATATCCATAGAATTGTGGGCAAATACCTGCTCGAGGATAGTGATGTCTCGATCTTGTTCGTATATGAAGTAAAGTGCGGGTATCAGGTGCCCTGGAATATCGTCAGAGCGAGTTGCACCTATGAAACGCGTCACAGATTCCTTCAAACTAAGGCCGTAGATGGGATGTTTCCCAAACTTGCGGACTATAGAAAAAAGATCTATATGGGCAGAGATGCCCCCACCGCTTGTTTCTGGGCTGAGACCGTTTAATATGAACCTACTGTTTAAGACTGGTATGTCAAACGAGTTGCCGTTGAAAGTGACCAAGACCGTGTCCTTTTTCACAAGCCTTGCAATGTGCTGAAGCATAAGCCGTTCTTTCTCTCGGTCAGCCAAAAAATACTGCACGACTTCGAACTGGGAGTTTTTCCACCTTCCGAAACCTGTTAGGAAAGATAGGGTTCCAGAGCCCAAAAGCCCGGTGGTCTCTATGTCCAAAAAAAGAATCTTATCCGAGTTCCCGGTAGTAACCATAGGCTCGTAACCCACAAGAAACCTGACAACTTCGGACTCAACAGGGAAGAACCAGGGCAAACAGCCCATATCATAACAACTTGTGTACACAGAAAAGCCATCATAGGTTTCAACATCCATCTCGGAAGCAGGATACTTGTCGGAGACATTTCCTCGGCCAACGCTTGGTGGCCTTTCCTTGTAGCTCACCTGTGACACAGGCAGACCTAAAGTCCCTTCATCTGCCGATGCCGAGGAGAACTTTTCCTTCTTCTCGATCTCCTTAATGAGATCCCTTAGTCTCTCTACAATATCCCTATTAGTCATGACCCTACCTCTTCAAGCATGGTCCTAAGCAAATCTAGGCACAAGGATTTGACGCCGCTTCCGATTTCCTCTTTGGGTCCAACGCAACCCGGACAACCATCTGAACATGGACAAGCAACCATCAACTCATAGGAAGCCTTGAGGATGTGGGGAAGAAGATCGAAAGCTTTTTCGGCCAACCCTACACCTCCAGGATAAGAGTCGTAGAGGTATACAGTCGGCAATCCGTCGTAGCTTGAGCGAACCTCAATCGCAACGCCGAGATCGTTCTTGTCGCTCATTAAGAAAAGAGGTGCAATGTTGAGAATCACGTTCGCAAAACCCGAGAGAATTCCGCCCATAAGATGCGGATCTACAAGTCGGGAAATAGCCTGTGGAATACTAAACCACATACCTTGTGTATGCATATTCATATCCGGAATACTGATCTGCCCTGAACCCACGTTTTCATTGGTGTATAGTTTTATTTTTTTGTAAATTGTGGCAACTGCCGTTACAGAAACCTCACCAAATTTGGACTGAAATGGCAAATCATTTCTGGCCGCGTCAACGGAAATCACCTTCACCGCGACAGCCAAGTTTGCATCTGTGTAGTAGTCAACATCGACTTTCTTCACGTAAGCCTTCCTCGATGGATAGTCTAAGCGAATCACGTGGTACTGCTGGCCCTTGTGCATGTAGATAGCCTGCTCGTGAATAAGCATGGGGGCAGAAGCCCAGTCCACCTCTCCTATGACTTCAGATCCTTGGGTGGTATCAATTACCACAAAATTATCATTGGATGCAGAACGCAGACTTATAGCAGCTGCTGGAAACGAATCTGACGACCAGTTCCATCTAGAAGTGCTTTTATACAGGACTTTTTCTTCTACCAGATGGTCAAGTATATGCTCAATACCTATCTCGCCAAAGCCTAACAAAGATTCAGGGCTTTCGTCGAAAGGAAGCTCATAAGCTGCGCACTTAACGTGTTCACCGAGGATATATGGATTGTTCGGGTTTATGAGGGCATACTCTGGTGTCTGAGCAAAAAAGTATTCGGGATTGTTAATCATGAACTGGTCCAGAGGAGAGCCGCTGGCAACGAGAAATGCTGCAGACTTGCCTTGCCTTCTACCAGCCCTGCCCGCTTGTTGCCAGGTGCTTGCTATAGTTCCAGGGTAACCTGACATCACCACAACATCAAGCCTGCCTATATCTATCCCGAGTTCGAGGGCGTTTGTTGCCGCAACGCCCACGATGCTACCTTCACGAAGACCTTTCTCAATTTCTCTCCGTTCATTTGGTAGATACCCCCCGCGGTAACCTTGGACCTTTTCCTTCTCAAAATCACTGTTATACGAGTCACGCAGATACTGGACAAGCAGTTCGCAAGCCATACGAGATCTTGCAAACACCAGAGTCTGAATCTCGTTTCTGATAAAACGAGACGATATCTTGTGCGCGGCATCTATCGATGACTGGCGAGTCGAATTATCTGGATCAAGGACAGGCGGGTTGTAAAAGATGAAGTCCTTGTCAGAAGAAGGGGCTCCGTTTATATCTATTACAGTTACAGGTTTGCCTATCAAAGACTCAGCGAGCTCACCCGGATTCGCGATAGTAGCAGACGCCAAGATAAACTGCGGTGATGCACCGTAGAACTCACAGATTCTTGTGAGCCTCCTGAGCACATTTGCAACGTGACTGCCGAAAACACCCCTGTAATTGTGCATTTCATCTATGACTACATATTTCAGAGATCTAAATAACCTAGCCCATGTGGTATGGTGGGGTAAAATCGCTTGGTGGCACATATCTGGATTTGTGATTACTATTTGCCCTACTTGCTTGGCAAGACGCCTTTTGGAAGTTGGCGTATCTCCATCAAAGGTAAAACTCTTTACCGAGAACCCACCCGACGCACACATATCCTCGATCTCGGCCAACTGATCCTGAGCCAAAGCCTTGGTGGGAAACAAATACAGTGCCCGGCTGCTAGGGTCCTTCAGTATGGCATCTAGCACTGGTAGATTATAGCACATAGTCTTACCTGACGCCGTCGGCGTTACCACACATATGTTCTCGCCTTCTATGACTCGCTCATACGCCTCTTTCTGATGAGTATAAAGCGAGTTCATCCCTTTGTTTGCCAGCGCCTGTTTCAATGATGGATGAATCGCATCCGGAATATCCGAATAATCCCCTGTAGTTGGAGGAAAATGATGCCAAGCAGTCACGCAACTCGCGAATCTCGGATCATTGCGCAACTCAACCAACACATCTTCAACCGTTTTCTTCATGTGGAGAAATCCTCCTTAAGGCAAACCAGCCGCTATCTCTTTTGCTATATGGACCAATCATACATTTGTTTGATATATATTCTATCACACCAATGCGCTATCCTTCGAAATACTGAAAGTGAGGAAACTTTCCTAGACAAGCAGTAGAATTAGATATGCGCAAATGCACGTTCTCAGGAGGTGCTACTAATGGATGCAGAAATATTATCTGTAGGTACAGAATTATTGCTTGGCGAGATTTCGGATACAAATGCTCAATACATCTCTTCTCGTTTGAGAGACATAGGAGTAAACGTGTATCGAAGGCTTACAGTAGGAGATAACCCAAAAAGACTCACGTCAGCATTCCAAGAATCTATCGAGAGAGCAGATATCGTGTTGTCTACAGGCGGGTTAGGACCTACCGACGACGACGTTACCGCCCAATGCCTTGCAACAGCCCTGGGGAGAGGTCTGGTTTTCTCAGAGGAAGCATGGGGAAGCATAGAATCTTCCTTGCGTAGACGCAATAGAGTGCCTAGTCCTTCCGACAGGAAGCAGGCATATATCATAGACGGTGGCTTTTTCATACCTAACGCAGTCGGAACGGCGCCAGGGCAAGGCGTCGTCATCGATAGCAAACTTGCTATACTACTACCGGGTCCTCCATTTGAGATGAAACCCATGTTTGAGGACCACGTAATCACTCTCATCAGACAGAAATACCACGACCTTGAACCTATCAAGTATCTGAATCTCAACATTGTAGGCTTACCTGAAGCAAAAGTGGCGGAAGCAGTCAGTGATTTGATGAAAAGTGACAACCCGTCTGTTGCTCCTTACACGGGAATCGGACAAGTGCGGCTTAGGATAGCTGCTAGGGGAAGGGACGAGAATGAACAGACTGCAATGATTGCCAATATGGAAAAAGAGGTGCGCAAACGACTAGGACGCTATATTTACGGCACAAATGACGAGACCTTGGAAGAGGTCATAGGCCGCATGCTTTCTCGGAGAGGCCTTACATTGGCGGTGGCGGAATCCGTAACAGGCGGTTTGGTATCCTACAGGGTAACTGAAGTTCCAGGCAGTTCAAAGTACTTCAAAATGGGGATGATTGCGTACGACCCCGGCGTCAAAGCGTCGAACCTTGGGATCCCGTTTGAATTCATAAACGAGAACCAAGCGGTGAACGAGGAGGTAGCAAAGGGTATGGCCCAGAGCATAAGGCTCTTGGCAGGAGCTGACTTGGGACTTTCGACCACGGGATTTGCAGGCCCTGATGGCGGTACAGAGAGTGAACCTGTAGGTACTGTATATATCGGCCTAGACCACAAACAAGGAAATCTTGTTGAAAGAATCCTCTATCCTAGTACCAGATCTAGAACCAGATCCTATGCAGCTCAACAGGCATTGCGCGTGCTCTATAGATTTCTTGTAGGATTGGCTGAGTAAGCGAAGTGACTAGGAATGGAAAATAGAACATTTAGAGGCTTCATAGCCATCTCTGTGCCCGATGAAGTAAGAGATTTTCTGGCATCTTTTTCCCAAGAGGCTGGTAAACATCTAACTAACTGCCGTTTTGTGGATGCAAAGAACCTTCACCTGACGCTCCAGTTTCTAGGGAATGACGTCAGCAAATCTCTAATTCCCGACATATCAGAGATAATTGATGGAATTGCCCAGATAACTCCACCGTTTGATATCTCCTTGGGAAATGCTGGTATATTTCCAGCGAAGGGAAGGCCTAGGGTCTTTTATATTGGGCTTTCTCAAGGACACGACGAGGTTTCTGCCCTAGCGCTTAACCTGCAATCGCGGCTTGTGAACCTAGGGTTTGAAAAGGAGGAGTCTTTTCATCCGCACCTAACCCTTGCAAGACGCAAACACAGTGAAAGGTCTCAGGTGACCGGAGAAGTTGACGAAAGGAAACTGTGGCAAGATATCTATGCGGATTTCAGAACTGAATATACCTGTGAAACAAGAAGAGGAATCGCGCTTTCATGGACGGCCGACAAAGTCACACTCATCGAAAGTAAGCTATCCTCCAAAGGACCAGTCTATTCCTTACTTTCCGAGCATCTTCTAGGGCAAAAACAGGGTAGACGAACATTTGTGTAATATGATTGCCCGTTACGTTTGCTTAATGTTATACTCAGTAAAGAATGACTGCCAGGGTTGACAGGCGACTCTAAGGAGTGGAAAAACTAATGTTGGAAAAAGAAAAGGCCCTAGAGTTGGCGGTATCTCAGATAGAGAAGCAGTTTGGAAAAGGTTCAATAATGAGATTTGGCGAAGCTTCTCAAAGGATGGCGGTTGAGGTAATTCCAACCGGCGCCCTGGCACTGGATATTGCTCTAGGAATCGGGGGTATTCCCCGTGGAAGAATCGTAGAAATATACGGCCCAGAAGGCTCTGGAAAGACTACGGTAGCGCTGCACATTATCGCTGAAGCGCAAAAAGCCGGCGGGATAGCCGCATTCATAGATGCTGAGCACGCTTTGGATCCCTTGTACGCGAGAAGACTTGGGGTCGACATAGACAACTTGCTCATCTCTCAACCGGATACGGGCGAACAGGCTCTGGAGATAGTTGAGGCTCTGGTTCGGAGCAGCGCGGTAGACTGCATCGTAGTTGACTCTGTCGCAGCTTTGGTGCCGCGTGCAGAGCTTGAAGGAGAGATGGGAGATGCTCACATGGGTTTGCAAGCCAGACTCATGTCTCAGGCCTTGAGAAAGCTCACAGCAGTGGTTTCAAAATCTAAGTCTACTGTGATATTCATAAACCAAATACGTGAGAAAATCGGCGTCATGTTTGGCAACCCGGAAGTTACTCCTGGCGGAAGGGCACTAAAGTTTTACTCGTCCGTAAGGCTCGATATTAGGCGCATAGAAAACCTCAAACAGGGTCAGAACACTATAGGCGCCAGGACAAGAGTGCGGGTAGTGAAGAATAAGCTTTCTCCGCCTTTTAGGGAAGCAGAGTTTGACATCATATTCGGTGAGGGTATTTCCCGTGAAGGGTCGATTCTTGACGTAGGAGTCGATCAGGGCGTCCTTACCAGAACCGGAACCTGGTATTCGTATGGAGACATCAGACTTGGGCAAGGCAAAGAAGCTGCGAAGCAGTACTTCGCAGACAACCCTGAGGTCGCAAAAGAAGTAGAATCAAAGATCAAGGAGAAGTTGAGCCCAGAATCTGTGGGTTCCTCTGGTCCTACGGAAACCGACAGCGAACCAGAGGGAGAGAACAAGTCAGGTGACTCTGATGGGAAGTAAGACTCCTATGAATGCTGCCTTGCGAATTCTGTCAAGGCGACAGGTCAGTTCGGGGCAGATGAAGTTCTTGTTATTGCAGAAACAGTTTCTTCCAGAAGAAATAGATGAGTGTATCGATAGACTAGAGCAGTGGGGTTATATAGATGATAAGTCTCTTGCTGCGGATATTTTGGAAACAATGATATCCAATTCACCGTGCGGCAAGAAACGATGTTTGTATGAACTCGACAAGAGACGTTTTGATAGGGAACTAGCAACGGAATTAGTAGATAGGGCATATTCTGAGTTGGATGAGAAAGCCCTAGCATTCGCAGCTGCCGAGCAGTATGCGAAAAACAAATCGAAGATGATGTCTAAGGATGTGCAGCGCCTGGCAGGATGGCTTGCGCGGCGGGGTTTCACTAGTGAGACTATTTACGCCGTAGTAAGAGCATACGGTCAGGCATCTGGTAGGGAGCAGATTCCCGAATACTGGGGTCAGTGTTGAATTGTACCTGGATAGATTTACTGCGCGATGCGTCTTTGGCGAAGGTTCGATGCAATAAGAGGCGCGGTTTTGTTTGCGGCTCGTAAAGTAAAGCGCGTAGTCCAGGTTGAGATTATAGTTTGCATTAAGGGCTTTTGGCGACTTGCTATCGTCGTAGCAATGTAACCTAGTTGTATACGTAGCCATTGTGATTAGTGTGACTTTATAAGCGCTCAAGCCTTATAAAAACTATATGACACATCTTAACCCAGTATGCCGGGCATTGCTCGGCTTTTTGTGTTCATAGAGGAGGTGACAATGGGTGAAATACGTTTTATGCGCTTTACTAGCTATCATAGGGGCTGCCGCTGGATACCTAGTTCGCAAGATAATTGGAGAAGCGAAGATCTCGTCTGCGGAGGCCGAAGCCAAGAGGATCATAGAAGAGGCCACTAAAAGTGCGGACACGAAGCAGCGGGAAGTTCTTGTCGAAGCAAGGGATAGCGCGCAGAGGATAAGAGACGAAGTTGACAAGGAGATTAGAGAACGACGCCAAGAGATACAACGCCTAGAACGAAGACTAATAAGCAAAGAGGAATCGTTGGATCGAAGACAGGAGATACTGACTCAGAGGGAAGATAGCCTGTCCAAGCGTGAACGAGGTTTGACTGAGAAAGAACGTATGCTCGAGAAAATGCAGGAAGATTGCATGAAAGAACTTGAGCGGATATCTGGCCTTTCAACTGATGAGGCACAAGAAATGATCCTTCAAGAAGTTCGAGAGACCCTAAAGGAAGAAAGCGCCAGGATCATTCGAGATGCAGAAGCACAAGCAAAAGAGAGAGCCGACGAAGTCGCACGTAACATTATCTCTCTGGCAATTCAAAGATGTGCCGCAGATCACGTCGCGGAAAACACGGTTTCCGTAGTTGAGCTACCAAGTGAAGAAATGAAGGGCAGGATAATTGGACGTGAGGGCAGAAACATAAGGACTCTGGAAACTCTTACAGGAATAGAACTCATTATTGATGATACGCCCGAAGCAGTCATACTGTCAGGCTTTGATCCTGTGAGACGGGAAGTAGCGCGGCTCGCTTTGGAAAGGCTCGTAGCAGACGGCCGGATCCATCCTGCGCGTATAGAAGAAATGGTTGAGAAGGCACAAAAAGATGTAGAGTCCATGATAAAGCAAGAAGGGGAACAGGCTGCCTTACAGTTAAGCATTCACAATCTACATCCTGAACTCATAAAACTGTTGGGAAGGCTTAAGTTTAGAACAAGTTACGGGCAAAACGTCTTGAAACACTCGATCGAAGTGGCACAGCTCGCCGCCAATATGGCCGCCGAGATAGGCGCAAATGTAAATGTCGCCAAGCGAGCAGGGCTATTGCATGACATAGGCAAGGCTGTAGACCACGAGGTCGAAGGATCTCACGTAGCAATTGGGGTGAACCTGCTCAAGAAGTATAGAGAATCCGGTGAGGTCATTAGGGCAGTAGAAGCGCACCACGGAGACGTGGAGCCTCAGACCGTCGAAGCATTCCTGGTAGCAGCGGCTGACGCCATCTCCGCAGCGCGTCCAGGTGCTCGACGTGAAACTCTTGAGATGTACCTCAAACGACTAGAGAAGTTGGAGGAAATTGCCAACTCCTTTGAAGGTGTAGAAAAATCGTACGCAATTCAGGCTGGCCGCGAAATAAGGATAATGGTAAAACCTGAACGCATAGATGATCTGGGTTCTGTTGCTCTAGCAAGAGACATAGCTCAAAGGATTGAAAAAGAGCTCGAATATCCGGGTCAGATTAAGGTTACAGTTATACGCGAAACAAGAGCGGTTGGCTTCGCGAAGTGAGTTTTGTGGGCTGTTGACACCAAGCTCACACATTTGGGCAGCTTGGTGTCAACAGACATATCTCTAAGATGACCAATGAACCGCAATGTGGTTTTAGGAGTAGATGTAGAGCATGGGAAACAAGAGTCCTAAGTCTGTCTCTCAAGGGGATATTGAAATATTGGCTACCCTCTTGATAGCCTTTCCACAGATATCAAGGATCATGTTCGACCCCAAGAAACGTACGTTGGCGTTAGTGTTTTTGTGTCGGGGTCCTATAGGAAAGACAGAGCAAAGACGAATAAAGAAACTTTACCGTGAGTCAGTCGAAGTCTATCACTCTCTTTGTGGTATTGAGAGTCGTTCTATCAGTTGCTCTTGGGACCTAATGGACGAATTGTGTTCGTTTCAAGTAGAACGAGATGTGGCATCTTTATCTACTGGCGAGCTGAGTCTGACTACCTCACTGGTTTCCCAAAACGTAGCAGTGTTTTCCGCCTTCGATGATTCTACCTTAGGCGAGGAATCCGAGTTGTCTTGGTCTGCCAGGTTTTTCGTGCAGGAACTGTTAGAGGATATAAAGAATCTTGAGTGCGCGCGCCAACTTGTTGCGGTGCGTGAGGGAGAGAAAGTGCTCGTTTTTGATAAGTGAGGTATTGTCATGAATTTACTGTTTGTAGGAGATGTTGTTGGTTCCCCAGGTAGGAATTACTTGAAGGAAGTATTGCCTGGCTTAATAAAGGCTTATGATGTCGATTTCACGATAGTAAACGGAGAAAACGCCGCGGGAGGCGCCGGTCTTACAAGAGAGACGGCCAGCGAGCTGTTTTCTGCGGGTGCGGACGTTATCACCTCAGGGAATCACATCTGGGACAAAAAAGAAATCTATTCTGTCATAGACGAAGATGACAGAATCATAAGACCCGCTAACTACCCACCTGGTGTTCCCGGAAGGGGCTCCGGGGTGTATGTCGCCAATAATAGTACCACCGTAGGGGTTATAAATGTCTGCGGACGAGTGTTTTCGCCCCAGAGTTTCGACTGCCCCTTTAGAGTACTGGATTCGGAGATATCCAAAATGCAAACTATCACGCCTGTAATTGTCGTAGACTTCCATGCGGAAGCGTCTTCCGAAAAGATAGCGGCTGGTTGGTATGTTGACGGTAGGGTAAGCGCACTATTCGGTACCCACACACATGTCCAAACTGCAGACGAGAGCATCCTACCAAACTGTACTGCTTACATAACAGACGTCGGAATGACAGGTAGTTACGAAGGCGTAATTGGAGTAAAAAAAGACATAATCCTGAAGCACTTTTTGACCCAGATGCCCGTGCGACACGAAATAGCCAAAGGAAAACAGCAGATGTGCGCTGTTTTTTCTAAGATAAGCTCGTCTGGAAAGGCTGAGAACATCGAGCGCATCCTTATTCGAGAATAGATAATAGTTCGTAACCCTTAATTTTATATCACCCAATATGGCTTTGTCTAGTTTTTTAGCTCATTTCAGCGAGAAACTTCTTGTCAAAACTACTGTTTGCCATTAGAATGGAAATACACCAACATTCGGCAGCCATAACCACGGTAAATCAATGGTTATCACGCTTAAGTTAGAACAATATACGACAATTGGAGGGATAGTATTGGGAGTAGCTGATGCAGATCATCGAGATATCACACCTGTCGAAGTACTCAAAGTATCTTCTAAATCAAATCCCAACGCAGTTGCAGGTGCACTAGCTGGAGTTGTTAGGGAACGTGGCTACGCTGAAATACAAGGAATAGGAGCAGGCGCCGTAAACCAAGCTATAAAAGCAATTGCAATTGCGCGCGGGTTTGTGGCACCAAGTGGAATTGACCTCGTGTGTGTCCCTGCCTTTACGGATATTCTAATCAACGGGCAGGAGCGAACGGCCATAAAACTTATCGTCGGGCCCAGAAGCTAGTGGGGTAATTGAGCAAGGCGTGTCTCGGAAATTTCAATATACTAGCTGAAGAAGAACAAAACTTGGAAGGCAGGGTGGCTGCTCATAAGAGTTGTTCTTCCGATTGTTGTGATCTTCATATCCACACAGTGGCATCAGACGGGCAACTGACCCCCCTCGAAGTATTGTCTGTTGCCTTAGAGGCTAATCTCAAAGCGATCTCAATCTGCGATCACGATACAATCGCCGGATTTAGCGAACTCTCCAGGCTGTATCCCTCGCTTGCTGATGGAACACTCCTTGCCTCTGGAATTGAAGTCATCCCAGGTATAGAAATAAACAGTGAATGGGAAACCAGAGAGATACACCTGATTGGGTACTTTTGCGAAACGAAAAGCCAAGAATTTGCGTCGCTTCTCGCTTCGCTAAGAGAAACGAGGCTTCAAAGAGTCAAACTTATTCTGGATAAACTAAGAGATCAAGAAATTATCGTTGACATTTCCCAAGTATTAGACAGGGCAAAAGGAGAATCCGTTGGGCGCCCTCATATAGCTGAAGTAATGGTTGAAGAAGGCTACGTAGGGAGCATAGGAGAGGCTTTCAACACGTACATCGGACTAGGTAAACCGGCCTATGTAGGAAGGTTTCGTTTGACTCCCGCTGAATGCGTTAAGGCCATAAGAAGAGCAAATGGCGTTGCCGTCTGGGCACATCCCGGTATGGCAAATGCGGATCATCTGCTCAAAGAACTAATCGAAAGCGGACTCCAGGGATTGGAAGTATACCACCCCGAGCATGACCGCAATGCCATGATCAAGTACACTTCCTTGGCTTTGGAGCATGGGCTTGCAATTACGGGAGGCTCTGATTTCCATAGCTATAATCGCCCATATGGAGCCCTAATAGGGAGCTACGGGGTAACCTACGAATCGGTTCAGCGTATAAGAGATCTAGCGCAAGAAAACAGGAAATAGTCTGTATAGCGAAGACAGTGCGAACGATAGAAAAAGCCGGGGCGGCGATGAGCCTTATTGATCTCCGCTCCGGCTTTCTAATTCACTAGACTTATGACAGTTTGATCTTTATGTCAAGTGCGCTCAAACCATCCGGATATGCAAATACAGGGTTAATATCCAGTTCGGATATTTCCGAGAAGTCTCGGCATAGCTGAGCCACGCGCCCTATGGCCTCGGCAATTGCAGGAATATCGTCTGGCTCTGCTCCTCTGAAACCCTTCAATATTGTATATGCCTTGGTCTCTGTAATCATCTCGTCGACTTCACGCTTTGTAAGACCTGAAGCAAGCCTAAAGGAAGCGTCTTGCAGCAAGTTCACCAACACTCCGCCCGACCCAAAAGCTACCATTGGACCAAAAGTAGCATCCTTTATCATGCCAATGATTACCTCGTCACCCTGGGGCATCATTTTCTGAACTTCAACACCGTATATCTTGGCATCTGGAGCAGCCTTTTTCGAGTTCTCCATTATAGAGTTGAAGGCCTCTTTTACCTCATCATTAGAACTGAGACCTACCTTTACTCCTCCTATATCGGTCTTATGCATGATATCAGGAGAACAGATCTTCATAACAACAGGAAAGCCCATTTGAGCAGCATACTTTATTGCTGCGTCTTCTGAAGTCGCAAGGCGTGACGGAGCCGCAGGAATTTTGTAGCACTCCGCAACTTCGGCGGCCTCAGGGCTAAGAAGCAGGTCACGCCCGTCTTTGCGAACACTCTCGAAGATCTCTTTCACTCGGTCCTTGTTCACGTCGTCAAATAGCCACTCTTGACCGTCAGATATAGACTGGCTCAACGAAGCAAACTGAGTCAGGCCTATGAGAGTAGAAACAGCTTCTTCGGGGAATGCAAAAATCGGAACGCCGTGTTTCTTTAGATACTCCACACCGGCTTCAACAGTAAAGCCGCCTGTGAAAGCAGCTACAACTGGCTTCTCCGGATGCTCTTTGTTGGCTTCAACTATAGCTTCGGCTACCTTATCGACTTCAAGAACTGCTGTGGGGCTAAGAAGAACCGCAACTGCGTCAACATTAGGATCTGACAACGCAGCATCAAGGGCTACTTCGTATCTGTCATAATGCGCATCTCCGATGACGTCTATCGGGTTATATATGTTTGCCATTGAAGGCATCTTCTCACGAAGCAGGGCAATTGTGTCTTCGCTGAAACGTGCGACCTCAAGCCCGCCCAGTTCGATAGCGTCAATTGCTACAATACCTAACCCACCTGCGTTTGTGACAACTGCAACTCGCTTGCCCTTGGGAATTGGCTGAGTTGTAAAAGCGTTGGCAAGTTCGAAAAGCTGGGTCATGGTTGAGGCTCTCAGAATTCCCGCATGTTTGAACGCTGTCTTGTATGCGGTATCCGAACCTGCCAGGGCCCCGGTATGTGAAGATGCCGCTTTTGCTCCCGATGAGCTCACACCGGATTTGAGGGCAATGACAGGAATTCGTTTAATAGCTTCCCTGGCGACGTTGATAAACCGCTCACCCTCGACAACGTCTTCTAGGTACAGGCAGATTACCTTGGTCTCAGGATCCCTGCTGGCGACTTCTACAAAGTCGGCCTCGTTAAGGTCTGCTTTGTTCCCCATGCTAACAAACTGGCTGAACCCCAAACCATTTTTAAGGCTCCAGTCTAGAATCGCTATACAAAGCGCACCGCTTTGTGAGATGAAAGCTATATTGCCCTTAAGAGCCATCTCTCTAGCAAATGTTGCGTTAAATGGAGCGTGAGTATCTATGATTCCAAGCACGTTAGGCCCGACTATCCGCATCCCATACTTGTCTGCGATATCAACAAGTTGTTGCTCGAGTTCACGACCTTCTTTACCTACTTCTTTGAACCCTGCCGTAATCACAATAACATGTTTTACCCCAGCCTTTCCGCAGTCTTCGGCAACTGAAAGAGAAGCTTTAGCAGGCACGCACATTACTGCTACGTCTACAGGCTTTCCAATGTCTACTACTGATGGATATGCCTTGAGCCCTGCTATCTCGGCCTCTTTTGGATTGATGGGGTAAATATCGCCTTTGAATCCGGACGATATCATGTTGCGGACAACTGCATAACCGATCTTACCCGGAGTGTTGGACGCGCCAATCACTGCAACAGATTTGGGACGCATAAGAGATGTTAGATCATTCATATTTACAGCACCTTCCTATAACAATATGGAAAACACAATCGTCACAGACAAGTCTACCATAACTCATCTTTCTAAGTAAACTTAGCGTTTCTACTCATAGTTTGCTGCAATTCCTTCATCTTCCCACAACGTTTTTAAGACATTCATCATCTGGTGTCTGACGCCAGGGATAGTGAGTTCCAGTTTGCTAACCAGGTCCTTCATTGCCTGGCGAGAAGTATTCCCTGAAATAGTACAAACCGGAGGCGCAACTGGCAGTCCAAGCCTCTTGGAGGCTTTATCTATGTGTTTTTCCTCAACATATACAAGCGGTCGAATAACCTCTATCCTCTGTCTCGTAAGAAACGTTTTGGGTCTAAAGCAGTCTATTCTCCCCTGGTAGAATATGTTCATTAGCAAAGTCTCGATGGCATCGTCTAGGTGATGTGCAAGAGCGACTTTGGAAACGCCCATCTCTCGGGCAGTTTTGTACAAACATCCCCGTCGGAGCCGTGAACACAAGGAGCACTTTGTCTTTGTACTTTCGTATTCCGTGACGACTTTTGCGATACTTGAGGGCACAACATAGTAGGGAACACCGATTTCCTGTAGAAATTCTCGGATAAATTGCAAAGAGGCCTCGTCAAGTGACCATGGTTCACCAAGATCAATAGTGACCGCCTCAATTGAGAACTTCACTGGCGATCTACTGAGGATGTCAGAAAGGGCCCATGCCATGAAAAGGCTGTCTTTTCCCCCTGAAACGCCGACTATGATCCTATCTCCGGCACCAATAAGAGCGTAGTCTGAGATAGCTTTGCCGATTGGCCGAAAGACTCCATTCTTGGCTCTGGCACACATGTCTGCACACCCCAGATAAGACAATTGATACTGCGTAATAAAGACCTTGTATCCACCTATTACGACCCAAACAACACTTTACTTCACATACACCTTACAACATGTATAGTATACAATTGAATGGATACAATCCCAATGGGGGTATTCGAATTGGGCAAGGTCAATAAACAGTCTAGTAACTATGTGTACATGGACAACTCATCAACGACGAAGCCGTGTTCAGAAGTAATAGAAGGTATGTCCTTTGTCCAGGAAAACCTTTACGGAAACCCGTCGTCACTCTACAGATTCGGTCTCGAATCGGAATCGCTTTTGAGGCAGGCTCGAAATGAAGTGGCCACCCTCATTGGCGCCGATGAAACTGAAGTATACTTTACATCAGGAGGAACCGAAGCCAACAATTGGGCGCTATTTGGAACCCTCAGAGCCTATGGTGGCAATAGGCGCCACATAGTGACCTCTTGTGTTGAACATCCTTCTGTAAGCGCTACGGCAAATTACCTAGAACGCGCAGGAGTCGAGGTATCCTACGTACCCGTAGATGAACAGGGTCTTGTATCTCCCGAAGCTGTCATTGCATCCATAAGACCCGATACCAGCCTAGTATCCATAATGCTGGTACAGAATGAGGTAGGGACAATTGAGCCATGCAGAGACATTGGCATATTGTTATCACAAATGGGTCCCAAACGCCCTAGATTCCACGTAGATGCGGTTCAAGGACTTGGCCGGGTCGAAATCAACGCAAAAGCATGGGGGATAGACCTTCTGACTATGAGCTCACATAAGATACACGGCCCAAAAGGCGCAGGCGCACTCTTCGTGCGCGAAGGAACGCCTCTTAAACCCTTGATATTTGGAGGCGGCCAAGAAAGAAACCTGCGGTCAGGTACTGAAAATGTGGCCGGAATCCATGGCTTTGGTATCGCCGCCCAACTATGTAAGAATACTATAAAAGAGACTAATACTAACCTCTATTACCTGAGACAAAGACTCGTCCAAGGAATAACAGGCATTTTCCCGGACGCAGTATTGAATGGGGCAGGGCCCGATGGTTCTTCTCCTCACATTGTGAATTTCTCTTTCCCCGGCTTCCGAGGTGAAACCATAGTTCACGGTCTGGAGCAAAGAGGAGTACTTGTATCTACCGGCTCGGCTTGCTCATCGCGAAAGAAGGAACCAAGCCCAGTTCTATTAGCTATGGGAAAGACTAAGAGCGAGGCCTGGTCCGCCATACGTTTTTCCATGTCGAGGTTTTCTACAAAAGCAGATGTAGATACCACAATCCTAGCGTTAGAAGACTGTCTAGAGGAACTAAAACCATGGCGCAAGAAAACGATCTAGGCGCACAAAATGTATTCGTCGAGGAGCAGATCAAATGGAAAGAGTACTGCTAGTTCGTTACGGTGAGATCGGACTAAAGGGACAAAATCGCAGTTATTTTGAAGACACTCTGTGCAGAAACATAGAACTCGCATTAGCAAATATGACCTGCTCTAAGGGAAATGCAAAAGTCGAAAAATCACAGGGCAGACTTTATGTAATAGGAATTAATCACGAAGATGAACAAGCCTACGTGGACGCCATTTCAAAGGTGCCCGGAGTTGTTGGTGTAAGTGTCGCTGTCGTAGTCGAAAATGAGATGGAAAAGATCGAACAGGCGGCGTTATCTCTGATGAAAGATGCAATGCCTACATTCAAAGTCAATACAAAACGCCCAAACAAGGATTTCCCTGTTACTTCACCTGAGATGAACCAAAGGATAGGGGACGCCGTTTTACGAAGCATACCGGGAGTTTCTGTGAATTTGCACAATCCCGACACCGTGCTTCACATTGAGATTCGCAGCAAAAAGACCTACCTTTACGTGAACGAGGAACCAGGTCCCGGAGGGCTACCAGTAGGGGTCTCAGGTAGAGGGACTGTTCTGATCTCAGGAGGCATCGATAGCCCCGTGTCCGCTTACATGGCCATGAAACGTGGAGTTGAAATCAACGCTCTGCACTTTTGGAGTTATCCAATTACAGGCGAAAGATCAAGAGATAAGGTAGTAGACATATGCAAGGCGTTAGCCCAATTCAACCCAAACTTACGCCTTTATGTGGCGCCGTTTACTGAGATCCAGACCCGGATCATCGAGGATTGCCCTGAAAACTACAGGGTCACGACCATGAGGCGAATGATGATGAGGATTGCTACTGAGTTTTGCAAAAAAACCGGTTCACAAGCCATTTTCACTGGTGAGAATCTCGGACAAGTGGCAAGTCAAACCCTAGAGAGTCTAACAGTTATTGAAGAAGCGGCAGGGTTTCCAGTTCTACGGCCCTTGATCTGTTTCGACAAGACAGAAATCATAGATACAGCCCGGAGCATTGGAACATATGACATATCTTGCCTGCCCTATGAAGACTGCTGCTCCATATTTGTTCCTAGACATCCCGTCACGAGACCGACAATGGCAGGAGCCATTTCAGCAGAACGGAAACTCAACGTAGACGATCTGGTGAGCCAGTGCGTTCTAGGGATAGAAGAAGCTTCTCTGAACACAAACATATAGTTTGTCCACCTCGGAAAACACCCATATAATAATAGTTAACAAGATATGAGATACGGAGTGTGCATAGGTGACGAGATTGACTGGCACTTTTAGATACTTCATCGAGACCTTCGGTTGTCAGATGAACCAGAGGGACTCGGAAACAATTGAAGGACTGCTTCTGGCTAAGGGCTTTTTCCCTGCCGATACAGTAGACGAAGCAGACATCGTGGTTGTAAACACATGCGCCGTCAGGGAGTCGGCAGAAACCAAAGTATGGAGCAGGATTGGAGAGATCGCGGCCATGTCGCGCAACTCAGAACCTCGTGTAATCGTGCTGGCAGGATGCATGGCTCAAATCCCCGAGAATATCGACAGGATCAAAAAACGAGCGCCGTACGTCAAAGTAGTGACCGGACCAGGTAACATTCATTGCATCCCAGACCTTGTTGAAGAGGCTTTGCGTCTTCCATCGTCCAGACTTCTGACTGCCGTTTCGCCTAGTAGGACCGAGGCTCATAAGAAAGAATCTACACAGGTATTACCTGAAAACCTACCTAGAAAGAGATCGGAAGGTCCCGGCGCTTACGTAACCATAATGTACGGGTGCGACAATTTTTGCAGCTACTGTGTGGTGCCTTTCGTACGAGGGCCTCAGGTATCCCGAGAACCGCAGAACATAATCTCAGAGGTCAAACAACTTGTTGAATCGGGTTGCTCAGAGATCACACTTTTGGGGCAGAACGTGAACGCTTATGGGTTCGATCTTGACCACGATTACGGGTTTGCCGAATTGCTGCAAGACCTTGACACAATCCCTGACCTGGCTAGGATACGATATTTCACATCCCATCCTAAAGACTTTTCCAAAGAGATGGTAAAGACCATAAGTCAGTCTCAACACATATGTGAGCACTTTCATCTGCCCGTTCAATCAGGCAGCAATAGGATGCTCAGACTGATGAACCGAAGATATACGATACAAGACTACTGCGACCTGGTAGACTTAATCAGAGAAGAGGTTTCAAATCCTGCTATTACCACAGACATAATCGTAGGCTTTCCTGGCGAAACCGATCAAGATTTTCAAGAAACTCTTTCTCTAGTTGAAAAAATCCGCTTCGACGGAGCTTTTACATTCATATACTCTGCAAGGTCAAATACGCCTGCGGCGAGGATGAAGAATCAGATTTCGCGGGAGATCAAGTCTAGAAGGCTACAGGAACTAGTAGCGCTTCAGAACGAAATAACCAGGTCAATAAACTCGACTTTACTAGGAAGCACTCAAGAAGTCCTGATTGAAGGGTTCGATAAGAAGCATACCGAGTACTCACGAGGCCGTGCGCGAAGCAACAAACTGGTGGTGTGCACAACCCCGGGCCCCAAACCTGGCGACATGGTGAACGTTAGAATCGAGGAAACGGGGACATGGTATCTCAAAGGTCCCTTGGTTGACGCAGAACAGGGAAGATTCGATAGTGCTTAGTTGTCTACTGTAGATGAATATCAGCGGAGGATAGGTATATTGTCTAGATACATTACCCCTATGATGGTCCAGTATAAGTCGCTCAAGGAGAAATATAGCGACGCACTGCTCTTGTTCAGACTGGGAGACTTCTACGAGATGTTTTTTGAAGATGCCGAAATTGGCTCAAAAGAACTTGGCATTGCCCTGACTGCAAGAGACGCCGGAAACGGAAATAAGGCCCCTATGTGCGGGGTGCCTTATCATGCTGTCGATGAATACATTAAGACACTAGTCTCAAAAGGATACAAGGTTGCAATTTGCGAGCAGATGGAAGATCCTGCCGCAGCGACGGGCCTTGTCCAAAGGGATGTAGTGCGAGTCATCACTCCCGGTACCTACTGGGAAGGAGCCGACGGCACTTCGTTTAGCTATATAACTGCTGTTTATCCTTTAGTTGCAACAAAAGGACAAGAAGCATCACTAGGAATATGTTCATGCGATCTATCTACAGGTGAGATCCTTTTGGGAAGTCTTGACAACGAGCCTGGCAGTACAGATAGTAGTCAGATCCGCGACAGACTAGTAGACGAACTTGTGAGATTGCTGCCGAAAGAGTGCGTCTTACCTGCAAGCCTCAAGGACACGAGTTTCGTGAAGACTATAGCCAATAACCTGCCCGGGCTGTTCGTTACATTTCTTGATGACGAAGACTTCGGTTCAGGTAATGAAGAAGCGCCCATACCTTCGGAATGGGATACTCTGGAACTATCCGCATCCGCGAGAAAAGCTCTTTCAGGCCTTCTTTTGTACCTAAAGCGTACACAAATGGTCCAGCTTTCGCACCTGAAGGTACCCACTCTTTACCTGAAGAATTCTTTCTTGGAGCTCGATCAGTCTACACGGAGGAATTTGGAACTGACTCGAAGACTCAGTGGCGAAGTGTACGGCTCCTTGACGTGGGTTTTAGATAAGTGCTGTACAACTATGGGATCTAGGCTGCTGAAAAAATGGGTAGAGCGACCGTTAAGAGATAAAACTGCCATTGAGGAAAGACTATCCGCAGTTGAGGAACTATACCAGGACTCTGGTCTGCGGAAGAACTTGGCGGCCTCACTCTCAGGGGTAAAGGACCTAGAAAGGTTAGTAACCAGGATTTCCTACGGAACTTGCAATGCCAGAGATCTAATATCCATCGCATCTTCTCTTGAAAAAGTGCCATCCATTAAGAAGGGACTGGGCCCTACATCCTCTGCACTACTGCGCCAGATTACTGAGAACCTAGATGAAGTCCCTGAAGTTGTGGATCTTCTAAGGAGGGCAATAGTCGATGACCCACCTATCGCCTTAACTGAAGGTGGCTTGGTTAAACCAGGCTACAGCAAGGAAATCGATGAATTGAGAGATTTGGCTACAGGCGGAAAGAAATGGCTCCTAGACTTGGAAGACAGGGAAAAAGAAAGGACTGGGATAAGGTCTCTTAAGATAGGCTACAACAAAGTCTTTGGGTACTATATCGAGGTGACAAAGGCTAATCTTCACCTGGTGCCCAGTGACTATATTAGGAAGCAAACCCTTGTATCTGCAGAAAGATTTGTTACTCCCGAACTCAAAGAGAAGGAAACCCTTATTCTAGGTGCTGAGGAGAAACTATTCAAAGAGGAGTACCGCGTGTTTTCCGAGATTCGAGAGTCTGTCGCCTCCTATATGAGAGACATTCAAAAAACTGCTCTCACAATAGCGCAGCTCGACGTTCTCTTGAGTCTGGCCTACATCGCCAGCATCTATGGCTACGTAAAACCCGATATCACGGATGATAACAGGCTTTTGATCCGAGACGGCAGGCATCCTGTCCTAGAAAGGGTTCTGCCGCCTGGCACTTTTGTCCCGAACGACTTAACCCTTGATGAGACAGAGCGTGTCCTTATCATCACCGGTCCAAATATGGGTGGCAAGTCTACCTATTGCAGGCAATCAGCCCTAATAGTACTCATGGCCCAAATGGGATCATTTGTACCATGTAAATCGTGCTCCATCTCATGTGTCGATAAGATCTTCGCAAGGGTTGGAGCGTACGATGATATTGTTCTGGGTCAGTCTACTTTCATGACAGAGATGAGTGAAGTATCGAGAATCCTCAGCAACGCTACATCTCAGAGCCTCGTTATACTCGACGAAATCGGGAGGGGAACCAGCACCTTCGACGGCCTATCAGTGGCATGGGCAGTTGTAGAGTACTTGGCGGACGAGAAATGCATAGGAGCGAAAGGGCTAGTCGCCACACATTACAGAGAGCTTACTCTGCTTTCAGATCTAAAACCTGGCATTTCGAACTACCACGTAACAGTCAGAAAATCCGGAGATGATATCATTTTCCTGAGGGAAGTAGTCAAGGGCGTAGCCGAAGGGAGTTTTGGCATTGACGTTGCTTCGATGGCAGGTTTGCCCCTAGAAGTCGTAGATAGAGCAAGGGAGATCCTACAAGCGCTGGAAACCGAGGCACGCAGGGGTTCGAAATCTAGCAAAGGAATCCTGGGGCATATGGCTTCAAGGAGTTCTGCAAACCCAAGCGCATACGAGGTTCCCGGACAACCGTTTTTGTTGGGCAGTTCCCCTCCTATGCAAAAAGAAATGCCGAAAGAGTACGAAGAAGTGTTGGAAACTATCGAAAATCTCGATGCAAACAACATAACTCCTTTCCAAGCACTGGAAATACTTTATCGAATAAAAGAAACTCTAGACAGACATAAGGGAGAATGAGTATCGTATGCATTCTTGCGTGAGAAAATTGGATCCGCTAGTATCTAGTCAAATTGCAGCCGGCGAAGTTGTAGAGCGACCTGCGTCTGTTGTAAAAGAACTGGTAGAAAACGCTATTGATGCAGGTGCTCAGCGCATAATGATAGACATAATTGACGGTGGTCTAGAACTAGTCAGGGTATCTGATGACGGTATCGGAATGACCCAACAAGATGCTCTTTCAGCCATAGAAAGGTTTGCTACCTCCAAGATTAGTTCAATATCTGACCTTGAGGACATAAAGACACTTGGCTTTAGGGGTGAAGCCCTGCCTTCGATTGCGGCTTGCTCTAGGCTTACCCTCGAAGCAAGAACAAGTGAATCGGACTCGGGCGTTGCCATACATGTTGAAGGAGGAGACGTTACAAATGTAGAGGAAAAGGGACTCCCCGTAGGGACTACCGTGACCGTTAGAGATCTGTTTTTCAACACTCCGGCGCGCCTTAAGTTCATGAAAACCAAAAGCCGTGAGAGAGACGCAAGCATAGAAGTAGTTGAGAAACTTGCGCTTTCGTGGCCTCAAATCAGTTTTACGTTAAGCTCTCAAGGCAAAACCGTCTTCCACACTTCGGGAAATGGTGTGAAAAACGCAATATCTGACATTTTCGGCCCGCAGATGACAGAGTCCATGATCGAGTTACGTAGACACGACACCGACAAGGGCATCAGTATAGAGGGATTCGTAGGAATCCCGGCAAATTCTAGAACCGGTCGCGACAGGCAGATATTTTCTGTAAACCAACGACCAGTCAGGAATACTATGCTAGGATGGGCCCTAGATGCAGCTTATCTAGGTCTATTGCCCCCAAAATCGTACCCTGTGTGCGTTCTTGAAATAAAGATCCCGCCCGATCAAATCGATGTTAATGTGCACCCTACGAAGGCCGAAGTCAAATTCAGAAACGAAAGAGAAATCCGACGGATAGTCACAGGCACAGTCAAGCAATCTCTTTTGGAAGCTGGTTATCTCCTCGATGCTATTGAACCTGAAACGACTTACTCAGCGCCTTTTGGAAAGAACCCGCAGATTTCGAATACGCTCAGCACCATCTTCGATTATCGACCGGGCCTTATTCAATACGCCGAGGCCGACCGCCCAGACTCTTTGGACGCTCAAGGTGGTCACGCAGTTTTGCCCGAGGGATGGGCCTACCTTGGAGACTTGCAGTCTACATACCTCCTGGTCAGCACCGAGGACGCGTTACTTATCATAGATCAGCATGCGCTAGCAGAAAGTATAGCCTACCAGGCGCTCCTCAAAGGAGAAACCGCAAGCCAGGAATTGCTTATTCCCGAGATACTACAGCTTGGTGCAAAAGAAGCGGTTCTTTACGACGAGTACGCTAGCTATCTTGAAGAAGTAGGATTCTCAACAAGGCTACTTGGTTCAAGGACAGTGCTGGTTACGAAGGTGCCGGTCATTCTGGGAAAAGCGCTCTCTCCAGACTCACTAACCGAGATTCTGATATCAGCTTACAGTGATAGGGAAGAAGGTCTAAACGCTGGAAGAATCCTCGCAAAAGCGCAGTTGGCCACGGCCGCCTGCCATAGTTCCGTAAGGGGTAACGAACGTCTAACCCGTGAGGAAGCAATTTCACTCATCAGTCAGCTTTCAGCAGATCCTTCCACCCTTACATGCCCGCATGGACGACCTACAGTGTATAGAATGCCGTACACTGAGATAGCCAGATTTTTTGGGCGATAGGGGGTGCGGCTCAGCCCATCTTTGCGAAAGTAGAGCCTCCAGTTGCGATATAATAGGACCACAGGTCGCCGCTGAAACATCTGGCAATAGGTTAACGAAAGGATGCTTCTTACCAAATTGGATAAACTCTTAGTCATCACAGGACCAACAGCTTCAGGGAAATCCAGTCTGGCATTGCATCTAGCCCAGCTGTATCCGCTAGAGATAATTTCCGCGGACTCAATGCAGATTTACCGCTACATGAATATAGGCACCGATAAGGTCTCCAAGGAAATCCGGGAGCAAGTCCCCCACCACCTTATCGATATCAAGTATCCAGATGAGCCTTGGAGCGTAGAGGAATTTCAGGAAACAGCGAAACAAGCAATTGTAGAGATCCAAGCCAGGGATCGGCTGCCTTGCGTTGTGGGTGGCACTGGATTCTACATCCAGGCTCTTTTGTATGACTTTCCTTTGGAAAACGCACCTCCCAATCCCGACCTGAGAAATAGACTGCAAGAAACCGCAAAGGTCAGGGGTAATTCATACGTCCACAGTATGCTGAAAGAAATCGATCCAGAATCCTATGGAACTCTTCACCCCAATGACCTAAAAAGAGTTATTCGTGCCATCGAATACTATCAATCTACCAAAAGACCCATATCGGCAAGAAAGCACCTTGGTAGGAACAGTCCTTACGATACAACAATCATAGGACTCAAATGGAAGCGCGAAGATCTCTATGAAAGGATCGATGACAGGGTAGAGGACCAATTCGATAGGGGACTCGTAGAAGAAGTCTCTAAGTTGTTAGGAATGGGATACACGCCAGAACTTCCCAGCATGCAGGGAATAGGTTACAAGGAAGTGTGCTGGATGCTGCATGGACTCGTGACTGAATCTGAAGCCAAGAGCATCATAAAGCGTAATACCAGGCGGTATGCTAAAAGACAAGTCACGTGGTTTGCTAAGGAGAACAGAATACTCTGGTTGCCTTTTGGAAAAGACATACCTGTGTCTTATCCCATTGAGCAAGCTAGGAACGTAATTGATGAATGGCTTCAGAAAAGGTAATTCCAGAGTAATGTCGTAATACATAGAGAAGTGCATCCTATTGGAGGGAATCATTTTGAGCACAAACAACACTGGAAACCTTCAAGACCGATATCTTAATCAAATGAGGAAGAATAGCACTCCTGCTACGGTGTACCTCACTAATGGGTTTCAACTGAAAGGCGTAATCATCGCATTTGATAGTTATACTGTACTTATGGAAGTAGAAGGCAAACAAATGCTACTTTTCAAACATGCGATTTCTACCATAGCTCCGATAAACGTAGCAACTGTGATGGACGAAGCATGAAAACCATCAAAGTGATGTATAATTAATATGCAAATACATGCACAAGGAGGAATGCCATTGAGAAATGCTCTAGACGACGAGAAAACGAAGGCCCTAATATGCTCATTGGATGTCAAAACACCTAAGAGTACTGAACAGGAACAAATGATATTTTCCTCTGAGGAATCCGCGCAAGAACTTGTGCAATTGGCAGAAACCCTGGATATGGAAGTCTGTGAGGTGGTTATTCAGCATAGATTTTCTCCGGATCCTGCTACTTACATGGGGAGGGGAAAGGTTGAGGAAATAAGTCGGCTCGTTAGGGAACACGGCGTATCCTACGTCCTCGTAGACGGTCAGCTATCTCCAACGCAGGCCAAAAATCTCCAAGATGCTACAGGCGCAGAGGTTTTGGACCGAACAGAGGTAATCCTGCGTATCTTCGCCCAGCGAGCCCGGACCAAGGAAGGCAAACTTCAAGTTGAGCTTGCCACCAGAAGGCATGAACTTACTCACCTCACAGGATATGGTACTGTTTTGTCTAGCCTTGGAGGCGGGATAGGCACCAGAGGTCCAGGCGAACAAAAACTTGAGGTGGATAGACGTGTGATAAGAAATAGGATAGACGTGCTCACCAGAGAACTGGAGAAAGCGGGCAGAGTCAGAGAGGTCCAGCGCAAAAGACGCAAGGAGTCAATGATTCCTCATGTATCACTAGTAGGCTATACCAACGCAGGAAAGTCCACACTTTTTAGGGCCCTTTCAGGCGAAGAAGAGGTGTTGTGCGACGATAAGCTCTTCGCGACTTTGGATCCTTGGACGAGAAAATGGACGCTGCCTTCAGGTAAACTTGTGTTACTTTCTGATACAGTAGGATTCATCCAGGGACTGCCTCACGAGCTTATATATGCGTTCCGGTCGACTCTCGAAGAATCTCTAGATGCGGACGTGCTCATTCATGTAGTAGACATTTCCTCTCAAATATGGGCTGAACAGATTCAGACGGTCGAGAACGTGTTGAGAGAATTGGGAGCGGGACATGTGCCTGTAGTCTATGCTTTCAATAAATCCGACAAACCTATGGAACTAGACGCACTAGAAGTGGCGAGCGAGTACAAAGCAATACCCATCTCTGCTCTTTATGGATGGGGATTAGAAGAGCTTGCTGTGCAGATAGAAGAAGAACTCGCGGCAAGTACCGAAGTCGTTTCATTGAACGTACCCTATGTGAAGTGGGACCTAGTGTCTGAGATAAGAGAACACGGCACGGTTTTGGAAGAAACCTACGGTAGCACAGGAGCTAAGATCACATGTAGGCTATCTCGACATGAGATTGCACGCCTATCAAAAAAACTTTCGGGATGATGGTGAATTGCACATGGATTTTGGGCTACTAAATGTAGAAGAAGACACTGCAGAATTGGCGCAAAAGTGTATCTGTGAACTTGGTTCTGTCTGGAACGATATAGATAGATTGGTCTTTTACAACCAGGTGAAGGTACTCGAAGCGTTTAGAGAGTCGAAGATATCCTCAACCCACCTGTGGCCTTCAACGGGATATGGTTACCAGGACGTAGGTAGGGAAGGGCTTGAGTCTCTATTCGCAAAGGTTTTCGGCGCAGAATCTTCGCTAGTGCGACTTTCCTTTGCTTCAGGAACTCATGTGCTAAAAACTGTCCTTTTCGGGCTGTTAAGACCCGGTGACGAACTTTTGTCGCTAACAGGCAGACCGTATGAAACCCTCTGCCCTGTTATAGGGATAGACACGCCTGACAACGTCAAGATAGGTAGCCTAAAGGATTTCGGAGTAAAATACAAAGAAAGCACTTCTTTGATCGACTTTGAAACAGGCATAATCGATGAATTCGACCTTATAGCCAACTTGAAAGCACTGGTCTCTCCTCAGACATCTCTAATTCTCATACAGCGATCCAGAGGCTACTCGCACAGAAAAACTATATCTATTGAGTCCATCAAGAAAATATCGGAGATTCTAGGCATGCTTTATCCATCCGTCCCTGTTTTTGTTGACAATTGCTATTGTGAATTCACCGATCCGCTCGAGCCTCCTGCAGTCGGAATTGCAGTTACGGCAGGCTCTCTGATAAAAAACCCCGGAGGCGGACTGGCCCCAACGGGAGGATACGTGGTGGGGAAGCGACAATACGTAGACCTCGTTGCGCACTCTCTCTATGCACCTGGGCTGGGTAAAGAAGCAGGCAGTAACCCTTATGGCTATAGAGACACCTATCAAGGGCTGTTTCTGGCCCCAAAAGTTGTGGGCGAATCCCTCAAGGGTGCGTCTTTTGCCAGTCTTTTCTTCGGAAAACTAGGCTACAAAGTAGATCCTGCTCCATTCGATAGAAGACAGGATATAGTTCAGGAGATACTATTGGAAACCCCAGAGAACCTCAGATCTTTTGCCCAGACCATACAAGCATTCTCGCCTATTGATTCATTTGCAACGCCTGAGCCATGGGATATGCCAGGTTATTCCTGCCCGGTAATCATGGCTGCGGGCACTTTTGTTCAAGGAGCTTCCATTGAGCTTTCGGCTGACGGGCCCTTTGCGCCCCCGTATTCAGTCTACTTGCAGGGAGGACTAACTAAGGAACACGTTATATACGCGTGTATGAAGGCAAAAGACACCATCTGGCATAGGCGTTCTTCGTGAGCTTGTACTTGTAGATCCACTAATGAAAAGACCTATAAAGCCCCACAACTTTGCCAAGTATATGTACATTGCCGGATACGATTGGCTCGTAATCAGGATTCTCTGGCCGGAGCGTAATACTATCTTCATCTTTATAAAAAGTCTTTACTGTTGCTTCGTCATCCAAAAGCGCTACCACAATGTCACCGTTTTCAGCTGATTCTTGTTGCTTCACCAACACCAAGTCTCCGTCAAAGATCCCAGCTCCTATCATGCTGTCCCCCTGCACCCTCAACATGAATACGTTTTCATTGTTAAGAAGTGAACGAGGAAGAGGCACAAACTCGTCAATATTCTCTACTGCAAGAATGGGGACACCCGCCCGAACTGTACCTACTATAGGGACCATAACAGACTGCGGGTAAGAGTCATCTTCAATTCCTTCTACGACGTTGAACGCACGTGACTTCTGAGCAGTTCTTTCGAGATATCCTTTGCGCTCAAGAGTTCTTAGATGGCTATGAACCGTAGCGGTAGATTTTAGTCCCAGGCGCTCACCGAGCTCCCTGACAGACGGGGGATAGCCCTTTTCTCTTATATACTCACAGATGACCTCCAGAACCCGGGCTTGCTGAAAGGTAAGTTCTTCCATATCTACCTCTCCTAATCAATAAAGTCCATTCTAATTGACACCGACACCTTCTTGGGAAGAGTCTACCATCAAACAAAAATAAAAGCAAACTTGTGTTTGCCTTTATCTCATGATACTCACAGAAGCGTTCTTATTTGATAATCCTGCGACCTCCACAAAACTGCATAGTAAGTGAGCTAGAATACTCTTCGACATTCGAGGATTTGAAGCTGTTTATCATAACTCCGGCAGAACCCGTAGAGTGTATAAACCGATAGTCGCCAATATAGATTCCGACATGGGATGGACCGGAGCTGTCTGTCTGAAAGAAAACCAGATCACCTGGCTTGAGTTGGGCTATAGTAAGCACAGGCTCACCCTGCTTAAACTGTAGATCAGCATCCCTTCTTATCTGATAACCATTCATCTTCATACAGAACTGGGCAAAACCAGAACAGTCGAACCCATAGGAAGTGCAACCACCCCAAAGATAAGGAAAACCAAGGTACTGCTTTGCTGTAGCAATGACTCCAGTTGCTCCAGATTGCCTGGCGAATGCATCTTCTCGAGTCTTGTAACGCAGCATATTCACTGTTCTTGTACAGATAGTTCCTCCGCCGGGAAGCGCAAGTTTTGCCCATTCTCCCGTTACAGATTCAATGGGGAGGATGGAACCATGCACCAGCCGTTTCTCAAAGACAGGTTCGCCACCAGGGGAATCAAGACACTCGGCCATTTTGACAGCAATCAACGCAACGTCTTTGGCCCAAAATTCGTCAAGATAATCCTTGTCGCATAAGAAAATGTCGTCAGGATGTGCCCAGCCTAAATAATGGTCTTCCATTTGAACAAGATACCATTCATCTTCAGTCTTAAGTACCCTGAGAACATCCCCGATTCGTGCCTGCGTAACTACGTTTTCGTAATCTTTCTTGCCCGGAACAGCTCCCAAGTTTATGACGGGTTTGCCCACAAGGGCCCAGACCTTATCGCCAAGTTCCGGATCAGGAAGTAGCTTGATTTCATCTACGACCTGGTAAGACACTTCTTCAGCTATCCTAACGAACAACTCGTCCTTTAGCCGTTCCTCGCTAGTCTCGCCAGTTAAGGTAATCTTGCCTCTTCTTATATCTGTGACCTCTACGTCAAATACGCACTCTCTATAGGAAAGGCCGGCTTCTTCGACTATCCTCTTTAGAACATCGTCGGTCTTCGCAGCGATCTCAGCATCAGACAAAACCGGAGTCCCTTCTTGGCATCCAGACCCAAAACATACGCTTACGCATATTATAGACACGATGGCGAAGTGGAGGATGAATCTAGATATCCTGGTAGAAGTTCTGCCAAATCCATTTGCATGTTTCATCTTATCATACATCAAAAGTTCTAAACCTCCCTTCGTGGAGAACCGTCTAAAACCCGTAGTGCTGCAAAGTCAGTTCTACAACTGCAAAGCCAATTCCTTCTTTCTTTGGGCAGCGAGCAATGAGCAGGAAAAGGAGCACTGCATTCTTGGTTTTAGTATCTCTACGTCCTATAATATACATTATGTTAGCCAACATTATTGACGCGTCATTGTCATTTGCCGCCCCTTGCCCTTGACCACTTATGAGGATCGGAGAGAAACTCCCGGACCACAGCCGCAGTATCGGAAGAGAAAACTCCTTTCTTTTCTGCTACGTCAACGATTGTTGGCCAATCTGTTAGCCAGGCCACATCTACATCTATTGATCCTAACGTCTTTTCATACTCCTCGTAAAGCGCGTACGAGGCGACAGTAAACACGTGATTTACGCGCAATCCTGCTGTCCTTAGTCCTTCTATGAAGTTAACCTTGCTTCCGCCGTCAAATATTAAGTCCTCGACCAATACAACCGTATCGCCAGACACTGGATTCCCCTCTACCATGGCGTTTTTCCCAAAGCCCTTTGGTTTCTTCCGCACGTATAGCATTGGCAGCCTCATTTTCCAGCTTAAGAACGCTGCATAAGGGATCCCTGCAGTCTCCCCGCCCGCGATGGCATTTATTGGTTCGGTTACCATGTCTTTTATTAGCTGTTGGAGAAAACCTATTGCCTCCTCCCTTTCTGGCACAAAGGAGATCAGCCTGCGACAGTCTATATACACCGGGCTTTTTGTGCCTGACGTCAGTGTAAAAGGTTCCTCGGGCCTAGCCCCAACAGCTTCGATGTCTATAAGTATCTCTGCAACTCTTTCCGACATTTCTTCTATTTTCAGTTTGTTTTCAGCCATGAAGGTATCTCCTCCCCGTATTCATCTTCAAGTCTCAACAAGATCTGAGCAAAATCGTCAGGCAGCGGTCCAAAGAACTCGTGGTATTCGTCGTAGTTATCGCCGAGGAACACTCCAAGCTTGAAGGCATGCAAAGCCTGCCCCTGAAGTCCTGCGATTCTGGCCTTGCCTCCATAAACTGGATCACCCAAAATAGGATGACCAATATATGCCATGTGTACCCTAATTTGGTGAGTTCTACCAGTATGCAAACTGGCCTTAACGAGGGAATAATCGCAACCAAACCTGGTAAGCACCAGCCAGTCGGTGAGGGCTTCCCGCGCTTTTTTTGTCGAGTTATTCTCGGAGGGGGTGGGCTTAATAACAGCCATGCGTTTGCGATCCGCAGGATGCCGGCCTATAGGTGCATTGACAGTTCCCCTATCTTCACCAAAAAATCCTTGGCACAAGGCGATGTACTCACGTCTGACTACACGAGCCTTCATTTGGTTTTGCAGCGCTTTGAGGGTTCGTTCGTTCTTCGCTACGATTAGGAGTCCCGTAGTATCTTTATCAAGTCTGTGGACTATTCCAGGACGATTCTCTACCCCCATACTTCCGACTTGTGGGCAATAGCCTAAAATAGCGTTGACAAGAGTTCCTTCCCAGTGTCCGGCGGCAGGGTGCACGACCATGCCCCTGGGTTTGTTGACTACAATCACGTCTTTGTCCTCGTAGACGATATCTATTGGAATTTCTTCACCTTTGACCTCGGTACTGGCACGAGGAGGTATGCTCACTACAATTAAGTCGCCGGGCTTCACCTTAAGCGAAGATTTGGATGCAATCTTCCCGTTAACAGTAACTCTCCCCTCTTCTATAAGAGCCTGTGCCCTTGACCTGGAAGTATCGCCTCCGGTCGCCTTTGCAATGAACGAATCGACTCTTTCGGACGCTTGTTCTTCCGAAACAGAAAAACTGATTACCCTCTCGCCCGTCTCCAATTCTGAAACCTTATTGTCTTGCACCTGGTATCTCCATCCTATGCGGGTAAAATACAATACAAATGATGAGAACTAAAGACCCTACAACTATTGCGGAATCAGCCACATTGAAAACTGCAGGGAAATACTTGACTGAGATAAAATCTGTTACGGTACCTCGAAATACCCTGTCGATAAGGTTGCCAACGGTTCCGCCGACCACGAATCCGAGTGAAACCATAATAGGCCACCCAAAGGCCTGCACTCTGGGATACAAAAGAGCAGCGAGAACTATGAACACGCTGCTAATCAATACAAATACCCATCTGCCACCTTCAAGCATACCGAAAGCGGCACCGGCGTTCTCAGTGTATAACAATTTGACCCATTCGTTTATCACTGGCAGCGATTCTCCTACCGCAAAGTTCGACCTTATGTAGTATTTGCTCAACTGGTCCAGAACCAAAATGCCCACACTCGTACACAAAAAGATCAATTTATCTGCCCTACTTTCGCATGTAAAGTCTCATTACAGCATACACAAGACAAAGGCTAACCCGCAAGGTCAAGCGTACAAGGCATACGCCTTTTATTGCCCGCCTAAACTTCTCCTGGCCTGTTGCCGGTTCCTTCTTTTTAGCGGTAAGGTGTCGTGATAGACTGTATACAGGCAGAGCATAGGTCAAGAGGTAGAAAAGAAAGGCCGCAGGATGGACAAACCTTCTCAAATGAAAAGAAAGGTGCTCGGGAAAATTGCCGTGGGAGCCCTGGTAATAGGTCTTTGCGGATTCAACATACTCTTTTCCATCCAGTCGGTAGCTCTGAACCCGCGGTTCTACGTGTCTCAATGGGCAGAACTTGGCGTGCCCGAATCGGTAGGAATGTCCATAGAAGACCTGGCAACCGTAGCGGAGTCTCTGCTTGGCTACTTCACAGGCTCACTATCAAGCCCCCAGATAGGTGTCGAGGTAGATGGAAGAGTCACACCAATTTTCAAAGAACGCGAACTATTGCACCTTGAAGACGTTCGCGAATTGTTTCGCATGGGGATTCTAGCTAAGCATGTATCTGAAGTTCTGATCATTATAGGAATAGGAGCCATGATATCCCTGTATAAGAAAAGCCCCGACCAGAGCCCCAGAAAATGTGCCGCCAATCACTTGGCAAAATCTCTCAAACTGTCCTCTGCCATATTGTGTGCTATCGTACTTCTCATTGCTGTAGGCGCAATGTCAGACTTCCCAAAATGGTGGACAACATTTCACCTCACGGTATTCAATAACGACCTATGGCTTCTTGATCCTCAATCCGAAAAACTCATCCAAATATTCCCTGAAGACTTCTTTTTCTCGGCTGTAACCAGGGTTTTTCTCACATCATTAGGCATAACCGCATTGTATTTGGGCCTAAGCCTTCTCGTACACCACGTCTCCGCCTATTACAGTAAGCAGCACCTGTAGATCTTTGATATGGTCAGGATCGACCGAATAAATGTCATCAGACAGTACTACAAAATCACACAAATTGCCCCGCGACAATCTACCCTTTTTCTTTTCCTCGTGCGCTCCATAGGCGCCGCCTAAGGTAAATAAGTCTACAGCTTCATCTATTTCAAGTCTTTCATTGGGGAAAAAGCCAGAAGGCGGATTCCCATCCATATCCTTTCTTGTCACTGCGCAGTAGATCCCGTACAAGGGGTCAGGATCCTCGACTGGACAGTCAGAACCGCCGGCTAGCGGGATACCTGCTTTCAGCATCGAACGCCATGAATAGGACCATTGCATTCTCTGCGGTCCAACCCGGTCGAGAGCCCAAAGCATGTCTGTAGACAGAAACTTTGGTTGAATATCGGCAACTACTCCGACACGTTTCATCTCGGATATAAGGTCAGGAGTAAGTATCTGAGCATGGACAATCCGGTGCCGTAAATCGTACTCAGGCAGCTTTGACTGGGCATGGTCAATAGCTTCAAGACTCACTTTCACAGCTCTATCTCCAATAGCGTGTATGGCAACCTGCATCCCAATGGAGTGAGATTTCCAGACCATCTCATTTAGGTCTTCCTCAGACACGACCAAAATGCCGTTTTGGCCAGGATCATCGCTATAGCTAGATTCCAAAGCCGCTGTTCTTCCACCAAGCGACCCATCTGCAAATAGCTTTACTGAGCCTATTCTTAAGTAGTCATCACCATCTCCAGTACGCAGTGAACTGTTCGACAATTCTTCAAAAAGTTCACCAGGAACGTCCCAATATACTCGCAAAGGAAGCCCCTTCTCCCGTACCCTTCTGTACAAATCCATGGTTCCCCAGAAACCTGCTTGCCCGTCGTTCGTGTGGACGGAGGTAATCCCCTTTGAAAGGACATACTGCGTGGCTTTTGCAAGTGCGCCCTCCATTGCTTCAAGTTCTATCTTGGGAATGCAGGACTGAATAAGCCCTAAGGCTGACTCCCTTAGTATCCCTGTAGGTTCGCCACGAGAGTCTCTATCTATGACTCCGCCTGTAGGATCTTGAATATCCCTGTTGATCCCAGCAATTTCAAGTGCCTTCGATGAAGCCACTGCAATGTGCCCGCATGACCTAATCAAGAACACCGGGCGTCCCCCTGCTACCTCGTCTAGGTGATACCGAGTCGGGTACTCCTTGTCTGAAAACTGACCCTGATCCCAACCCCTCCCTATCAGCCACCCGCCCTCTTGTGTTTCGAAAGCCCTCTGCTTGACTCTAGCTTTCAATTCATCAATCGAGGTAACACCTACAAGAGATAGCACCTGCAGGTTGAGCCCGAAGCCCAACAGGTGGATATGGCTGTCTATGAAACCTGGGATCACTGTCTTACCGCAAAGATCCCTTGTTTCCGGTTTGATGCCGCGCGGGAAAGCCTCCAGACACTCTTTATAATCACCTATCCAAACTATCCTGCCACCTAGAGACGCAATGCTGTCTCCAACAGAACGCCTGCTATTATGAGTACATAAATTCCCATTCGTAAAAACTGTGGCCTTCAAACGGATTCCCTCCTTTGTTGGCGCAAAACATCATTTGCTCAGACCGTATCCCACGCACGCTTTAGCCAGTATGTCTGTAGCATCTACAACTTCGATTCCAAGATCCCCGTCCTTCAAGATAAGTGGGATTTCCGTGCATCCTGCAATCACTACATCGCAGCCGCGGGCCTCGAGTTTTCTTGCCTGTTCCAATATGATCTTCCTACCTTTTTCGAGCATTGAAGCCTTGACCAGATAGATTGCCTCCATTACCGAGTCTTGATCTTCATCGCTGGGAATAACTGTCTCAATACCTACTTTAGACAACGACCTGGCGTACAGACCGGTCCTAAGAGTCCCAGTTGTAGCCAAAAGACCAGCCTTGTTCGCCTTACCATTTAGGTATCTGGCCACTTCCTCCATCATGTGAAGTACAGGAATATCAACCTGCCTTTGGATCTCCTTGTGGAAATAGTGAGCGGTGTTACAAGGAATTGCTATAAAAGAAGCACCTGCTCTTTCCACATTCTTTGCTGTTTCGAAAAGAAGCGGCCTAGGGTCTTCCCCTCCGCTGAGAATGTATGCCGTTCTATCAGGTATCTTTGGATTCGAATCGATAATCACTCTCAGGTGATCTTGATCCTTCTGAGCGGGAGTATTTCGTATTATCTTCATGAACAGATCACAGGTAGCCTGCGGTCCCATTCCTCCCAAAATACCCACAACACGCATGGTGTCTCAACTCCAATCAATTCGTAAGTATGTCCTTGAGATTGAAAAACCGCTTTTCATCGTTATCAGGGGGGCTCTTTCCTTCAAGAAGGCTTTCGGTTACAGAATCAAGATTCTCATCAAACATCTGGAGCGCTGACTGAAGAAATGCTCTCATCTCCGTCTTGAACCTTACTACTTTCTGTCTCTGCACTTCAAACTCTTCGTAAGTCTTTTTGCGCGTGCTCTCCGCTTCTCGCAATGTGATTTCCGCTTGGCGTCTTGCGTCTTGCGTCACGGCATCTGCTTCTCTCTCCGCTGCTTCTCGAATCTGATCCGCGGCTTTCTGAGCAAGAACGATGGCGTTTTTAAGAGTATCTTCCAATCCCTTGTAGTGATCCAATCTCATTTCCAAAGCACCAATAGTCCCACGCAACTCTTCGTTTTCCCGTATAAGTCCTTCAAACTCAGCCACAATGAGGTCGAGAAACTCATCAACTTCCTCTTCGTTGTATCCTCGGAAACCACGAGAGAATTCTTTATTATGTATATCTAGAGGCGTTAAGGTAGAAATCCTGGGAATCGGTGGTTTGGTCCTTTCTTGGTCCATGAAACCCCCTCCAATACAGCTGATTTCAATGTTTCAGTTATGTAGTTTCCACGGATAAAGGCAAAGATCCTGCTACTTGTAAGTCCGGGGCCCAAATAACGCCGTCCCTAACCTTATGACCGTCGACCCTTCTTCAATAGCTATCTCATAATCTGAAGACATTCCCATGGATAATTCCCTGAGACAGGTTTCAGGAATACCACGTTCCGAAAGAGAGTCCCTTAGCACCCTTAGGTCTCTAAAAGCTTTCCGCACGGCCTGTGGATCGTCTGAAAAAGGAGCAACCGTCATAAGACCAATAAGTCGCAAGTAGGGCAACTCCATGATTGTTGACGCTACGTCAAGAGCTTCCTCCGGCATACATCCATACTTGTTCGGATCTAATCCGCTATTTACTTGTACATAGACAGGAAGATCTGCGTCTCGATACTTACAGCTGAATTTCGACAGAGCTTGGGCAACCTTAGTTGTGTCTACAGATTGGACTTCATCGAAAACTCTAACAGCCATTGAAACTTTATTGGTCTGAAGATGACCAATAAGCGCCAATTGAACACCGCTGAAGGCTCCCGAATCCTTCTTCTCGCGAGCATCCTGCACTCTATTTTCACCGAAATATGAAATGCCAGATGACCGAGCTTCAAGGATAGCTTCCTTAGGGAAACCCTTAGATACTGCCATGACCCTTACGGAGCGTGGATCCCTGTTCGCTCTTTTGCATGCATTTTCAACGTTTCGTGAAATGATATCCAAATTGTCCTTTATCATCTGACTCTCCTTCCGTCCAGGAACGGCTTTCCTTTGAGTACAATCTCACTGGTCTCGTCAATTCCTTTTATGACGGCCTGGTCACCTCTTACCATTAGAACTTCTACCGGGCGAAAACGGGCATATGTTTTCTGCACAGTTAGAACCCCGGTCTGCCCATCTTTTTCAACCAAACTCTCAGAAGGTACCACAATGCCTTCTTGCCTTCTAGTAATAAGCGATGCGTAAGCGGTTCTTACATATTTTTCCGGTGGGACCTCACTTATCTCGCCAGAAATAACCGAGTACCCCGGAGGCTTACCATCAACCACATCGACTATTGTACAATCAGAAAACACGTTTTCACCAACCTCTGCTCTGACTTTGTCACCAATAGCCAGATCCGGCCTCTTCTCGGTCTTCATAACAAGATAAAAATGGATTTTGTCCCCTGAAACTACACGGGCTATCATCTCTCCCTCTGACACAACTTGCCCATCTTCAACGACAACAGGTTGGGGAGCTGAAAGTTGAGTTGCAAGTACAGAAATCTCGGAAGCATCCTTTTCAGATAGATCCAAGGAAGACAAGAGCATATCTTCAATAACCATTTCATTAAAGAAAACTCCTGACACAGGGGTTTTAACTTCTACCGCGTCACCATCTGAAATAGGCCTTATCACGCATATTGTGCTGCCTGTTTTCACGGAGTCGCCCTTTTTATGTCTGAACTCAATCGCGCCTGATGAAGGAGCAATCAAAATCTCCTGACCTCCAACAAAAACTGCGTTCCCCGAGATCTTATCTTCGAGGACTCCCGGAGTGCCTCTTCCTATGGGTACAAACAGAGTAAGAAATCCAGACCGAAGATACGGCCACAACAAAACTAGGCCAACCAGAAGAATAGCCATTACTACTCCTGCGGTTTGCATCTTTTTCTTTAACCTTTTCTTCTTGTCGATCTTCTTCTTCTTTGTCTTAGCCATATCATTGAAAGAGTATTGCACAACAGGTGTGAAGTCAAGGAATAACCTGCATTGGCGTAGAAACGCAGAAGCCAAAGTACAATTAGTAGACGCTATGTAGCATCACCCATAAATGTGATCTCAACAAACATCAGCCCGCCAAAAGACAGGCACGCTATACCAATTAGGAACAATGTTCCAAGATTACCTCGGTTTTTCGGATGACTTTGCTTTCCTCAAAAACGTGGGTACTTCAAGCAAGTCTTTTGCATCAATCTTTATGGTATCATCCTCTGTCCTGAAGACTCTCCGCGGCATCGTGCTATCAAAACCAGTAGCAATAACAGTAATCTGGACCGTGTTCTCAAAATTGTCATTTATCACAGCACCGAAAATTATGTTTGCATCTGGATCTGCAGCCTGGCTGATGATATCCGCGGCCTCCGTTACTTCGAAAAGTCCAAGATCGGGTCCGCCGGTAACGTTCATGAGCACTCCCTTGGCGCCGTCTATACTGGTCTCGAGGAGAGGGCTTGCAATCGCCTGCATGGCAGCCTCTTTTGCTCTGTTTTCGCCCTGTGCCACTCCAATGCCCATAAGGGCTGAACCCGTATCCATCATCACAGTCCGGACGTCTGCAAAGTCTAGGTTTATTAGGCCTGGAACACAGACTAGGTCGGAGATCCCTTGTACGCCGTGGCGCAACACATCATCCGCTACTTTGAAAGCGTCTAGAATTGATGCATCCCTAGGAACTACCTGTAAGAGTCGATCATTAGGTATAACTATCAGCGTATCAACGCTATCCTTTAGCCTTTCGATCCCTTGGAGGGCCACATTCATCCTGCGCCTACCCTCGAAAGAAAAGGGCTTGGTAACCACACCTACGGTCAAAGCTCCAACTTCACGCGCGATCTGGGCAATTACAGGGGCTCCTCCTGTACCCGTTCCACCACCCATACCTGCGGTGATAAAGATCATATCTGCTCCTTTGAGATATTCCATGATGTCATCTTTCGACTCGTCGGCGGCCTTCTCGCCTACTTCAGGGTTTGCGCCCGCGCCCAAACCTCTGGTTATATTCTCGCCAATCTGGAGTTTTATCGGGGCCCTGGATAAATTGAGTGCCTGGGCGTCAGTGTTGATGCAGATAAAGTCCACTCCTTTAATCCCTGTATCGATCATTCTGTTAACCGCATTTGTGCCGCCACCGCCAACCCCTACCACCTTTAGATTTGCATATCTGGGTTGTTCTTCAATCATCATCACCCACTCCCCTCTTCACCTCAGAAACTGTTTTCAACGACGACCGTTTATTTACCTTCATCTTTTTCAAGAATCTCAATTGTGTCATCGACCTGCTCTTGGACCTTCTTTTCAGTAAGGTTTTTCAGCATTAGCCGCCTTATCATTCCAACATTATTGAATATCCTGATACCAAGGGCTACAACGGCGGCCAAATAGAGTTCTATACCTAAGACGTCGCCTATATACACAAAAACCGCAGACAGAATGGTATTTCCTAAGAACCCTGTAACAAAAATCATGGTATCAAAATCGCCTTCGAAACTAGCTCTTAGACCTCCAAGAGAGGTATCCACGCCTGCTAAAAGACTGACTGCAAGGTATCGGGCAAGTATGGGCGGGATTTGCCATGGAATTTTGAGACCGACCAAGATACCTATGACTAGAGCGATCACAAAGTACAACATTAGACTTACCCCTCTTTTTTGACCGGCGTCGCGAATTTGAAGTTCACCGACCCACTGTAGGCCGGCAAAACAACTTCTTCTTCTACCTTAATCTTCACTTCGATACCCCATAGCCCTAAGTTATCTACCACGCCTCCGCGCATCTTCAAGGCAGATTCTAATACACTCGAATCTCCAATAGCCTGTATCTTGATAGGCGGCGCGACCCTATTGCCGTTAACCATAATGACAGGCCCTACACAACGGATCTCGGTAGTTGCCACTACACGCTGCTCATTGATACTCATGGCCTCAGCACCAGCAGCAAACAGCTCATTAACCACGGCCAAAATATCGTCGTCGTGAATAATGAATAGGTTGGGATCCTGTCCTGAACCCACCGGCTTCTGGGCATCATTCATCTCAACCGTTACCCCCGGGCCTTTGACCTCAACAAGCCCGGCTAAAACCCGTGCCTTTATGAGTTCTTCTTGCAGTGCTTTTACGTCCGCCTGTCCCGCCATAACCTCCGCTACCCGATCACGCAAGACCTGCACTTCCTCTTTTAGTCTGTCTCTTTCCTCTTCGGTAATCTTCAGTAACAATGAAAGCTCTTCCGAACGCTGATGATATACATTAGCATCAATAGATGGGCGCACCCTGAATTGGGTGGCAAGCATAAAGCCGAATAATAAAAAAATGATGGTCAATGCTGCCTGGGAACCACGCTTGGTCACCGTTCTCACCACCTTCCCGCTACCTCAGTTTAACTGCCTGTTTGTCAAAACGCAAATCAATGTACTCTGCAATTTTCTCTTCTGATTCTAGTTCACACAGTATGGACTCTAGTACCGCGAGCACGGTTTCAAAATCAGGTCTTTCCTCGCCCATGAAAACTCTGCACCCATCATCAAGTATAATTGTACACTCTTCACTTTGGACGTTAACTTCGATCATTTTGCTTCTTGTTACAGACCCAACCCCCAAAATCACTTTCAAGGCCCAACCACATTCGCCAGACTTCAGGAATTGGCCCGGAGTCACCGGCCCTTGGATTCCGGTAAGAGCAATCAGTCCTTCAGATACTCCATCGTCTTCTTGAAGTATGCGCCCATCCTTATCTACCAACCACACCACGCCATCTATGGGCGCAAACGCGACGGGCACACGTTCAACTACATGTATTTGCAGAGTGTCAGGTAGTTTCTTAGTACAGCTCGCTTTTTCGATCCATGGGCAAGCCTCAAGGGACTTTTCGATCTTCGTCAGATCTAGACTAAAGATATTATCCGACCACTGAACACTTCTCGCTACGACCTCGTCATGTGTGACTCTGGATGTACCCGTTACAGCATAGTTTTTCACAGAAAACATGGGCGACCACCAAAGAAACAAGAAGACTCCAATGAGTATAAAAAAGACCCATACAAAAACCCATGGTATTTCTGGTCCTCTGTATGTAAGTTCTTCATCATCTGATCTATCCGGTGTGCGCCTAGTCCCAACCAATCTTCCCCAACCATTCCCTTTCCCGGCGTAATTCAGCAGTTTTGAAAACTAACGCAATAGAGCCCGCAGTATATCGTGGGCTTTCCATACATCACCCGCACCCATAGTGATTATTACGTCACCTTCGCAGGCAAGGCTCACCGCAGTACGAGCAGCTTCTGCCATATCGTCTATTTGAAAAACACACTCATTTCCAGAAAACTGTACGGCTTCGCTTATGGCTTGCGCTTTAGTCTCCGGGTCCTGTTTCTCTCCGGGTCCGACATATATCTCAGTGATTATCAAAGCGTCTGCTTTTTTGAATGCAGGCCCAAACTCATTGCGCAAGATCCTTGTGCGTGAATAACGATGAGGCTGGAAAATAACGATTACCTTAGACTGTGGTAAGGCTTCCTTTACCGCATCCAACGCGGCTTCGATCTCTCTTGGATGGTGGGCAAAATCGTCAACAACCAATACACCGCCGAACTCACCTATCCGTTCAAGCCGACGCTTTACGCCAGGAAAGGACTGCAAATAGCTACAAGCTTCTTTCACATCGATTCCCACACTGTCTAGGGCCGCAATTGCTCCGAGGGCATTCTGAACGTTGTATATCCCAGGAACTTCAAGTCGCATAGTAGAGACAACTTTGCCCTCTCGTTCAACCAGGCATGTACTCCCCCAGCCTTGAACAGATGCTTCCCTGATCCGCCACACCGCATCGTTTGAAACAGCATATGAAACCGCGTCTGGATGCGCAGAAGCCCACTCCCTTAGGAAGTCGTTGTCAGTGCAGACGATATTCTTGCCGCCATCTGCTTTGTGATCTAAGTACGAGTTAAAAGCGTTTTTCAGAGATCCGAAGGAACCCCAATAGTCTAGGTGGTCTCTGTCTACATTTGTTACTACACTTATGTCTCCTTCTGCCTTAAGGAAAGAGCCGTCGCTCTCATCGGTCTCTACAACCGCGTACGCACCATTTCCTAGTCTTGCGTTGCCTCTTTCCCCCATTTGGCCACCAACCAGGTACGTAGGATCCATACCAGCTTCTTCCATTACCCAGGCGATCATTGAGGATGTAGTCGTTTTTCCATGGGTACCTGCAACCGTCACAAGTTTCTTTCCTTTTAGCGCACAAAGCAACATATCCATCCGATGGATAACAGGTATCCCTCTTTCCCTTGCCTCTATGACTTCTGGATTATCCTCAGATATGGCAGAAGACACCACGACAACATCGGGATCCAGAACGTTCTCACGTCTGTGACCAATGAAAACCCGTGCGCCAAGTTCGGAAAGGCGAGCAGTTGTGCTACTTGGCTTGATATCAGATCCTGACACCTCAATGCCTTGTTCAATGAGGATCCGGGCTATGCCCGACATGCCCTGCCCTCCTATTGCAACAAAATGAACCTTATTCATCATTCACCTTCTTTTGTTGGGGTACGTTCTTCCATAATACTACGCCTTTTCGGGATCGTGGCCGCGCCGCAAGCGGCTTCTTTCAGACATCTCCACCAAGTACTGCGCGATTTCCTCTGCGGCCTTCGGTCTCCCTATCTTCTTAGAAGACCTTCTCATAGCATCAACCGCATGTTTGTCTTTTGCCAACCCCAAAAAAGAATCCTTGATCTGCTCAATACAATCTGGTCCTTCTCGGATGACTACCGCTGCTCCTTCAGTCTCTAGAGCTCTTGCGTTGTATTCTTGGTGGTTCCCGGAGACATTCGGTGACGGTACGACAATTGAAGGCAGACCTAGCGCCGTAATCTCCGCCAGAGTCATGCCTCCGGCCCTGGCCAAAACAAGGTCGCACGAATTGTATGCCATCTCCATATTATAAACAAATGGTCTAATAACAACGCTAGACGTTCTTGCCCCTTCTACATCCTTCTCTGGGGCGGCACCTAGCTTGCGAATTGTCTCATTGTAATATCGTGAACCAGTTATCAACAGCATCTGGGTACTGTCGTCCATCTCTCTAGCAATGGTTACAGCAGCCTCTATGATGCTCTCGGCGCCTCTTGATCCTCCTAGAACCATAAGGGTAAACCGCTCATCTAGGCCAAAGAACTCCCTGGCTTCCTTAGCCGAAACCGAGAACAACGTATCTCTCACTGGGTTCCCAGCTACTTTTACGTTGGCCCCCTTCGGAAAGTGCTCAAGCGAATACTCCCAAGCTGCAAAAGTGATATCTACTTTTCTGGACAAATACAGGTTAGTCTTCCCTGGAATCGCGTTCTGCTCTTGGATAGCACACGGGATCCCCATGAGCCACGCTGCTAAGACGACCGGCCCTGACACATATCCACCGGTACCTAGGACCACGTCCGGCCTAAATATCTGGAAAATGCGTCTTGCGTCATCTACACCCAACAGTGCGTTCCACGCCCCTTTTAGAGCAACTGCAGGTGACTTGCCTGCGATGCCTGAGGATCGAATAGGCTTGAAATCTAGGCCTTCTCTAGGCACTAGTGAACTCTCCATGCCAGATTCTGTGCCTATGTACAGAATCTCCGAAGAAGGCATGATCTTTTTGACGCCCTTTGCGATGGCCACCGCCGGGTAGATATGGCCGCCTGTGCCTCCTCCGGTCACTATGCATCTCGTCATGCCGTCAACTCCTATCAACCGTATATCTAGAAATGTTCAAAAGTATACCTGCACTGCTCAGTGACATAAGTAGCGATGAACCGCCGTAGCTTATGAATGGCAAAGTTATACCTGTTATAGGCAGAATACCCGTTGCGACGCCCATGTTTACTGCGGCCTGAATGACAACTCCTGAAGTAAGTCCGGCTGCCAAGAGACACGAAAACCTATCGGGCGCGTTCATTGCAATGACATATCCCCTCCATGCTACGACCAGAAACAGGGCCACGACAAGGGATGTCCCGAAAAACCCCAGTTCTTCTCCAATAACGGAGAACACAAAATCAGTGTCAGCCTGGGGAAGATAAAAACCCTTCTGCCGCGACAGCCCTATGCCTTGTCCAAAGAATCCTCCGCTGCCAAAAGCATACAATGACTGAATTACTTGCCAACCAGGTCCCAGCGGGTCTTTCCACGGATCTAGAAATGCTAACAGACGTTTTCTCATATACTCTTCAGACATTATGAACCGGTAAGCAACTGGTGTGGCTAATGCAGCCAATCCAAGCAAGAACCAGATATTGGCTCCCGCAATAAACAGCATGAGAACAGCATTAAGACCGACGATGGTTGCAGTCCCTAGGTCAGGTTCCATCAAGATTAGCCCCGCAGTGATCCCAACAAGCAAAAGGTAAGGCATGAAATCTCTGAAAAAGCGTGTACCCTTTCTTTTCCGACCAAGTCGGTCTGCAAGAAACAGTACGGTAATTGTTTTGGTTAGTTCAGCCGGTTGAAACCCTAGGGTTCCAAAACCTAGCCAGCGCCTAGAACCTTCTCTCACTTGACCTATACCAGGCACCAAGACAATGACCAGAAGCACCAAAGAGATCCCATATGCCAGCGGAATGAGTCTACGATAGCGCCAACAGTCAAAGTTCATGAAGAAAAACATTGAGAACAATCCCAAGGCCGCCCACATGCCTTGTCTTTCAACGAAGTAGTAGGCAGTGTCGTAAAACCGCAGGGCCCTTGGCATGCTTGCAGAAAAAACCATCACAATGCCCAAAGCCAAGAGAGTGAGCACCGAAAAAAATAAGGTGTAGTCAGGATTACCTCTTTGCATAGTGTTGGCGTTTTCATCTTTCTTCATGTCCCTAGAGAGCCACCTTTGCTTCACACACCGAGTAAGGATATTACCCCTATAACTGCCATGACAAACGAAAAGCACCAAAACACGTATACTACTTTCCGCTCGCTCCAACCTAGAAGTTCAAAGTGATGATGAATAGGAGTCATCTTGAAAATCCGCTTGCCAAATAACTGAAACGACGCCACCTGTAAGATCACAGAAACCACTTCAATAAACTGCACCGCCACTATGAAAGGAAACGCCATTTCAGTTCGGGTACAGATAGAAAAGCCTGCCAAAAGACCCCCAAGGGCCAAGGAACCTAAGTCTCCCATAAACACTTTGGCAGGGTGATGGTTATAGTAGAAAAACCCTAACAGCGCGCCGACTGAGCACAGAGCCAAAGCACTCAGACTGCCCATTGTATGCGCTGATGAAGGAGAAAGAACGAAATTGATAATTACAAAATATGACAAAAGTCCGATGGAAGCCACTCCTGCCGCCAGGCCATCGAGTCCATCGGTGAAATTCATTCCGTTTCCCGTTCCTAGGATGAGAACTAGAGCAAAAACCGGGTATAACCATCCCATATCCCAAGTACTTCCGGTGAAAGGAATGACGACCTGGTAACTAATCTCAGGTACCCCCCACAGAAACAAGACTGCAAAGAGAAGCTGCAGGGCCAACTTCTCTCTAGCCCTCAACCCCAGGGAATGTCCCAATTTGACCTTCTTGTAGTCATCTATGAAACCTATAAGACCGTAAGATAGCATGAGGCCAAGTATAAGTAGCTCTTCCCTGGAAGGTACTTCTTTTTTGTATAAACACGCAACGACTCTCGAGACAACGATTGCTGCAATGAATATGCTACCGCCCATGGTGGGCGTTCCTGCTTTTTTCTTATGTGATTCCGGACCTTCTGCCCTTATCTGTTGTCCAACATTAAGTTGTTCAAGTTTCGGTATAAGGAAGTTTCCGAAAACCAGAGACAGTAAAAGACCCGATAGAAAAGGCAGAAACATTTCTCCACCGCTCATGTAATCATCATCCCCAATCGCCGCTATTGCCTAGTTCTCTGAGGAAAGACACTATCGATTCAAACTCCATCCCCCTAGATGCTTTCACCAGACAGACGTCGCCATACTGAAGCAGCCGGTCTAGAAGGCCCATTGCTTCATTTTTGTCTGAAAACCAAAAAGATGTCTGTTCAGTCTCTGGGCCACTAACCTGGTCCCACCCCTGCTTCGTGTGAACGCTCAAGGGGCCTATAGCAACCAAAACATCTGCTTTTTCTCTAGCGTAAGCGCCCACTTCAAAATGTGCTTTGGGCCCATACTCCCCCATCTCAAGCATATCACCTAGGATCGCAACCTTCCGAGCTCCCCGAATATCGTGGAGCAAGTCTAGCGCTGCCTTGGTCGATTTTACGCTTGCATTGTACGCATCATTTACCACTGTGATTTTGTCTGTGCGTATTACCTCTTGTCTCATTGGGCTCAGACTTACGCTGCAGAGACCTGACCGTATATCGTCAACGGAAAGCCCCATCTCATAGCCTACAGCTATCGCAGCCAAAGAATTCTGAATCTGATGAAAACCTGGCATAGGCAAGACAAACTCCTCTTTCTTGCCTAGATAATCCACCTTAAATCGATATGTAGATTCGTCTACCTTTTGTATGTCAGATGCCTTACAGTCAGCATCATCACGCAATCCATAAGTAACTACTCGACACGACGCCAAAGAACTCATCTTTCTTACAAGTTCGCTGTCCCAGCACAAAAAAGAAATCCCGTTGCCAGGCAGACTCTGTAGAATCTCCGCTTTTGCAAGAGCTATCTTCTCTATGCTCCCAAGCACTCCTATGTGCGATTCGGATATGTCGGTTAGGACACCAAACCTCGGCTTTGCGATTGCGCAGAGATCCCGTATCTCCCCTTGAGCCCTCATTGCCATCTCGAGAACTGCATATCGGTACCCACACTCCATCTGTAGCACAGCCAAGGGCAGACCAATATGGGAGTTCATGTTTCCAGGATTCTTGTATATCTTGAAACGCTGACTAAGGACAGAAGAAATCAGATCTTTGGTACTTGTTTTGCCTACACTACCAGTTATGCCGATAACGTCAACCTTCATACATCCCAGGTAATGGGCAGCCAGTTTGCCCAACGCGCGAGTAGTAGACTGCACCAAGACGATTCCAAATGTAGGATCCAGGACCTCCACAGGCTTCTCAACAAGCGCCCCTATTGCACCTTTTGATGCGACCTCATCTAGATAGTCATGCCCATCTACTCTATCGCCGCATATTGCGCAGAATAAAGATCCTCTCACGTCTGTTCGTGAATCAATAGATACGCTCAGGGCCTCTACGCAAGGGTCGCCCTGCAACAGCTCCCCCTCAACAATTCTGGTCACGTCATATAGGCTATATTTCACATCAAGACTCCCCTAGCTCAGCTTTGCGTCAAACTTGAATGATCCTTTAATGCACCTATCACCTTCCGTGCTACTTCTGCATCATCAAAGCTAACTACCCTGTCTCTAAATACCTGATAGGTCTCGTGGCCCTTTCCTGCAATAACCACCACGTCACCTTTCTGTGCAGATGAAATTGCCCTGGCGATTGCTCGTTCTCTGTCTTTTATGCGCTCAAAAACCAGACCGGGCTTTTTCAATCTAGCTTCATCTATGCCCACTTCTATCTGGTCAAGAATCTCTTCCTCGTCCTCAGTCCTTGGGTTGTCATCTGTGATTATGACCATGTCTGCTATCTCACCTGAAATCCTTCCCATTACAGGCCGCTTGTGCGTGTCTCTATCGCCACCACAACCAAAAACAACAATGACCCTGTTGTCTGCAACCTGTCGAGCAGTACTCAGGATGTCTTTGAGACTTTCAGGTGTATGAGCATAATCTACCCAGACAGTATATTCTTCAGTGCCTGATACGACTTCGGCACGTCCCCTCACTCCGCCAAGCCTAGGAAGGATTTGAGACACCCTTTCAAGGTCTAGGCCCAACCCCAGAGCTACCGTACTGGCAGCCAGAGCATTATACACATTGAACCTACCCGGCAGGTTAATCTGTGTCTTTATTGTCTTTCCGCAATAAGAAATTGCAAACGAACTACCTCTTGAGCCTGCTTGCACGTTGAGCGCGCGCACATCGGATTCTTGTTCCAGACCGTATGTGATACTCTTTTTGGGAGCGACGGACAAAAAATAGTCACTAAATGAGTCGTCACAGTTGATTGCAGCAAAAGGAAGATTCTGCCCAGGCAAAGACGGTCTTCTTGCAAGGGACTCAAAGAGTCTTCCTTTGGTGTTTACATAGTTGTCCAAGGTGCGGTGAAAATCTAAATGGTCCATACCTATGTTAGTGAATACCGCCACATCGAATTCAACATGCGCCACCCTGTCAAGAGCCAAGGCATGGGAAGAAACCTCCATAACAACAGCGGTACAGCCTTTTTCTACCATCTCTTTCTGCATAGACAAAAGATCCAAGGATTCGGGCGTAGTGTGCTTAACAGGACGCACCTCGTCACCTATTATGTTATGTACCGTACCTAGTAAACCTGTAGAATACCCCATACTATCCAACATGTCTTTCACCATATGACAGGTGGTTGTCTTTCCTTTTGTCCCGGTTATGCCAACGACCAAAAGGTCTCGGCTTGGGTTTCCATAAAAGGCACAAGCTAGGTGGGACAAGACAAATCGGGTGTTCTCAACGATAGCCATCCCCTTGCCCTGAGGAACACAGACCATGTCTTCAACAACTACTCCGCTGGCGCCTCTCGAAATAGCATCAGCGACAAAGTCATGCCCGTCAAGTTTGTAGCCTTTTATGGCCACAAACAAATTGCCTTCCCTCACTTCACGCGAATCGTAGGCAATTCCAGTGACCTCACAATCTCGAACAAGTTGTATATCAGGAAGCCCCTGCAATAATGTTGAGAGCAACATGAAAACCCACCCCCCTCGGACATACGCATTCGATGAGCAGTCTTATGCTATTGACCCACGTCCATTCGGAAAACAGCCTTCACCGCAGTACCCGCTGGAACTATCCTTCCTGCTTGAGGTTCCTGTGTAACACAGAAACCGTTGCCCTCTGCGCTCAAGGACAGCCCGCTATCTTTGAGTTTGGCCCGCGCCTGCGTCATCCCAAGACCTACAATTGAAGGAACTCTTACCATCCCTTCACCAGGCTCCTCTTCACCTTCAGTGTATAATACCACATCTGTCCCTCTGATCACTCTAGACCCACCAACCGGAAACTGATCCAATACGGTGCTCCCTGAGCCTTCAGTACGTACTACAAAATTGCCTTGCTTAAGTTCCTCTAAGGCTGAATCAAGGGGTTTTCCAACCAGATCAGGCACCTTTACAACATCCTGCCCACCAATATCTAGGACTTCCTCTTGAGGCGCAATTTCAAGATACCGCAGCGCGTCCCGCATTATCGATGAGAAGACCGGCGCGGCAACAACGCCGCCATAGTAGTCACCTTCTGGCTCGTCTATCATCACCAAAAGCACCACTTTCGGGTCGTTCGCTGGCGCAAACCCGACAAATGATGATATGTACTTGTCCTCTGCTATCTTTCCGTCTATTACTTTGTTCGACGTACCTGTCTTCCCGGCAAGGCGATAGCCTGGCACATAAGCCGATTTGCCGGTACCTTCGGATATGACCTTTTCAAGGACTGACCGCATTTCCTGTGCTGTTTGTTCAGATATTACTTGTCTAACAGGCTCGCAGGATGCCGAGTCAACTATGTTTCCATCAGCATCGGTAACCTCTTTTACCACGTGAGGTGTGACAATGTCTCCGCCATTGGCTATAGCAGATATTGCAGTCACTATCTGTATCGGTGTAGTCTGGAGCGTCTGTCCGTACGACATGCAAGCAAGATCAATTTCTCTGGCCTGGTCTCTCGGTACGATTATGCCCGCCGATTCGCCTGGAAGGTCAATCCCTGTGCACGAAGTGATTCCGAAAAGATCTACATAATGGTAGAAATTCTCTATCCCTATTTTCTGAGCTATTTGGATAAAACCCATATTGCATGAGTTTTCGACAACCTGAGTAAACGTCTGTTTGCCATGACCGCTCAACTGGTGGCAATGAAGGGTCTCGACCCCTACTTTCATGCTACCGTTGCAGTAGAACACATCCGTTGTTTTGACCTTCTCGCATTCTAACCCTATTGCTCCTGTTACAGGCTTGAATGTAGAACCTGGCGGAAAGGAGTCTGTAACCGCCCTTATCCTCCTATTTGCCGCAGGATATTCATCATAGTTGTTGGGGTCATATCCTGGACGAATTGCAAGAGCCAGGATCTCCCCATTTGAAGGGTCCATCGCAACTACAATGCCACCGGAAGCGTTGGTCTCCGCAATCTTCTGATCAAGTTCTCTCTCTACGATGAACTGAATCGGTTCGTCAATTGTAAGGGTAAGGTTTTTCCCGTCTATAGGGGGAATGTAGCCTTTTTCCGATTCGGGTATAATATTTCCCAAGGCATCTACTTCAACAGTAAACTTACCAGGGGTCCCTCTTAGCAGGTCGTCATACTGATACTCCAACCCTTCAAGACCATCGTTATCAATACCTACTATCCCTAGAACCTGAGACAGCAGTGTTCCCTTTGGCCAGACTCTCATGGATTCCTGTGTGAACCCTATACCCGTAAGGTTGGCTTCCTTTATCTTTCGCACTATGTCATCAGGAAGTTTCCTTTTGATCCACTCGAATCCGCTAGTCCTTGTGAGAGTTGAGAGCATCTTTTCGTAGTCTATGCCCAGAATATCAGACAGGACTTCGGCTGTGTGGACCGGGTCCTTTATCTGGGACGGAATAGCATATAAGGATTCGACTTCAATACTGAATGCAAGTTCATGTCCATTTCTATCTACGATGATTCCCCGTTTGGGCTGTATGGGGATGTCGTTCATCCTCATATCCAATGCCATTTGTCCCAGTTCTTGGGCCCAAATAAGTTGCACGTAAACTAAACGTGCCAGGATTAGTGCGAAGCAAACGCACAAAAAAGACAAAACAACCTTAAGCCGTTTCCGGACTTGTGTTCTTCCCATCATATTTCTCTCCGAATGGAACTACTAACGCCGCGCTTTCGCGGCAGTTAGATTATCTCTCACAAACTCAGCCACGCGGCTGAGCCATGCAAATAGACCGCTTGGCGCTTCTTCATTTGCCGTCAGCTGATCCGAATCCTCCATGGCGACGGCGTTAGTGTTTTGCGGGTTGACTGCAACTGCCCTCACTTGGACAGGATCAACCATCCCTAAAGTGCCCCTAGCCTCAGCCTCGACGAATGTAAGCGACTCCATAGTCGCGACTGTACGCTTCAAGTCCTCATTGCGCATCTTGAGGTCCTTTAGAGTTGCCTCAAGACCAATGAGCTCCTGATTCATGGTAGCTACTTGAGCAGGTTGCCAGACCAACATTACTCCAATTGCAACCAAAAGGCCGAAGTATAGTATCCCGAAGAATTCGATAGGAATGGATTTTCTCGAACCTAACTCCAGACTTCTTATCATAGATACCCCTTCTCCCTATTTTTGGATAACCCGCATTTTTGCACTTCTAGAACGAGGATTGCTTTGTACCTCCGATTCGCTTGGCCGCAACACCTTTTTTGTCCTAACGGTACCTTTGCGGTTCCCTTCCAATTCCTTTAGAGTGACCTTAGCTATCCTGTCTTCAAGTGAGTGATACGTTATCACTATGAGAACGCCACCTGGCTCCAAAAGAGAGAACGCTACCGACAGGCTTTCGCCTAGCCTTGACAGTTCATCGTTTGTGGCAATCCTCAGTGCCTGGAAAGTTCTCCTAGCAGGATGAATATAGTCTTTCCTGGCTCCTTTGGGTAGTGCACTTACGACAACCTCGACAAGGTCTTGTGTAGTCAAGATTGGTTCGCTAGTTCGCCTAGATACAATCTCTCTTGCAATACGGCGGGAAAAACGTTCTTCACCGTATTGTCTTATGATACGCTCAAGTTCCTCTTCGCTGGAATCCGCCACGATATCAGCCGCAGTTTTCGGTGATAAAGGGTTCATCCTCATGTCTAGCGGCGCATCAATCTTATACGAGAATCCCCGTTCGTACTTGTCAAGTTGCCGAGATGATACTCCAAGATCAAACAAAGCCGCGCTTATCCTAGAAACACCATGTGTAGAACAAAACTTCTCTAGTTGTCTGTAGTCCCATTTGACTGCCTTGAAACGACCGCTAAACTCCTTATCGATCCTTCGCTGAGCGGTGGAGACCGCCTCATCGTCCACGTCTATCCCGAAAACGAAAGTGTACGGACTACTTCGCAAGATCTCCGATGAATGCCCTCCGTCACCAACGGTGCAGTCGACAACAATGTTCCTCTGAACTTCTAAGATGAAAGAAACCACTTCCGAGACCATAACGGGTTCATGATACACGTGGTTAGGCCGATCTGCCATCATATTCCGACAACGCTTTCTGCTAGAACCGAGAATTGGTCGTCAATATCTTTTTTCGCACTATCCCAGGCCTCTTTATTCCAAATCTCGATCCTGCTTCCAACCCCTAGGATAAATACGTCCTTATTCAAACCAGCGTACTCTCGAAGATTCTGAGGCAGAATCACTCTACCTTGTTTGTCTGGCTCAACTTCCGTTGCGCCTGACAAGAAATACCTTGCGAAATTCCGACCATCTTTTTGATTCATAGGTATGGCCTTTAGCTTGTCGATAACACTGTTCCACTCATCATATGGATAAACAAACAGGCATTTGTCCAACCCTCGCGCTACTATAAATCTGGCGCCCAGAGTTTCTCTGAACCTCACGGGTAGGGCAACTCTGCCTTTGTTATCCAGCGTATGCAGGTATTCTCCGACAAATCCGCTCATTTGGACCATTATACCCCACTTTTCACCGCTTTGCACCTACATTCTCCATATATATCGTTATTTCCTGCTAGTGTATTGAGTTTTTTGAATAATATTATGAGATAAGTACGCCCGACAGCTCAGAGTAGGGCAGGCAAAGATAACAAATTGCCGCTGCGTTCAAAGCAGCGGCAATTCCAAGAAAGCGGTTTGCAAAAAGTGTCCTCTACCTGCTAAGCATGCACTACCGCCAAAACATTCGAGGTGCCCTTGCGTTCAATGGAAACAACCTCTCCATTGCATTTGGGGCACCTCAAAACCAACGTAACCCTTTGATTACTGTCATCAGTATCCTGATCCTGTGTCTGCAACTCGTGAATATCAATCAGCCCTTGGACGCCACAAGCAAGACAGACGTACTCTACCATCCTTGGCGACCACTCCACTATACAAAGCCCCCTTTGTACGGATTTTGACAGGCCGCACACTCCAGGATATATTCCTGTACGTAGGATAGATTCTTTACGAACTAGCTTATTTCCTTCTTCCCAACCGAATAATCTGTGAATCGTTGGAACGCAGTCAACATAATTGAAGGGGATTTGAGCTCATATCGGTACTCGAGCACAAGCAAGTAAACATGAAAAGGAGCCCTGCAAAAGAGGGCTCCCTCGTCTTTTGAAGCGATTCACGTCTCAAGTTTACCTATCAGCATACCTCAGACGACTCTTCAACTAGCTCAATGAGCACGCCGCATGTGCTTTTCGGGTGCAGGAAAGCCACTTTCGTACCGTGGGCTCCGGGCCTTGGTTCCTTGTCAATGAGCCTCAATCCTTGAGAATCCGCGAGTTTTAGAGATTCGGCTACAGAATCCGTCTCAAAAGCTACGTGGTGAATACCTTCCCCTCGTGTAGAGAGGAACTTTGCAATCGTGCTATCTTCCGAGGTAGGCTCAAGAAGCTCTATTCTGCTTTCCCCAATTGGAAGAAATGCGACCCTAACCTTCTGAGACGCAACTTCCTCAATCCCACCAACTTCAAGATTAAAGGCCTTCGTGAATACTTCTACCGCCTTCTCCAAATCGTTTACAGCGATCCCTAGGTGGTTAATCTTCTTTAGCACAGGTATCAGTCCTTTCACAAAAGATTCTCAACCTCACAGCCCTCACAATTCCTGGCTAGGCCGGTACATCCCAAACACGCCTCTTAGAACATCGCAGATCTCACCAATAGTAGCATACACTTTGACTGCTTGCACAATTGGGGGAACAAGATTGTCGTCGCCTTTTGCAGCTTTTTCAACCGCCTCGAGGGCGTTGGCGACTGCCAAACCATCTCTTCTCGCCTTAAGGTCAGAAAGGCGCTCTTTCTGGCTCTCTCCTATAGCAGGGTCTACTTTCAGGAGATTCTTAGGTTGCCCCTCTTCGACCTCAAAGCAGTTAACTCCAACCACTAGGCGTTCCTTCGACTCGACTGCTTTCTGATACCTGTATGCACTATCTTGGATTTCACGCTGCATAAATCCGTTCTCTATAGCTTTTACTGCGCCACCCATATCGTCGATCTTCTGGATATACTCAGCAGCCAGTCGCTCCAATTCATCTGTGAGTTTCTCTATGAAATAACTTCCCGCGAGAGGATCTATGGTGTCAGCAACTCCGGTTTCGTATGCAATAACCTGTTGAGTCCTTATAGCCGTCCGTACAGAATCTTCGCTAGGTAGAGCCAGAGCTTCATCCTTTGAATTCGTGTGCAACGACTGCGTGCCGCCCAGGACTGCGGCTAATGCCTCCATAGCCGTACGGACTATGTTGTTGTCTGGCTGCTGGGCAGTAAGAGAAGAACCCGCTGTCTGCGTATGGAATCTCAACATCATGGATTTGGGATTCTTCGCTCCAAAACGTTCCTTCATGATTCTGGCCCATAGTCTCCTAGCAGCCCTGAACTTAGCAATCTCTTCAAAGAAGTTCATATGGCTATTGAAGAAAAAGGAAAGCCTACCTGCAAACTCGTCAACATCGAGACCCTTGTCTATGGCTGCCTGGACATATGCAATGCCGTCTGCCAGAGTAAATGCTATTTCTTGGGCAGCAGTACTTCCCGCTTCTCTTATGTGGTACCCGCTAATGGAAATGGTATTCCAGGAAGGAATGCTTTGGGAACAATACTCAAAAATATCTGTAACCAGTCTCATTGAAGGTCCCGGAGGAAATATATAGGTGCCGCGAGCAATGTACTCTTTCAGTATATCGTTCTGGACGGTACCTTGCAGCTTAACTGGTTCGACTCCTTGCTTTTCTGCTACGACCTGGTACATTGCAAGGAGAATTGCGGCCGGCGCATTTATGGTCATCGACGTAGAAACCTTATCCAGAGGAATCCCGTCAAAGACAACCTCCATGTCTTCGAGCGAGTCTATGGCTACTCCTACACGGCCAACCTCACCCTCTGCCAAAGGGTGATCGGAATCGTATCCCATCTGAGTAGGCAGGTCAAACGCTACGCTCAGACCTGTCTGCCCTTGCTCAAGCAGAAACCGGAATCGTTCGTTAGTCTCTCTGGCCGTGCCAAAACCTGCGTATTGCCGCATAGTCCACAAACGGCCTCTATACATTGTCGGTTGAACTCCGCGAGTAAAGGGGTACTCGCCTGGAAACCCGAGCTTGGTAAGATAGTCCCACTCCTTCAGATCCTGCGGAGTGTAGACACGTTGGACTGGAATCCCGGAATCGGTGCGAAACTCCTCTTGCCTTTCAGGATACCTCTTAAGGACCTTCGCCAGCGTCCCTTGTTCCCATCTTTCCTTAGCTTCATCTATCATTATCCTGTAACCCCCCTTTTTTCGTAAGCTTCAGTTGTACCTCCATTTGCAATGTTTCAAAGCGTTTTAGCTGCTTCCAAGCCGGCTGAAAACGCCTTCTTGTTCAGTTCCTCAGTTCCCTTAGGAACTCGGTCTAAGATAGCGGCAATTACCGCTTCCTGTGGCACCACTTCTGTAAGTCCCACAATGAGCCCTAGGGCTACGATGTTAGCCACGATCTCCCGTCCCAGTTCCCTCGCTTTTTCACTTATAGCATACTCTACAACCCTTACGCCTTCCTTTGAAGGAAGCTTCACGTAGGTTGAGTCAACAACTATAGTTCCGCCGGGCTTAATGCTTGACGCATATTTGTCCGCCGCCTCTTGAGCCATCACCAGTAGAATATCGGGATTCTTGACCTCAGGATAATCTATCTCCTCTGTTGAGATTATGACATCCGCTCGAGATGCACCGCCTCTTGACTCAGGTCCGTAAGATTGAGTCTGAATGGCATTCAAATCAGTATACTCTGCGCAGGCTTCCGCAAGGATTATTCCCGCGGTTATGAGTCCCTGCCCTCCCTCACCTGCAAACCGGAGTTCTAATCTCATTACTCCTCACCCCTTTGCTCTATCTTTTCAATGAGCTCAGCGTAAACACGGGTAAGCTCAGGAGATTCCTTCTTTACCAGCACCCCGATTGGGAACTTGCCGTCTTGCTCCTCAGCGTTTAGTTTTTCCCAGGAAGCCTTAGGTACAGCGCGATCTTTGAACCAATTCATCATGTCCAAAGGTGTCCGCAACTTGTTTCGCCTTCCGTAATATGTCGGACATTGAGACAGGGCATCCACAAACGCAAATCCATCATGGGAAATAGCTTCTTTTATCATATTCGTCAGATGCCTTGCATGATACGTAGTGCTGCGTGCTGCAAAAGTGCCGCCTGCACCCGCTACCAGTTCGCACAAATCAAAAGGTCTCTCCAACATGCCGTATGGTGCAGTAGTTGCGTAACTGCCTTGAGGAGTAAGAGGAGAATACTGACCCGAGGTCATTCCATATATATTATTGTTGAAACAAATCACAGTAAGATCTAGGTTGCGCCTAGCTGCATGAATCAGGTGATTTCCTCCTATTGCGGCTGCATCACCATCGCCCGTAATCACGATCACGCGCAACTCAGGCCGAGCCATCTTAATTCCGGTAGCAAAAGCAATGGCCCTGCCATGGGTAGTATGAAGCGTATCGAAATTCATATATCCCGGCGCTCTGGAGGAGCATCCAATTCCTGACACAACAACTGTTTTTTCAGTATCAATGCCCAGTTCGTCAATTGCGCGGACAATAGCTTGAGTGATGATACCGTGCCCACAACCAGGGCACCAAATGTGGGGCATTTTGTTAACTCTTAGGTATTTTTCTAGGGGAAGAGCCATGCTACATCGCCTCCTTTATGACCTTGAGGATCTCATCGGGTTCGATAAGCTGGCCTGCAACCTTGTTGATAGGCACTACCGGGCAGCTATCGCCGACAACTCTCTTGACAGGCAACACCAGCTGACCCAGGTTCATCTCAGGGACAATTACAGCCTTCGGAGTCTTGGTTTTTACTCTCAGAACTGCATCTTCAACGAAAGGCCAAATAGTAATAGGTCTGAGCAATCCTGCCTTTATTCCCTGGGCACGCGCATCTTTCACTGCCTTCTTAGCAGATCTTGCAGTTCCACCATACGCAAATACAACAATCTCTGCATCGTCAAGATAAAACTCTTCTACCTTGCATAGTTCGTTCTTCCTTTGGCGAATCTTTTCATTGATCCTTAGGATCTGCTTCTCTCCTACTACAGGATTATTTGTAGGGAAGCCATCTTCGCCGTGCGTAAGACCCGTTACATGGAACCTATATCCGTCTCCGTAGGCTGCCAACGGCGGAACTCCAGGGATCTTTCCTTGGTTCAGAGCAAACGGCTTATACTGCTCAGGAGGAACGGTTGGTTTCTCTCGGTTTTTTATGACTAGCTCGGACTTATCGGGCAGAGAAACCTTTTCCCTCAAGTGCCCTATCATTTCGTCCATCAACAAGATCACAGGTGTGCGCAATTCCTCGGCTATATTGAACGCCTCAACAGTAAGAGTGTAAGTTTCTCTTACTGAAGACGGGGATAAAGCAACTATCTCATGATCGCCATGTACGCCCCATCTTGCCTGCATAACGTCTCCTTGCGCGGCTGACGTAGGCATGCCTGTTGATGGTCCTACTCGCTGCACATCAACTACAACACATGGTATTTCGCCTTCTACGGCAAACCCCAAGTTCTCTTGTTTGAGCGAAAAACCAGGACCGCTCGTTGCAGTCATGACCTTTAGCCCAGCTAGAGATGCACCGCATACCGCGGCCATGCTTGCTATCTCGTCTTCCATCTGCATGAATCTGCCCCCAACTTGCGGAAGCCGGGCAGCACATAGTTCTGCAATCTCGGTGGAAGGAGTTATGGGATATCCTGCGAAAAACCGTAAACCTGCTGCGATTGCTCCTTCAACACATGCTTCGTTCCCCTGAAGAAGCTGAGAACCCTTCTTCATCATTCCTTCACGCCTCCTTTTACTGAGATGGCAAAGTCAGGACAGTGCATTTCACACAACAGGCACCCGATGCAACGCGAAGCGTCCTTCACTACCGGAGCATCGTCACCCATTTCCAGGACCTGGCGTGGGCAGAACTCCACACATAGCCCACATTTCTTACACCATTTGGAGTTGATCGTTATCTCCCATGGTAGATTTTGGTCCACGATAAATCGCCTCCTAATTATTGTTTCTCTTCTTCCTGTGCTCTAGCACAGAAGATCTTAGCAGGTTCATAGAACCTGCATCAGGCCTATAGATGAACTCGATTATCTGAGTTCCGGTCTCAACCAATGGCATTACCTCCTTGAGTCTTCCAGGAGATACGATTACAGCGCCTTTACCTTCAAGAGATTCCTTGAGCGTCGTGGTATCCTTTTGCGTATAGATTTGGATGTCTAATTCTCTGATACCTGCAAGCTCAATGGATTTCAGAACTCTTTCAGCGAAAGCTTGGGAAATACACACCAAGAGAACTTTCGTCCCTTGAGGAAGTCGGGCAATCTTGACCATGGATTCGATAACCGGGTCCAGAGCTATACCTAAAACATCATCCTGCCGTTCGGGCAGCTTCCTTCGGACCTCATCCAGATGAAAGAAAGTGGTTACAATGAGGTCGGCTTCTAGTACTTTCCTGTACTCTTCTTCAAAATCCAGAGCATCAACCATTATCGGCATCACCCGTACGCCTGTGCCAATCTCGATCTCACGGGCAAAATAGTCTAGCTGTTCACGATTGCATTCGATAAACGCAATCTCCACTTCTTTGAACAATTGGCGTCTCTTCTCTACTTCTTGTTCTACTACTGACACAAACTCGTCGAGAGTGAAACCTAAGAGCAACGCGTCGTCAATTGAAGCGTCAACTACACGGGACAATCTGTCATTTCGGTCTTCGATGCTAAGAACATAATCTGCATCAGACACAAAGGTGCCCCGCCCTTGCCTTGAGGTTATCAATCCTTCGGTTTCTAGTTGCCGGTACGCGAGACTTACAGTATTTCTACTGACTCCGAGCGCGATGGCCAACTCTCTCTCAGTGGGTAGTTTTTCGCCCTTGCCCCAATAACCCTGGGAGATAAGGTTACTCATGTTTCGTTTTACCTGGAGGTGTAAGGGGAGATCTCCTTCCCTGTTTACGCGGAAAGGAACACTAGGAGTAATGCCGTCATGGTTTGCGTCTGCTGCCGAATTGGTTTTGCCAATTTGCCTCATTGGATCTGTCCTTCATTCCTTTTGATAGCCCAATACCTAACCTAGTGAATTCGCCAATCAACTCATTGTTCCTTCTTTAGCACATCTCATTATATCAAAAATAATCCGGGCGCAAAGCCCGGATTGGATCACTTTTGAGAGCCAATAGGATGAGATTGAGAAATATGTGCTTATTTTACTCGTTCAAAACCCTTGCCACGCCTGTTTTGAGCACGTCCACTTCTACTTTTTCGGCGACCCTAACCTTTACCGACAAATCCTCAACTTTGGTGACGACCCCAACCAGTCCCCCCATGGTGACAACCTTGTCGCCTGGCTTCAGAGAGCGGATCATCTCTGCCCTCTCTTTCTGTTCTTTTTGCTGAGGACGTATGAGAAGAAAATACATGAGGGCGAAAAGCACAACCAACCAGACAATACTACCGACCATCTGGCTTGGTGCAGCGGCTGCAAAACTCAAGTTCAAGACCTCCTTTTGAATTTGGTATTCTACTTGAATTCCAACACAATAGATAGACCTACTATCTATGTTCTACCTTCTAACACATATTACCTTGTTTGCGTCAACCAACATAGTCATACAGGATATACCCGGGTGATCTCTTCGCGAAACTCTTGGAGCGTGCTGTTCACTACACACTCACGGACCCTTTCCATGAACCTTTGGAAGAATCTGATGTTGTGAATCGTAAGGAGCGTCCAAGCCAGACTTTCCTTGGCTAAGACAAGATGCCTGATGTATGCACGCGAGAAACCTTGACACGTAGCGCAATCACAGCCCTCTTCGATGGGAAGAAAATCCTCGGCAAAACACGCATTCCTAAGATTCAAAGGACCCTCAAGGGTAAACGCTCTACCATGTCTCGCGTTTCGAGTAGGCAGCACACAATCAAACATGTCTATCCCTGACTCGACTCCCTCTATAATATCCACAGGGTGACCTACACCCATCAAATACCTAGGTTTGTCCTCTGGCAGATATCTGGTTGTATGCTTAAGTATGTCATAAAAGTCATCTTTGGACTCTCCTACAGATAGACCACCAATTGCATACCCTGGGAAATCCAATGCAGCAAGCTCCAAAGAGCAGTGTTTTCTCAGTTCTGGAAACACCGAACCTTGTACAATGGCAAAAAGAGATTGAGTATCAGGAATCTCTTCCTCTCGTGAACGCCTAGCCCAAAGCAAGCTCCTTTCCATAGCTTCCTTTGCTTCGTAGTAGGTAGCGGGATGCCTAATGCACTGATCCAGGCACATGATGATATCCGCGCCAAAGGCAGTCTGAGCTTTTATGGCATCTTCAGGGCTGAACCTAACAAGACTGCCGTCAATGTGAGATCTGAAAACTGCTGCTTCATCAGAAATAGATACCATCTGGCCTAGGCTCATAATCTGAAATCCTCCACTGTCTGTCAGAATCGACCCAGGCCAATTCATAAACGAATGAAGTCCACCTGCAGCCCTAATGACCTCTGGCCCGGGCCTGAGGAACAAGTGATACGCATTAGAAAGGATGATTGAAGAGCCTGTTTCCCAGACATCCGAAGGGAGAACCGACTTGATAGTCGCCTGGGTCCCTACGGGCATAAATACAGGTGTAGCAAATTGGCCATGAGATGTCTTCACAGTCCCAATCCTGGACCTTCCGTTTTCTGAAACTACTTCAAAAGTAAGTCCCGCCACATTCTTCCCTCTTTAGTTTATGTAGGCCGTCTCCCAAACTCCCGCGGCTTCTATACTATACTATAAGCATTGCATCTCCAAATGAAAAAAACCTGTACTTCTCCTCTACAGCCTCTTTGTAGGCTGTCATGACAAGGTCTTTGCCAGCAAAAGCGCTCACAAGCATAAGCAAAGTAGACTTTGGCAGATGGAAGTTGGTTATGAGACAATCTACGACTTTGAAACTGTATCCTGGGTATATGAAGAGGTCGGTAGTATCATGCTTTGGCAACAGTAACCCATCTTCTCCACACGAGCTTTCAAGAACTCTTACAACGGTGGTCCCTACAGCAAAAACACGTCTGCCGGCTCTTTTAGTTTCATTAATTGTGTTTGCCGCTTTGGCGTCAATCTCGAAGTACTCCTTGTGCATCTGATGTTCTTCAATGTTCTCTTCCGACACAGGTCTGAAAGTTCCAAGACCTACATCTAGTGTAACAGAGACAATTTCCACACCTTTTTTTCGGATTTCTTCGAGCAACTCAGGAGTAAAGTGCAAGCCGGCTGTAGGAGCTGCTGCAGAGCCAGGTATCCGAGCATACACAGTTTGATACCTTTCAGGATCTGCAAGAGGGATCTTTATGTAAGGGGGCAAGGGAACACGTCCAAGTCGTTTGAGCAGATCCTCCCAATCCCCATCATAAGACCATTTTATTACTCTCCCGCCAAATGATGTTCTTTCCAGTACCTCGCCTGAAAGTTCGGGGGAAGACTTGTCTCCTACATAAATCTTGTCGCCAGGCCTTATCTTATTCCCGGGTTTAACCAGACATTCCCACGTATCTTCTCCCAATGGGTGAAGAAGCAGTACCTCTACTTTGCCTCCGGTTCCTCGAAATCCCAAAAGCCTGGCTGGAATAACTCTTGTATCATTTACCACGAGGACATCACCAGGCTCTACATATGAGATGATGTCTCTAAACCTTCTGTGGACGATACTTCGTTCCTGCCTGTTAACCACCAGAAGGCGTGACTGATCTCTATTGGTCAAAGGAGTCTGAGCTATCAGTTCTTCTGGCAAGAAATAGTCGAATTCTTCAGTTTTCACTCTACTACCACCATCGTTCCATGCTTGTCCCTGGATAATAATGCATAAGTATATCACAATAGTCCGAACCGCATTTGGCCATTTCGTTAGCGCCCCATTGGGAAAGCCCAACGCCATGCCCGCTTCCCTTGCCTTTGAACGTGAAAGTCACAGGGCCGTCCTTGCTTACCGACATGGCCAAAGCCCCTCGTTCGACTCCTGTGCTCGAGGAAACCTCGCCGCCAACGGCCTTACAGCTAGCAAGACTAGTCCTGCAGACAGCATTTCCGTTGCAGACATATATGTCCAATGTGGGGTTCAAGCAACCTAGTGTTGGAAGGTTACCTCCTTGTCTGAAAACCGAGAACCAGGTGCTCTTCAGCTGAAGGATAGACCTAAACTCTGTAGGTTTTAGTCTTAAGTCCTCATTGGCGGATCTGACATTAAGCAATGACCACCTTCCCGACACCCCGGGTTCAAGGCCCAGTATCACGCTTGGAGATCCTGTAAGGCCTTTTTCGTTCAACCTCTGCGCGAGCAACCCGGCGTCGTAGGATACTTCCCATGAAGAGTGTGGAGACGAATGCTCTATTTCGGCAACCGCAGCGTAATAGGGGACTGAACCGCCCCACACGAATCTTGGCTCTTCCGTCATACCTGCCGCATCAGCATGGAAATATGCTTGAATCAGTTCTCCTCCGTAAGTAAGGACTTCCCCCTTCGTTTCAAGGCATGCGGCAACAACTCGGAGATCTTCGTAGGTCCTGCCCTTGTATTCCTGGTCGGTCGATGCCGCCCAGATCTTTACATGCTGCGGAAGCAAAGACGATTCTATGAGACCCCGGTCAAACCCTAACTGACTTCCCGTAGGAGAACCCATCTGCCTGAGAGCGTAAGTTCTAGATGCAACAGCTTGGGCTTTTAAGGTTTCAACGTTCCAACTGTTTGGGATCTCGCAAGATACAACTGACCACAAGTATTTCTCTAGTTCAATCAGGTTTGCAACGATAAGGTCTTCTGAATCCCTAAGAAGAACCGCATCACCCCAATACGACCTTCCCAGCAGTTGAGAACCAGGGCTTTTATCCTTAACTACCGTAAAAAAGCCTTTGCCTGAAGTAGACATGATAAACACAGAGTTAGACGTCTCACCTTCGTAGACGGGGTCCCCATTGACAGCAACAGCGCACTTTAAATTGCCGCCGATCAGATCCAAAGACACTTGGGAACCTTCAGGCAGGTCAAAAGTCGCACCTTCTCCGTTACGCAAGATGTAGGTATCGGAGACGCTAACCGTAACACCAGTAGTTCTGCCCAGCCCCACAAGAATCTCCGGTTCTATCTGCGCGGCTGCAAAACCAACCTGAATGTCGGCGCCATGGGTGGGGAACAAAGCAGCGCAGATAATGCAGAGTATCCACATTGACATTGCAGCAACCTTTTTTGTCGTCGATGTCATTTGGCTATTTGTCACCTCCCATGCTAAACTCACAACCACAGTACTTTTGCATATACATATGAGAGCCTCGTGCCATTTGCCGAGATCGAATATAACCGCGCCTAAGATCATTGTATACGTATGGGATCTCATGTTCGTGTGACGCTACGGCCAAGGCATCTATGATCCCCTGGTGATCCTGATATGGGCTTACAAGGAGAGTAGTAGAGAAAAAATCATATGCTCGTTGCCTTGCCAAAAGCGCCACTTCTCTGAGTCGAAATGCATAGCACGCCTTGCACCTCGCAGGTTTGCTCAAATCGCAAGAAACCGCGTTGAGCCATTCAGTATGCGGGACATAAACACGTTGCGCAGATAGAGAGTTCTCGCGACAAAAACTCGCGTATGTTTCCCACCTTTTTTGCTCCTCTTCTTCAGGGTAAATATTGGGATTGAAGTACACACCGTCTACAAGGAAACCCTGAGCCCTATAAAAATGAAAGGGATACGTTGTGCATGGACCACAGCAAGAATGAAGGAGTAATCTCAAGGGTTATCGAAGAGCCCCTTTCTACTAGCGGACTCTCCGAGCACATAGGCTACGCCTTTTTGGGTAGCCACCCTTCCCCGCGGGGTTCTCTCCAAGAAACCCATTTGCAGCAGATAGGGCTCATAGACATCTTCTAGGGTCCCGGGATCCTCGCTCAGACAAGCCGCAAGAGTTGATAGGCCAACGGGTCCTCCGCCATAGTTTTCCACAAGAGCCGAAAGAAACTGACGATCTAATCCATCCAAACCGTAGGGATCAATATCCATAAGCGCCAGAGACTCGGTTGCAATCTCTTTGTGTATGGTGCCATCCCCCTTAACCTGCGCATAATCCCGTACACGTCTTAGGAGCCTATTTGCAATTCTTGGAGTACCTCTTGATCTTCTTGCGATTTCAAGAGCCGCTTCCTCATCAATCAAGACGCCAAGGATTTTCGCCGATCTCCAGATTACCTGAAAGAGCTCGTACTCGCTGTAGAACTCCAGCCTAAATGATATGCCGAATCTATCTCTCAGTGGCGAGGTTAGAAGGCCACTTCTTGTCGTGGCTGCGATAAGCGTAAATCTAGGCAGTTTAAGGCGGTATGTGCGGGCGCCCGGTCCCTTACCCGCAATCCAATCGAAACTGAAATCTTCCATCGCTGGGTATAACGCTTCTTCAGCCTGGCGGTTCAACCTATGGACTTCGTCGATGAATAAGACGTCCCTGTCTTGCAGGCTTGTGAGAATCGCTACAAGGTCGCCCGACCTTTCAATTGCGGGTCCCGATGTTACCCTAATGCCTACGCCGAGTTCATTTGCGATGATGTGGGCGAGAGTAGTTTTGCCTAACCCCGGTGGACCCGAGAGCAAAACATGATCTACAGCGTCCTGCCTTTGCCTCGCTGCTTCAATATACACGGAGAGATTCTCCTTGATCCTTTCCTGTCCTATGTACTCGGACAAAGTAGAGGGTCTTAGAGAAACTTCTACTATTTCATCTTCAGGTGTTACCTCCCTAGATATGAGCGACCTAGAATCTTGCAAGGTATTTCAAAGCCTCCCGCAGCAATGTTTCAAGATCCTTGTCACCTACACTTTTACTCGCACTAAGAATAGACGACTCAGCTTCCTGCCTAGTGTAACCAAGCGCCAAAAGCGCCTCAATCCCTTCGTCGATGACAGTTCCTGGTTTTCCGATCTGCGCCCGGGCATCATCAGACAGTCCGATCTTGTCTCTTAGCTCCACAACAATCCTTCCAGCGCTCTTCTTCCCTATCCCCGGGATCCTTGTTAGCGTGTGTTCATCTCGAGACAAAACAGCCCTGTAGAAATCTTGAACTGAAAGAGTAGACAAAACGGCAAGGGCCGTTCTGGGCCCAACACCTTGCACCTTCAAAAGCATATCGAAAAGCGCTCTGTCTTCGAGATTCTTAAAACCGTAAAGATGCAGACCATCATCGCGAAGCAAAAGCCGCGTATGCAGGTGGACATCTTCATCAAACGGCAGCACATCCAAAAGACCAGAAGGAACGTTTACTTCGAAGCCCATGCCGCCTACCATAATCGTTGCATTATCTTTGGTTTTTGAGATCACAGTGCCCTTTATCTCTGATATCATTTTGAAATATCATTTCCCTTTTCTGACATAATGTCTCGACTGCGCTCTAATGTGTCGCCAAAGGACCTCTTGATGCCTGCAGATACAGCTATGGCGAGGGCATCACATACATCATCCGGCTCAGGTATGAGTGGTAACCCTAGAATGCTCTTTATCATGATCCCTACCTGTTCCTTAGTAGCATTGCCATAGCCTACTATGAACGATTTTACCTGAAGAGGCGTAACTTCCTCCACAGATATACCGCGTTCGCCGCCTACTAGCAAGCACACGCCCCTTGCGTGCCCAACTGCGATAGCCGTTTTTACATTCCTAGCGAAAAATATCTGTTCTACACCCATCAGATCAGGAGAATATCTATCCACGAGAGAACCTATACCCTTGTAAATCGACAATAACCTCACAGGGAGCAATTCTTCTTTTGGGGTGAGAAGGCACCCGTAGCCCGCCACTTCAAAGTTGTGCCCGTCTGAGTCCACAACACCCCAGCCCGTACGCGCAATACCCGGATCTATACCAAGGATTCGCATCACCATACCTCCGAATACTTGTTCGACGCAGAGCCGGCACAAACCTTCTAGCCAAATCTCTAGATAGATGCAAACGGCGAAAGAGAACTCAAAGGGCACTTAGTATCTACCAGTACCTAAAAATGGTGCTGCGTAATCGCTACGAATCCTCCTCGAAGCTCTCGTTAAGAATCTCATCTGGAATGTCGAAATTGGCATACACTCTTGAAACGTCCTCGTGAGCTTCGAGCAGATCGAAAAGATTAAGCATCTTCCTTGCTTCCTCACCATCGAGTTTGATATATGACTTTGGTATCATAGTCAGTTCCGCTGTTTGGATATTTGCCCCGGCTTTTTCCAGTTTGAGTTTCACTTTCTCAAGTTCTGCAGGCTCTGAATATATTTCATAACAGTCTTCACCGGTTTCTACGTCGAGCGCTCCCGCCTCAATACACATCTCGAGTACCTGCTCTTCGTCAAAGTCTCCCTTGTCTATACAGATATAGCCTCTGAGATCGAAGAGCCATGATACTGCACCCACTTCAGCCATTTTGCCTCCGTGCTTCGAAAATATGTGCCTTATATCTGATGCGCTGCGATTCCTGTTATCTGTTGCAACCTCCACAAGAACCGCAACACCACCAGGACCATAGCCTTCGTAGACAATCTCTTCGATCTGTCCTCCTTCGATCTCACCTGTGCCTCTCTTTATGGCTCTGCTAATGCTATCCATAGGAACGTTTGACTGCTTTGCCTTGTCTATAGCCATTTTCAACCTGAAGTTGGTATCCGGATTCCCTCCGCCATGTCTGGCTGCAATAGTCACGTCCCGCAAGGCCTTTGAGATGATGTTTGAACGCTGAGCATCTACCTTAGCTTTCTTCCTCTTGATATTTGCCCACTTTGAATGTCCTGACAAAGTTATTCCTCCTTCAGTTCGGTACCAACACGAGGTATTGGGGGGACATTCCGCTTATGCTCGCTTTTTAAGTGCATGCTTAGGATTTTCGATTCAACCTGGGGAGATACGTTTTTCCCTGAAACGTAAGCATCTAGATCCTTGTAGGTGAGCCCCATCTCCTTCTCATCAGTTTGTCCTTCCCAAAGACCTCCTGATGGGGCTTTTTCAATGATCCTATCGGGAACGCCTAGGAATCTCGCAAGTTCTCTAACGTCTGCCTTCGTTAGGTCTGCAAGAGGCAACATATCAACTCCCCCATCGCCATATTTGGTAAAGTACCCCACGAACCATTCAGGTTTGTTAGTAGTACCGACAACCATGTAGTTCATCAGATTCGCAAAATAGTAAAGAACCGCCATGCGGAGCCTTGGCTTGAGGTTCGCCTCGGGAAGCATGTAACCGACGGGGGGCTCAGGCAGCGATTCCCCCAGCACATCGAATACTGGTGTAAGGTCTATGACCCTGTGCTCGCAGTTGAAGTGGGTAAGAACATCTACAGCGTCTTCAATGTCTACCGCCTGAGAATGACACGGTAGCACCAAGCCCAAGCAATCTGCCTCCCATGCTTGTTTGGCCAAACCTACCAAAAGAGAAGAGTCTACTCCGCCAGAAACTCCAAATACACCACCCTTGGCACCCGCTGAGAGACTCATTTCCTTCATCCAACCCGATATATATGCGGCTACTTTTTCGGGGTTCCGCAAATGTAACACCTCCATCTTGCTATTACAGAGACATTATCCCTCATAAGGCACTGTCTTGTGAAGCACCGGCCAAGGAATTGCCAATATATGGTGGCACTGCAAACACCGGAGTTGGCGTAGTCGCTCGATTAGAAACCTGGCTGCGCTTTGCACTAAACCCGGTTTCTCCTTAGTCCAAAGATATACGGCAAATTCTCCTTTTCCCAACGCGGAGAATCATCCCTTCTTCAACTCTGACCAACGATGAAATATCGTCTATGCGTTCTTCATTTACTCTCACCGCGCCACTTTCAATAAGACGCTTCCCCTCCGATATCGAAGACACTAGGCCGCACATAAACAGAATCTTGGGAAGGGAAATCTCTTCTTTTGGTCTTACTCCTTTGAGTTTCACTGTCTCAATATCTTTCGGAAGAGAATCCTCTCTGAATACACGCTGGAAATTCTCCTCTGCCGATTTGGCGGAAGCGCTTCCATGAAACTCTTCTACAATTCTTCTTGCTAGCTCCATTTTGGCATTCATAGGGTGACGTTTTCCACTTTCAATGCTCTTTCGAAGAACATTTCCATAGCCCGAAGGTTCCCCCAAAACCAATTCAAAATAGTCTCCCATGAGTTCATCAGGAATAGACATTACTTTGCCGTACATTTCGTGAGGGGCGTCAGTTACCCCAATGTAGTTGCCCAAGCTTTTAGACATTTTTTCCTTACCGTCTGTGCCAATCAAAAGAGGCATGGTAATCGCGATTTGAGGCTCCAAACCGTAGTCGGGCTGGATGTCTCTTCCCACAAGAAGATTAAAGGTCTGGTCAGTCCCACCAAGTTCCACATCTGCCTTAATCGCTACTGAATCATATGCCTGAGCCAGAGGGTACAAGAATTCATGCACTCCTATGGGTTGTCCCTCCGTGTAGCGCTTATTGAAATCATCTCTCTCGATCATCCGGGCTACAGTGAACTTTGACGAAAGCTCGATTATCTCGCTGAAAGTAAGGGGAGCCAACCAGGTAGAATTAAACACAACGTGGGTCTTTTCAGGATCCAAAATCAGGGTGGCTTGTTCATGATACGTGTTGGCGTTCGCGAGAACTTCTTCTCGAGACAACTGCTGTCTCGTCTTTGACTTACCGCTTGGGTCCCCAATCATACCTGTGAAGTCACCAATTACGAAGTATATCTCGTGTCCTAGTTGCTGAAACTCCCTAAGCTTTCTCATCACTACCACGTGGCCTAGATGAATATCAGGTGCGCTAGGGTCTACGCCTAGTTTCACTCGCAAGGGCCTTTTGTTCACAATTGACGTCTCGAGTTTGGCTCTTAGTTCGCTTTCGGTCACAAGCATAGCGGTTCTTTGTTTTATAATATCGATCTGTCGGTTGATCTCATTCTCTAGTTGCTGATTTCCCAAAAGCGTTACACCTCCTCAGGCTTTTCGTTAAATTATACCATCCTTTGTCCACTTAAGAGGAAATATTGGACGTAGTGCGAATTGATACCTTTGTTCAACGCCTTTTCATTAAAGACCGTCCTCTTTGTGAAATGGTATAATGGTGGCACTTTTATAGTCTCTTACCGTCTAATACTGTTTAGGGGGTATAATGGGATCCGAAGGAAACATAGACTCAGGCATTATAGAAACGTACGCTGCTCGGAGGTAAGGAAATGGCAAAGAAGAGAAGGCGCAAAAAGCAAGGTCCTCGGATTTTGGACTTAATCATATATCTGCTGTTGGCCGCTGTTTTGATAGGTGCCTGTTTTGCAATAGTTGTCGTGGTGTCTGCCTACAGGGACCTTCCTGATCTATCAAACCTCGAACCGACGGCGAGCGCCACCTCTATTTTGTATGATGCCCAGGGAGAGATATGGACGGAACTGAAATCTGGAGAATACAGAATCCCCATTCCCATAGAGGATATGCCATCTCACTTGCTAGATGCTGTGCTCGCCGCAGAAGATCATAGGTTCTACTCGCATCCGGGCTTCGATCTGCGGGCGATACTTAGGGCTCTTTATCAGAACATTACAGATGCTTCAGGATTACAAGGCGGCAGTACCATAACTCAGCAGCTGGCTAAGATAGCGTTTCTAGAACCAGACCGAACACTAAAGAGAAAGGTACAAGACGTGATGGTAGCCACGTTGCTTGAACGAAAATACACTAAAACTGAAATACTAGAGATGTATGTAAACCAGATCCCATTTGGCCGTGGTGCGTACGGTGTGGAAGCGGCAGCCAGAGCCTACTTTAACAAATCTGCATCCGAACTGGATATAGAAGAATCTGCTTTTTTGGCAGGGATCATAAGAGCACCATCATATTACGGTTCCAAATCAAATCTTGAAGAAGGGCTCAATCGAAGGAACACTGTTCTTGGTCAGATGGCAGAATATGGTTTCCTCTCGCCTGATGAAGCCGAAGAGTACAAACAAAGACCGCTGAATATAGTTGACTATTCTCCTATGGTAGTTACCGAGGGAGGATATTTCCTGGACTACGTTCTAGAGTACCTTCTTTCACGCTATTCTTCTGACATGGTGTACGGAGGAGGGCTAAGAGTATACACAACCTACAGTCCGTCAGCGCAGAAATCCGTAGAAGCAGCAATAAAAGATGTGCTTGACCCTGTGTTTCCATACAAAGAAGACGAGCCCAATATAGAATGTGCCGCAATTGTGATGGATGTAAGAACGGGTTACCTTCTGGCGATGGTCGGGGGTCGAAAGCATGAGAGTATGCTCGGGTGGAACAGAGCTATCGATGCTAAACGTCAACCTGGCTCTGCTTTCAAACCCATCGCTGTGTATATTCCGGCACTTGAGGCCGGGATGGGACCATACACCGTGATCGATGACTCTCCTGTAACCTGGGTTGATCCTGTAAGCAAGGAGAGCTTTTCGCCAAGAAACTACAGCCCGACTTTTCAAGGCCTTGTTACAATGCGCAAAGCCGTAGTTCAATCGCTAAATGTTGTGGCTTGCAAAGTCCAAGATATGGTAGGTATCCAAAAAAGCCTAGAGACTGCAGAGGCCCTAGGCATAACTACGCTCGTAAAAACCCCTATTGAAGGAGGACGTTCGGATTACACCAGGTCCCTTGCCCTTGGAGGACTTACTTATGGGGTAACGCCGCTTGATATGACAGTTGCCTTTGGCACTATCGCTAATCAAGGGATCCAAGTTCAGCCTATTGCCGTGCTCAAAGTCGAAGATATAGACGGAAATGTGCTTGAAGAAAACACGACTAAGAAAAAGATCGTTATTTCCGAAGAATCTGCGTACCTTATGACAAGCATGCTGAAGGATGCTATAACCGTACCCGGAGGAACCGGAGGCAATGCTTACTTCGGAAGACCTGCGGCGGGTAAAACAGGAACAACGAGCGATTGGAAAGACGCATGGTTCTGCGGTTATACCCCAAGCAAAGTAGGTGTGGTGTGGATGGGCTACGACCAGGAAAAGACCATGTCCCAATGGAAGATAACAGGAGGAACCTACCCTGCGCGAATCTGGAATCGAATGATGAGCAAGATTTCAGAGGGAACACCTGTAGAAGACTTTACGAAACCAAGCTCCATAATAACAATTCAGGTCTGCAACAAGTCAGGGCTCTTACCGGGGCTATACTGCCCTCCTGAAAACATAATAAATGAGATCGCAGCAAAAGGAAAACAGCCAAACTCACTATGCGACTACCACCACGAAATAGCTCCGCAAGAAGGCAGTGGCACAAACTAGAGGAGGTATTCAAACTTCTTAGTTTCATTTCTTGAGTTTTGCTACAGTAACACCGATCCCGCCTTCAGACGGCTCTCCCATACGGTAGCTATCTACGTACTTTGTACAGGTCTTCAAGTATTCCTCAACAGCCTTCCGCAAGGCACCTGTTCCCTTACCGTGGATGATCCTTACTTGCGGTAATGAAGCCAAAAAAGCATCGTCAAGATACTTATCTAGTGATGCCCAGGCTTCTTCCTTAGTCATTCCACGTAAGTCTATCTCGCTCGAAACAGATCTCACTTCGCCTGTCGGCGCAAGGTCCGTCGGCAGGCCAGGCCGCCCATTTTTCTTTCCAAACCGGTCTGCTCTCCTTAATTGGTCAGTATCAACCCTGAGTCTGAAATCTCCTACTTGCACAAGTACACCGTCTAGAGAATCTGGGCTCTCCAGCACTATTGCAGGCTCAGAGAACCCGAGTACCCTTACCTGCATTCCTGGTTCGAGCTCGTTTGTGACTACAGGTTCGCCTAGAGCGTCGTCTTCGTCTTCAAAAACCAGCTCGCTCTGAGTTTCTCGCAACCTACCCCTGATTTCTGAAGCCCTTGTGTTAACCTCTGCCAGAGTCTTGGACTGTGCTTCTCGGATCTCTTCCAAAGATCTTTCAAACTCGACCCTAGCCCGCATTACTATGGCCTTGGCCTCTCGCTTGGCATCGTTTATGATCTTCTTGCGTTCTCTTTCTAGACTTGCCAGCTTGTTTTCGTACTCAACTCGAAGTCTTTCGCTCAGTGCGCTCTCTCTAGTTGCTTTGTCGGCTTCTTCGCGAGCTTTCTGAGATGCGATTTCCATTTCGGCGATAACGTCTTCCAGTCTTACTACATCCTCCTGCATATGCTCTCTCGCCATCGCCAAAACATCATCGTCCAGTCCAAGCCGTTTCGCCACTAAAAAGGCGTTCGACCGTCCAGGTCTTCCAAGTACGAGCCTAAAAGTAGGTACCATATTGACAGGATCCCACTCCATGCTCGCATTCAACATGCCGGGGGTCTTCTGAGCCATTACCTTAAGTTCGCCATAGTGGCTAGTAACAATGGTGAGAGCCCCTGATTGGTGGATCTTCATAAGTATCGCTTGAGCCAGCGCCGCTCCCTCTTTAGGATCTGTGCCTGCGCCAAGTTCATCGATAAGAACAAGCTTGCCGGGGCTTGCCGCTTCCAGTATGTTTCTCATATTCTCCATGTGAGCAGAAAACGTACTGAGATTCTCTTCAATTGACTGCTCATCCCCAATGTCGCACAGGATGTCATCAATGTTACCGATCTCTGTACGCGGATCGCACGGACAAGGCAGACCAGCAAGAGCCATACAAACAAGCAAACCGGTTGTCTTAAGCGCCACTGTCTTGCCGCCCATGTTGGGCCCGGTTATTACTATAGTTCTTCGTTCTGATTCATCCAACGAAAGGTCCATGGGCACTGGCTCGTCCCTCAAAAGTGGATGCCAAGCATTGACCAAAGACAGGCTTGAATCCTCTTTTAGCGTAGGAAAACTCCCGTTCCATTTGGAAACGAGCCTCGCCTTAGCCATACCTAGATCAAATTGGCCTAGACCTTCTATGCCTCTTAGGATTTCCGGCCCCGCTTCTGATATTGACTCAGATATTTCGCTCAGGATCCTGTCTACCTCATCTCTCTCCATAAGCTCGAGCCGCTTCAGCTGATTCGCCATATCCACAAGTTCTGAAGGCTCTAGAAACACCGTCTGTCCAGAGGCTGACTGATCGTGGACAATTCCAGGTACTCGGGAGGCATACTCTTGCTTAATTGGTAACACATAACGCCCGTTGCGAATTGTTACTAATGGCTCCTGGAGGTACTCCGCGAAGGCCTTCTGACGCGTAAGTTCCTCGGCGCGTTTTCTGAGTCCTTCCTGTGCTTGCCTCAAAGACCTCCTTATAGTTCCCAGCTTCTCGCTGGCAGAATCCTTGATGACCCCCTGGTCGTCGACGGTTCTCGACAATTTTTCTACTAGAAAGGGCAATTTGGGTATCATTTCTCTGATTCTATGAAGGTTAACGAAGTTCGTTCCTAACCTTCCAATCCAAGTTGATACTGTCTCAAGTGCATTAAGCACCATTAGGACGTCACGAATTTCGGTCCCGGTCAGTACTACACCCTGCATCGCACCTGATACCTTTGTCCTAACATCCGGAACCTCTCCGAGTGAAGGTGAAGACACTGTCGAAAGGGCCTGGGCAATTTCACGGCCAACTTTCTGAAGTTCTTTTGCGTCTTGTATGCCAACAGGATAGGTATTCCTAGCAAGAGATCTGCCCATTGGGGTATCTGCCTGAGCAGCCAACATTTCCTGTATTTTCCTGTATTCTAGTAATTCAAGCGTCCTGGGATCCATATCTGGTTTCCAATATCCTCCGAATTTCCTTGATGGTCTCGTCTCTAAATTGTGTTTTGTAAAGCTTACGAAGCTTGGTGCGAACACCATACATGGCCTTCTGTTTTTCTTCTTCCGAGAAATCTTTATGTTTCTCTGCTTCTTTTGCGAGAAAGTCTCTAGCGCCCGGAGGTCTTTCGATGAACCTTCCAATTTCTTGTCCTTCATTATCAAAAAACACAAACACAGGAATGGCTCGTCTTCCGTCGGTTAAGTACCTATCCATGATATCCAAATTATCGTCTCTTGAAAACACGAGCAAGTCAAAGCATGGATAAAGCGAAGCCAGTTTTGCCACAATTGGCAAGTTCTCCACACAATCACCACACCAGGGCTCTGAGATTGCGAGCACTTTTATTGCGCCATTTCCAAGTCTCGACGACAAAGAGGAAAAGTACTTGTGATCTTCCTCGCTGACTTCCGTATCCTCATAGTTAGCCCTAATGGTAGGAACATTCATCTCTGCTTTATCTACATACTCCTCGAAAGACAACGCCCTTTGTAACCACTCTTTTTCAAACACTTAGCCATCCCCCCAGTTCTCACCATGTTCAATTCTTCTTCAGTTTGAGAAATTCATCAAGTTTCCTGGTGTTTGCTATCGAAGAGGCCGACAGTCCTGCTCGCCTGGCGCAACATCTTACCCCGTAGACAATATCTTCCATACCTTCAGGGCTGTGAGCATCCGTTGATATTGCCAAACGGGCTCCTTCCGACGCTGCAGAAAGAGCTAGTTCTTCAGGCAGATCCAGCCGCTCAGGAAAGGCATTTATCTCCAAAAAAGTCCCATTAGAAGCTGAAAGTTGAAACAATTTCTCAAATTCGCTCCAATTGCCCGCTCGTCTACCCAAGAATCTTCCCGTTGGATGACCGATGATATCCACACTTGGATTACGCGCTGCCGTCGTCAGACGGTCTACAACGCTGTAGTCTGAGCCAGAGATATCCTGGTGAATCGATGCTACTACTACATCCAGCCGGGATAGCACATCATCTGGCACAAGAAGACTCCCGTCCTTGAGTATGTCTACTTCTACACCCGTAAAGACTTTGATCCCAGGGTATTTCATAGAAATCCTTTGTACCTCTTCAATCTGGGCGTCAATCTTTTCGATGTCAAGGCTCCTCACTACTTTTATCTTCGTGGCATGGTCGGTAATAGCCAAATAAGAATAACCTAACTCAAGCGCCTTTAGGACAACTTGCTCAACGGTAGCTACGCCATCAGACCAATTAGTGTGCACGTGCAAATCGCCCTTGATGTCGCTCGTATCTACAAGTTCGATGGTTTTCCCTGACTCAGCCATCTCCCAAAACAAAGGCCTGTGCCGCACTTCGGGGGGTATCATCTCTAGTTTGAGAACCTCAAACAGTTGTTCTTCGGAAAATAGAGGAATCGCTTCTCCATTCTTAAATAATCCATCTGCGGCCAAATGGTAGCCCTTCTTTTGAGCCAAATCTCCAAACCACTCGATGAACTCAGAAGGACCGGTCTCTAGAAGACTCGCCAACCCAAACCGCTCAGGCTGTGTGGTATATATCTTTAGAAGAACACCCAGGTTAGTGGAAAAGACAAAGGCACCCTCTTCACCATCCCATGCGGCTTTCCAAGCCTCCTCTTCCCTAAGGACCCCCCTTTGATTACTCAACACCTTATTCTGAAGCAAATCCCCGGGGTCTACCTGAAGCAAAATGTCTATCGACGAAACCGCCTCAACTCCCCTTCTGACTTCGCCCACAGCAATCCCTAAGACTCCGACCTCTCGAAAACTAGCAAGCAAATAGTCGGTGACAGGTGCCGCCAGCCCGAGTATTAGTCTATTGGCGTACTCTTTTATCTCGCTGAGACCCTTGGCAATCGTCTCTTCTCTTCTTCGGCCTAGCCCCGGGACGTGCTGAATCAGATGATTGTCTACCGCATGTTGGAGAGCGTCCAGTCCGTCTATGCTCAAGTTTTCGTAGAGAATCCACGCTGTCTTGGGGCCTATCCCTGGTACCTTTACAAGTTCCAACAAGCCAAGAGGAACCTCGGCGCTTAGTTTCTCCAGATATGAAGAGCGACCCGTAAGGATCATTTCCCTGATCTTAGGCTCCAGATTGGGTCCGATCCCTGGTATATCTGTGAGTCTGCCTGCTTGCGCAAGAGCGTCCAGATCATAATTCCCGTGTTCAATGGATTCAGCCGCTCTCTCGTAAGAACGCACCTTGAATGCGTCCTCGCCCTTGATTTCAAGCAGCATGCCAATCTCTCTCAATATGTGGGCAATCTCGTATTTGTGCATGCTCAACCCCTCAAAACGGCTCCGAATTCCTCATGCAACCTACTAATTATATTTGCCCTATCCCGTGCAAGTTCCTCTTCCGTCAATGTCTGCTCCTTAGGCTGGTACACTAACCGTATGGCAAGGCTTTTGTAACCCTCAGGGACAGGAGGTTTCTCCCAAACGTCAAACAGCGTCACCGAACAAAGATCTCTGCCTGTATCCAAAATCGCATCGATTACTTCCCCGCCAGGAATCTCTTGCGGTACCACAACTGCTATATCCCTTTCTATAGGCATGAGCTTTGAAATAGCCCTGTACTTCCTTGGCTTTACCATTGATTGTAATGCATCCATGGATACCCATGCCATGGTAACCGGTATATCCAGGTCAAAAGCCTTTTGACACTGGGGATGAATCTCGCCTATTTCCCCAATCGCCGACATGTTGGCCACGATTTTCGCAGATCTTCCGGGGTGAAATGGCATGCCAGCTACCGGCAGATATTTCACATCATCGATGCCAAGTAGATCAAGAAGACGAGACACTATGCCCTTCATCTGGTAAAACCCAGACATTTCTTTCTGAGAAACCCAAGTCTGCGGAATGATTTCTCCGAAAGACAAAAGACCCAACTGCTCCGCCTCTTTAGGCAAGTTCTCTCCGCAAGGGAAAAAGATGGTGCCGATTTCCCACGTAAACATGCCTGGGATCCTAGAACGTTGGTTTGCACGAGCTACTTTCACAAGCCCCGGCAATATGCTCGTCCTTAAGACAGACTCCTGAGACGATAATGGATTTTTGATCTTAACGGGATTACCTCTGGGATCGCCAGTGTCCCATCCGAAGTTCGTTATGTCTTGGGGATCCAACAGCGAGTTTGTTGTACTCTCGAAGCCTCCCAAAGATACAAGCAAATGTCCAACTTGGCTACGATACAAGGACGAGTTACCTAGATCTCCCAATGACGCCCTTCTCAAGTCTTCGGTTCCCAGCTTACCGTAACCGTAGTATCTCGCCACTTCCTCTACAAGGTCAATCTCTTCGTATATGTCAACACGCCTTGGCGGAACAGTCACTTCAATCACAGACCCCTCGTCACTAAAAGCCCCTTCTCTTGGCTTTTCAACCCCAAAACAGACTCTTTCAAGAAGTCGGGCACACTCCTTCGCAGAAATCTTCACGCCCAGTGTCCTTTCTACGGCGGCCATCCTAAGCCCGATTCTCTTGGGTTTTTGATCCAGGTAGTTAGCTTCAACATAGCCTTGAACCGGTTTGCCTCCTGACAGGCCCACGATAAACTCTGCAGCTCTTTCCGCCACTGCAGGTTGAGCAGTGGGATCCACACCTTTTTCGAATCGCAATGCTGCTTCGGTCCTGACTCTGAGATTTCTGGAAGTGCTCCTTACGCTGATGGGATCAAAATATGCGGATTCAATGAACACCCTACGCGTATCCCCGGTGATCTCAGTAGACTTGCCCCCTATTACTCCTGCAACAGCAATGGCTCCACCGGCATCTGCGATGACCAGCGAATTGTCGGGCAGCTGTCTTTCCTCTCCGTCAAGAGTGACGATCTTCTCTCTAGGTCCAGACGTTCTAACAATTATCGTGTTGCCCTTCAGTCGGTCGGCGTCAAAAGCATGCAGAGGCTGGCCGGTTTCCAACATGACATAGTTTGTTATGTCAACAATCAGATTAAGAGGCCTTTGCCCAGCAAGATAAAGACGCCTCTCCATGTCAACAGGCGAATAGGAGAATTCTACATCATCGATCACTTTGCCTATGTACCGCGGACAAAGATCTGGATTTTGCAGTTCTATCCGGAAACCAACGTCTGAACGCGAAATGCCATCCGCGCATCTCGAACCGTACGGGCTCACCCAGTTCCATTTGTCCAGAACTGGAGGCAGTTTTAGCGAAGAACCGGCTAGGGCGGCCGCTTCTATGGCAACGCCCAATATTCCGAGGCAATGGGAGTAGTTTACTGTAAGGTCTAGGTCCATTACCCAGTCATCAAGGCAGAAGATTTCCTTAGCTGAGAGTCCGACAGGGGTCTGGGGAGGAAGCGCGATTATATCCTCAAATGGACGGTTGGTTTGCCCTGTCAACAGTTCATTGCCTGACAGAACCATTCCGTAAGATACAACACCGTCAAAATCCCTTTCCACAATTACGGTTCCACCAGGAAGGTGACCACCTGGTCTTATCAGTAAAGTTACGTTCCCCTCTCTAAACCCAGGAGCAGTGCTCACGATCTGTACTTTTTCCGTGCCAATATCTACGGTTCCTATTTTCAACAAAGACTTATTGGGATAGGGCCGCACTTCTAGTATCTTGCCAGAAACAACCGATGAAATATCCAGTTCATCATAGTAAAGATTCTCTACGTTCACTCCTACCATTGTTAGCCGATCAGCCGTTTCCTCTGGCGACCACGGCAGATCCACATAGTCTTTTAGCCACATCCAGGGTACTTTCACTAGAATCCATACCTCCTTAAACTGTGTCCTAACGACAGCCCGAAATTCGATTTATGTATAAAAGTTCTCACGTCTTGTCTGACTGCAGATTTATACTCAGAAACCTCGAAACTGGTACAGAAATCGTCTATCGTTTTCATAAAAGAGTCTTATGTCTTCTATACCGTACTTAAGCATGGACAATCGATCCAAACCGAATCCAAATGCAAAACCTGTTACTTCGTCAGGGTCGTATCCTCCATTTCTAATTACGCGGGGATGGACCATTCCCGCTCCTGCAACCTCTAGGTATCCGGACCCTCCGCATACGGAACATCCTTCGCCGCCGCATAAGAGACACGATATATCCACCTCGCATGAAGGTTCCGTAAAAGGGAAGTAGCTTGGACGCAATCGCATCCTCACATTGGGTCCGAAAAATTCCCTTACGAAAGAAGAGATCACACCGCTAAGTTGCCTAAATGTCACGTCGGTATCAACCGCAAGCCCTTCAACCTGGTAAAACATGGGATGATGAGATGCGTCTGTAGGATCCCGCCTATAGACACGCCCGGGAACTATGAATCGAACCGGCAACTTGCCCTCTAGTGACAACATGCCCCTGATCTGCCCTGGAGACGTATGCGTTCTCAGAAGGACATCATCGGTAATATAGAATGATTCCTGCATATCGCGGGCGGGATGCCCTTTCGACATGTTTAGGTTCACGAAGTTCATCTCGTCTGTTTCAGTCTCCCGACTCTCATAGACACTGAAACCTAGCCTTGAAAAGATTGAGATAATCTCCTGTAATGACTTGGTTATTGGGTGCAGCCCGCCTACTTCGTATAGCTTGCCCGGCAAGGTGACGTCTATCCGTTCCTTAGCTATGGCTTCTTCAAGAGCAGCACGCTCAAGTTCTGCTTTCTTGGCGGAAATGCAGTCAGAAATTCTCTCTCTCAGAGCATTTACCTTTGCACCATACTCGCGTCTTTCTTCAGGAGGAAGGCTCCCGATTTTTCTGAGAAGAAGAGAAATCTCCCCCTTCCTCCCTAGATACTTAAGACGCAGGGATTCAAGATCATCTAAGGACGAGACCTTTTGAAGCTCCTCAAGGAACTTTCTTTCACTTTCAATTCCAGACACATTGTTATCCATGTGATTGGGCACAGGCCTTCTCAAAAGCAAAGACTCTGCGCTCTTCCCTCCTTGATCCATGTAAGATTTCACTCAAGACAGTCTCGCGTCCAAAACAAAAAATCGCCTTCATCCTTTCGGACGAAAGCGCGTTCGCTTCCGCGGTACCACCGGAAGTTGCCACATCTCGGGCCAACTCGTGTCCTTTGTAACGTAAAGGTACGCCAGACCTACTATGTTCAGCCCGGTGGCTCCGGAGCGAATCTCGATCAGTTCTTCTGCAGGGACATCTCAGCCAAGCCGTCCCCTCTCTGTGCAAGTCCCTGATCCATGTTCTCCTTCACAGCCTAGTATATGCAGAGTCATGTTGAACTAAAGTCTACTGAGCATCAACATCCTGCGTTTTGGAGCATCTGGCATTGCTACTTGAGTAGCGACGATAAAGCAGGTAAGCCATCACCGAACCGGTCGTCTCAAAGACTGACCAAAATAAATCCGCAATATCCATGGCCAATCCCCCGCTTTCTCAGTGTTTGCAATATTATACCACAACACAGGCGCTCCTAAATATCGCAAAACCTTGTTCTTTGCTTAACAGCCTCGTAAAGTATGATACTGCAAGCCATTCCTACGTTTAGGGATTCTATACCACCAGGCATCGGGATTGTTACATCTGAGCCTGGAAGTGCCAACACTTCTTCTCTTAAGCCCTGAGACTCATTCCCCAAGACGACTCCGCTAGCGCCTACGAAACTACACTTCCAAGGCGCAATCCCACTTTTGGGTACTGCTTTGTACAAAGACACATCCGAATTGCATAAATGTGCTAAAATTTCCATGGGTTCCTTTTCAGATGTAACTGCAACAGCGAATATGGCACCAACTGAAGACCTTATTACTTTGGGCGAAAAAGGATCGGCGCTTGCTCCCGTTATAAGTACCTGAGTCACGCCAAGAGCAGCTCCACTGCGGATCAAGGCAGCCACATTTCCCGGATCTTGTATATCAACTCCAACAACATAAAGAGGGTGTTCCCACACCCGGCGTGGCTCGCCGCCCAAGAATCGAAAAGGAAGGGTAAGTACACACAACGCTCCTTGGGGCGTTTCAGTGTCCGAAATCTTATCGAACAATTGTCGCGGAACGACAAACAACTGGCAAGGCCATGCATAGCGACTTAACGATTCCTTTATTGCAATGCCTTTTTCAGATCCTGCAAAGTCTTCCGAAAGAACAACCGCCTGAACCTCCACGCCAGCTTCTAAGGCTGCGAGAACCACTGAAGGTCCTTCACCTACAGTTAAGCCCGCACGTTCCCTTTCTTTCTTATGGGACAGGCTCCTTAGTAGACGCCAAGGTACTTCGTTATACACCTGTTACCCCCGTTCAAGCATGTCGCTAAACCGTTGCACGCCGTCAGTTGGTCCGATAGCGATCATGACGTCACCTTCACGCAAAGGTTCTTCAGGATTGATATACACGTTGACGTGGCTGTTTCTTTTGATCCCCACTATGTTTATCCCAAATCTTCCGCGAAGACCCAAATTGCTAAGCGTTCTGCCAACCAAGGGCCCTTGCACCGGTACTTCCACTACTCCGTAGTCTTCCGACAAATCTATATAGTCTATGACGCTGCCCGATACCAGTGAATACGCCAATCTCCTTCCCATGTCTTTCTCAGGGAAGACCACCTTGTCAGCCCCGACGCTCTGTAGAATCCTCCCGTGGACATCGCTACCAGCTTTTACTACCACTTCCTTGATTCCGAGCTGTTTAAGGTACAAAGTGATGAGAAGACTAGCTTCAAACTCACTTATTGCCACAACTACAACGTCAAAGTTTCTAAGCCCAAGTTCTCCGAGCACAGCTTCATTTGTTGCGTCTGCTTCCACGGCTTCGGTAACTACCGGGGCAATAGCCTGGACTTTCTCTGGATCTACGTCAACAGCTAAGACATCGGCGCCTAGTTTGCCTAATGTTCTGGCAAGGCTCCCACCAAATCTCCCTAACCCAATTACTGCAAACTGCTTGCGCATGTGCTCCCCTCACTTCAATGTTAACCAACTGAAACCCTTTCCTCAGGGTATCTAATATTAGACCTCTGAGAGTTCTTGTAGATCGCAATTATAAAACTCAAGGGACCTACCCTTCCGGCAAACATAGTAATTGTAAGAACGATTTTCCCGATGTCGCTTAGAAACGGGGTCAAGCCTCTTGACAATCCAACCGTTCCGAAAGCCGACACGACTTCAAAAAGTATGTCAAGAAACTGGGCATCCTCCGTTACAGTCAGTACAAGAGTCGATGAAATGACGAGCCCAATAGACAGCAAAACGATCACCAGTGCTCTTTGGACTGCCGTTCGAGGGAGTCTTCTCTTAGAAATATTGACGTCTTCTTCGCCCCTGACAGAAGAACCCACAAACTTGAGCGTAGAATAGAAGGTCGTGGTCTTTACTCCGCCGCCTGTACCTCCAGGAGAAGCTCCTACAAACATGAGCAAAATCGTGATGAAAGCAGTCGGTATCCTCAGCCCTTCAATGGCTACCGAACTGAACCCTGCAGTGCGAGGCGTAACCGACTGGAACCACGATGAAAGAACCTTGTCTCCCATGCTCATATATCCAATAGTAGCAGGGTTGTCCTTTTCTAATACGTAAACACAGACGGTTCCCACTAACAGCAAAGTCGCTGTCATCTTTATTGCGATTTTGGCATGAAGTGAAAGTTTCCCCCAGTTCCCCTTGTTTGAGTACACATCGGTTATAACATAGAAACCGACGCCTCCTAGTATGATTAGAAGGCTCACAGGAATAATGATCCACTCATTGCCAGCACATTCTACTAGACTTGAGCCGGTAATATCAAACCCAGCGTTGCAGAAAGCAGAAATAGAATGGAATATACCATAGAAAACAGCTTGCCCAAATCCAAGATCCATCGAACGTGAAAACGCAACCCCTAGAACCAGCGCGCCTACCGCCTCAAATATCAAGGTAAACAAAATGACCTTCTTCATGAGGGCTACTAGGCCAGAAAGGCTCCAATAGCCCATTTGTTCTTGGATCATTACTCGTTCTTTCAGAGTAACACGCCGCCCTGTAACTAACGCATGGGCCGTTGCAAACGTCATTATCCCCAAACCACCCGCCTGGATAAGCAATAAAATGACCACTTGGCCAAAAACGCTCCAATAGGCTGCTGTGTTATGGACTACGAGGCCCGTTACACACACCGCAGAAGTTGCCGTAAAGAGTGCGTCCACAAATCCAGCCTCGGTGCCGCCTGACGCCGCCACGGGCAACATAAGCAACAAAGTGCCTACCGAAATCATGCACAAAAAGCTAAGCACCAAGAATCTTGTAGGAGTCAACCACCTACTGCCTTGTTTCATGATACCTACTCTGCCTCCCCCAGTCTAACTACTGGGACCGACCAACTGCACCTGCCTGGCTCTTTGCTAGTGCCACCAATTCCGAGAAAGCCTCTGGTTGAGATACCGCAAGGTCCGCCAACATTTTTCGATTTATCTGGACGTCAGCTTTTCTCAGCCCATCTATGAATCGGCTGTACGTCATCCCGTTTTGACGGGCAGCCGCGTTAATCCTGGCAATCCATAGCTTTCGGAAATCTCTTTTCTTCTCCTTGCGGTGGATACGAGCATAGTTCAGAGACTTCATAACCGCGGCGTTGGCCGTCTTGAATGACTTAGAGCGACGCCCATAGTATCCCTTTGACAACTTCAGTACTTTCTTGTGCTTCTGTTTTTTCATGACCGACGACTTAACACGTGGCATTTCAAACTACCTTCTTTCTTCCAAAAATGCGTACTAGTAAGCATGCAAGCCCAGATGTCAGGACTCACTTGTAAGGAATAAGAGTCCTTATCTCTTTTGCATACACGTCGTTGATTACAGTATCTTTTCTCAACCTTCTCCGCCTAGCATGGCCTTTATGCACGAGTTTGTGCGAGTGGCCTGAACGGAAGTGACGTATTTTACCGGTGCCTGTTACAAACAGACGTTTTTTCGCACCGCTGTGAGTTTTCATCTTGTTTTTCTTAGCCACTTCAGACTTCCTTTCCGTATTCACTGAAATGCATGCCTCAATATCGGACCAAAAACCGCACTGCTTCAAGTTGGCAGAGATCTTTATTGCTCCACCGCATCTCCAACCTCAGACGACTTGTTGCGCAATGTATCTTGAGGTTTTGGCGCCAAAATCATCGTCATATTTCGCCCTTCCATTTTGGGCGGTTTTTCAACTGTGCAAATGTCTTTTACATAGTCCAACAGTCGTTCCAACACCTTCTGCCCAAGATCAATATGAGCAAGTTCCCTGCCCCTAAACATTATGGTTGCCTTCACCTTATCTCCTTGACTCAAGAATCTCTCGCAAGATCTAGCCTTGACGTTGAAGTCGTGTTCGTCAATGGTCGGACGCATCTTGACTTCTTTAACATCCTGAGTTTTCTGCTTCTTCCTAGCCTCTTTGAGCCTCTTTGACTGCTCATATTTCCATTTACTGTAATCCATCATCTTGCATACCGGAGGCTGGGCTTGGGAAGCTACCTCGACTAGATCAAGTCCGCGTTCCCGCGCCATTTTTATCGCTTCATGAGTTGGGAAAATTCCCAACTGCTCTCCCTCGCCAGAAACAAGCCTTACCTCGCGTGCCCGAATTTCTTCATTTACTCTTTGACTAACTTGGCTTATTTAACTACACCTCCCTTTTCCGCTATATAATATGCGGACGGATGTGAACATCCACCCGCCCGCATATTCGCTCAAAACTCCTAGCTCTATCCCGAACAGGCTGCACCTGCAACAAGTCCAGGAAGCAATTCAAGTCTGACGACCTTAGCAGCATGAAACACCGCAAGGTGAGAAGCGGATGGCTTCTTCTTAACGTTTACGAGTATACCACATCGCAAACTACAATTCCATTGTAACTATCTAGACCCTGAAAACAGAGACTCTAGCGCCTTGCTATCCATTTCTTCTTTTGCACGCTCCAAGAAGTCTTCAAGTTTCATCGCTCCCAAGACCCCGAGACTCCTATGCCTCAAAGAAATAGTACCATCATCCTTCTCACGCTCACCGACAACGATCATGTACGGAACCCTCTCAAGTTGGGCTTGTCTTACCTTATAGCCGACCTTATCCTGACCCGAATCACATTCAGCACGCAGACCCGCGGCCTTTAACCTTTGCGTGACTTCGTTCGCATAGTCCATCTGCCTATCGGAAATTGGAATGACTTTGGCTTGAACAGGCGCAAGCCACAACGGAAATGCTCCTGCATAATGCTCAATCAACCCACCAATAAACCGCTCCATTGATCCTAACACGGTACGGTGAATTACCACAGGCCTGTAACGCTGACCGTCCTCACCAATGTAGGCTATGTCAAAACGCTCAGGTAAGTTAAAATCAGCCTGTATTGTAGGCCCTTGCCACAGCCGTCCTACTGCATCTCTCGTTTTTATGTCAATAGCAGGACCATAAAACTTGGCCTCTCCAACGTCTATCTTGTAGTTGAGGTTCCTGGCCTTGAGAGCATTTTCAAGGGCCGACTCTGCTTGTTCCCACACATCATCAGTGCCAATGTACTTCGATTTGTTGTTTGGATCTCGGACTGACAGCATGCATTCATAGTCATGATAGCCAAAAGTCTTCAGCATGAACTCAGTTAGATCTAACACCCCAATAAGCTGCTCCTCAAGCTGGTCTGGTCTGCAGAACAAGTGAGCATCGTCTTGAGTCATACCCCTGACCCTTAACATTCCATGCAGAACTCCTGACCGTTCATATCTATATACAGTGCCTAACTCAGCATATCTTATCGGCAGGTCTCTATAGCTTCGTGTGCTGTTTTTGTATAAAAGGATGTGAAAGGGGCAGTTCATAGGCTTGAGCAGATACTGCACTTCATCTACTATGATGGGGCTGTACATGTTATCTTTGTACCAGTCCCAATGCCCCGACGTCTTCCAGAGATCGAGCTTTGCAATATGAGGGGTGTACACAAGATCATATCCGCGTTTCCTATGCTCCTTCTTCCAAAAGTCTTCAATTACTTCTCGTATTACTGCGCCTTTTGGGTGCCAAAATACGAGCCCTGGACCTGCTTCATCCTCTATGCTAAAAAGGTCTAACTCTTTCCCGAGTTTCCTGTGATCCCTGCGCTTAATATCTTCCAACCTAGCCAGATGAGCATCCAGGTCGTCTCGGTTCATAAAAACCGTACCATATATACGTTGTAACATCGGACGGTTTTCGTCGCCCCGCCAATAAGCGCCAGCAATGCTGAGCAGCTTGTATGCCTTTATATAGCCGGTGCTCGGGACGTGAGGTCCTGCACACAAATCTACAAACTCCCCTTGCCTGTAGATAGATACCGGTTCGTCCTCTGGAATGTCCTCGAGGATCTCAAGCTTGAACGGTTCTCCCCTCTGTTCAAATAGCTCGCGAGCCTCTTGCCTTGACATAATCTCTCTGCGAACGGAGAGGTTCTCTTTTATGATGAGAGCCATCTCTGCTTCAATCTTCTCTAGATCGTCGGACACAAAGCCGTGTTGGGTATCAAAATCGTAGTAGAACCCATCCTCAATTGCAGGTCCTATGCCCAAACGTGCTTCCGGGAACATCCGTTTTACTGCCTGAGCCAGAACATGTGAAGCCGTATGACGCAGTGCTTCACGCCCCTCTTCTGATTCAAACCCTAAAGGAGTTACTGAACAGTCCCCTTTGATCTCTTCCATGAGTTCCAGCGATACCGGGCCTATCTCACAATCTACCTGCACCATTAAAACCTCGTCACCCCAACCGAAACCGTCCTTAACATCCACAAAAGTGCTTCCGGCCGGAAATGATAGCAACTTCGCTCCCCACCTGACCTCAAATTCTTCGGAGCCGTCTACCGGCCCAGGCAAGACTTTCTCATCCATTTCTTTCCCCTCCCAATTTATGAAGACTGGTCAAACCTTCGCCAAGCCCATCTCTCTATCCACCACGATAGTCTCTTACCGCTAATAAACAAAAATCCCGTCCCTACATAGGGGCGAGATTCTAGTTCGCGGTTCCACCCTGATTCGGAATACTTCAAGCGTTTCGGCGTAAAGTATTCTCTCGAAAGAACTATATCGTGTTCCTGACGTCGGTGTTATCCTCTGAACTTGGGTCCGGAAACGTTCCTCAAACGAGAAAACCGGACCGGACAAACAGGCTTCCACCGAGGACTCCGAGGTGGTATTCCCTACCGTCTGCGTAAGCGGTTCTCAGTCACAGACCGCTTTTCCCTGTTCACAGATTTTGCCAGGTACTATCCTCTTCATCGTCAATCCTTTTAAGGTTTGTGTGCATTATATCGCATGAACATGCTCAGATCAAGACTCCGTCCGCCTTAATGTGATCGGACAGTGATATTGTCACCCTGAAACGGGACTGAGAAAATGTCACCATGAGAGAAAGAGAGGACGTTTTCTTGAGCACAAAAGAAGCAAGAAGAGTTTTCGTTATGGAAGAAGCAGTTGAAGGGAGGATAACAGTAAGAGAAGCAGCAGCATATTTGAACCTTAGCGAGCGACAGGTGAAAAGGTTAAAGAAAGGGATGAAAGAAAAAGGTGTTCTAGCCCTAGTTCATGGCAACAGAGGTAGAACACCCAAACACGCCATATCTAAAGATATCAAAGATATGGTCGCTTTGCTAGCTCAAAATGAATACAAAGGCGCAAGTTGTCAGCACATGTCAGAATTGTTGGTCAGGCAAAAAGGGATACATATATCGAGCAAGTCTGTAAGCAGGATACTTAAAGAGAGGGGTATTGCGAACCCATACTCGCATAAGTCTTGTACTCCCAGGAAGAGCAGGACTAGAGCTCCAAAGGAAGGGATGCTGGTACAATTGGACGCCAGCCCTTTTGATTGGCTTGAAGACCGAGGACCGAAACTTGAACTACATGGGGCAATAGACGATGCTACAAGCAAAGTTTTTGCCCTTTACTTACGCCCCAATGAGGATCTAAGAGGATACTTAGAAGTTTTAGAAAGAATGACTGGGGATTACGGGATCCCAAGAGCAGTATATACAGATGGTCACACCATATTCTTTTCTCCCAAGAAAGACAAACTAACCATAGAAGAAGAATTGGCAGGAAAGCAAGTGGCGCTAACGCAACTAGGCAGGGTATTTGAGGAGTTGGGCATATCACATATACATGCGCGTTCACCGCAGGCTAAGGGGCGCATAGAAAGACTTTGGGAGACCCTACAAGGACGCCTGAGGATAGAGATGAGGATAGAAGGCATATCGAGCATTGAAGAGGCAAACGAATTCCTTCCAGGCTTCATTGAGAAGTACAATAAACAATTTGCAGTGGAACCTGCTGATCCTGAATCTGCTTTCGCTGCGCCAATGGGTAAGGGAAAAATGGAGTCCATAATATGCCTTAGGGAAGAGCGCACAGCCACCGGCTCAACCATTTCTTACTATGGTCAAAAGTATCAGTTAGTTGATGACAAAGGTAACATATTGCCATTGCCATCCAAAGCTGTGATTCAGGTGCTCAGACACCTAGATGACTCAACAGATGCAATGTATCAGGGGAAAAGATATGGTCTTTGTGAATTTAACCCTGCCCCCAAACCGGAAACAAAACTCGAGGCAGTAGATAAGCAACAAGTAAGCCGTAAACCTAACCCAGATAATCCTTGGTTGAATTTCAAGCTACCTCCTAAGGTTGATGACCCCGTAGAACAGTACTTTGAAAAGAGGAATTGGAGGCTGAAGCAAATCCGCCAGAACTACAAAGAAGATTAACAATTATGTTGGCGGCAAATTGCCGCCAACATTCACAAAAAGAAGGTGACATTTTCTCAGTCAAATTTGACCTAGTTTAGGGTGACAAAATCACTGTCCGTTGACAGACTCCGTCCGCCTTAAGGCAATACGTTCCTTTTCGTCAATGTTGCGGCTGTAGAGCATGGATACCAAAGCAATCGCAGCGCCACACAGAAAGACCGCTTTTGATCCAGCGTAGTCCCACAGCAGACCTCCGAGCATTGGCACGGCTATGCCGCTTATGTGGTTGATAGTGCTTCCCATCGCGTACTCAGCCGACAAAACTTCTCGGGGTGCAATCTTCCCAAGATGCGTCGTTATTGCAACGTCGAAGCCTACAAGCCCGGTATCTAGTATATAGATGAAGTATAGCAGTAGAGGGTTATTCACAAATGCATATGAACAGAAAAGTACAAGGACCACGGCATAGTTAAATACCAATGACTTTTGCTCGCCCCATGTGTCAATTAGCCTGCCAATAAAAGGGCGCGTGAAAATGGCAACTAGGCTCGAAATCGCCGAAAGAAGCACCATGGTACTGACCGGCGTCATATATGTCTGGACCAGCAGATACCCTGCAAAAGTTCCGTTTATGTGCCTTCTGGCACCGCCTAAGAAAGTAAGCACGTAATAGCTCATATAGTTTACGCTAAAATCTAGTACCGTACTTGGCTTTCCTGTAGCACCGGTTCTGCGTCTTAGTACTATCACCCCGCCGATCAGCGCTGAAACACCTGCAACCAGATGTATGAGGTCGTAGTCTGTGTTTCCCGATAACCGGGACAGCAGTAACACAAAGGCAAGCGCGACGAGCGATGATGCAGCAGCGGCGCTATTGATCTGACCCATCCGACTAGCCCGTTCGGAAGGCCGACACGATTTGACCACCATCGATGACTGTACCGGGTAAAAAAGATGGAATCCAAAAGAAATCACAAGCGTGGCCAGGATGAGCATGGGAAACCCAGAAACAGCTATGTGCAAAAGCAGACCCACAGCAGCGATGATTATGCAGAGTCCCGCATAGATGTTCTCGCTGAAAAACCGCGATAGCATAGCAAAGGGAGCGGTAAGAAGTCCTGGAATCTCTTTTACTCCTTGAACAAACCCAAGTTGTGCAGGATTAATCCCTACGGCTTCTACCACGAAATTATTGAATATGCCTCTTTGAAGCCCTAGCCCGAACTCAAGCGCTACTGTGGCAAACATCACGTTTTTGAAAACGTCCTTGTCTTCCTCTGACGTTTGGACACTTTGCCTAGGAGCTTCCTGCTCTTTTGGACAAGATATTGCTTCTTCATGAAGACTATCGTTGATGTTTTTGTTTTCATTCACTTAGGATGTCCCCCGTCTGATATTCCTAGATACTCAATAGCAAAAACTCTGGCAGCTTGTTTACGGTCAAAAAGACAACTACGGATACGCTGAGCCTCTTGGGCTTAATCAATTATGAACGTGCAGCGTTTGAACGTAAGAAATGCTTCGCTTTGTGTACCGAAATATCCTTCTGCACATAGGCAAGACGGAGGAATATTGCGGGGATACAAAGAAGGTAGACCAGGGCAGAAATCACGTGGCGATAGGTGGTACGATCCAACGAAAGACCACGTTCGTGACAAGTTGTTTGTATGCCATTTGGCAAGGCGAAGGAGGCAATGAAGGAGGCAATACTAATGACTACCGCATGGGCAGAGTTTCTCCAACAGTTCAGTTCACCTCTTATGGACAACTTGGCCTATTTGGTAACCAACCTAGGCTCTGAGTTATTCTATACCCTAGCGCTCCCTGTACTTTACTGGGTTTGGAACAAGGAAACAGCATATAGAGTGAGCATAGTCTTCCTGTCGTCCGAGTTACTAAACCGTTACCTTAAGGTTCTGTTCAAGGTGCCAAGACCTATTGCGACAGATTCGGTTCGTGTAATGCACCCTGAGACCGGGGGAGGATATGCCTTTCCTAGCAGTCATGCCCAGGACACAACTGCTTTCTGGAGATGGCTAAGCCTCGAAATCCGAAAAAAGTGGTTATATGTGGTTTCGGCCATTATGGTTCTTATGATTTCAGCCTCTCGAATCTACCTGAATGTCCATTGGCCCCGAGATGTAATAGGTGGAATAGCCGTAGGCATCTTGCTCTTGCTAGTTTGGAGTGCAGTTTTTGAGCATTACAAGAAAGACAGATTCCCGGTGGGTTTAAGGATTTGTTGCAGCATTTTCCTTCCTTTGACCGCCTACTTTCTAAATCCTAATGACACTGAGATGCTAACCGGACTATTGGCAGGTGTCTCTGTAGGTCGCATCTTAGACGAGGCGTACCTCAACTGGAATACAAAGACTACTTTCGTCAAGAACATCCTAAAGGTGATCACAGGAATCGCAGGGTTCTTCGCGCTTAGATACGGTTTGAAGGCTGTTTTCCCCGATCTTGGGCTCTTTCATGTGCTTCGGTATCTCATAGTGGGTCTGTGGGTCACTTTTTTCGGTCCCTGGCTTTTTGTGAAACTGGGATGGCAGAATACATAAGCTGCAGGGAAGAACGGAGATTGGAAAACTACATCTTCGAAAGAAGATTACAGAATCAAGTAGACAAGCACTGTTTGTGATTGTATGGCATAATTGAGGCAGACAAATGCTCGTCACGTTAAGTCCTTACAACCAGGAAGAGTAACAGCCTAGACAAGAGACCTCGCTAGATATCAAATGGAAAGAGAGATGACCTGCGATGACTAGATTAATTGGCGCATGCTGCCGTTTGAGTAGACGTACGCTGGAAAGGATTTCCGCTGCTGCATCGGTGTTGGTAATCGCCACAGCCATATTACTCACCCAGAGCACACCTGCTCTGGCGGCTCAGAATACCACTTTTTACGTTTACTTTCCTCTATACTTGCAGACAGGTATCTACGTCTACCCAGTAAAGTACACGGTGCCAGAAACAAACGAGCCTGTTCGAGCCGCTCTTCAGGCTCTAATTCGCGGTATCCCGAACACCGAGGTACTCTACTCGATGTTCCCTACCGACACCGAAGTGCTCAGCGTTTCAGTAAAAGATGGCTTATGTACTGTAGATTTCAGTGAAGAAATTAGGCATATGTCGGTAGGCTCCGGAGGAGAACTAGCCGCAATAGATGCAATAGTATTCACGGTATGTTGGTTCCCTGACATAGATAGAGTCCAAATACTCATCGGCGGACAAGAGGCCGAGTCCCTGGCAGGGCACGTTGACATAAGCCGTCCATTATCTATGAACTGGGAGCGCATGTTCATCCCCTTGGAAGACGTCGTCCAGCATTGGTCAGGAGGTTATGTAGGAGCACTACAGCTTCTCGACATAGTGAACGGCTATGAAGACATGACGTTCAAGCCGGAAAAGACAGTTTCGAGAGCTGAATTTGTGAAGATGGCTGTTGAAGCCTCTGGTGCACCGATTGCCCCAGACCAGACTATTCCTTTTGACGATGTCTCCAATCACTGGGTTACTCCATATCTGAAGAACGCTCTCGGCGCAGGAATTGTGGAACCCGCTGTATATGGCAACCGTTTCTGCCCCGATGAAACAATAACTAGAGAAGAAATGGCACTTATCCTTGTGCGTGCACAAAACGTGTATCTAGCGTTGAAGGAACAAACCTTACCATCTCCAAGCCAGAGGACGTTCGTAGATTCAGATTCAGTCCAGGACGTATTCAAAGAAGCCGTGCACGAGGCTGCGTCTAGAAAACTGCTCGAAGGATATCCAGATGGAACTTTCCGACCGAAATCAGGCCTCAAGCGCGGAGAAGCTGCAACGGCCATAGCCAGGTTAAGGGGCATAAGAGGCAGTAACGGCGTCGTGATCATGTCACCTGAGACAGAGGCCATACTAGGAGATGAACCTGTCTACATTTTGGGGTTAGCCACAGCATTCGAAGCTACTGTTAACCTAGACGTCCTAGCAGATGACCAGTCTGAGATAATCGCAGACTTCACAAACTCCACAAACGGGGTCGGCTGGGGAGTATTCGGATACGCCTTGAGCTCACACCAACTAGGAGGATACACACCTGCGACTATAAGAGTCTATCTCATAAGCGCAAAAGACGGGAGCCCTTACAGCATAGTCAGCATCCCGTTTGCAGAATAAAGACGAGACAAGCAAGGGGGACGGCACTTTCTGCTTCATAGATAAAGCAAAAGGTACCGTCCCTTTTGCTTTACCTTTTGCTTTATCTTCTGCTTTACCCATTAAGGGTATCTGGGCAAATTCAGATAAGCGTCAAAGATGTAATTAACCATCTGCCGTCTATCCTATCTACCGTAAGTACAATGCCGATCCGCCAAGCATCTTCTGTAGATCCTTCTCCAGTTGCTACTTCCACAATATCGGCGCTGACCTCAAATCGGTTTGGACCAGCCTTCGTCACATCCTTTATTTCAATTCTCTCAGGCCATGGGCTCGATAAGTATCGCCCTGGGGCTGAAGACGGTTCAGCCAGCCACCTGGCAAGCAATTCCTCTGAGACGTAAGAACCATAGTTTTCCTTTAGGAGTCCCTCAAAAACATCATGTGGAGCGTTTTTGTCAACCTTGGCAAGTGCCTCACCAAATGCGATCACAACTTCCCTGGCTTCATAATCGGACGCAGGTTTGAAACTCTCAGCAATCCGCATCAAATCAGATTCAGAAAGGTGTGACGTATCAGCATAAATGTCGTATGCCATTTCTTTTTCTTCAAAGATAAGATAGAGGTGGTTTTCATTTCGCAACCAGGTCTCACCCGACGCAGCCGGAGGCGTTACGTCTAGATTTAGCAATACGGCTTTCGTTAGCAGTCCCTCAGCATCCTTTTGATCTTTAATATCAGAATGGTTAGGTAGAAAAAGCGGAAGATCTGGCTTGTAACCGACTATCTCAATTCCTCCAACTGTACTGTCGCCGACTTTGAATCTTACCTCACTATTTCCCGTAATTCTTGTAGAGACTAAGATGTTGAAGACGGTATTCCTCTCTACCACTAGGCCTGGGGTATTGAGGTCCACTGCTACGTCCTTGGGCAATTTGAACTCGTATGACCCAATCTGAAGCTCCGTCTTTGGCAGAGCGCTCAAAACAAAAATGGACACAATAACCAAGACAAATACGGTTACCCCGATTGCCAAGGCTTTCTTGTGGCCTTCTTCTACTCCCGAGAAATTTGGCATATTGACTTCCTCCCATAGGACTTATGACTCCAAAATACTCCCCATAGTTCCTGTCCTATGGGAATCCTACAGACAAAACTCTTCTCGCGGCTCGCCAAATTTCTCCAATCCCTTAGTCTTCTTCGTCAGCTTTACCCAGTTCCTTTAATCTCTCATTTATCGCGTTCAGACGAGTCTCGATCGTCTTGAGATCTTCTTGAAGCAGTTCCGCTTCTCTAATGAGGGCCTCCTTCTCACTTATCTCCACTTCCTCGTGATAATGACGAGGTCCTCTGCAGACTCCTGGATACGGTACTACAGGCGAAGCGCAATACCAAAAAGGCATATAGTGACCGGGACAGGAAGGGACTGTGTGACACCACATACCCCACCCGTAGCCCTGTCCACATCCGTGCCTTCCGTATCCGCCTCTTCCTTGTACACCTCTTGAGTGCGCGCCTCTTCCGCATCCGCCTTTTCCGTGTCCACCGTGCTTGTGGCCATGCCCATGAAGACCTGCGCAGTGTCCTTGGCCTCCGCTCATATCAGACTCTTCACCTCTTGAATTGTTCATATCCCAGGTTGGCATACATTACACCTCCTTTACCAAGTAGTCCTACTTGATCTTCTCTCCATGCTACAATAAGGTTACCGATATATACCCATATCCTATTATATGGTGGCTATCAGCGGTGTCAATCGAACATGTGAGCGCGTTTCATTGCCCAGCACATTCCTTGGGCCCGATCCTGCAACCTAACTGTGATTATCGGACACCTGGGCGCGCAAAAAGAACCTGACCGCTCCGGCCTGCGGTAAGAACTCGACTTTCCATAGCCTTCTTACCATTGACAAACACCCATTCAAAGCCGTCCGGGTACCTCCTTGGCTCCTCGTCTGTACCCTTGTCAGTCACCTCGTCAGGCTCAAACACTACAATATCAGCCTTCATGCCTTCGGCAATCACGCCCCTGTCTTTGAGCCCCAACCATTCTGCAGGCTGACTTGTGATACGCTTTATGCCTTCTTCAAGACCCAAAAGGCCCAGAGCATAGAGTTTCATATATCTTGCCATCCCTCCAAATGTATTTGGGTTTGGCAGATAGTACGGAGGGACATAACTCTCGGCCATGCTATCAACCAAGAACGTGTCGATTCCCACCATGGCCCGAGGGTGGCTGTAAAACAGCCGTTTGACCTCGTCTGAGCCTGATGGGGTCATAGTTTGGATATATGGATCAGAACTTATGACATCCATAAGGGCATCTAGAGGATGACATCCCCTTTCATCTGCTATTTCAGCAATGGTCTTTGCTGCAAACTCTTTCACCTCGGTCTTGCCTATGACGATGCGGGCCGCCCACCCAGGCTGGGTTACAGGATTCAGACTGTACCATTTCCCCGACAGTATATAGTCTTTGATTTCCTGCCGCAGATCAGGTGCAGTGAGATTCTTTGCAAGTCGCTCTAGATCACCCGCTTCTTTGAGCCAGGGTTCGAGGACCGCGGCCAGGTACTTCACGTGCAATACCCCACCTGTCGTATGGTTAGGTATCACGTCGAACGAGACATCTACTCCGTCTTCTATCGCTTGATTGATTACATCCAATGTCTCTTCTGCAGCACATGTAGATAACCTAACAGTAGATGAAGGTGACAAAAGATACCCCGGACTAAGGTGAGCGAGTTCGAGCTTGGCACCAGTCTCTATTGCTATCTCTATGGCCTGCTTGATGCCGTTTATCAACCCCGGACTGCCAAAACCCTGTCTTAAGCCCGTCCTCCACCAGTGCGAGGAGAAAATACCGCCTCTGTCGACAGCTGTACCTATTACCTCATAGGATTCTTCCATAGTCGAATAGCAATTAGGAGCGTAATCTAGCCCGTTGGAAATACCACATGCGCCTTGGTCCATAGATTCCTCAACGTACCTTTTCATGGCTCGTACTTCATCGGAGGTAGCAGCACGACGATAATCTGCGCCCATAACCGCGGCTCGCACGCTACCGTGACCAACAAGTGGCACTATGTTTACGCTGGGCTTGGATTCTCTTACTCGGTCCAGCCATTCCCCAAAGGATGACCAGTTTATGTCTAGGCCGTCAGTATCAAGCGCATGCTTCCTAACTCTGTTTAGATTTGCCACAGGTTCTTGATAGTATTTCCTGGGCGCCACCTTATCCCACCAATTCCATTCCCAGAAGCATGACAGGTAGTGCTCTTTTAGGGGTGCCGGTGAAAACCCGCACTGGCCACAGACTACTGTGGTAACACCCTGGCCAATAGCGCTTTCCCCATTTGGATACAAAAGGATGGTCTGATCTGCGTGGGAATGCATGTCGATGAACCCGGGACAGACTATCTTGCCCGCAGCATCTACTATCAGTCGGGCGTTGGCGCGGGACAAGTCTCCTACTTCCGCTATTTTGTCGCCTGATATTCCCACATCCTTTTTTACTCTAGAAACACCTGTACCATCAATCACTTGCCCGTCTCTTATGATAACGTCTAACGTCATCTGGACTCCTCCCTGCTCTTTGCTTTATCTCAATATGCTCTTAGCATAGCCTGCGCATCATTACTGGCGCGTTATTTGCGCGACTCCCATCTTCATAGTGTTCTTGGAATAGGCGCTCGTATCCTCTGCCTTTGCCAGGAAAAAGCGCGAAGCAAAAAGTGCCGTCCCCCCTGCTTCCCGAAGCAGGAAGTGCCGTCCCCCGTGCTTCGCAAAGGAGTTGCATAGCGCTATGACGAAGTATGACCGAAGGTAGTATTGGAACATGGGTCTGAGTGCAGACGAAAGGAAGGAACAGCTAATGGAGTACCCTCATGTTTTTGATGTTGTCTTAAAAAACGGAACCATTGTTGACGGGACTGGAAGGCAAAGATATAAGTCAGATGTCGGAATAAGGGACGGCAAGATAAAATCTATAGAGACTAGCATTCCAAGGGAGTCGGCAGCCCGCATTATTGACGCAGCCAACAAGATCGTGTGCCCCGGTTTCATCGATGCCCACTGTCACACAGATTGGAACGTTCTAGACATCCCTTGGGATGACCATCAAGAACGCCAAGGTGTGACAACCCAAATCGGCGGTTTGTGCGGAACTGCACCCTTGTCGCCTAAGGTGCATCTCGAAGAGGCGGAAACGCGTGGCCTAGGGACAAACTACGCTCTGTTTGCAGGACATGGTTCAATCCGAGAAGAGGTTATGGGAAACGAAGACAGACCTCCATCTCAGAAAGAGTTGGACCAGATGAAATCGTTGTTGCAAAAAGCTATGGGCGAAGGGGCCCTTGGCCTGTCGACGGGTTTGATCTATGAGCCGGGAGTATTTTCCCTTACAGACGAGATCATAGAGCTGGCTAAGATCATTGCCCCAATGGGTGGAATTTACGCAACCCACATGCGGAGTGAAAGCGATGAGATTGAAGAAGCCTTAGAGGAAGCTATAACCATTGCACGAACTGCACACGCGCCTCTTCAGATTTCGCACATCAAGGTCATACTGCCGCGAAACTGGGGCAAGAGTGAAGCGATCCTAGAAAGAATAAGGTCCGAACAGAATCGAGGTTTGAGAATAACTGCGGACCAATATCCATATACAGTGACGGGAGGCGGATACTACGGAGCTGCACGATTAGCCCAGGGATTTGGTCACGACTTTGACTTCGCCCAATTCGAAAACGAGTACAAAGACGAATCCAAACGAAAAACGATGGCACAATATGCCTACTCCCTAATCATGGAACGCGGAGGCCCACAGTATTTCTCCATAATAAAGGCTAGCCGAAAAGACCTCCTTGGTCTGTTTTTGCCGGAAGCTCTATCCCAATTGACATGTAATGAGAAAGGATATAAGGCCAAGCCCGAGAACCCAGACGCAGAGTCGACTTTCCCGTCTTATACATTCGGTGACTTGGTGGTTGACGAACTGTACAACTCTAAGGGAGACTTTGCCCTAGCATACCATGCGGTCTCAGAAGAAGAACTCATCCATTTCTTAGAGCAATCATGGACAATGGCAGGAACCGATGGCATTCAGGGAGCATTCCATCCGCGGACCCATGGAACGTTTCCACGTATCTTGGGAAGATACGTAAGGGAGATGAAGGCACTCAGTCTTGAGGATGCCATCAGGAAGATAACGTCTCTGCCTGCCGATACCTTTGGTTTCAAAGGAAGAGGCAGAATCTTGCCGAACGCAATAGCAGACATTGTGGTATTTGATCCAGACACTGTAATCGACAAGTCCACCTTAGTCTCGCCAAACCTGTATCCAGAGGGAATAGACTACGTGCTCGTAAACGGTGAATTGGTGGTAGAAAAAGGAGAGCGTACCGAGGCATTCCCGGGTAAAGCCATTCTAAGAAGCTAAGCAGCGGGGACGGTACTTTTTGCTTCCCTATCTTCTACTAGGGTGAAGCAAAAAGTACCGTCCCCCTCACTTCAGTCACCGAGCAGGGCGGGACTGGGTAGTCCCAAAAACTGCTCAGGTTGCCTTTTTCAATTCGACTGAGAAGGGCGCGAATTGGTCCGCCATGGGTTACAATCACTATTTTTTGGTGCTTGGATGTGTCTACGGCTTCTTTTTTCCTCCCTTTACTGAGTGCGCATATATGGTCATAGGCCCTAAACACTCGTTGTGCCATCTCCTCTAAGGTTTCACCCTCGGGAGGGCTGATTCTAACAGGATCTTCAATCCATCTAGATACCAGATCCGGATCCCGTTTTTCAATTTCATCAAAGGTTAGACCTTCCCAAACCCCGAAATCTGCTTCTTCAAGTCCTGCAACTATCCTTACTGGCAAATTGTGGCATCTGGCAACAGATTGCGCCGTCTGAATGCACCTTCTCCTCGGACTCGAATATACTTTCGATATGTCCAAAGTCGAAAGTCTACATGCCAGCTCTAGTGCTTGTTCCAGCCCTTCTTCACTAAGAAGACTGTCTCCTTTTCCTTCGTATCTTCTCTCAATGTTGGCCGAAGTTACCCCATGTCTCACTAGCAATATGTCTAAAGCCATACATGCACCCCTCACTAGAACCAAATAGATCCAAATTTCCCCCCTGTCTCTTCAAACTCTCATGAGCCCTTCTAGATTTGCAAGAAGGATCTGGTTTTCTTCCCTGGTTCTTATAGCAAACCGTGCGTAATACTCATCCAAGAAAGGATAATTGCTGCAATCTCTTATCAAGATGCCTCTAGGCCCTAATTTCTTTTGAAGTTCTTGTGCTGTCACTGAAGACGCGCGCAGATCTACCAACACATAGTTGGCTGAAGGCAGGTATACCTTTAGGTTCTTAATATGAGACAGGCTTTGAAACATGAACTGCCTTTCAGTCTTAACCCACCCTCTGATTCTGTCTATATATGATGAGTCATCAACAGACCTTATCGCTGCTCTTTGCGCCAACCAATTCACGCTCCAAGGGTCCCTAGCTTCCCCTATGCGACTGGCTACGTGGTCAGAGCAGACGGCATAGCCCAATCGCAGGCCGGGAAGGGCAAAAAACTTGGTGAGAGAACCTAGTACCACTAGGTTCTCTCTTGAGACTGCCTCCCAACGCAAGGTCGCGCCTTTCGGGTCTTCGACGAAATCAACGAAAGCCTCGTCTATGACAACCATAACTCCCCTTGCCTCCGCTTCATCAAGGAGCACCAGAAGCTGCTCCTTTGGAACCAAAGCGCCTGAAGGGTTGCCAGGATTACACACGAAAACAAGTTCGACGTCATCAAGTTGCGATGCCAGAAGCTTCATATCTGGCAAGAATCCGTCAGAGCCGTGCACCGGGAACCAGACTACAGAACCCCCTCCTATCTCTACGGCGCGTCCATATTCAGAAAAAGTGGGCGCAATAATCAAGGAAGTACTTGGTTTGAGAGTGCGTACAGCCAGATGGATCAGTTCGTTAGCCCCGTTCCCAGGTACGATGTTGCGAGGCTCAATTCCCAGATACTGCCCCAGACTCTCTCTTAGATCCGTGCAATCAGGGTCGGGATACCATCTGATTTGGTCTAGACTTGCCACAACAGCGTCCAACGCGCTTTGTGGCGGTCCAAAAGGGTTAACGTTTGCGCTAAAGTCTAGAAACTCTTCGGGAGGAAGCCCGTAGACCTTCGCGGCTTTGATAAGGTTGCCTCCGTGAGCGTATTTCACTGAAAAAACCCCCATACTTGGATTTTATCCACATTGGTCACCAACTAGATCTCTATGCAAAACACGATAAGCGCCAAGATCTCGCATACCTCGCATATTGCACCGTAGGTATCTCCCGTAAGACCATGCAAGAAGTGTGACATTCTCCATCCCCCCAAAAGCGCTGCCAGACTGCATAGGATAAATGCACACATACCCCTTGCGCTCGCAATTGCCATAGCACAGGCTGCAGTCAAAACGCCGGGTAGAATAAGGTCAGTTGTTACACTCAAACGCGTTTCTTCGTCGCCTGTCTCCTCACACTTGGGCGGTCGTGCAAATAGGCTGCCCAATCCACCCTCTTTTCTCGCATACGGGAAAACACGCATAACAAGGTACATGCACCATCGGGCGAGTATCGGTGAAACCATAAGCGCCTGAAACCGGGGACAGGCCGTCAGCCTATTGGCTTCCGGCGACAAAAGAGGTATCGAAACCAGCAGACTGTATTTTGTGATAATGAGGATGACCATGGTTATGGCTCCTAGAGCCCCTATTCGGCTGTCTCGCATGATTCGAAGCGCGTCTTCTCGAGTATGCGACCCTAATAGCCCATCCGCACTGTCAATCAACCCGTCCCAATGAATGCCACCGGTTAAGAGAAACATGAACACGAGATCCATAGCGCACACCGCAGGTGCAGGGAGAAGTACAGCGAATAGACGATCGAAAAGCGCCAACCCCAGACCTATGATAGCCCCTACCGCTGGGAAATAAGGCGGCGATAAGGAAAGGCTATCCGCATCCATAGCGATCCAAGTTGGCACGGGTATCTTTGTCAGAAAGCCTACGCCGGCCCATAGCCTCCTTACAGGGTTCGGGACATACTTGCCCGGGCTTTTATCTGGATCACTTAGCCAGATACTATCTACCTCACACTCTGACTTTATGCCCTTTCTTGCGTTTTCATTTTCGTCCATAGTGACCCTCCAAACACAAAGGTAAAGTGCAGATGCAGCCGTTTATGCAACCAGTTGTCCCAAGCCTCACAAGACTATATCTACCGCCCATCGCATAGTTCCAGAAGAGCAGCATAACCGTCTCCATTCCTACCGCAAGGGCCGAGGCCAAGTACATTAGCCTAACTGCATCGCGTATGTGACGAGGCTCAAGTGAATCTACAGGCTCTCCTATGTAGCTCCTGAAAGAAGGTTCACCCCCATAGAAATTCAAGCCCCCTAGCCTTACTCCTAGGGCTCCTGCTACTGCAGCCTCGCAGACACCGCTGTTAGGACTAGGGTGTTTGTATGCGCTCCTTCTTATGGTTTCAGCAGCCCTTTTGCAGTCAAATCCCAAAATAAAGGATGCTATTACAAGGAGTGTGCCAGTTATTCTAGCAGGGACATAGTTTGCTAAGTCATCTAGTTTCGCAGAGGCCCATCCGAAGTTTAGGTACTTTTCGTTCTTGTACCCCACCATTGAATCGAGAGTATTCACCGCCTTGTATGCCATGGCAAGGGGGGCCCCACCCAAAAACCCATAGAATAGAGGGGCTATCACCCCATCGGAGGTGTTCTCGGCCACTGTCTCTACAGCACCTCGGACTATCTCGTGAACACCAAGGTTCCCAGTGTCCCTTCCCACTATCATCTGGAGATTATCTCTAGCAGATTCAAGATCTCCCTCTGCTACTGGGTAGTATACTTTGTAGGCTGCCTCCCTTAAGTCTCTTGCGGCAATGGTAGTCGAAAGAAGCCATAGAGAAAGCAACCCGCCTAGAGTTGGGCTAACAGAATTGAGTAGATCTATTGCCCATCGGCACGCCAAGAAAGAGCCGACAGTAACCGTCACGGTCAGGACTGATCCCATAAGCCGTTCGATACCCTTACTGTTCTTGTCTGAGGCTAAGTGAGTTATAGGGCGAAGCACCGGTTCCAGGAACTCTATTGTCTTTCCAATGATGACCACAGGGTGGGACCTGCGCGGAGGATCCCCTACAAGAAGATCGATGCCAAAAGCAAGTAGAACATGCAGGCTTGTCATAATCATCTCATTAACTCACCCCTCGCACACACCAATAGCGGTTACAGGCTGCGAAATAAGGTTGCGCATCTTGAAAAGAAGCCCTTCATCAGGCTCAGCGGTAAGAACAATGCAGGTAGATGGCCCGCCGGTTTTATTCAAATCCAGGTTCCCATGGGTGCCATCGGGATCGAGTTCCAAGGTGACTCTTGCCAAATGGGCCAAAAGCTCAGCTTCTTTGCGGATACCCTTGGATCCTACAGGCACGATCTCATGCACTTCTTCCATGGATCGCAGAATCATGGCCGTTTTTAGGGTGACAATTGCAGGATCTTCTATATCCACCTCGTCTCCTACTTTGGGGATGCCAACGCAATACACCTTGTCTCCTGGCAAAGTGAGCCCTGCCTTGATTCCTCTGGTTCTGGATGTTCCAATAGCAGTTACACCCAACCCTGTTTGACGGGTAGGAATGTTCTTCTCAGTGCTTCCTGTAAGGACAGTACCACGGTGTAGTCCGGCGTCTTTGAGTTCACCTACAATTCCGTTGACTATTTCGCGGCCGCCTGAGGGCTCGACACATATGTTGTTCACCAAGACTGCAGGCTTTACTCCTATGGACAGAAGTTCCATAACCGCAACTCTTGTAGCAAACCTGCCCACTATGTATCCCGGCACTTTTACAACGTCCAATTCCTTTGGCCCTATGGCCCCAGACGAATCACACGCCACGGCAAGCACCAGCTCCCCTTCAAGCCTGACTAAGGTCAGATCTCTGTATTCTTTGGTATTGTCACTGCCGTCCCATTCAAACATAGATTCATCTCCAACCACCTGTTTTTGCCATGTAATCTGCTACTCGACATCGCGCAAAGAGCCCAGGCGCCCAGATTTGTCCAGAGCCTTGAGGGCCAATAAAGCTGCTGCTACGTTTAAGAAGGACGCTATTAGAAGAGGCGCAAACAGAGGCACCACTGCACCGATACCCAGCCACGGCACAAGAACCAGAGGCGCACCAATTCCGTTCAGGACAAAAGCCACAGTCCCTGCAACTATCCACTGCCAAGCCTCAAGTTGGATGCCCACTCGCGTTTGGCTCGTATCCTCGTTCCTGTCCTTTATTCTTCTTCCCTTTTCATTCCTTAATCTAGCCAAAGCCTGCCCCAATGCGCCGTAGACCGCTGCGCAAAGCGCCATTTCTCCTGCTATAAGGAGGTGAAAATGCACGCCCAGCGGGAAACCTGCCGTGAAAGCGCTTGCCAAGTGCCCCAGAAAGGCGACTGCGGCACCTGCCGCAGGGCCGCATAAGGACGCATACAGATAACCGGGACAAGAGTCCATGGCGATACTGCCCAGCGGTCCGGGAATCTTGATGAAGGCGCCCAGAGCTGAAAGCGCCACCATAAGCGCACCCAGAGTCAATCGCTTAGTCTGCTTACCCAAACTTGCGGTAGTCGTATTCTGATCCACTAGAACATCTCCTTTATCGTTAATCACTCTTCGGCGAATTTCGCATCAGTGCTTTATCCCTACAGCCGAATAAAAGGCACTCATATCAATGCTGTGGCGCACTACGTGCGCCAATTGGTCGAAATCGACTTCCTTCCGGGGTTCATTCCCCTTACCAGTTCCTTCTTCAGAGCGCCCATCGCTTTCTTCGTTCAACTGCTCGCCTACGTAGGGCACTACCCCAAAGACTGGCTTCCCAGTTCTTTCTTCTAGGAAGTCTACTCCTGGTTCAAATAATGTGATATCGCCCATGAACTTGTTTATCACAATCCCTGCCACCATATCTTTTTCATCTGGCTCTAGTAACTCCAAAGTACCTATTATAGATGCAAACACGCCGCCCAGACTTATGTCGGCGACTAGGATCACTGGCGCTCGCGCGATTTTGGCCATAGACATGTTCACAATATCTCGGTCCTTCAAATTCACTTCCACAGGGCTACCTGCACCTTCTATTACAATCACATCGTATTCTCGGCTAAGTCGCCGGTAGGAGTCGTATATGGCCTCTTTCATCTGGGGCAAGTACTTGTCCCGGTATTCGCTAGAAGGAAGGTTACCTATAGGCTTGCCGTGTATGATCACGTTGGACATCATGTGTCCCTGAGGTTTGAGCAGAACAGGATTCATGTCGCTAGTAGGCGAGACTCCTGCAGCCCGGGCCTGCATAGCCTGAGATATGCTAATCTCTTCTCCCGAGCAAGTCATGAACGTTTTGCTGGACATATTCTGAGCCTTAAAAGGCGCAACCTTAAACCCATCTTGTCTGAATATCCTGCAAAAAGCGGCAGCGATCGTGCTTTTTCCAACGCTCGAAGAAGTTCCCTGAAACATCACTGCTTTAGCCATGCATTAGTCACTCCTGATAACAAATTCTGCTTCATTTCTGCGGTTTGACTCTCAGAGGCATGCCAGACACCATTAAGTACACCTCGTCCGAAGCCTGCGCAACAATCTGGTTTGCCCATCCCAAAACATCCCGGAAAATCCGCCCTAAGAGGTACTCTGGCACGAGTCCCATTCCTACCTCGTTGGATACCACTACAACATCAGCCGGCACATTGCGGGCTGTCATAACCATATCTTGTACCGACGAAATTACTAGAGCGCACCTTTCTGTGGACGGCGTTTCTTCCTCACCTTCAAGAAGCAGATTTGTCACGTAAATTCCCAGGCAATCCACTAGTATCACATTGGTTTCGCAGCCTTTTCTTGCTAAGGCCCCTGCGACATCCAGAGGTTCCTCCACGGTGTTCCAATATGCGGGCCTACGCTGCCTGTGCATTCTCACCCGTTCTCGCATCTCATCGTCACCTGGCACGCAAGTAGCCAAGTAAGTGGCACATCCTTCAGTCAGGTGAGGGTCTCTTTCTAGGGCCAAGTCTAAGGCGAGTTCCTCGCCAAACTTGCTCTTTCCGCTTCTAGCCCCTCCCGTAACAAAGACTAACCTTCCCATTCCGCCGAACTCCCTTTCTCAGAATCGTGATCTGCGGCAGCGCACACTGTCTTGTAGGTCTGACAGATCTCTGTCGTATCTTATATATCTTCTGTTATATCTTCTGTGCGATTCACGTTTTCTGACCGTTGTGCCTGTTCTGCCTTCTCAGTTCAGTTGCCCACTAATTCCAGTCAGTCAGTGCTGAAGCGGCTATGCCCTTCCTCTTTAGAGCGCTCCATGTCGGCCTTCGTACCTAATCCGTCTTTACGCCTCTCCCCTTCCGTATACAGGAAACAGCAGGCCTGTTCCGTTCACAGGATGTCTCACCATGATCACATCCAATCCGTACAGTTCCCTAATGTTCTGCACTGTAAAGACCTGCTCTCGGGGGCCTTTGTCAAAGACGGCACCTTCCGATAGAAGAAGCAAACTATCACAATACGCAGCGGCAAGATTTGCCTCGTGCATGATTGCGATAACCGTAAGCCCCTGCTCTTTGTTTAGAGCTTTTATGGTATCTAGCATCTCTATTTGATAATTCATATCCAAATGTGAAGTAGGTTCATCTAAGAACAATATGCGAGGCTCCTGAGCAAGTGCTTTGGCAAGAAAAACCCTTTGCATTTCACCACCGCTTAGGGAAGTGATCAATCTACACTTCAGACGAACAGTATTGGTCACTTCCATTGCCCAATCTGTTTTCTCCCAGTCGTAAGGACCTTCTTTCTCGAATCGTTCCAAGTGAGGCAACCGCCCCATTGCCACAAACTCCTGAACTGTAAAACCAAAATCGGTTGTGGATTCCTGAGGCAGCACCGAGATCATTTTTGCTATCTCACGCTTCTTCATAGTTGAAAGCCTGCCTCCCCTCACAAAGACTTCGCCGCAAGAAGGTTCGAGCGTTCCCGTCATGCATCTTAGAAGGGTTGTTTTGCCTGATCCATTGGGACCCAAGATGCCTAGAAACTCTCCTGCCTCAACTGAAAAAGAAACATTGTCTAGTATTACAGAAGATCCGTACGAGAACCCTAGGTTTCTCGCTTCGATAATTGTCGAATTCTCATTGCAAATCATGATGCTCGTCCTCCTGACAGTCCAATCACAACTGGTATGACTCGGTCTTATACTTCCTCAAAAGGTATACGAAGAAAGGGCCACCGAACAAAGCAGTGATTATCCCTACAGGAAGTTCTTGAGGCGCAATGATTGTTCTAGCTAGAGCATCAGCTGCCATCATGACCGTTGCCCCCAAAATCAAAGAAGCAGGGACTAAACGGCGGTTGTCGGGCCCCAAAAGCATCCTCAGAACATGAGGTATCACCAAACCAACAAAACCTATGATTCCCCCGGAGGATACGGCCGAAGCCGTCAGCAAAGAAGCCGCAGTAATAAGCAGCCTGGTAACTTTGCCAACTTCTATTCCCAAGTGCATTGCAGATTCATCGCCTAGAAGCAGCGCATTTAGCTCCCTAGAGAACAGTAGGACAATTGAAATTCCTACGATAAAGTATGGGGTTATCATGGCGACGTTGCTCCATCCTCGTCCGGAAAAGCCCCCCATGAGCCAGAAGGACAAACCGTGCAGAACCCCGGTAGGCATCACAAACATCATGAGAGAGACCATTGCAGACAAGATGGAACTTACAATCATCCCTGACAAAAGAAGGTTCAGAATGGGGGTCCTGTCCCCTACCTTTGCTAGGCTGTACACCAACATGACAGCAAGCAAGGATCCTGAAAACGCAAGTAGAGGGACAGAACCCAGGGATAGAAATCTTATCTTCGTCGGCAACATAAATGCACAAGTTGCTCCGAGGGAAGCGCCGGCAGAAGTACCCATGACATAAGGGTCAGCCATAGGATTCCTGAAAATCCCCTGATAAACGGCACCCGATGCGGCGAGAGCTGCTCCAGTCATGGCGGCTAAGATCACTCGCGGAAGGCGTATGAAGAAGATTATCGTTTCTCTAGGTGTAATCTCTACTCTTCGCACTTTTCCAGTCAACCCTGCAACAACCGCTTTTACCACTTCACCGGCCCCAAACTCCACTGCTCCAGTGCCTAAAGATAGCACGCAAGTTGTCAAAAAGAGCAGCACAAGACATGGTATGGTCATTACTTGCCACTTATCTCTCAATAGCCGCATCCCTCAAAGCTCCCCCCACGACCCTTGTAATCTTGATGTTTCAAATTCCTACTGACATGCCTCACAAGACTGTGCAAAATGACTGTATCTGGCGTGCAAGAATCCAAGACTGATCTTGAACTCAACCCCAGAACCTACTCTCCGCTATTGGGAAATAGGTCGGGATAGAGGGCTTTAGCCACCTCGAGTAACCCGTCTGCTATTCTAGGCCCAGGGCGCGACATTAGATCGTCATCTATTCCGTATACCCGGTCGTTCTTGATTGCAGAGATCCCGCTCCATCCGGCTTGCGTCTTTAGGCTCTCAGGGTCAATTCCTCCCCCTGACCCCATGACGGTAAATACTATAGCTTCGGGATCTTTTTCTATAAGAACTTCAAGACTGTAGGTAGGATAGTCTGTATCGGCATCAGCAGACACACTTATCCCTCCAGCTAGAGTGATAACATCATGCAAGAGAGTGCTCGGCCCGATGCTCATGATGGGCTCATCCCACAAGAGATAGAAGATTTTGACTCTGTCCTCATCCGGCAGGTCTTTTAGGGCAGTTTGTACTTTGTCGATTTTGCTTTGCATCTCGGAGATAGTTTTCTCAGCTTGTTCTGAGTTGCCTGTAACATCTCCAACAAGCTTGATCTCGTCCATAACATCTTCTACAGTTGCGGGGTTCAAAACCAGAACCTTGAGCCCTAGTTTTTCCATTTCCGCCAAATATTTTTCATGAATTGTGGTCGCCAAGACTAAGTCTGCGTCAAGTTCAACGATTTTCTCTATACTAGGATCGGAGAATCCGCCAACCTTTTCTTTCTCACCTACCTCTTCGGGGTAGTTACAGAATGTCGTTACTCCCACCACTTTGTCGCCCAAACCGCAAGCATAGAGGACCTCAGTATTGCTCGGAGCGAGGGAAACAATGCGTTCAGGCTGAGCGGTAATAGTCACAGTTCTACCTGTGCTGTCTACTACTTCCATGGGATACTTTGCCTGAGAACCGCCGTTGCCATTAACTTTGCCCTGCGGTGTACAACCTGAAAGCATCGAAAGAGCCAGTAGGACTACCAACGCAACTGCACTCAAGCGCGTTAAATGATTCTTGTTTCTTCTCATCGATACCCCTCCTAAATAATAATCCGGCCTCCATCGAAGGCCGGATCTATTACGTTTCAAACCAGCATATCCTACTCTCTGGCACCACCTCCTTTCCTCCGAAGGACTGGGTGAAAGACATACAGGCAGGTCTCCTGGCTTCCGGGTCATCGCTTCAAGCGAAGATGCCTTCCCATCCTCGGTCAGTACCGTTAGACAGTGGCATTCTCCAAGACTCGCCGGTTACAGTGGCGGGACCGCTCAGGCTTCGCACCTGATTCCCTCTTCACCCCTCATTCGGGGCACCTGTAAGCTATCAGTATGAAGTTGTCTCGAACATTGTATCACAAGTAAGCATCGGGGACGGCACTTTTTGCTTCAATAAGCAGAGCAGCGGGGACGAAGCAGCGGGCGAAGCAGCGGGGACGGCACTTTTTGCTTCGGAAAAAGGTGTACTGCTCCACAAAAGACTGTGCCAATAGAACATATAGGTAGATGCCACCCCGAGCAGAAGTACTTCAAACACACAGAGAGTATCTCTGACAACTTGCGTCAAGCGAACTGCTAAGGAGGATTCTAAGAATGGCCTGTCGAAGCTTATATATTTGAAGCTCATATATTCACCGATAGAATGTTCATTGATAAAAATGTTCATTCGCTAACCTGTGGTCAGAGCAGCTTGTGACCTGTGGTGTAAGAAGACTACAATCGGATGGCTTTTCAGACCAGAAGAGATGAGGATCAATTATGCACCTATATTGGAGAAAAAACCTTTACCTGGGCTTGCTTACAGCGTTCGTAGGTACAGCATGCTTTAACCTCGTGATTCCTTTCCTGCCCTACGTGCTTACCTCCATGGAAGTGTCGGAGAATCTGGCGACGTGGTCAGGCTTGGCATACGCCGCTTCATCTCTGACCTCGGCGTTCATGGCGCCAATCTGGGGTTCAATTGCAGACAAGTACGGCAACCGCTTCCAAATCGTACGGTCGGGCGTTGGAATCGCCATCACGTACGCCCTGTATCCTGTCGCAAAGACACCGCTTCAATTTGTGCTTCTTCGCGCTCTTACAGGCTTCATGTCCGGATATACTCCAGCCGCAACTTCTCTGATTGCTGCGAATACTCCTGAGGACCAACTGGGCTACGCCCTTGGAATGCTCCAGGCGGCAAACGCCGCAGGAACCATCTCTGGGCCGTTGCTTGGCGGAGCCATGGTAAGCACGTTGGGAATTCCATTCACTTTCAAACTCTCGGCATTTATACTCATCGCCATAAGCATAGTTGCATACGTGAGCCTCAAGGAGGAAGTCGTACCTAGCGATAAGGAAATCCATATAGTATCAGACATAAAGACTTGCCTTGCCAACAGGAACTTGGTGACAATTCTCATCTGTCTGTTCTTGATGCAGGCGGCAATACAGATCACCCAGCCAACTCTAGTTTTATATGTAGATAATATAACCCGTGACCAGGGGAAGACATCTAGCCTGCTCAGCGGAATGGTCTACTCGTTCGCGGGATTGGGCACAGTACTAGGTTCAACTCTCATGGCCAAGCAGGGCAAAGGCTTATCCGAAGAATCAACGCCTCAAGGTTCCCGAATCTCTACTTCATCTAGCACTTCTTCAGGAAGGACTATGAGTCTGCGCAATTTATCGTCCACGCAGTGGTTCGTCATAGGTCTCCTAGGCTCCGCTATATCGGTGGCCCTTCAAGGCGCATGGTTGAGTATCGCTACAATCTCCATATTCAGGATGACCTTTGGGTTCTTTAACGGAATGGTCACCGTGAATGGAAACATCATTACTGCTCAATCCGTGTCGAGAGATTTCAGAAGCAGAGCCTTTGGAGTGCTAAATTCGGTGCTGCCTTTAGGCTCGGTGACGGGACCTATAATTGGGGGCGCACTAGGAGACTCGCTTGGCCTTGGGAGTTCATTCTTCGCCTCCGCGGGGGTGTTTTTCCTGTCGGCAGGAGCATTCAGCCTACTTCAGAAACGTTCCGAGCATGCAAAATCACCTGAGCCCGGTAACACTAGCAACCACTAGTCAACTCTCATCTAACAGATAGAACGGACAGATGACTGTTCGGCAGGCTCAAATCGTAAGGCAAATAACAACCAATCACGGTAGACGTATCTATGTCATTCGTAGATTCGTTTGAGTATTTCGGATGCCTGAAGCAAAAAGTGCCGTCCCCGCTGCTTCAGCTGCTTCCTGCTGCTTCACCAGGCTGGCCGTTTGTCGACCAGCCTGGATTTATCTATGAAGGGAAGATGAAGCAGAAAGTGCCGTCCCCCCTGCTTTACCCTATTAGCCCGAGCCAATCGTGCAACAGGAATTGGAGCCGCCCGAGCAGAAGGGAAATTCTTCCTTGCACTACGTTTCCAAAAGTGGCGCCGAAACCGATCATCATGACACGTCTTGCCCAGATGTCGAGGGTTCTTCCGGCTTTTGATTCGCCTCGCCATTTGGGAGTAAAGAAGAAGTACCCGATGGTTATCATTGTTATTACAAAATAGATGATGTTGTCTATGCTGGTAAGTGGGATAAACGTGTCAATGATCTGTTTTATGAAGGGTTTGGGTGTAAAGGCTAGTGTATAGCCGACCCCATAGCCCACAAACCATGACATAGGATATCTGGCAACCCAGTTGATCCCGGGCGCATGTCTCAGATACATAAGAGCTCCGAAGAGGAGCAGGATAATCAGATACCATTGGCCTTCTCCAATAACCTCATCTCTGACTGTAGGTCTTAGATAGTTGTCAACAGTTCTTACCATGGAGTGCGCAGCGGCAAGACCGACTGTCAGGTGTTCTGCAAACCTGAATAGAGGGTTCTCTTTCCACAGGACTGTAAGTATACATATCGTTAGCAGAGCAGCAATAGTGTTGTCTATTGTCAATTTACAGAACCTCCTTTGGAACGACTTGCGAGGTATCCTATGTTACCAAGCAGTATGAATGCTAGGATAACCAGGTGGCCCAAGGACTGCGCATCCATCTGAATACACGCTAGCCCCGGCTCATCCATCCAATACTCATACTGAGCAGCACCTGCTAGACCTGGCAGCATGCCTTTTATCTGTCCTGACCTGTAAAATGGCATTTGACCGGTAATCATCCCTGCGGTAGGTGCGCTCAAGAAAGGGATACCCAGAGGGTCAGTGATGTAGTTCAAGTAATCGCCGTATCCAGGGGATCCAGTGTTGATGCTTATGACCAAGTCAACTTGTTCTTTCGTAAGGGCTGTAACCTCATTCATAAGGGGCAACTTGTCCAATGAAGTCCCCATATAGTCGACGTTACCAGAACCTTCCCTGATATCTCTAGTCATAGCTCTTAGTGCTACCCCGGCGGCAGGTTTGTACCCGAGGTTTACATAGTCTACGCCGTATACCTTGCCCATGGATTCGGCGATAGGGGTAATGACTGATTGTACAAGGTCAGGAGCCTGATCCCAGAGAGACACGATAATGACTTTTAGATCCTTTTTCATTGCGTGCTTGAACGTAGAAGCAAGTTGAGGATCGTTCTCAGCGCCTGAACCTGGGCTGTAGTCTGCACCAATCCATATAACAGAACCTGCAGGCAATGCCTCGACTGTCTCAGCATATGCCTTGACCTCCGGGCTTACGCTCATGGGCAAACCAAGAGGCTTAAACAATGGCACAATTATGACCACAAGCATTATAATGTATATCCACCTTACATCAAGGTCACCAAATTTCGACCAGTTCATCTCTTGATCCCCCTTCCTACTCAGATCCGCCGCCTAAGTGTGCTCTTTCCAAAGAAAGAAGCACCCTCAGAGCAACGGCGAGCGAGCCTAGCCTAATACATACCTGTAAACCTCTCTGAACTGCGCTGTTTGGTACATTCATGATCCAGGTTTTGACTACAGGAAATAGTGAAGATATTGCTTCTCCTATTGGAACGCTTCCAAGCATTACTATTGCGCCCGTCACAAGAAGGATGGTGCCTTCTATATTTCTGACTCTAAACGCCCTGTATGCTGCAGAAGCAATGTAGAATGCGACCAAAGAAAAAGTGGTTGCTTCTAGGTGCTTTAATGTGGAGTTGAAAATCCTCTGGTATGTAGGTCCGTTCGCGGTTTCAACCAAGCCTAAGGTGAAAAACCCCCAGAGAGCCACCAATAGTACGACGCTGTAGAACCAACCATCTTTGCGTCTGATAATATTACTGAGATGGAGTTTTGTGAGTCCTATTGACCCCATCATGAATGCTCCAGCGGTTATAAGAAGCTGCCAATTATCCATGATTCCAGGTAGATTGAGTTCTCTACCGAAACTTGTAACCGTCGATAGCAACAGAATAAGCCCAACTAATGAAGTTATGAGAACCGGAATCTTACGTTTCATCTGCTATATTCTCCTTTCCCTCTCATAGGCCTAGTACTTAAGCAAATTGACAAGCCAACTATGGGCGTCAAATGTAGCTAGTACGCTTCCTACACACATGATTACTACAAGGGCTATTTTGAGGAAATCTTGTGCGACTACGGTTGAAACCAAGACCGGCTCACGAGAAATATACGCGCTAGCTGCGTACAGCTCTTCACCTAGCAATGTATAGTCACAGGTTGCCACGAAAAATGGGATCTGCAGTATGTTTGTTGTACCTGCAACTTGGACAATTCCAAGCACCGCGCCTGTTTCTGCCAGAACCAAGCATTCTGCAGCATAGTTACCTAGCATAAGATTGGCTGCAGGCAGATCTCGACGCATGAGCCCGATGACAGCCATGGCGTAGCCCCATTGAGAGTCCGAGTACCATCGAACATTGTTGGGATCGTAGGATTCGGGCTTGCCTGAAGAAACATAAGCCTGCTTCACCACTTCGTCTGCGACACCATAAACTACGTAGTTTCTAGTAACTTCAATGAACCTGGTATCGTACTTTGCACATGTCTTTGTGACATACTCCAGAATCGGCAGCGAAGCCAGTGTATCAGCGTTGGTGATGTCTCCCATTCCAATGTTATAAAGAACCGGCTTTCCCATTTCAGTTGCCCGCCCAATGGACTCGTCGATTGCTTCAAGACCTGAAATCTTTCGAATCTCTGGAACTGGCAACCCTTTTCGTGCACGACCAACATAGTACATGATTAGCGCTCCAAGGGCTAAGACCAAAAAGAAGCTTGCTACTTCACCAGGATAGAAAATACCGAGAACGGATTCTGGTACATCGCTTGCTGCTAATATAACTTGTTCCAATTTCATACCCCCAGTCTCTTTTGCCCATTTGAACTGTGTTTAACCCGCGATACCATTGAATTCCGTGATTGTAAGGTCAACCTCAGACGAACCTCCTTCCTCAAAACTTGTTCTTCGGTATCACGAGATACAATCTTAATTCTACCTTTGTGGCATTGGCATTTGTCAAGTTGTACCGAAAGCAACGTGAGCAACCGTGCAAAATCGTATATAGCATGGGCAGGCTTTATGTAAAAGCAGGCTTATATGTGCGCAAGGCACAGGCCAGATCTGGCCAATTTTGGCCTATAATGCACGGGGTATGAGTAGTATAATAAAAAGTTACCGGTTCAGGCGTTTCCTTACGGACGAATCCCACAAAACAAAAGATTGCCCGGGGAAAGGCACATGACTGACCCATAGCCCCAAGACAATCTAATCAGAAGCTGTATCAAACGGTTTCTCTCATAAGCCAAAAAGATATAGGATCTCTGAAATACTGCGTTTCGACCCTACCTTCGTTCTAGTCCCGTCCCGAGATAGATACCCCTCCCACCAAGCAGTACGGCAGGATCAGGGAGCCAAGATTCTTAGTCTCTTTACTCAAAGCCAAAAGATTGGACTTCAAGTGACTAAACACGTTGAGAGAAAACATACAGTCTTTTACGCGGCCAACTTTTTTGCCGTCTTCGACAAGATAACCTAACGCGATGTTTCCTGTAACCGTGCCGGCATAGGGATTACCGGCCCAGGCTCCCATTGTCTGATCGATAATGATGCCTCGCTTCATACCACCAATTAGGTCACTAACTGAGACATCACCTTCGGATACGACTAAATTGTTGGGACGGGCTCCTGCTGGGGTTCCAGTACCAATGGGTCTGCGACCTAGCCTATGCGCTGACTCAAGATCTAACAAGTACTCGCAAAGCACACCGCGATCAATTAAAGACGTTCTGCGACAGGGCACCCCCTGATCATCACAAGGCCGGCTCCCGACAGCTCCGTCTAGGGTACCATCTTCTATGAGCGAGAACGAAGGCGCAAGGATCTCTTCGCCAAGCCTGCCTGCGAAAGGACTTATTCCCCTCATAACAGATCTTCCATCAAGACACACCATAATCGGGGTAACTATGTCAGAAAACGCTGAGGGGGTGAAAAGCACCTCGTACGAACCTGGTTCAATCGACACATTCTTCCTTCCGATTTCAAAGTCCTCTCCAAGTCTATCTTTCAGAGCCTTGAGGTCATATTCTAGGGAGGTCATCACTTGCCAATCCCAGGAACTCAAGAGGTTCTGACCTTCCACAAACTGAAATCCTGCTACAATAACAAACCCCGTTTTCTTGGAATAGACGTCGATACCTTTGGTGTTTTTGACGCCAACCTGCGAAACGCTCTTCTGAACCTGTGCGCCCCCATTTATGGAACTATCCAGCGATTTCATGAAATCAACCAATTCTTCGCCTATAGCAATCATCTGATCAATGGGTACATCTGCAACGCGTTGGTCAAACACCTTAGGCTGACCGTACCTCTCAGGGTTCGGAAATACGTATCCCACTGAGGGACCGAACTCAGCGACATTCATGGCGTTTTCTAGAAGTTCTTCCTCGCCGCCTACGCGCGTGGAGGCAGCTACCCCTAACTTTCCGTCCTTTATTACCTGCAGGTTCTGCGCGTAGGATTCGGTGTCCTCTATCCTTTTTAGCCTATTAGCGTCAAAAGAGACTGATGTGTCCTTGGACTCAGAAATAATCAGAGTAGCTTCTGCTCCTCTTTCATGGGCACTTTCCAATATCCTTGTCATTTCTTCTCACCTCCGATTACGACGTTCTGAATGCGTATGTGAGGAGATCCTTGTGCTACCGGCAGAGGGCTCTGAGCGCCTTTGCCGCAACCGCCAGCGCTGTTCTTGTAGTCAAAGTCATTGCCGATCAGGTCAATATTCCTTAGAGTGTTGAAGACATTTCCGGTGAGGTTTACATCCCTGACTATTTCCGCGATAGCACCGTTACGTATCATATACGCTCTAGACGATGCAAAGGTGAACATTTCTCCATTCGTCTGACCACCATAGCTGCCTTTCACATACACGCCCAACGATATGCCCTGAAGCATTTCCTCAAATGTGTGATTGCGCGGAGCAATGCAGGTTGTGCGCATCCGCACAATTGGAGGGAATCGATAGTTGATGGCACGCGCGTTGCCAGTTACGGACTCATTCATCTTGATCGCGCTTTCTCTCGAGTGAAGGTGCCCTACCACAACGCCACCTTTGATCAAGTACGTCTTCTGCATAGGCACGCCTTCATCATCATATTTGGACTCTCCTCGATTCGGACCCTCGATTCCGCTGTCGTAGATATCCAATTCGTCGGAACCATATCTCGTGCCGATTTTAAGGAGTTCTTTCATTCTTTCGTCTTCGTCAAGGTCATCGGCTTCGCTGAGGTGACCGAAAGCCTCATGAACAAATGTACCGGCCATATCAGGATCCAGGATTACAGTATACTGCCCGCCTTCAACAACAGGCGCGTACAGCATATCTCGGGCGGCCTTGGCCGCTTCTTTTATCTCGTCTTCGAGCCCCATTATCACGTTGTAGTCCTGATTTGAGCCGAATGTAGTTGATTCTTGAGTGGTAAGTCTCTCTTTTGTAGCGACGGCCCCTATAGTGCCCGCAACATCCATCTTTTCCTGACATATGTACGTACCGTCTGAATTGGCGAAGTGCAGGTGAGTGTGTCTGTCTAAGTAGTAGACGGACGACGACGTGATTTCTGGGCAACCAAGTACTATAGCATTGTACTCCTTCAGGAGTTTCATCTTCTCGGCAAGAGGAACAGCAAAGGCCTCTTTTTTGAATTCTCCGTGAACGTAGTCTACTACTGGGTCTATAGGATATAAACGAATGTCTTTTTTAAGTCTGTCTCCTAGAATCTTTGCCTGGGCGCACGCCTCGTCTACTTTCTTTTCTAGGTCATCAAATCGGTTAAAAGAGACGAAACCCCACCCACCTTGATGAAGTGCCCTTACATTTCCGCCAACTGACACGTTCTGTGTAACAAGTTCCGTGTCGTTTCCCCTCAGACGTACAACTGTCTCTTCGGTCTCTTCGATCCTTATCTCGCAGTACTCTGCCGTTGAACGGTTAAGGGCCTTGACCATACAGCCCTTCATGTCTGCATACACTCGGAAATTCCCCCTTTCTGTTTCACGCTTGAGGTCGTTACGTTCAATCTAGCGTGTTGCACAGGATTGACATACTTCTTGCTGTAGCGCATCACCACAAGGACCCCGTTGGTCTCTTGCAACTACAGTAACTCTACTTTGGAAAACGGGGTATGTCAACGAAACGCCTAATTGTTTTGCAGCTCATTATTGATTTTATTAACACTTGCATTGATATTTATGAACTCCTTTACCGTCGGTTCTGCGACAATGCTGCCTGTGATCCTGAACGAGGGGCCAGCCATATACCTGGGAGGCCTGCCTGATTCTGTATTGATGGACCATGTGAAGCAGAAAGTGCCGTCCCCCTTGCTTCCCCTTGCTTCCACGGCAATCAAAAACCTGATAAAACAAGTATAATAGGGATGTACCTGTCACATCTGCTTCTTAGGAGGTGCCCATGAATACAAGACAAACTGACAGACAAGAAGAGTACTGGCATGGCAAGAAGTTCGCTTTCATCAACCACAAAGAATGCGAGGCATTTCCATGTCACACAGGGGTAGATCCGGATGACTTCAACTGTCTCTTCTGTTACTGCCCCCTGTATGCTCTAGGGGAAAACTGCAACGGCAATTTCACATACACTCCAGATGGCATCAAGGATTGCAGTAACTGCAACATACCCCATCAGAGAAACAACTACGGCTACATAATTGGAAGGTTTAGCGAAATCGCCGAACTTGCAAGAAAGAGATGAAACGAAGCAGGGGGGACGGTACTTTTTGCTTCGAGTGAAGCAAAAAGTACCGTCCCCCCTGCTTTCATTGAACTATACCTGAGGCAATATGACCTCGGCTGTGAATTGGTCTCCATCTATGCTGATGGCAAACTTGCCTCCACACGCTTCTGTGTAACTTTTTGCTATGGAAAGACCAAGTCCAGAACCCTCTGTGGTTCTGGAAGTATCGCCCCTAGCAAATCTCTGCAATATCTCATCTGGGTCAAAATCCATCTCGTAGTTCGCAGTATTCTTGATGGTAACGACAGCCTCGTTTTCAGACGCCTTCAGGCTAACATACACTCGCGTACCGCTTAGAGAATATTTGAGGGCGTTTGAGAACAGATTCTGGAGTACGCGAGACAGTTTTGTACCATCATTTACTATGAGAACCGGCTCATCTGGCAAATCCACCTTAAACGGGATACCAGAGTTCTCAATCGATTCCTCCATGTCACCAAGGGTTTGGTCGATTAACCGGCGAAGATCGATTTCCTTCAGGTCCAGCGACAAATTATTACTTGTAGCTTTTGATAGGTCAAACAAGTCTTGAATCAGGTTCTTCAGCTGCTCTGTTTTCTGAGTCAATACAGATACGTAGTCTTTTACATGCTCGGGCAGATCTTCTTTGGCCAATAGATCAACATAACTGGCGATGGATGTTAGAGGTGTCTTCAAATCGTGTGACACGTTTGTAATAAGGTCAACTTTTAGGCGCTCAGACTTTAGTTTTTCGCTCACCGCCAGGTTCACGCCTTCCTGAATATCGTTAAGGTTATGAACGGCGTGATAAACGGCAGAATCAGGGTTAACCGTTAGCTCTGTACCCAAGTCACCCCTTTTCATTCTCTCAATGTGGTCCATTAAAAGGCCTATCTCTGACACGGTATTGCTGAAACTCTTTGTGTATCTATGTATGAGATGAAGCCCAAACCCTACGAAAACCACAAACAGAACCAAGCCCAATAAGGTGTATCCTCCAGGAAAGAACATGACCAAACTCAGTACGGCTAAAACGGCAAGACAGATCTCGGCTCCTATTAGCGTGTACATCCTCCTGATCATGACCTTTTGCCACGGATATCTGGTTTCGTAGTCTCGATACCACTGTGAAATATGGGTGATACAGTTGTTGGTAAAAACCTGCGTACCATTGCGCGAAATATCTAACACCACAACGTATATCCACCAGAACATAACCAGAATCAATACTCCAAACGCGAGCGCGTCACCTAAGCCTGACCTTACAGGATAAATTGTCATACCAGTAACCAGAAAAGGAATGGACAACATGAACGTAATAACGACTTTTGCTTCCAGCCAAAGGCTGCCTAACCATGACGCCAACTGCGCCTCAAACTCTCTCTTCGCCTCGCGCCTTAACATGCTGTATCCAAGAAGTCCAACTCCTACCATGAGAACTACCAAATACGCTAAGGCAATGAAACGGAAGATCTGCTGCTCCTGATCGTACATAGACCGGTCATATGGATTTGGTATCAAAACATCGCAAACTGCCAGAACCGCTCGTATTGATTTCGCAGCTTCTTCACCGCCAACATACCCAGCCACATCTGGCAATAGATTTCGATATCCACTGTCCAAACGCTCAATATCCACAAGTTCACCATCTTCAACCACGTATACACGGCTGCCGTCGAAATACCAATAGTATCCATAACCATCTGGCAAAGGAAGGTTGTTTGCTATACCATCAGGTTCTACTAGAACCTCCCCAAAGTCTTGCAGAATATCCTTTGCCATATTACTTACCGCAACCCCCGAGTCCAGGTTAACTGCGTAATACTTGAGGTTTTCCCCTTCCCTCGTCAGTCTGTAATCTGATACGTCAGAAATGTGATTATCGCCTGGAGCATCTGCCTGATCTGTTACTAGAGACAAAAGCGCATAAAAATACTCTGCAGTCCGCTGCCTAAAAGGGATGCTATGTCTGTAATCAAAGAAAACTGCCTTGAGTTCTTTCCAATCCCAGTTGACCTGGGAAAGGCCAACAAATGCTCCAATGACACATACTCCGATGACGCTTACGCCAAGGGCAAAACAAAGCCATGCCTTAAAAGGGTTGGTCTTTCGCACTTTGGCAGAAAGAACAGATTCATCTTTCTGGCCTTCTTCAAATCTTTTCCATTTTGTATCCAATGCCCCATACCACCTTTAGGTATTTTGGCTCTTTAGGGTTTATCTCGATTTTTTCTCGAATGCGGCGGATGTGTACCATAACAGTGTTCTCCACGCGATAGGCAGGCTGCTCCCAAACTCGCTCGTAAATCTCTTCGGCCGGGAATATTCTGCCAGGTGAACGCATTAGAAGCTCCACAATCTTGGTTTCAGTTGCAGTAAGCCTGACTGGCTCACCATCTACGGTCAGGGTGCGGCTATCTACGTCAAAGCACAGGCCGCCTGTCTGCAAAATTCCAGAGGAATTCCTTTCGCGGACATCACCCAGGGTCATATAGCGTCTTAACTGAGACTTAACCCTGGCCATCAGTTCCATACTATTGAATGGCTTGGTGACGTAATCATCTGCCCCCATAGACAGTCCCAAGACTTTGTCGCTATCTTCAGATTTTGCCGAAAGGATGATAATCGGGATGTTTCTGTCTTGGCGGATCTTTAGCATAGCAGAAAGGCCGTCCAGCTTAGGCATCATGACATCGAGGATGATAAGATGCACATTCTGGTTCTGCACAATGTCTAAAGCTTCAAGTCCGTCATACGCCCGAAGAGGCACATATCCTTCTTTTTCAAGGTATATTGCAATTGCGTTTACTATTTCTTTGTCATCGTCAACCACAAGTACGTTGGCCTTTCCAGGCTCAGTACGCCATTCTCCCATGGTCCTTCACTCCTCGGCAAATTCGTCCTGTGGCATTCATCTGCCATATCGAGTCAGTCTTTTCTAATCATATGACTCTCAACATGTTCTCTCCCAGCTCCCGCCTCACCATTGAGTAAGATCGTCTCACACCTTCAAGCCTATTTTATACGGTAGACCAAAGATCTAACCAACAAGTGAACACGTATCTTAAGACTTTCTTACAATTCAAAGAGAAGCAGGAAAAGCAGGGGGGACGGTACTTTTTGCTTCAAGTGAAGCAAAAAGTACCGTCCCCCCTGCTTTCTACAATGCGTTCTTGTTAACTTTCATTACATAGAGCAGTACTGAGGTATTTCTCACCGCCGTCTGGGATAATAGTCACTACTCTTCGTCCTGGACCAAGCTCTCTAGCAACTCTCAGGGCACCAAATACGTTGGTACCGCTAGATATACCACAGAATATGCCTTCCTTCCTGGCAAGATCGCGAGCGCAGGCAATTGCTTCGTCGTCATCGACGAGAATGCACCTGTCTATTAACGATATGTCCAATATTTGTGGGTAGATTCCATCCCCAATACCTTCTTGCGCATGTATGCCGTTGTTAACACCATAAAACAGCGACGCCTCGCTAGGCTCAACGGCTACTATCTTGACCTCGGGAATCGCTCTCTTGAGCTCTCGTCCAACCCCGGTTATTGTTCCGCCTGTACCTATACCAGACACGAACGCGTCTAATTGACCATCAGTTTCGTCAAGGATTTCCTTCGCCGTCGTCATCTCATGAGCCCTAGAGTTGGCCTCGTTGTCAAACTGCCTCGACAAGAAAGCATTAGGTTCAGATGCGGCAAATTCCTCCGCCATTTTTCTGGCTCTTCCTAGAGTCTCTTCCATGTCTTTACCTACGGGAGTCAGAACAACATGAGCTCCGTAAGCTCGGAGTATCTTTCTTCGCTCGCTGCTCATGCTCTCAGGCAGAAATACAACAACCTTGTACCCCCTAGTTGCGCCAATCATCGCAAGAGAAATGCCCTGATTTCCGCTACTGCATTCCACTATGACGGAATTAGGTCCAAGCAAGCCATTGCGCTCAGCATCTGTAATTATACCGAGCGCGGAGCGAGCCTTTACGCTTCCACCCGGGTTCAAATACTCTACCTTTACGAGAACCTCTGCGCACTCGGAGCTGGTTAGGCGGTTCAACCGCACCATAGGGGTATTACCTACAGCATCCAACAAACTGTCAAGTATTCTCATCTACCTTGCACTCCTTCACTTCTAATCTCAACGAAGATTCGTGGTCTAAGCAAGTAGTGTCTGCATATTGTTTGCATTGTATTCTCGCAGAACTTACATGATACCTCCCGAACTAGACGCGTCACTGGAGATAATTGCTATCATACAGCTAGAATCGAACCAACTTGCTGCTAACCGCCTGAAACGGTTCGTTACCAAAACTTGAGGTCTAGTCGCTGTGTCTTAGTGTCATGCATCCCAAACAATGTTGTATCATGATATTATTGTCTCGGCGTAGTTGAGGAGGTATATAATGTTGGACCCAGACTCGCAGTCCAAAACATCAACAGAACCTGGAATGTCTTCATACACGCTGAAGATGATCGCCATCATAGCCATGCTTATTGACCATATCGGGTGGGCATTTGTTCCAACAGGCTCGGTATTGGGACAGATAATGCACACTATAGGGCGCCTTACAGCGCCAATCATGTGTTTCTTCATAGCAGAAGGCTACTACCACACTAGAAATGCAAAAAGGTATGCTCTGCGTCTCTTTGTATTTGCTTTGATTTCTCATGCCCCTTTCTACTATTTCACCACAGGAGAATTACCCTTTCCATTTTCGCGTAACCTACGTATCCCTGCCCCAACGAGTGTTATGTACAGTCTTTTCCTTGGCCTCTTATCGCTTATTGTCTGGCACAATGAAAAACTCGGTGACGTAGTTAGACTGAGTTTGATCCTGCTTCTGTGTATACTCGCCCTGCCTGGTGACTGGGGCCCTACGGCAGTACTATGGATTTTCCTTTTTGGAATACACCATGGCAATCTCAAGCAACAGGTGTTGGCTTTCAGTGTTGTTGCAATTCCTATAGCCTTCTCATCTCTAATAATGTTGCTCGGCGGGTACGATACCTGGTACGAGCAGCTCTTTCAAATGGGGGTATACCTCTGTATTCCGCTTTTGGCCAGGTATAACGGAGAACGAGGAGGCAGTAAGGCATCCAAATGGTTTTTCTATGTGTTTTATCCACTACATTTGATGGTACTCGGGTTGATAAAATACGAGTTCTGAAGCAGAAAGTGCCGTCCCCTCTGCTTCACCGTCCCCTCTGCTTCATTCAATAGTCACCTGTATGCTACGCTCGAAAGTGTCTAAGTCCTTAATGGCTCTTTCGTAGGAGTCGTCGCGAACGACGAACTTGAGGATTCTATCGGCGTCCGCTTTTGCTGTATCCACTCTTGTTCCAGTTGGTATCATCTGGATAATGGAAAAAACGTTGCATGCGGAGCGCTCTTTTTCATCATATGTAACTGATTTGAGGATGCCATCTGTATGGGCAATTATGGCCCTTGACGCGTAGTATTTCCCGTTACCTTGGGTAGGTATTTCAGGCGGCATCTCCCCAACAGCAAGCTGTATAGCTGCTCTAACAAAATCATAATTGTAGTAATCACGAACCGATACAGACATGAGAAGACCGCTCGCAAGCCTGGCACCTACATCAATAACCCATGGATCTCCGTGCTTATCCACAACCATGTCAATATGAGTCGGACCCCACTTGATGCCCATAGCATTTATCGCTGTCTCATTCGCTGCCAGAACCTTCTGTAAGGTATAATCGCTTAACCGAGAAGGAAACACTACCCCTCGTGTAATACAGGCAGGTGCGTCTGCCACATCTTTTTCCGGAACAACGAGCGGATGGACTTCTGAGTCGAACGTGAACGATTCTACTCCTATCACTTTCCCGTCAATGAATTCCTGTATAACCACTTTTCTATTCTTAGAAGCGTTCTGAGCCCGGTAGAATGCGTCCGCTAGAGCAGAATCGCCTTTTCTATCAAGCACGGTGATACCCCTGCCGCCTCCACCTATACCAGGCTTGAAGACCACTTTGCCGCTGAGATCCCTTATTTCGTGAAGTGCCTCATCCAGATTGTCAGCAGCGAAGCCCGATGGAACAAGAGATGGCATAAGCGACATATAATTGTCCTTTAAGGCTGCGTTTTTTGTGGCACAAGAGCTTACGAACTTGTCGCTTAAGCCCAACTGCTCGTTCACGTAGGCAGCCACGTATATCCCAAGTTCAGAGCCGCAAGAGATGACCCCAGAAATCTCTTCTTGGCGGGCAAATTCCAGTACTCTCGGCACATCGCCTACATCTATTGGCGCATAGGCATCAGCATATTTCTGGCAGACGCCGCCTGTTTCGCCAAGAGAAATAGTGCATAATCCCATTTCTTTGGCCTTGATGATAAACGGAATCTGGATATAGGTGCTTCCCAAAACAAGAAACTTGTTCAATTGAACACCCCTTCTTTCGCACTTTCACTCCCTGTGCTCTCGTCTGGTCGACTGTGGCAGAGTTAGTAATGGGTTCTTTCAGGATTCGGGTGATTCCATATCGGCATGCACTAGACAAGTTCGACCCCGGAAGATAAGGTTCCTGCTAGGAGGCTCTATACACACGTTCTGGCAACGCAGATGGCATCTCGCAAAGTCATATGAGAGTAGAAACGAAGTTTGAGCTTAGAAACAAGGGAACGCCTAGAGACTCTGACGAGAAAGCCAATGTGAAGTCAAGCTACTACTATTATCCCTGCGCTAACATCGTTTTTCGTTATGTTCAGAACTGCAAACGACGGCCTAGACCCCATCCTGGGCACACAGAGACTGCCCGGGTTTACAAATAGGATCCCGTCTTCTTCAAATATACTAGGATAGTGGGTATGCCCATAGACTACGATATCGCTGCCCAGGCTTTTTGCCTTCCGTGCAAGCAAGCTAGTTCCCTGCTTGACTTTATATAAGTGACCATGAGTAAGGTAGAGCCTTTTACCACCCAAAACTACTGTTTCTTCCAAAGGGCCTAGGACCATATGGTCGCAGTTTCCAACAACAGCTATCACCCTACGCTTGGTATACGCTGCAATGTACTGGCTGTCTTCGTAGAAATCACCTGCATGCAGTATATACTCACACTGCTGCAGATCAGCTGCGCATTCGCGTATCCTCTCCCTATATCCATGAGTGTCCGAAGTGACTCCTACCAGCAAGATACCACCCCTGTTTTCAGTTCTGACCAAGAACACTCGGTCTGCATCCACACGATGCAAGTACGTGAAGGGCTGTGTTCGGCCAGTAAGAAGGAATCGCTTCTAATTATATGGAAATCACTAACCCGTAATGTGCTCCCTGGCCAGCTCCATTAGACTTTCTACGGCCCTTCTCCTGTGACTTACACGGTCTTTTTCAGAATCAGATGCCTGTCCAAACGTCTTGCCTAGTTCCACCGAGTAGAAAATGGGATCATACCCAAACCCACTGCTGCCTTTGGGCTCCAGGTCAATTATGCCTTCCACACATCCTTCGGCTTGAGCAACGATCCCCTGAGAGTCAGCTACTGCAATCGCGCACTTGTAACGACACGTTCTTTCGCACCAAGGAACATCTTTCAGGAGTTCCAGGAGAAGCCGATTGTTGTCCTCGTCCGCACCAGTCTCCGCAAATCTGTGTGACTTCACACCAGGAGCCCCGCCCAATACATCGACTTCTATTCCTGAGTCTTCTCCAATACAAATTCTTCCTGAGTGCCTGGCCCCAAAAACTGCCTTGATAGCGGCGTTTTCCATGAATGTTTCTCCGGTCTCTTCAATTTCAGGGAAACTCAGATCCTGAGCGCTCAAAAAGATCCACTCAATATCAGGTACGCACTCAACAAATATCCGTTTTATCTCGTTTACCTTGCATTTGTTCCGAGACGCTACAGCCAAAGTAACTCTTTCTTCATTCACCTTGAAAGACCACCATTCGATTGTTAGGTATCCATATGTGTTCGTTATACCGTCGTACAACAACAATATCTCACCATTAATTATACAATATTCGAAGCCACTGACTCTAAGACCTGTTTCTGAATATCCACTAGCCGGTTGATCCCTAGCCCTGCAAGATCCAATAGTTCGTCAAGACGTGACTGAGAAAAGGGAGAGTGTTCAGCAGTGCCCTGTATCTCAACATACTCACCCTTGCCAGTCATGACTACATTCATATCAACGTCCGCAGCTGAGTCTTCAGCATAGCAGAGATCCAAGATAGACTCGCCTTGATATATGCCTACGCTTACTGCCGCGACGTAATCTACGATGGGAAAACTCTGCCAATTCTCTGTCTCATTCAGTTTGCCAAGGGCAAGCGCCAGACTCACGAAACTACCGGTTATAGAGGCAGTCCTAGTTCCTCCGTCCGCCTGGATCACGTCGCAATCCAGCCAAATGGTTCTTTCTCCCAGGAGGCTAAGGTCTACTACGGCCCGTAGGCTCCGGCCTATGAGGCGCTGAATCTCCATGGTCCTACCGCCCTGCCTGCCCCTTACCACCTCTCTTGAAGACCTAGTCTGCGTTGCACCAGGCAGCATGGAATACTCAGCCGTTATCCAACCAGAAGATGTCCCCTTTAGAAACGGTGGGACCTTGTCTTCAACCATTGCGGTACATATGACCATCGTTTCACCGGTCTCAACAAGGCAGGAACCTATGGGATACTTTAGGATTCCAGGGGTTATGGTAACAGGCCTTAACTCACTAGGCCCGCGCCCGTCAATTCGCATATGATACACCTCTTTTTATTTCACGTACTCGATGTCCGTAACCAAGCCCGATCGTAACGAACATACTATGAAATCTTCAGCCTTTTGGCTGCTCGCGTACTACTTGGCGGGCCTAAACGGAGTCACCCCACCGCGAACTGCCCTTGTTTCAAGCACCGTTACAAATGAATTGGGCGCAAATTCCTCGATCAACTGGGTCAACCTAGGAAGACTCTTTCTGTCCGTTGAGATCATCAGGACCATTTTCTCACCTTTCAGCCCGTAACCCGTCAAGACTGTAACCCCGTAACCTGCCGTTCTCAGCGCCTTGAGGAGTTCATCTCCCGATCCATCGGGCGGAATTACCTCCAATGACACATGACCCATCGCGAGTTTCTCTTCCAGGTAGCTCCCAAGAAGAGTCCCTGTAGCAAACCCAAGTCCATAGGCCAGCATTTTCCACGGGTCGTTCAAGTTGGTCATTACTCTTCCCAAGGCAGCTATGTATATAGTCGCTTCAACCATACCGATGGCGGCCGCCGGATACCTCTTTCCGCGTACAATCATTAGCATCCTCAAAGTAGAAAGACTCACATCGCAAACCCTTGCCACGAATATCACTAGGTATTCAACAAACACTTCGTATCACTCCCAACCATAAATATGGGGACACAGGGCACACAAAGCGTAAACCCGCCCCAAGCCTGTCGAAAAAGTCCAGGCACCCGCCAGACCGCACCAGCCAAAGCGCCAAACAGTGCCAATTAAAACACAAAAAGCCCTACCGTAGAACACGCATACCCTGCCAAATTAAGAGAGGATAGATACGGTTCCGGGCCCAAAAGTGCCACCTTAACGTGCAAACTACGCTCAAACGTTCTCTGAATGCATCAATGAGTGCAACTTCTCCAATGACGTGGCCAATTGCTCGGTCTCTTCTGCAGAAAGCTGCTTGAGTATCTGGTCGACGTAACGCCTCCTAGCCATAATAACCTCGTGGATAATTTCCTCACCCTTCTCGGTTATGAAAAGCCTTATGACCCTTCTGTCTTCAGCATCACGTTGACGATTAACGTACCCGTTCTTCTCCATACGATCGACCAGATCAGTTGCAGTTGAGCAGGCCAGAAACAGTTTGTCGCATAGTTCGCCCATGGTAATCCCAGGCTCATCACGCAAAACCTGCAGAGCCAAAAACTGAGGCGTAGTTATATCGAAATCCTTGAGGATATCGCGACCCCGCCTTTTAATGATAAAAGACACATGCCTCAAAAGACGCTCAATCTGGACGACCGACTCAGAAAACACGTGCGACGACATTCACCGATCACCTCCCGCCAGCTAGCGTGCAAAGCACTTTACGCCTTATGTCAAGTCTAGAATTCATCGCCCAATCAGTCAAGCATGAAGCACCGGGGACGGTTCTTTTTGCTTTCCAAAAACAACAAGTTATTGACAGTTCAACCAGCAACCGCGTTGCGTTTCGTTTGCGCAGAGATATTATTGTTATGCTATACTGTTTATGGTTATGCGACGTCTCTAGACAGATGCTAACATCGTTGCGCTACATCCAAATGGTGGCGCTCGCTAAGACCGGGCATCACAGCAGCCCGCACAGCAATATCTCTACACAACAGCAAGCACTTGTTCGCAATACCGAACACGTTCGCCAATACCAACTCATAATGTTCCGAAAACCGAACACCTCGAGGCGCATCGCAAATTCGCACGGGCTGGGTAGTTGCAGGTAAACATGGTTTTCTTATTACTGGCACGATAGTTGCATATTAATTATATGATACTGAAATCGGTCGTCGAACGCTTGCTAAGGGGAGGTGACAGACCACACGAGGAACAGCAAGAGGAACAGCAATTGGAAAACGTCAAGAGAAAAACGGTTCGTGCAAGATTTCGGAACACACAATGATCTCAGTGTTGTGACGTAACTAAATCAGGAGGTGAGTCTCATTGACTTTACTCGCAGAAGGAACCGTCGAGGGAGTCTTCATCTTCGGCCCTGGCATGCTTTGGGATTTCATCTTGATTGCCTCACTATTCATCTTGGTTTTCGTAATGATCCAAAGAGCCAGAGCTGGTCTTCCTATTCCTGAAATTCGCAAGATAGCAGGCTTGGAAGCCATCGACGAGGCGTTAGGCCGTGCAACAGAGATGGGCAAACCCGTGCACTTTTCACCTGGGATGAGCGGCTTTGGGTCAGAAATGTACGCAGGACTTGCTGTTTTGTCTTACGTAGCTAAGATGGCTGCTCAGTATGATACAAGACTTATCGTAACCACCAGAAGACCTTACATCCACCCAGTTGCATCGGACATAGTCAAACAGGCATATCTAGAAGCGGGACGCCCAGACGCATTTAACCCCGAAGACATCCGGTATGTCTCGGAGTGGCAGTTCAGCTACACTGCTGCTGTAATGGGCATATTTCAGCGCGAGAAACCTGCGGCAAACTTGATGATAGGCTACTGGATGGCAGAAGCGTTGGTACTCGCGGAAGCAGGTGCACAAGCGGGCTGCATTCAGATAGGCGCAAACACAAACATATTCCAGATCCACTTCTTCATAGTCACCTGTGACTACACGCTAATAGGTGAAGAATTGTTTGCCGCCTCTGCTTATCTCTCGAAAGATCCAATGCTAACAGGAACTGTAGTGGCTCAAGACATGCTGAAACTAGCCGTAGGTTGCTTAGTAGTTATAGGGACTATCATTGCAACGGTCAAGGGCGACGCAAAAAGCCTTATTGACTTTCTGTCGCTCTAAAAGGGGGAAGAACAGTGAAAAGACAACTTCCACTTATAGTAGTTGCTGTGACAGCCATAATTGTAATGGCGGTTAAGTTCGTTGACTTCGGCGATTTCGGCGCAGCGACTATCAAAGAACTGGATACGTGGAGCCAAGTAACCTACGAGTTTGCATTTCTCCTAGGAGCAATCAACTTAACTCGTCTGCATTACGGAAACGTCTCGAAGAGGCGTCCCAAGTGGATATATAGCATGATAGCACTTATAGCAATGATAGCTACAACCGTAATAACCTTGACAAACGGTGTAAAAGGAGAGCTCACCGTTTTCGTTGTCGAGAACATTGCCGATAGAATTGACAGCGCCATCTATGCTCTGCTTGGCTTCTATGTATGCTCTGCTGCATATCGTTCATTCAAACTTAAGAATCTAGAAGCCAGCCTCCTCCTCGGGGCAGCTGTGCTACTCATGCTTGCACAAGCTCCCGTTGGAGATGCGATTTTCCCGGGCATTTCAAAGGTCGGCGAGTGGATACTCACAGTACCTAACTCAGCGGGCATGCGAGGGATCCGTCTAGGAGCTGGTATCGGAGCGTACGCCGCGTCAATCAGAGTTATCCTGGGCCTTGAACGAAGCTGGAGCGGCTCATAAAGAAAGGGGGGATCCGAATGAACTGGGAAAAACTACAGCACATAGATATAAGAATTCTGTATGTAATAATACTGTTATGTTTGTTGATTCCTATGTTTAAGCCGATGGGGCTACCTATCATGATATCCGACGCTTCCAGACTGGTGTACGAAACAATAGAGAATCTGCCGGATGGTTCAGTCATATGGGTCTCTCACGATACTGGCCCTGGAAACGCACCAGAACTCAATCCCATGATAACTGCTCTGGCGCGACAAGCTTTCAGAAAGAACTGTAAGATTATAGCAACCGCATTGTTCAATGAGACAGTTGGCCCTACCCTGGTTTACACCCACATAAACGAAGTGGCCCAAGAAATGGGTAAGGAATACGGGGTTGACTGGATAAACCTCGGATACAGAATAAATGCTGAAGCAACAATGAAACTCATGGTCGAAAACATCGCCGAAGGTGCTCTGGGCGTTGACTGGAACGGGGAGTCACTAAGTAAGTTCCCTATCATGCAAGAGGTAAAATCAATCCGCAATGACGTAGATCTATTGTTCGTCACGACTGTAGGAAGTCCAGGATATAGCGATTGGATGCAATACGTCGCGGAACCGCTTCACAAGCCCCTCACAGGCGGCGCATCTCTAACTATGTATTCGGGACTGCAGCACTACGTCCGCTCGGGACAGTTGAAAGGCTTTCTCGGGGGGCTTAGAGGAGCCGCCGAATACGAACTGCTGGTCGGGTTTCCAGGCAAAGGTTGCGCAGGCATGGACGCCCAATCCCTAGGGCACATTACAGTCATAGTCTTCTTGATTCTAGGTAATATAGGCTACTTTGCTGCCAGGAAACAAAGACAGCAAGCTACCTATTGAAAGGAGGTCATGAAATGACAGTAGAACAATTAGGTAATATATCAGCCTCAATCTGCATTGTCATGGCCTGGTCATACTTGTGGAAAGAGGATAATCCGCTATATAACCTAGCTGAACACTTACTTGTGGGTATAGCTACAGGCTACGGGATCGGATATACGATACTAGTTCAACTTATACCTAGAATAAATGACGACATTGTTGGAAACCAGCACTACTCCCTGATCATTCCTGCCATTATCGGGTGTCTAATCTACTTCAGGTTTTTCAAGGGCTATGAATGGTTGTCGAAGATATGTATGGGCTTCTGGATTGGTTACGGTGCAGGAAACCATCTAGCATTTAACCCAGCAACGTACATGCCTCAGATATTCGACACCTTCATCAATCTCAATAACATCAATAACATACTATACTTCGCAATAGTAGTTCTGGTTATATGGTACTTCATCTTCACGGTAAAGAAAGAAACACCCGTGCGCAGCGGAGCCTCACAACTAGGTCGGTACGCCCTAATGATCGCTTTTGGTTCTGCGTACGGTTCAATCACCATGGCCTATCTATCATTGATCATTGGTCAGCTTGAGATAATCTTCAAAGATACGTTACATCTCATAAAATAGCAAGACCATCATAAGGCTACAGACAGAGAAACAGGGGGACTGCGGAACCCCCTGTTTCCTTTCAAACCCCGTGCATCGCACGATGCACGGTGCACGGGGTCGGTTCTCGTGCTTCACGAAGTGCCTCACTTTTCCTTATCTGCCTCGCTTCAGTCGTAGCCTTCAGTGCTTGAAGCAAGAAGTGCCGTCCCCGCTGCTTTATTAACGGAGCTCGTCGCCAGACGGCCAGAGCAGTTCCTCAAAGTGAGTATTGGGATTAAGCACGGAATAATACATCTTGCTGCGGCTTCGGTAAGCCAGTTTTTCTAGCCTTCTGATTAGAAAAGCAGTATCATAACTTTTGCCATTTGTGCCTGATTTGTCACTTGTACCCGAAGGACTCTTCTGGACGTGGCCCTGTTTACCTTTATCTTTGCATGTCTGGGTGTCTGTGGTGCTTCTTCTCCAGATCCGGCTAATCTCCCTCCACAGACAGTCTGCTCTTGCCTTGTTCTCTGTTCTCAAGGTTACCACCCCTCACTTAATATTGTGCACATACCTCCCCCCAATGGAATAACTTCAGCGGGATCTGGCAATGACAATCCGATGACACATCTTGTGACAAAGAAAAAGTAGGTGAGGCGCCCAAGAACGAGCTAGAGACACAGCAGATACCGCCTTCTGCTTCCTTATAGGAATGAATGCTGTTAACCGTAGTTATACTGGTTGTCCGAGAATCCTATGGCTTTCTTCCCATGTGTAGATCGATAGTGTCGTAAACAGTAACAATGCCACCAAAAGCATCAATAGCGCGTTTAATATCAGCCTCGAACTTAAGACGCACACATTTCTCCATGCTCAGATGGTCCGAGTATGTGTTGAGTAGGCCAACGTAATCGTCGCTAGAAAACTCCCTCGTTGAGTGATACAGTTTCAGCATCACATCTACAAATCCACAACGCAAAATGGCATTTTGAACCGTCATGTATTTGACCTCATCGTATTCTGGCTGGGTCTTGACTTCACCCCGGTATTTCCTATACACGCCCTGAATTTCCTGGTGCAAGGGATCATCCGGCCTGTTGACAAAAGGTCTATTCCAAAATACAGCGATCGCTCCGCCACGCCTCAATAGTCCGAACGCCTTGGGATATCCAGTTTCCGAGGGTATCCAGTGAAAAGCCGTTGCCGAGTAGACCAGATCAATACTCTGCGGCTCACACACGTATTCCTCGAATCGAGTATTGAGAACGCTGAATTTCGGGTAGTCTCCAAACCGCCACGACACATATTCCGCAAAACTCTTCCCAATCTCGATTGCCGTAACTGCACAGCCAGTTTCTAGGAACGGCTCTGTCGCTTGGCCTGTTCCAATACCAACCTCCAAAGCCTTACTCTTTGGACCCAGATTCGAGTAGGCAATTATGTCCGAATACATATCTTTTACATATCTCGGTCTCCACTTTTCGTAACCAGCAAGGTTTTCGTCAAACACCAGAGATTTGTCCGTACGAGCACCCCCACTCTGCAATCAGATGCGTTGGACCCTCATAAAGCAGCTGCACAGACCAAACTCTGTGCGTCCTCTCCCTGTTGAGTAAAGAATCCCCACTCAGCATCCAGTATGGCAAGTTTACCACATCTTCTGCAGAGAGCTGGGACTATACGCTCGAGACGACTATGTCGATGTCCAACTCACTTCTTCTTTGTTTCTGTTATCTTTCATACTCTGCCTAAAGGGGCACAGTAGACTACATATTCGTCTTCTCCGTCTACCCCTATGAGCCTATCCATTGCCTCCTGATCGTATGCACCTATTGCACATGTTCCGCACCCTAAGGCCTCAGCGGCTAGGTATAGATTCTGGCATATATGACCCGCATCTAGCAGCATGAATTTAGCAGCTTCCTTTCCATATTGCCACTCGCAACGATAGGGCTCAACAGCCCAAATAAGGAACACCGCGGCTGGCCTCACCCAGGTTTGGTTTCCTGTAGCTTTGACTGCCTCATCGCTAAGATCCGCGGGCACATTGATAGCCTCCAGTTTATGCGAAAGGGCAAGGTATCTGTATAAGCCCGGGGTTAGGCCTTCTACATTTCTAACTACCAGATAGGTCTCGTAGGGATGACGAGCTCCGGCTGACGGGACTGAACGAAACGTTGCCCCCGGAAGTACCTTTTTAGTCCCTTGAGTAGCCCACAGCAAAAACGACAACTCAGGGATGGATACCCCTTCCCCGGTAAATTGGCGTCTGCTCGTTCTAGATGCTATACAACTGAGAATCTCTGGGTTCTTTACCACGTTTGAATTGGCTTCGGGAAGATCGATCAGGTGAAAATCTGGGTTATGGGGCTTCTCCAGCGAAGGCTGGGGGAGTCCCCGCCGACGATCCGAAAGTATGGGCCCTTTAGAAAAGCCAGATTTCATGAACTCTCTCCTCATAGTAGCGTCATCCATGTCAAAAACCTCCTCGAGTAACACCTGATAGTTCTCAGACAAGATGAAACTCTTCTTGCCTCCCGTCAAGGAAATAAGCCCTATTTCCAGTAAACACTATGTCCTCTTCCAAGGCTATTACGATTTCTTGCCCCTTCCATTCGTCTATCTCTTGCCGGATGTTTAATTCCAACGCGTGACAAGTATCGTTGAACAATTGATAGTCCCCTCTGCCAGGTACGCCTTCCTGATGGTCCCACAATCCAACGGTAGGTCCTGCAGCGTGCCCATGGTACCCAATAGGATGGCAATACACGCTAGCCCTTATCCCTTGAGCTTTAGCTTCTTTGAGAGATGCACATAAGATCTCGTTGCCGGTTCTACCTGCTTGCATCTGCCCCATAACTATGTCCTGCATACGATTTCCGGTAGCCAATGCCGAAACCAGCCCAGAAGGAGGGCTATCCTCACCGAGCTTGAGAACGTACGCATTTTGCTGGATATCGCTTGCAAAGCCCAGATAGTAGAAACCGATATCGCAGTGGAGCAAATCACCAGGGAGTATAGGAGAGTTGAGACTGATATCGCTGCCGCCGAATCTCTGAATCTCGACGCTTGGCTGAAACCACGGCTTTAGACCCATATCCTCCATGGTCTGCCTCATCCACCACGCAACATCCATAGGAGTAGTCACGCCTGGCACAATCACCTTTCGCGAAAAACCTTCTTTGACTATATCGTGACAGCTCCATACAACCCCAGTATACGCCCATATTTCACTTGGCAACCTCGTTTCCAACCACCCAAGAGCCAGCCTCTCGGCGCTTCTTACCCGCTCCCTATAAACTGGTCCGAGGGCTTCCATTAGCCTTATATGCTCAGAGTGGCTCAGGCCATCCCCAAATACGAAAGTCTCAGAAACGTTGACGCCTATCGATTTTGGCTCCCTTTCTTCCACTAGGCGCGCAAGAACATGCCACTCATCAGGCTCTCCTTCAATCCAGACCGACTGGTACATCGGGGACAAGTCTGTTCTTCCCCGAGCAATGGTGATCCTCTCAAGACTGTCGCAAGATTCGGAAGGAACGGCGTCTTCGGAGAAAGACGCGTCCTGATGACCTTCTTCACTTTTTTCTCGGTAAAACACAAGTATAGTGCGTCTGCGTGCAGACATCATGGGCTGGGGAAACATGCTCATCATCACCGGATCTTCATTGTACTCTCTCCCGGAAATGATCCACATGTCAAAACCTTCCCTATCCATAATCTCTGCCAAGACGGTTCGAAAGCGCTCCTCCAGCCAACTATTGCGAACTTTGGCCTGTTCACGCAGGGGAATAATGTAAGCGTTCTTCATCCTATGAAACCTCCTTGTTTTGACTGGCCTGTGCAATCACGCATATCTACCAACGTAAATCAATCACCGGGCCCACATCTTACTAAATACCTTCTCTGGATGTCACATACCATGACTTTCAGATGCGCCACCAGTACCAGGCTCAAATAATGACTGTGCAGCTGCATTTTGTATGAACATGAAGGTGCATAGTCTACCTATGCGCCAAGTACTGCGTCCCCTTGCTACGCTTGGAACTGCAGCTGATCACTATGGAAAGAGACCTCCTTGTGCAGACTTGCTACTGATAAGGTTTTATGCAAGTTGTTCTCAGAATCCTTCCATGTAGGTTCAAAACCTTCGGCTAGAATGAAGTCAACACAGACACAGCAAGATTTAGGCAAACATGTATTGGAATGGTTCAATAATATGGAAAACCCAATACCTACATGGTATCTAGAGAAATAGACGAGTATTTTGTCTGCATTAGATAGACTTTAACAGAAAAGTCCTTTCACTTAATAATTGTTCTAAGGTCTTCCTCAGGAGTGCTTATTGGCTTCAGGTCAAAGTTGTCCACGAGCACATTCAAAACATTTGATGAGAGAAATGCTGGAAGTGTAGGACCCAGGTAAATGTTCCTGACGCCTAGAGCCAGAAGCGTAAGTAATATGCACACAGCCTTTTGTTCATACCATGATAGCACAAGCGTTAAGCGAAGGTCGTTTACACCGCATCCAAATGCATCTGCAAGGGCTAACGCTACTTGAATAGCAGAATATGCATCATTGCACTGACCAATATCCATAATCCTAGGTAAGCCGTCGATTTCGCCAATGTCTAAGTCATTGAAACGGTATTTGCCACAGGCAAGGGTTAGAATCACCGTGTCTTTTGGAGCCTTTTTCACAAATTCAGTGTAGTAGTTTCTGCCAGGTCTTGCGCCGTCACAGCCTCCTACAAGGAATATGTGTTTTATATCCCCCGACCTTATTGCATCATTGACCTTATCTGCTGCTCCAAGAACTGCATTTCTTGCAAATCCAGTCACAACTTCTGAACCGCCGTTTATCCCGGTGAAAGTTTTGTCCTCGTTGTATCCGCCAAGCTCAAGGGCTTTCTGGATAACAGGCGAAAAGTCTTTTGCCCCATCTACACCTTCTTCAATATGTTGCATGCCAGGGTGACCCACAACTGATGTTGTAAACACCCGGTCTGCATAGCTTGCTTTAGGGGGCATTAGACAGTTTGTGGTAAAAAGAATTGGCGCGGGAACATTGTCAAACTCTTTTTGCTGATTCTGCCATGCTGTGCCAAAATTGCCTTTCAAATGGGAGTACTTCTTTAGTACAGGATAGCCATGGGCCGGGAGCATTTCGCCATGGGTATATATGTTTATGCTCTTGTCTTGGGTCTGCTCAAGGAGCTGTTCTAAATCCAGCAAATCATGGCCTGTTATGATAATGAAAGGGCCTTTTTCCACATTCATGGTCACCTTTGTCGGCACCGGATGACCATAGGCGCTTGTATTCGCTTCGTCCAGTAGCTCCATGCATTTTAGATTTGTATTGCCAAATTCCATTAGAAGTTCCATCCATTCATCAACTGTATGCTGGCATCCCAAAACCCTCAGTCCTTTGTAGAACCAGGACATTACCTCTTCATCCTTTTTGCCCAGGACATACGCATGCCAAGCGTATGCCGCCATCCCCCGCATACCAAAAAGAAGTGTGGAGCGCAGCGAAACAATATCTGTGTCCTGCTGTGTCCAAAGATCGCTAATCAGAAAATCCTCAGCGCCTCCCAGGCTTTCCTTTTCTTCTTCCACGCAAATTATAAGTTCATCTATTCGCTGTGCGTCAAAGTTGACATTTGTAACAGTAGCAAAAAGTCCTTTCATAACAAGCTCGTCAGCCTCTCTGCTTGGAGTTTTGCCTTCTGCAGCCCGGGCAAGTCCAATCAGCGCGCAGGTCAATTCATCATGTTTTTGCGCTACATCCGGTGTTTTGCCACAGACGCCTGATCTTACACAACCCTTTCCTCCAGCCGTTTGTTCACATTGAAAACAGAACATTGACATAATATTACCTCCCATTATTGGATTATCTTGCAAACATCTTGGGGCTTGGAGCCTTGATTACAAAGAATTCCAATACTTCTTCATGATTATTGTGCACATTCATCTTAGTTCCATGGGGAATTGCTATGATGCTTCCTGCGGGATAGGTATGTTGATCCTGCTCGCCCAGCTGCAATGAAATATTGCCTCCTACTACAATCATATACACATTTGAGTTAGTATAGTGCTCAGGAAGAGCATCTCCCTTTGTCAGTACCATGTGGTTTATATCCACGTTGTCATCGGATATGATTCTCTCGATGAGTTTTGAATCTGAAGGTGCGAACTCATACTTTGTTTCTACCATGTAGATACCACCTTTCGTTCTTGTGACCGCGCATGTTTGACTATATGATAATGAGCTAAAGGCAACATTTCAGTAGCCATGGCTACAAATAGGGGCGATCTATGTGTTAGATTCGGAATTGAGCGTTCTATCCGAAACCCTTCTGTTTGAAGGTATACAAAGAAGTGATTTGGTTGCCATGATGGATTGTTTACAACCAAGGATATGCCAATATAAAAAGGATGAATGCATCGCTATGGCAGGAGATGTTTCTGAATCAGTAGGGATATTACTGAAGGGCAGGGCCGCAGTCACAAAAGAGACTATTTCAGGTGATCGAGTGATCATTGCAGTTCTGCAGCAAGGGGATATGTTTGGAGAGATGATAGTATTTACAGAACATCCCGTTTGGCCTTCAACAGTTACGGCTAAGGAACACTGCACCGTGTTCTTTCTTTCAGGCAAAAAGATAACGGGCCAATGTGACAAGGTGTGCCCCTGGCATAGAGCCCTTATACTCAATATGCTCAGAATTGTATCGGAACGGGCTTTGGCGCTTAACAAAAAGATCGAATACCTGACCATCAGAAGTATGAGAGGTAGGATAAGCGCTTTTCTAATGGAACAGCATAAGAAAACGGGCAGAACACTATTTGTATTACCAATGAATCGAAATGACATGGCCGATTTTCTAAACGTATCGCGACCGTCTATGTGCCGGGAAATGAGCCGAATGAAAGATGAGGGGATTATTGACTATCACCGCTCGACAATTGATATAAGGGATATCGAAGCTCTAATGCAGTATGTAGAATAAGAGTAAGAGGCTGAGCGGCGACATACACCTTCCAGTGCGAGTGTATTTCATCTGCGAAAACAACAACACCCCGTCAAATCAAGGATTCGCGTTAGACCAATCTACATCTTTTTATGTCTAATGACTCCAATTTCAATACGATTTAGCAATATTCGATTAACGCCAAGAGGTCTGATTATCGCTGAATTGTGCAGCTAGCTACAAAGGCTTTTGAATACACATTCTAGTTTATGGATAGGACATGACTAAAACAATTCATCCAGTAGAATGAAATATTTAACTTTGCTCCAATCTGGTATTATATTTAACTCCTCAAAAAGTATTGAGGCATCAAACCCTTCATATACCCTTCCTCCATACTTTCCATCATAGTTATGCTGCAAGCTTCTATAACAAAGAGCAATATCTTGGTATCTATCGGCAACACCGCTTCGCCCCAAATCTACGAAACCACTAATTCTATCATCTTTAATAATAATATTGGGCAGGCAATAGTCTCCATGAGAAAACACAAGCTCCTCATCTGGTTTGTTTTCCTTTAGCCATTGTAATAGTCTTTCTGGACTTTCAAACCCTTCAGCCCCATAAGTTGTAGGCTCTGCATCTTCCATGTCACAAAGGTTATTTCGAACACGAATCTCAGCCTGTCTTAATTTGTTATCAACTGAGTTATTCAATGGGCATTTAGATATATCAACACTCCAGAGCATTTTTAAACCCTCTGCTAACAATTTTACTAAGTGCATTGGATTTTCAAGCAGTTCTGGTGAACATGACATCTTGCCTTTAATTCTGCTCATCAGTAGATAGCTTATCCCATTATGCTTTTCATAGCATAAGACTCTTGGAACAGGAAGTTTATCACATAGCCATGACATCATTATTTGCTCATTATCAGATTCCTTCTGTTGCTTTTCGATCTTCAATACCATATCTTCAAAATAAATAACTTTTGCGTTTGACATTCCGGTTGTATCTATTGAATAAGGTATATCCCCAATTACCTCTTTTATCTTATTTGGTATGTTCAAGGCTATCCTCCTTAAAACTATATTATACATATAAAAGTAACAAAGCGAATTAAACTATTCTGTTACTTATCTAAACGTAGACTCTGCGTGCTTACTTTCATGTTCAATAATTTCTTTAACGTCCACTCTACGCTAGTTTCACTCAAGATTACTATACATTTCATCCATGTATTTACTCTAAATCCTGTTCTAGGGATTCACAACAAGCATTATATCTTGTAACATTCAACTCATGCCAAAAATAATTACCAATAAATATAAAAATAAAAGTTAAAACTCGTCCAATAACGAAACTAAAGTAACTATTATCTAATTGAAATAGAAACCCTTCATTACCAAACCACATAAATTTAAGTGCGGAACACACCGATGCGCAGTTTTTGAACAATCTTTTGACCTCCGAGCAGCAGGAGCGCGGACGAAATGGCGAGGAAATGCGGACAAAGCTGGCCCGTCTCCCGCACCGAAAGAGTCTGGAGGAATTCGACTTCAGCTTTCAGTCTTCCATTGACAAGCGACAGATCGACGAACTGGCTACTTTGGCTTTCGCTGCCCGCGCCGAGAATATTATCCTGCTGGGACCGCCCGGCGTCGGCAAAACCCATTTGGCGGTCGGTATCTCCATTGTTAGCGGACATGTTAAAATCCCCCAAGGGGTATGCGGACAAAATCTTGGACTCTAAAAGGACCGGAGGATGTTCGCATGTATTCGATAGAAAAGCGCATGAAGGCAATCGAGTTGTATATAAAGTATGACAGGTGTGCAGCAGATGTCATTCGTAAGTTAGGTTATCCAGATCGTAAAACGCTGCGGAATTGGTATAAGGCGTATCTAGAAGAGCAAGAAACTGGAGTAACAGGTAACCTGGGTTGTCGACGTAAGAAATACTCGCAAGAACAAATGGTAACTGCTGTAGAATACTATCTTGAACATGGACACAATCTCTCAAGGGCCATTAGAGCGTTAGGATACCCTTCGTCCCGAGGGACACTTAGATCCTGGTGTGACGAGTTAGCACCAGGGAGTCGTAAAACATACGTAGGAGGTGTAAAGTACGATTACGAGCAGAAACAAGAAGCAGTAATTGCGCTATGCACTAGGAACAGCAGCGCAGATGAAGTTGCTGAAGAATATGCTGTGACTCGCCAAGCATTGTACAGTTGGAAGAACATTCTGCTCGGCAAGGGGGATGAGATATCCATGTCTAAAGAAGAGAATGTTCCACTTCCCGAGGAGAAAGAAGAGCTTTTAGCGGAAATTGAAAGACTAAAGTGTGAGATTAGGAAGTTAAAGCTTGAAAAAGATGTTTTGATAGGAACCATGGAAATCTTAAAAAAAGACCCGGGCGTCGACCCGAAGAATCTCACGAACAAAGAAAAGACACTTCTGGTCGACGCCCTGAGAAGTGAGTATCGGTTAAAGGAGCTTCTAAGCTGTCCGGGACTAGCACGCAGCACATATTTCTACTGACATAAACTCAGGTCGATTCCAGATAAGTATGAAGAATTAACGGGTCGTATCAAAGAATTATTTGAAAAGAGCGGCAAAACATACGGGTACCGCAGAATCCATGCCTTACTTAGATGAGAGAACAATTGTGTTTCCGAAAAGGTTGTTCGGCGCATAATGTCAAAATGCGACTTATCAGTCATTGGGAAGAAAAAGCGTAAATACAGTTCATATAAAGGAGAAGCAATGCCTGCGGCAGATAACATTATGGACCGCAATTTCCATGCAGATGTACCTAATGTAAAGCAGGTGACAGATATAACGGAGTTTTCAATCCCTGCTGGTAAAGTATATCTTTCTCCAATCATCGATTGTTTTGATGGTTTAGTTGTAAGTTGGTCAATGGGCACAAGCCCTGATGCCGATTTGGTAAACAGTATGCTTGACCAGGCAACAAAGACCCTAAAAGATGAAGAGCACCCTATTCTACATTCAGATCGAGGTACTCAATATCGATGGCCCGGATGGATATCACGTATATCAGAAGCCGGAGTCATTCCTTCCATGTCTAGAAAAGGGTGTCCACCCGACAACGCGGCTTGCGAGGGATTCTTTGGCAGGGTGAAGAATGAAGTGTTCTACGGCAGGACTTGGACAGATATCAGCACAGATAACTTTATCGATAACCTTAACAAATATCTTACCTGGTACAATGAAACAAGAATCAAGTTATCGTTAGGCGCAAAAAGCCCGTTGCAATACAGGAGGGATCTTGGATTGGCAATTTAAGGAGTCCAAGAAAACGTCCGCATGCCCAAGTGGGAACTTTAGAATGTCTATTGACAATGAAGAGGTAATACCAGAAAGCACAAAAAATAATCGCTCCAGTACTATTTTTTAGTTAGCATTTTTAGTGATATAATGCGCGCAATATATCAAAATATGGGGAGGGGTACAAATGATGGGGGCAAGAAAACTTACAGTAGTCTACTCGCCGCTTTGTGAGGCAAACGGTGCATTCCTTGGCCAACTGAAGGCATGGCTTGCGGGGACGGACGTGGAGATAGAGGCTTATCCTTTCGACAAGACGCCTCCAAAGTATAACACTCCGACTCCAAAAGCAGAGAATTGCTTTATCGATGTTTTTTACGAAGAAACACTCATCTCTTCGGTGCCCCTGATGAAAGAGAGCATCCTCAAAGCTCTTGGACTTCCCCTTGATAATACGGTGGAAGAATCTCCCTTCCCCCAAAGCGAAAGGACATTGGACGAAACGATACTACGGCAGGCATTGTTGGAAGGACGGCTTCGCTTCTTTCCGATCACTAAGGAGACGCTCGCGCAGGAAATGCAGATGTGTTTGCGGCACTACCCCGCTGGCAATCCCCCCTTAATCTATCACCAGGACTGTATCGCACTTAAAGCCCCTGTTTTTAATGAGGTTTGGGAATATGAGAGCTGTGCAGGTATCTATGCCGAACTTGACGGTGATGTTCTTGGCCTTTTGGAGGTGATGCCGAGGAATTTGGTCAAAAAATATGGTTTTTTGACCGGAACCCGAGGCACCGAAAGCGAAACTCTATGTATCACCTGCTATGAAGTTGCCTACGGAGTAAGCCGTGTCTTTATGCTTGATGAGTTGATGCGGCATCTGCTTCAAATGGGGAATGCATTTTCGGCAAAGAAGATTGAGGGTGTTGGCATTCTGGGCTGCCGGGACGGATTCAATCCCTATTGGGTGTATGAAAAATACGGATTCCGGTCAGTTGAGCAGTTGAGTAAAAATTCCTTCGTGATGCAACGGTCCCTGTAAGTACAATATAAACAATATTCAAGCCGATAGGCACCAACCGTAAAAAGTTGGTTCCTTTTTTGGTGTGTACACTTTTTGAGAACTCTCCGTCAAAGAGGATTGACCAAACCAGCGTATCAATGCCTCGGTCAATGTTTGTCTAATGACTCATATTTTAATACAATTTAACAATATTCGATTAACGCTAAAAGGTATATTATCGCTAGATTGTGCACCTACTATAAAGGCTTTTTTAATATATTCTAATCATATAATTAATTCAATATAAAGAATTCATTTTCCCTTACTAACTACTCCTGTTGAAGATAATGTAAATATCATAAATTAGTATGAATATTATAGTGTAATCGCCGGAGTATAATTGACGCAAAACGCCGGTGAAATTGACCCACTCAAGAATAACGGCTACCATGGCATAAAGAAACGCCATGGAGGTAGGCCGGATGTTAAGGAGTGGAACGATACTCATGATACGGGAAAAAGCACAGGGCGGGAAAAGCGCCTACGCCATCGGTAAGGAACTCGGGATATCCAAGAACACCGCCCGCAAGTACATAGAGCGTGAGGAAAGCTCACCGCCGGAGACAAACCGTTTTTCCAAACTGGATGCGTACAAACCGCAGCTTCACGAGCTCATGAATCAGGGTATTTTCAACTGCGTGGTTTTGCTGGAACGACTGCAGGCCGCCGGTTAGGATGGCGGGATTACCATTCTCAAAGAGCATGTGCATCCGTACCGTCTGGCGAAAGCGCTGCCCGCCGTGCGGCGCTATGAAACGCCGGCGGGAAAGCAGGCACAGATGGATTGGGGCATCTGCCATTACACAGACAGCAGCGGAACCCTTCACAAGGTGCCGGTGTTCGTGATGATTCTGGGGAAATCCCGGGTGAAATACACGGAATTTACTAGCCGGTGTGATCTAAGCAGCTTGGAACGATGT